>OQWA01000497.1_pt1 | contig 11655 bp, 5 predicted proteins | sample 1691581 | NCBI WGS metagenome assembly OQWA01 (sample SAMN03418264, study PRJEB22391) | human gut metagenome | biome: human-gut; feature: organic feature; material: feces | host: Homo sapiens | place: Tanzania | collected 2013-01
AGGCAGCATTGGCATGGTTATCGCTGAGCGTGCATCTCTGGCAGGTGCGACAGGCGGCTGTCAGGCGGAATGCGGCACAGCAGCTGGTATGGCTGCGGCGGCCTTGGTACAGATGGCAGGGGGAAATCCTGAGCAGGTTGGTCATGGCATGGCCTTGGCTATTAAAAATCTCTTGGGGCTGGCTTGTGATCCTGTGGTCGTTCTGGCCAACGGTTTCGAGGAGATCGAGGCTATAACTCCAATCGATGTCCTGCGCCGTGCAGATCTTGATGTCGCTGTTGCGGGCGTTGGTTCGCTTGATGTAACCGGCGCACATGGCATGGTCATACGGTGCGACTGCGAAGTTTCGTCCGTCCTGGCTTGTGACGTGTGTGCGGTCGTCCTTCCCGGTGGGATGCCAGGAGCCGTCAACCTCCACCAAAACACCGCCGTCAACGATCTCATCCTCTCTGCATTCAAGGCCCATTCCCTTGTGTGCGCCATTTGCGCAAGCCCCGCCGTTGTGCTTGCTCCGCTTGGCGTCCTTGCTGGCAAAAGGGCTGTGTGCTATCCCGGCATGGAGACTGGAGACAAGGATATCGGTTTTGAGAAGGGCGCATCCTGCGTGCGCGATGGGAATGTCGTGACGGCGGCGGGTCCGGGTTGTGCGTTCGATTTTGCTTTTGAGATTGCCCGTGCGTTGTGCTGTGACGAGGTAGTGAAGGGGTTGAAGGAGTCCATGGTATGGGGAAGATAGGTTTTGACAATGACAGGTATTTGAGGGAGCAGAACGAGTACATCCTTGAGCGGATGAAGAAGGTGGATGGCAAGCTGTATGTCGAATGCGGAGGCAAGCTGCTTTTCGATTACCATGCCGCAAGGGTGCTTCCCGGCTTTGATATAAACGACAAGATGAAGGTGTTTCATTCCTTCAAAGACAAGCTTGACGTGATAATCTGCATCCATGCCGGCGATATAGAGCATCGTAAGATGAGGTCTGACTTTGGAATCTCCTACGATACTGATGTCTTCAAGATGATAGACGACTTCGCCGCTTGTGGAATTTATTGTATTTGTAAAACCAAGCTTGACAAATCCTTCTATACCGCTGATATATTTTTTTGGTTTGTATGCACCCTGAATTCCGGCCATTATTCCGAGGTTTGTATAATAGTCGCCCATTATTTTAAGATAATTGTCGGTATTACCTTTGTAATCTTCGTCAAGGTTATGCAGAACAAGCCCTTCCCTGACCTGTTTTTTAAGTGACGTGGACTTCATGAAGTTAAAGAGTCCTTTTGTTATGTCATCTTCCGCATCATTGTCCGAAGAAGTATCCAGAGGTTTTCTTCCCAGAATATATGTTGTTGTCTGAAAAAAATACCCCGTCCGCTCGTTGTAGCCGAAGGAAGGATTGAACACCAGTTCGTCTTTGGGATAATAGAATGCCGGAAGATAAAAAATAGGGATGTTTCCGACAGAGAGGACTGCGTTAAAGAAAGCAAATTCGCCGCCGGGTAAAAGCCAGATGTTTGATGCCCAGATTTTCCAGTGCGGTTTTTCATCATCGCAGAAGGTAAGTTCTGCATTTTTGAAGGCGATTGTTCCGGAAGTGTCACGGCCGAATATTTTTGAAGAAACTATAAGCGTAGAATCTGAAGGAAGGTTTATTGCGTCACTTTTTGTCTGGACAACCCTTCCGCCGTCGAAAATTCCTTCCATGGTGCGTGCATTAAAAAGAAGCGTCTGTGCCGTAACGTCCTGGCCGCCTTCAGAACCGCCGGTCTGTCTTAACGTAACGTTTCCGCTGGCAAAAAGCATTTCTGTTACACGGTCGTATGTTACCCTCGAAGCAGAAATTGTGGTTTTGGATTTTCCGCTTGTGACAGAAAGAATTACTGAGCCTGAAAGGATTATTTCTTCGTTTCCAGAGTCGGGATTTTTTCTGTATTCGGTGGATTCGGCATTATCTATGCTTATTATAGAAGAATTTTTCTGTGCCAAAAGACGATTCGGATTTACTGCGGCCGCAAGAAAGACACAAATGAATGAGAAAGCAAATCTGAATATTCTGAGCCGGTTTTTATTCAGCACTGTTCCTTTCCTTTTCGCGTTCAAGCATTTCTGCTATAAATTTTCCGGTATAGCTTTTTGAACAGAGTGCAACTTCTTCGGGAGTTCCTGTTGCGACAACTGTTCCGCCGCCGCAGCCTCCTTCGGGTCCCAGATCTATGATGTAGTCGGCCTGGCATATTACGTCAAGGTTGTGTTCTATCATGACAACCGTATTTCCTTTATCCACAAGCTGCTGTATTACTTTCATAAGCTGCTTTATGTCTACAAAATGAAGTCCCGTTGTGGGTTCGTCAAGGATATAAAGAGTTTTTCCTGTAGAAGGACGTGCAAGTTCCGCGGCAAGTTTTACACGCTGTGCTTCACCGCCGCTGAGCGTAAGTGCATTCTGGCCGAGCGTAATGTAGCCGAGCCCGACGTTTTTGAGAGTTTCCAGTTTTCTTGATATGTGCGGAATTCCTGCAAAAAAGTCTGCGGCATCTTCTATTGTCATGTCAAGTACGTCACTTATTGTCTTGCCCTTGTACATGACGTCGAGCGTTTCCTGGTTGAATCTTTTTCCGTGGCAGACATCACACTGGATAAATACGTCGGGAAGAAAATTCATTTCTATTGTAATTGTTCCGGCACCCTGGCAGTTTTCGCAGCGACCGCCCTTTACGTTGAATGAAAAACGGCCTGACTTGTAGCCGCGCGCCTTTGATTCAGGCAGGGATGCAAACAGTTCGCGGATTTTGTCGAATACACCGATGTATGTTACAGGATTGCTTCTTGGCGTTCTTCCGATAGGGCTCTGGTCTATGTTTATTACTTTGTCTATTCCTTCGAGTCCCGAAATTGATTTGTAAGCGCCGACGGGATAATCAGTGCGCATTATTCTGTTGCTTACAGCCGGGTAAAGTACGTCGCTTAAAAAAGTTGATTTGCCGCTTCCGGAAACTCCTGTTATGCATGTAAAGGCTCCGAGCGGAATGTCTGCATCAATTCCCTTAAGGTTGTGCTCCGTTACACCCCGGACGCTTATAAAACTGCCGTTGCCTTTTCTGCGCTCTGCGGGTAAGTGCATGCGGATTTTTCCTGCAAGATAGCGGCCTGTTACACTGTCTTCCACTAGACTTACCTGCTGCGGGGTTCCAGAAGCCATAACGCGCCCTCCGTGAACACCTGCACCGGGGCCTATGTCTACAAGCCAGTCAGCGGTGCGCAGTGTCTGTTCGTCATGTTCAACTACAATAACTGTGTTTCCAAGATCGCGCAGATATGTAAGCGACTTGATAAGGCGTTCATTGTCACGCTGGTGAAGACCTATTGAAGGCTCGTCAAGAATATACATTACTCCGGTAAGACCGCTTCCAATCTGTGTGGAAAGGCGTATGCGCTGAGCTTCACCACCGCTGAGTGTTGCGGCCGAACGTTCAAGCGTAAGGTATTCAAGCCCTACATTCTTAAGGAACTGAAGGCGCGACTTTATTTCTTTGAGTACCTGTGCGCAGATTTTCTGTTCAGTAGAAGTAAGTTTGAGATTGTCAAAGAATTCAATTGTATCTGCAACGGAAAGTTCTGTAAGATCCCAGATATTTTTATTGCCGACTGTTACACTGAGTGCTTCGGGTCTGAGACGCTTTCCGCGGCAGCTTCTGCACTCACAGTGTGACATGTATTTTTCAAGCGATTCACGGGCATTGTCACCCCACGCTTCTGCATAACGGCGGCGCATATCTGCAAGCACACCTATCCAAGGCCGGTTGTATGTACTCTGGCCTTCACCGCTTTGCTTTTTGTAAACCCACTTTATATTGAGTGCGGAATCGCCGTTCCACAAAAAGTCTGACTGTTTTTTTGTAAGCGTATCAAGAGGAGCATCCAGTGAAAAACCTGCGGCTTTTGCAATTGCTTCAAACATGGAATGATTCCAGGACGAGTCAGGATTATACGGCGCGATTCCGTGTTCATTGAACGAAAGTTTCGGGTCGGGCATAAGAAGAGCGCGGTCATATTCCATTTTTTCGCCAAGGCCCGTGCAGTCTGGACAAGCTCCGAACGGATTGTTAAACGAAAAAAGGCGCGGCTGAAGTTCGGGGAGTGAGATTCCGCAGTCGGGACATGCATTTTGCTGTGAAAAGAAAATTTCCTGTTCAATAAAGTCTGCATTGCGGTCGTAGGACGTTCCCTTTTCATCAAGAGCGGCAGCAACTGCCTTATAGGCTTCATCTGTTTTGTACACACGCCTTAAGACGATGATTATTCCGCCTGAATTTTCAAGGGCAGTCTCTACCGAACCTGCAAGACGTTTTCTTATGTCGCTTTTTAAGGATATTCTGTCTACTACAATTTCTATTGTATGCTTTTTCTGTTTGTCAAGCTTGATTGAATCTTCGAGTTCCACCATGAGGCCGTCTATTCTTGCGCGCCTAAAGCCTGACTTTCTTGCATCTTCTATTATTTTCTGGTGTTCGCCCTTTTTTCCGCGGATAACCGGTGCCAGAAGCGTGAGTTTTGTTCCGTCTTCCCATGAAAGAATTGAATCTATTATCTGGTCAACGGACTGTTCGTTTATTTCACGGCCACAGCGTGGACAATGAGGGCGTCCTATACGTGCAAAGAGCAGCCTGTAATAATCGTAAATTTCTGTAACCGTACCGACTGTTGAACGCGGATTTTTATGTGTAGTTTTCTGTTCTATTGAAATTGCAGGGGAAAGTCCAGTGATTAAATCTACATCGGGCTTGTCCATGCGTCCCAGAAACTGGCGTGCATAGGAAGACAGGCTTTCCATATAACGCCGCTGACCTTCTGCAAACAGAGTGTCAAAGGCAAGAGACGATTTTCCGCTTCCGCTGAGGCCGCTTATGACAACCAGCTTGTTGCGAGGAATTTCTACGCTTATATTTTTAAGATTGTGCTCTCTGGCACCCTGAATAACGATTTTGTCACCGTTTACAGCGTTTACGGCCTTAATTTCAGATGCTTTCACGATTTTTACATCATAATCAAAAACGCCGAATTAAACAACATGTTTTGTAACGCATGCCCATTTGTATGCCTTAAAACTGCGCAGGCTACTAAAGATATTTTTCAAGTTCCTTTAAGTTTGAACAAAGAATAAAGAGGCGTGCCTTTATTTCGTCATCGGGCTGAATCTGGTCGGGAATCATTACAGGCTTGAGTCCTGCTCCGTAAGCCGAAAGTATTCCGTTGGGACTGTCTTCTATTGCCAGGCATTTGAGCGGATCTACACCCAGACTGCGGCAGGCTTCCATGTAAATTTCAGGATCGGGCTTGGAATGGGTTACCATGTCACCGCATGTTACAGTTTCGAAATAACCGCGCAAACCGGCATCTGCAAGTTCCTTTTCTACTACTGACTTTCTTGTGGAAGAAGCCAGTGCAAGCCGGTAACCGTGCTGTTTAAGGTACTCGAGGATTTCGCGGGCATAATACATGAGCGGCAGTCCGTTTTTATCTACATAAGCGTGAAAAAGTTCGGAACATCTTTTGCGGAATTCCATTGCAGGAAAAGACCTTCCGTACTTTTTGACAAGGTAGGCGCAGGTGTCGGGTATGCTTCTTCCGGTACAGTCAGACACGGCTGTTTCTATGTCGCTTACGGAATATTCCTGGGCGGCCTGCTTCCACATTTTGCGTGTTATGCTTTCGCTGTCAAAGAGCACGCCGTCCATGTCAAAGATTATTGCATCTATGGCGCGCTGTGTTGAACTGTTCAGTTCCTGAAGCTGGGTTTCCTTTACCCTTTCTATTACTTCCTGAATTCCGTGAACAAGAGTGTCTATTTTGTCAAGGTTGTGTACAAGGTTGAGTCTGTAGAAAATCTGTGTTCCGCGCTTGAGGGTCGTTACAAAACCGCTGTCCCTGAGTACTTTCAGATGATGTGAGACGGCTGGTCTTGACAGATGCGATTTTGCGGCAAGAGTGCTTACGTTGGCTCCACCTTCGCCGGCGTCTGCTATGTCAAGGATGAGTTTGGGGCGGTTTGCGTCACCGAGTGCGGTGAATATGGGAGCGCAGGTTGTGAACATGTCATACAGTTTTCCAAGTTCGGTTTTGTCTATGTACATACGCAAATAGTAGTGATGAAAAGAAAATAAGTCAACAACAGCAGAATGCGGCATTTACGGAATGTCCGCGCGGGTGGACGCAGTTCGTCTAGATAAGTGCCGGCGCAGGTTAAAATGCTCCCAGTCAGCCGCTGAAATCGTAAAACGCGCAATAATGCGCTTGACGTGGTTTTTGCGAGGAAACTATCGTTTGTCGCTTCGCGACCTCAAAAACCAAATCATTTCCGGTTCCCCTGTCCTCCCGCGCGGACATCCTTTTACATACGCTTTTGTTAAAGAAATGTATTCTGTACATACGCATTTGTAAAAAATTAAAAAATTCTGAAAATTGTCTTGATTTTTTTTTCTGTCTTGTTTATATCTATGTTTGTACGTTTAAGTAGTTAAACGTTTAATTTATTATTCAAGAGGAATACGAACATGAAATTCCTGAAAAAATTCTTCAGACATCCAAAACTGATTGTTGCGGTATGTCTTCTGGTAACGGCAGGGTGTGGATTTTTCATAAAAAATCTTACGCTTGACAATTCTATCAGGCAGTTTTTTCCGCAGAAAGACGTGTCCTATACACGCATGACAGAAACCGAAGACCAGTTCGGAAGTATGCTTTCAATAGGACTTACGCTCGAAGCAAAGGACGGAACCATTCTTACCCCGGAATACATTGACGTTGTAAGAAAAATTACTGACCGAGCACTTTCAATAAAGGAAGTAGAAAACATTGACTCCCTTACACACATTGACTATGTATGCGAACAGGACGGTTCAATCTGCGCAACCCAGCTTATTCCGGATACGTACACGGGAACAGAAGAAGACATAAACCTTTTGCGCTCACGGCTTTCTGAATGGGACGATATGTACGGCCGCGTAATTATAAACGACGACGGTACGGCAACCCAGATGCAGATTACAATAAGCCCCAACAAAACTTCTGAATCTGACTCAACAAGGCAGCAGAGGGTTTTGGACGAAGTGCGCAGTATTGCAAAAGAAGAAACAAAAGGTCACAGCCTTAAGTTCAAGTTAGCAGGTGAACCGGTACTTTCAGAAAACTCAAGGGCATTCATGATGTCTGACCTTATGCGGCTTATTCCGCTGGTAATCATTGTAGTTCTTCTTTCACTGTTTTTGAGTTTCAAGACTGTTGATGGAACAATTCTTCCGCTCATTACAGTTCTTATGTCTACGGTTATTTCATGCGGACTCATGGGCATGTTCGGCGTAACATTTACGCTGGTTTCAAGCGTAATTCCTGTTGCGCTTATTGCAGTGGGTTCAGCATACGGAATTCATGTTCTTACACATTACTACGTGGCACTTGACAGTATTGAAGGCGAACTCACGAAGGAAAAATATGAAGAATGCGTTTTCAGCGGACTTAAGGAAGTGTGGACGGCTGTTCTTCTTGCAGGACTTACGACAATCGTCGGTTTTATATCCCTAGTTTCAAGCCCGATCGGACCACTCCACAGTTTTTCTGTCTTTACTGCAATAGGCGTAGCCCTTTCATTGATTTTCTCGGTAACATTTATTCCGGCTGTGCTTCTGCTTAAAGATTTGAGTAAAGTAAGAACAAAGTCCAGAAAAATAGCAAAACTTACAGACAAAATGAAGTCCCGCCTGGAAAAGGCAAAGAAACTCCGTGGCGGAAAGGAAGAAGATGAAGCAAGCGCAGACACTTTGTACAGCATATTCAAATTTTTCTGCGGTTCAAAGACAAGGCTTGTACTTACTTCACTTGCAATTGTTGCCCTTTCCATCACGGGTCTGAGACTGCTCAAAATAGACACCGCGCTTATAAACTACTTCCCGAAGACTGCGCAGTTCAGGCAGGATCTTGATTATATAGACAAAGACTTTGCCGGAACAAACAGCGTATTCTTTACAATAACGGGCCCCGAAAAAGGCGACATTGCAAACCCTGAACTTCTCAAAGCCGTAGACGATATGCAGAACCAGCTTCAGGAAGATCACGAAAGCATTGGAAAAATTGTTTCGCTTACGACATTCATCAAGCGCATAAACCAGGTGTGGCATGTTCCGACTACGGAAACTGTACAGGAAACACAGACTGCAGCGGTTTCTGAAGAAGACAGCGCACAGACAGCAGACCTTTCATGGGGAGATGATTCAGACTGGGGAAGCAGTGATTCACTTTCTTGGGGAGACGATGAAACTTCTGAAGAAGAAACTGTTCCGCAAGTGCAGTTCAATGACCCCAACATTGAATATGCAAAGGTTCTTTCAGGAACAATGACAACAAAGGAAGTGCTGGATCTTCTTAATGAAGCATATACGGCAGCCGGCGGAAAAAATGCCACTACTGATGAAATAGTAGATGAGCTCATGAAAAAGACAAACTACAACGGGGCTGCATATTATGAAATTCCGTATGACACCGCAAAGTATCCTGTTGCATCCAGGGAAGAACTCAAGGGTGTTGTAAACGGATACCTTACCCTTCTGAGCGGTTCACTAGGAAGATTCATTGATGACGACATGAACCCTCAGACAATGCGCATCACCTGTCAGTTGAGAAGCCATTCAACTGATGAAACAGGTTCAATAATTGCCGATGCCAAAAAATTTGCCCAGGAAAGATTCCCCGAAGGATACACTCTTGAAGCAACAGGTTCAGGAGAAATGGAATACACAATGACAAAGATGATTGTTTCAAGCCAGTTCTCAAGTCTTGCAGTATCACTCATATCTGTATTTATAATCATTGCGGTTTCGTTCAAATCTGTCTGGGCAGGACTTCTTGGTGCTGTTCCGCTGGCTCTTGCAATTCTTCTGAACTACATGACCATGGGTTTTGCACACATAAACCTTGACCTTGTAACAAGCATCATTGCTTCTGTCGCTGTTGGTGTTGGAATAGACTACACAATTCACTTTCTTACGACTTACAGGGAAGAACGTGCAAAAAGCGATGATATTGTGCTTGTGACAAAAATGACGTTCAAAAAGAGCGGTCACGGAATAATGACAAACGCAGTTGCTGTAGGACTGGGATTTTTGGTTTTGTGTCTGTCAAAGTTTACGGTTCTGAAATACATAGGCGTACTTGTAGCAATTGTTATGTTTACGTCAAGTTTCCTGGCAATGACAATTATTCCGGGAATATTAAATCTTACCGACCCGAAATTCATCAGGCCGAAAGAAAAATAAGTTTACGAAGCCGACGGTTTCTTAAACTTTTGGAGGGAGTATAAAAATCCGCCGGTTGTCGTCGGTTTTTTAACTCGAAGTTCGCGTTGCGAACTTCCTTATTGGACTGCGTTTTTCACTTCGTTGCAAAACGCAATAAAAATCTTTTCGACTGTTGAAACAGTCTTCAAATATTTTTATACGAGGGAGTATAAAAATCCGCTACCTATGGAGGAAATTATGAAATTAAATTTGAAAAAAATCATGACACTTGGAACTGCACTTGTTGCAGCATCAGCACTTGCATTTGCCGACGAACAGGGCGACAAAATTATGGAACAGGTTCATGCTGTAGAAAAACCCGCTTACTCACATTCGCTTGTCGAAATGACACTCACCGACAAAAACGGAACAACAGAAGTCAGGCGCATGGAAGAATACGGAAGAAACAAAGACGGAACTACAAGTGCCGTAATGGTTTTCCTTTCCCCTGCTTCCATCAAAAACACACGCTTTCTTCAGTGCGAAAACAAAAATGCAGCCGATGACAAATGGATTTATCTTCCGGCCCTCAAAAGCACACGCCGCATAAATTCCAGCGAAGGTTCAAAATCATTTATGGGAACAGATGCCACATATGATGATCTTTCTACCCGCGAACTTTCAGAAGACACACACGAGTATATCAAGGAAGAACCAAAGCTTTCGTACCCGGACTGCTATGTTGTAAAAGAAGTTCCTGTAGACAAAAAGTCCAGCCAGTACAGCTACAGAATGGTCTGGGTAGACAAAAAAACAATGTACCCAGTCTACACCGAACTTTATGACAAAAACGGAAGCCTTGAAAAAGTACTTACCGTTGCAAAAATAGAAAACCACGACGGATACAACATTCCTATGGAAAACAAAATGGAAAACGTTCAGACAGGCCACACAACCCAGCTTAAAATTGTACGCGTCGACGTAACGACTGCAATTCCAGAAAGAGTATTTACACAGGCTTTCCTGAGCAACGGAAGATAAAAAACAGCAGGAATGTGTATAAAAAAAAGCCGCCGGTTTTTGAGTGTTTCCGCTGAGTTCCGCCGGCTTTTTAACTTGAAGTTTGCGAAGCAAACAAGTTTGCTTTGCAAACACGTTTGCTTCGCAAACGTTCTAATAAAATTGTACATTCTCACTTTGTTGCGAATGTACTTAAAAAGTCATTCCTAAATCTGAAGATTTACTCATTGACTTTTTATGGGAGAAACAAAATGAATACAAAGAAATCAAAAACACTTGCACTTCTTTTGGCAGCATCTTCCCTTGTGTTCGCCCAGGAAGACGACTTTGCCGCGTGGGGTGACAGTACAGATTCACAGGAAGGACAGCAGTCAGTTACAGTTTCAGGAAGCACAAAATTCCAGGCAAGGGCATACCCCGAAGCATCAGAAACACCGTTGTCAGAAGCAGACTCAATTTACGACATGAATAAAATTCCTGTAACGGTAAAGGCTTCTGCACATGCAGGAATTGCATATACAGGAACTTCGTCAGATGCAGAAATAAAACTTGCCTTTGACAAAGATATTCTTGAAAACCATCCTGAATCAGTTCTGGACGAAATGAACGTGCGCGGCTATCTGGGAAACCTTACAGTCGAAGCCGGAAAAATGAAAATCGTATGGGGAAAAGGCGACAAGCTGCATGTAATAGACAACTTCAATGCCGATGACTACACGGACTTTATAATCCCTGACTACATTGACAGAAGACTTGCAGTGCCGATGATGAGAGCCGTTTACAATATTCCCGGAACAAATACGTCTGTAGAAGCAGTCTGGACACCGTGGACAGAACCTGACAGGTTTGCTTCAGACGGAATATGGACTCCTGCAGCGTACAAAAATCTGTACAACACGGTAAAATCTGTCCAGGAAAAAAAGGTTGCCGCTTCATTCAAAAAATACACCAAACTTACTTCGGGCGTAGGTGCACTTTCATCACTTGCAGCCCTTGCACAGGCAGAAGCCGCCGCAGGAACTCCAGGAAAAGCGACTGCAGCATATAACGCGGCCCTTGAAAATCTTGGATGCACAAGAATTGATGAAGCAAAGGCAAATCTTGAACAGGCCGGAACAGAATACACAAACACACTTCTTGCAGCTTCTACAGTCACTCAGGAATCTCTTCTTCCTGACACACATACCCTGCGCTACAGCCAGTTCGGAGCCCGCGTAACAGGAACAGTCGGAACAGTAGATCTTGGTGCAAGCTGGTACTACGGTCACTTCAAGCAGCCGTCGGCAAATCTGCAGAATACAATTCTCAATTCAGAAATGCCGGAACTTGCCTATGACCAGAAGCAGACATTCGGACTTGAAGCAGCAACTGT
>OQWA01000499.1_pt1 | contig 11636 bp, 8 predicted proteins | sample 1691581 | NCBI WGS metagenome assembly OQWA01 (sample SAMN03418264, study PRJEB22391) | human gut metagenome | biome: human-gut; feature: organic feature; material: feces | host: Homo sapiens | place: Tanzania | collected 2013-01
GTGTATTTTTTAACTTTTGCCCTAAATGTCAACTTTTGTCCTTCTTTAATGTTTTCCTTAAATATTTTCTTTGTAACACTACTTATCATGTCACAAAGACAATGACAACATATAAAATCATTGTTTTGATATATATTGTTTATCAATGCAACTTTTCTACACCCTCTTTTTTCAATTCGGTTAAAAGTTCCTTTGAATTCGACAATACTATCATTTAGTTTTTCAAGTTCTTTTCTATATTCATATCTTCCGTTTTTAGAATTAATATACATTTAAAATCCCCCTTTTTTTAACAAACAAGGGATTTTATAATTCCTATACCTTTTCCTATAACTGAAAAGGAAAAAATCCTTTTCCGTTTTTTTTAGGAGGAGGGAACATATTTAATTATATAATAGGATTTTTATCATTGACCTCCTATGCCCTTGTAAATAGTCAATGACTGTTAAGTACTAAAACCTAACTTTTGATTATTACCTTATAACCCTCTGAGCACTTTTCAAAAGTTCCGACTTAAAAAGTATGAGTTCGTAAGTACTTATTAGAATTAATCTAACAGTTTACCTATATAACCTTTGATAATAGGGTTTTTATCAAAAGCACCTTTTAAGTTTTCCCTTTTGCCAGTTACCTAAAAGTTGTAAGATAATGCTTAATTCTATCAGGTGATATATTAAGCTTCTATTATATACCCTAAGCGTATAGCTTAAGGATTTTTTATTTCTTTTATTACCTTAATTGTATCAGGTCTTTTATTTAATGTCAAGTACTTTTTAAAAATCTTTTAAAACTTTTTAAGTAGCTCCTAAGTTGTTTTCCTAAGTTGTTATTTATACTTATATATTATCATGTCTTTTATCTAATGTCAACTATTTTTTTTAAAAAACTTTTAAAACTTTTTAAGTGCTTTCCTAAGTTGTTATTTATTTTATTAACTTAATTGTATTTAACCTCTTATCTAATGTCAACTATTTTTTTTATGTTTTTTTATGTTTTTTGTATACATTAAAATGAATATTGTATTTTTTATATTGTATACATTATTTTGTATATTGTATTTTGAATAATGAATTTTGTATATTGTTTAATGTATACAGTATACCTATACTCTTTTATATTGATTTTCAAAATTCATATTTCTATTTTATTTTTTTCTAATATTGCCGTGTGACGTGATATAAGGCAATTTAAGGATTTTCAGAGCAGTTACTGTATAATTTATTCAATTGATTAATATATCCTCTTATATTGCCTTATATGGATACATGAAAACTTTTAAAAAATTATTGACATTAAATAAAGTTATGCTATCATTATATTAAATATTAATAAAATTAAATAAAGGTGGTTGATTGAATTGAAGAAATATAGTATAGAAATAAAAGGCAATATATGGACAAGAGAATTAATTATAAATATATGCAGGGAAAAATCAATTAAATATAATGTAACAGAGTTATTAAGTGGATTAAAATATTGTATGCAATTAAATGATTTAGGCTTTTGGGACTATCATTATTTCAATAGACTTAAAAAAATAGAAGAGAAAAAATAGTAGAGACTGCTCTGCTATTTTTTTTATTGTATATATGAATAACTGTTCATATGTTTATATGTTTAATTGTATGCAATATACTATATAATGCATCATGTATACAATATAATATATCATGTATTGTTTATTATGTATAGTGTATAATGTATGCAATATTATGCATATTGTATCTTGTATGCAATATATAATATACTGTATGTAATATTATGTATATTGTATTATATTAGTTAACTTGTAAACTATTATCATATTGATAATAAATAATACTTGACAAATAAACAGTTGTTCTGTAATCGAACGTAGCATATTTTATAATGTTTGTCAACAGTTATTTTTAGCTAAAAAGTTTAGTATAAGTAAACAATGCAAGTGTGAAACCATTGAAAATACTATATTATCATATTGATAAATTTACAAATACTAAGAAAAAATCATGACCCATTTAAATCGATTCTAAGAGGGCGAACAAAATCCCTCTTTATAGTTAATCCTTTATATGAAGTCACTCTATACAGAGCTTTAAAATCGACGGTAAAAGGTCGGTATATATTTTTAAAAAGGTGACTATACATTTTATTGTATGTAATATATTGTATACAATTTATTATCATAATGATAATATATGAATAGATATTCAGGTATTCATATATAGAATTGTATAACATATGAATAACTGTTCATATGTTTAATTATTCAATCGTATTAGTTGATTTGTGAACTACTATCAATATGATAACATATGAGTGATTGTTCATATAATATGTATAATGTATACAATATAATGTACTATGTATACGTATGAGTAACTGTTCATATATTCATATATATACTGTATAGTGTATAATGTTTATTGTATACAATATAATATACTATGTATGATATATTATGTATGTTGTACTATGTATACAATATAATGTATAGTGTACTATGTACTATGTATGGTGCATGATATGTAGTGTACTATGTATGGTGTATACAATATAATGTACTATGTATGATATACTATGTATGTTGTACTATGTATACAATATAGTTGATAAGTGAACTATTATCAATATGATAACATATGAGTTACTGTTCATACGTTCATATGATAGTATGATAGAACAACTGTTCCTATGATGTTCTATGTTAGTAGAACATATGGTACAATAATCGAACTGCATAGAATTGATTGTAAGGCGTTTGCGTGATGTTCTTCTTATGTTACATCGTTGATAGTGTTCCTTCTCTTATATTGCCTTGTATTGCCTCATAAGGTTACATTGAAAAAATTAGTGTATTAGAGAAAAAATTTTCATAGGATTGTTGACACGGAAAAGGGTAACTGCTATAATTATGTTAATAAAAGATAAATAAAAGGGAGTTGATAGTATGAAGAAGTTATTATTTGTTTTGGTGATTTTAGGAGTTATGGTGATTTTTAAGGACTGCTTATTAATAGGTTTAATGGATATTGTTGATTTTGTGGGTAACTTGTTTAACTTGAATACCGTTGTATTAATTGACTTCTTAAATAATTTATATTATTTATAAGAGGAATAAGTGGGATATATTTTATCCCACTTATTTTTTTATGAAATATGCTCAGGTGATTTTATGTATATTGTATGGTGTGTGGTGAATAGTGTATACAGTATTTTTTATTATGTATAATGTATTGTTTATTGTATTGTATATTGTATTATGTATTGTATTATGTTTATTGTATAATGTATTGTATAATGTATAATGTATATTATGTATATATGGTGATATAAAAGAATTTTATATATTTTTATAAAATATTATATTTTAAAAAGCCAGTGCTCTGTATAAAATTTTAGGGAATTTTGTGGGGAATTTTAGGGAATTTTAGGGAATTTTAAGGATTTTATAGGGGGACTCTGAAAATTTTGTGGGATATATAATAGGGGGTGGGTCGGGAAAAATCCCACCAAGGATTTTATATGTACAGGATTTTAAAAAACAGTTCTTAGAGAACTATTTACAAATTCGACACGAAGGGGGTAGTTTATGTATAATTCGACAAAATTCTACACAAATATGAGTCTAGTCCCTTTATCTACACACTATTAAATTTCATCAAAATATTATTAAATTTCACTAATATTTCATCAATATTAAATTTACAAGATTAATCATATATAAAAATAATACTCTAAAACGCACTATAAAAATACATCACATTGTATACACAACATTGTATACACGATTGTACATTACCACACCACCATCCATACACCACCTATTCCCCTATAACAAGCAATGAAATAAAAAGGAGGGGGGTACTTTATGATAATATCAATTATCAAATCAATAATATCACTTCCCCTTATATACACTATCCCAATAAAATCCAATAAAAATAACTTAAAAATAACTATAAAAAACGTACTATTTTAAATCAATTTCAGTATATTTTTAATCAAAAACATACCATTTTCGACCAATTTTGTTACATTTTTGTACCATTTTAACCTAAAATAATCATAAAATATACGATATACCATATAAAAAGTAATGTATCAAAATCATATAAAGTTATCCACAATTTCAACAAAGTTATCCACAGAATAATGTGGATTAAAAATAACGATAAATCACGAAAATATTAATATGTCTATTTTTATAATCCCTCAAATCTCATTTTTTAAAGGTAAATAAAAAAAATGTACGGTTAACCGAATAAGAAAAAATCCTACAAAAAATACATGGTTAACCGTACTCAAGAAATTAAAACAAATAAAATACATGATTAATGATATATAAAAACGATATAACATTATTGATGCTTAAAAAGAGTAAAAAAATAACCTACTTATAATAGTAGGCTATCTTAATTTATCTTTTTTCTTACGCAATTGATTCATATTGTGTAAATTTATTCACTTGTTGTAAAATCACCTGTTCCTAAATTATTATAATAAATCTTATTTACAGTATCATACATACAAATAACATTAGCTTTAGTCTTTACAGGTATTAAGTCTAATATCTGTTGCCCATTTCTAGTTATTGTACAAGCATATAATTTCATTGCACATTTTGTACTATTTTCACAACTTCCATTACTTGAATGTTGTCCGAATAAATATAAAGATAGTGTATTGTTGTCATTAAGTAATTGACAGTTATAAGTTTGACCATTGAATGATATTACTCTATTATTTAATGAATACTCATCAATATCATTAGAAATAGTTTCATCATAAGTGTTTGTGCTTACCATATCAATTCTATATTTATTATTAATAACTACTAATTGGCATCCCTGGTTCTCAAGACCATTACCATAAGCATCACCAAAAGGTATTGACGTTTTTATAAAGTTTAAAGGTTTAAATTTCACATACAAGCTATCTGTGTCAAAATTCAAAGTAACTCCAGTATCTATATATTGATTTCCATCACTTTGAATATAATTTAATTGAGTAAAATCATCTGATGTAATAGTACTTTTACAAGACACATTTATTACTATATCTCCGGTAACATTATTTATATTAATATTTCCTTGTGAATAAACTGTACTTGTAATATCAGTTCCACCCATAGTTACTGTTACTGTGTCATAAGTGCATCCACTGACAGGTGTGATTGTTGCACTATAAGACCCCCCTATTTTACAATAAGTACTATTGTTACTTGTTGTACATTTATTTAAAGTATTAACTACTTTTGCAAAAGTACCGTTTTTACTTGTTTCATATAAATACATTTTATTTAATTCTTCACTAGTTAAAACCCTATTATATATTTCATGTGAATAATAAATAAAGTTTACCCCTTCTCCTATTTTACCAATTATAAAATCAAGAGTGTTATCTGTAGTTAATGAATATCTATCATTTGTTCCTTCGTATTTTAATTCGCCATTCACATACACTTTACCACTATTCCCTTGTCTAGTCATTGCAATACTCATAAATCTATCATATTTCATATCGCTTAAAGGATTATTACCCTCGTTTTCTCCATTTATGAACACAGGAGAAGTGACGCCGGTTTGCATAGCTTTCAATGACCATCCTGATTCCGAAGCAGATTGATTAGCTCTTTTACCACATATAATGTGAGTAGCATTACTAAAACCGTGTACATTTATAATTACTGTAAAATCATTAGTTCCAAAATTAAAATTATCACCAAAATTAATAGTTGCACTTGAATTTGTTAAATCTAAACCTCCCTTAGTCAATGTAGTTCCTATATAAGAACCTGTTCCAACAATTGAAGAATTTACTTTATCAACAATTTTATTTGTACTGAAATCATAATCTTCAACATCACAATGTCCTATTAGCCCTTGCGATACAAAACTATTAGATATTCCACTAACAGTAATATTACAAGTTGCACTTTGACTTCCACAAGTTGCAGTAATAGTACATTGTCCATTTGATGTAGGTGTCACAACTCCATTTTCAACAGTACATATACCAGTAGGATTTGCTGACCAAATAACTTCGTCTGTAGTATCACTAGGAGTTAATGTAGCAGTTATCGTTTGTGGTGTTGTATCAGTAAATGTTAAAGTATTATTATTTAATACAATATTAGTACAAGGCTTATCTTCTTTAACTCCACTTACAGTAACATTACAAGTAGCAGTTTTAGTTCCACAAGTAGCAGTAATAGTACAATTTCCATCTTTAATCGGTGTTACAACACCTTTATTGACAGTTACTATACCAGTAGGAGTTACACTCCATGTAACTGTATCTGTTGTATTAGTAGGAGCTAATGTAGCGGTTAATGTTTGACTGTCTGTTGTTGTAAATGATAATGTTGTATTATTTAAAGTTATATTAGTACAAGCTACAGTTTCTTTATATTTATTGTCTAAATAAGATATTCTTTGTTTAATCCACGTATACATACTATCAATATCATCTGTTTTATTAATTCTATTTGACCATTTACTTCTTTCTTTGGTTATATTTTCAGTCCCCCAAATTGATTGAAATGCTCTAAATTGATTTATAATCCTACTTACATTTATTGTCCCATTATTTCTTAATTCCCAATATCTTTGGCTTATTTCATTAAAATAATTACTATATAATTTATTCCATACTGGATTAGTCTTAGTATATTGACAATTAAGTAAATCTGTTGTAGGTTTGCTTGGATGATAAGATATACCAGCATTTTGGAATAACCCAAATATTATGTCTAAATCATACCAGCACATATACCATTTTGACCCATCCCATGTAGCAATAGTCCAATTGTTAATCATACTATCAGTTGCACAAGCTAAATCTGCAAATACCCAATAATTAATCGCATTTTGTAAAATTAGATGTTCCTCAAAATGTGCTTTAAAATCACTATCACTTGAATTATTTATAAAATTTAGCAAATCAGTTAATTTACCTTGAATTTCTGATGTTTCAGTTCCATCACTTCTATATTCAAAATTAGATAATACTAGACTTCCTAAACCACTTCTATATACTATATTTGTTAATGGATTTTTTTTACTGTTCATTCCAAATAAATCATCATCCTGTTTTATATTAAGAGTATAACACCCATTAAATTCTCCGTTTAAATATAAAATAACAGGCTTAGATTTTACTGTAATCGGAGCGTCTACTGGAAATGTAGTATTATCAAAATCCCACACCATTTGTGCTCCTACAGAATTTCTTACCATTGAATAATCAGCATAATTACATTTTAAATGGTATGTGCTTGTAGCATAATCAAATATTTTTATTTTTTTCTTATTTCCTTCAACGTCTTTAAGTTTTAAACTTAAATTTTTATTAGGATATTGTAAACTTCCGCTACCTTGCCATGTGGTTGTTGATTTTCCTTGAAATACTGTAGAACCATATTCATCAACATACAAAATATCTAATTGTACTGGATTAGTTTTGCTTATACCTGTAGTATCACCATCTAAATAAATTATTCCACATGGATATGATTGAATTTTAGGTACTATACCATTCTCAACTTTCTTCGCAATATCTTTATATTGCGTATTAAGTTTGTCAACATCACTTTTAATATTATTTATGTCAGTTTTAATATTATCTAATCCTTCAATATTATTATTTGAATTCTCATTATTATTAATAAAACCAAATTTATTATCTTTATCAAACATTCTATTTCTCCTTTCTGTTTATTATTCTTTAGGAACAAAAGTTTTACTAACTCCATTGATAGTAACTACTAGTTCTCCACTTTCATTAAAGGTAAACTGAGGTAAATTAGAAACTTTATCATCTACGTATTTTTTATGGGCTGGATTATAATCATTGGTTACATCGTATTCATATGTATTATCTGGACTAATTGAACTTAATTTTGTTTGCATTAATTTCCATTTACCATTTTCTTTAGTTATACTTAAATATTTGCAATAATTGTTTATACAATTCATATTAATTGCTATAAATGTATCACTTTTTAATTGAATACATATTGAAGTACTAAGCATACTACTCCAACCAATTGTATTTGACCCATCGTCAACAGTGAACCAAGTTCCATCATCATTAGGTGCTTTTAAACTAACTTTAAAGAATCCACTAACTATTGATGAATTTACTCTATAATTAGTTCCCTTTTCTAAAGTTGTTATATCCACATATCCTTTAGGTAGATTTGGGTCATCATATAATATAGTAGGTGTTTTAAAATAATAATCTCTACTATCATCTACATATTTTTTAGTAGTTAAATCTTTATCTTCAGTAGGAGTACCTTCTTGAGATAATTTACCTGCATACCAAGCATTACCTTGCCAGTCTAAAGTATGAGCATTAGCTCTTTTCTTATCACTACTACCATTACCTACTATATGTGCATATTTACCTTCAGTATCTTCTATATTATATTTACCTTGTACATGCTGGTTGATAGAAGAAGCTTTAGTATATTTACCTTCTGCATGAGAATTTTCACCTGAAGCTGTTGTACCATTACCTTCTGCATGTGAATACAAACCTGAAGATATTGCATTAAAACCTTCTGCATGTGAACAATAACTTGAAGCTACTGTATACCAACCTTCAGCGTGTGAAGAAGTACCTGAAGCTTTTGTTTTATGACCTTCTGCATGTGAATTATCAGCTGATGCAGTTGTATATTTACCTTCTGCATGTGAACCATAATCACCTGAAGCTGTTGTATTCAGACCTTCAGCATGTGAACAGTTACCTGAAGCTATTGTAAAACATCCCATAGCAGTAGAATATTCACCTATTTTACTATTAGGGTCACGTCGTATACTTAAACTATTATAAATATCAACATCTTTTCCAAGTAATAATGTATTAAATTTATTAATAGATATTTCAAATAATTTAATTCCTCCAGTAAATACAGGTGGTTTATTATCATTAATTCTATTTAGTACCATTAATGCTACATTCTCATTATACTCTTCTGTTTTATCATAAAAAGTCTGTACATCCCCTCCACCTATATTATTAACAGTATCATTTATGCCAAAAAATTCCATAATTACTCTAGTTTTATTTTGCTTAGTTAATTCTTTAGTATATACTGAATCTAATCTGTAACGTTTATTATTAATTTCAATAAAAAACAAAGTATCGTCTTTAATTGTAAAATTAGGAATTTCAATATACATAGATGTATCATCACTAGCTTGGCACTCAGCCCATGCTTTATTTAATTGGTCTACTGTTATATTTAATAGTGCAGTTTCTGATTTAATATATGGTAAATCGGTATTCTTTATATTATTTGATTCATTATTGTTGTTAATAATAAATCCAAATTTATTATCTTTATCAAACATTTTATTTTCTCCTTTCTATATAAAAAAAATAAAGGGAAATATATAGAATTATATCTATTATTTCCCTTTATATAAAATTAATTTAACCCTATATATCTAACTTTTGAACCACTTTCAACAACAACTATTGATTCTATTACTACATTTCCTAAACTTAAAGTTTCATTAGCACGTATTAATATTTTATCTCCATCGTTAAATACAACGTTTATTTCTCCTTCGCCCATATTTTGGACTTGAACATTAGTTATTGATTCTATAGTTCCTTCGTTACCATCAGATAATACTTCTTGATATTCTCTTTCAGTTGTAACTACTTTACCTCTAACTTTAACTGCCATTATAATCACCTCCTCATTTACATTATACATATATAATATAATACTTGACTTTTAATATTTTTATTAGTATAATAAATATAAAAGGAGAAAATTAATGAAAGAAAAGAAAGTAAGTTGTGGATTTTGCAAATATTTCAGAGTAAAAGATTTAGGCAATGGATTTTGTGAAATCCTATGTGATAAAGATGAAGTAAATTTACCTTATAAACCTTGTGAAGTTTATGAAGAAAAAATAAAAAACAATGAACAGAATGGAGAATAAACATGGATAAAAAATATGACGGAATAGATATGGAAATGTTAAATCTACCTTGTGGTAGTGTTACTATGGAATTTGAAAAAGATGGAAAAGAATATAAAGCTGAGATAATAAAAATACCTATTAAATATTTTTTAATAACAGATATGTTAGATGGATTTATGAAAAGAATTATAGAAGATTTATATGAACAAGGTTGGGATTTTTCTAAAGAAATAGATTTTACAGAAATAGTTAATGAAGATTAGAGAGGATACATCCTCTCTTTTTATTTATAATCTCTAAATACCATAATGATACCATTATTTCTTAAGACTACATAACCTGTTTTTACAGTAAAAGAATATTCATATCTACTTCTAAATAATCTCATGTCTTTTACATCAGTTCTAAGACCTAAGTTATTCATCTTTAAAAGATAATCTTCATGTTTATGACAAGGAATACCATATAATGTATATGCCATTTGAATGAAATCTAAACTATCTTTATCTTTAGGTATTATTTTATTCTTCATATCATTTAATCTATCTAATTTATCAACTATAAATCTTATTTCATCATAGGAATAATTAAGTATACTCTTAAGAAATACATCTTTATCTCTGGGCAAACTAAAACTTAATGTTCTCCAACGAACATCTTTTTTATATCTTACCTTACATTTATTTAATAAAACTTCCCAAGGTTTCATAGTTTTTTCAAATTTTTCAATAGGTTCATCTCTCATATCTAAAGTACATACATTAGATTTATCTATATCTCCATACATTATACTTCTTAACATTAGTTCCATTTTATTTTCTGTTAATTGGCTATTGTTATTAGAAATATAAGTAAAAGTATTTATAAATAAAAAATGAGAAAATATTGATTTTTTAAGTGGAATATCTTTAGTCATAATATCCATATATCTATTGTCATGTCTAAATATCACATCTCCATATTCATTCATACAAGTATCTCTATATTTGCCAAAGAATATTCCTTCATCATTTATTAATATATCTAATTTTCTTTGAAAGATAACTCTATTTAATCCTTTAGATTTTCTTTTAATATAATTAAGTGGTAATAATAATTCAACATGTTTATCTTTAGGAAAATATGTTAATATCTTTTCTCCTTTTTTATAATCTTTTATATATTTCCATTCTTGCCCGTTAAAATATTCCATATTTTCTCCAAAGAAAGTATTTCTTGTTTCTAATCTTGGCATTAATATCAATCCTTTCTATTTTATTTACATATATTTAATAAGACAATAAAATTTTATACGATTTTTCAAGTAATTTATTTTACTTTTAATAAAATTCTAAGTATAATATATATAAAATAAATAAAATAAAGGGGGTGATGAATGAATGTTAAAAGCATATAAATTTAGATTATATCCAAATAAAGAACAAGAAGAACTAATTCAAAAAACTTTTGGTTGTTGTAGATTTGTCTATAATCAAACATTATCTTATAGAAAAGAAATATATGAAACACAAAAAAAATCTATGAATAAAACTTCTTGTAACGATTATTGCAATCAAGTTCTTAAAAAGGAATATAAATGGTTAAAAGAAGTTGATAAATTTGCTCTTACAAATGCAATTTATAATATGAATTCTGCATATCAAAGATTTTTCAAAGGATATTCTAATTATCCAAAATTCAAAAGTAAACGAAATAATAAAAAATCAT
>OQWA01000500.1_pt1 | contig 11611 bp, 7 predicted proteins | sample 1691581 | NCBI WGS metagenome assembly OQWA01 (sample SAMN03418264, study PRJEB22391) | human gut metagenome | biome: human-gut; feature: organic feature; material: feces | host: Homo sapiens | place: Tanzania | collected 2013-01
CTAGCTCTGTTGCTTCTACTGAAAGACTTAAGAAGATCGGGATCCCTGTATTCAAACTTCCTCCCCCCGATGTCTTGCCATTCCACCCCCAAGGTACCGAGCATGCAGTTTTTGGGGAAGTTGAACCACCCGCTGCATTTATCCTCCAGGTTGGGTACCTAAAATTTATAGATCCCTGGCCATAGGTCTTCACACCAGCGTCCTGCTTTATGGTAATCTTAGATAAAAGGGGATAAGATCCTGAATCTGATAACCTGAAAGATATAAAGCGATAATTTTCAGTCTGATTCTCGGCTACATCAAACGAGATCTCAAATGAGTAAGAAGCAGAAGCCCCGGGATCCCCACTTATAGTATGAGAAGAACTGCCATTCCAAGTATAAGCTGTTCCGTTCACCTTCAGGGTGAAGTTTGAAAGCGAAGAGATATTGGTGAGTTGATAAAACTTCAGAGACGGGGAGTTGCTAGTGCCAGTGATTTTCACGGTGCCACCCAAAGCTGTGACAGAATAGGAAGTCTTGTCTACTGTGATAAACTCACTGGCTCCATCCTGCGAGATCACTACAGAATCAGAGGCTCCACCAGAGGTAACACCTTTAATAGAGCCAGATCTGCTTGATCTTCCAGTATGAGAACTTGCTTTTAGTGATCTTGTCCCTGAGCCACTTCCTGTAGATCCAGATACTATGGTGATCCAACTTGGTTTTGCCATGATGATTCGTTTTTTTAGAATAAATTAGAAGATGAGAGGGTTATCACCCCCTCCCACCTTATGACAGTCTTATTCAAGAGTCCAGCTGTCGTTTGACTCTATGGTGAGCGTCTTGGATTCTCCGGCAGCAACAAAGGTGAGGCTCTCTGGAGTGAGGGTGATGTAGGAAGAAGACCCCTGCTGACTAAACGTGAAGTCTCTGGTGGCAGTCTTACTGCCCTCGCCGGTGACAGTAACTGTCACTACGAAGCCTCCACGAGGCTCAGTAGTAGGGTTGGCTCCAACAGAGACGATGCCGTCAGAAGAGAGAGCAAATCCCGTTGCAGCGGTCTTGACCTTTGGATTGAGATCGAAGACAACCGCAGCAATAGTGCTGGCCTCTGTTCTGGTAGCGCCTGAAGTATAGGTGACAGTCTGCTTGGCTCCAACATTGGAGTTGTCGGTCATGTTGCGGCTCTGAGTACCGTCAGCTTTGAGTGAAACCTCTGTTGCAACTGCGGTGTCGAATGTGATGTCACCATAAGAGGCGGTGTTGGCTGCTTGGTATACATCTACAGAGCCAGTCTTAGTAGCCGTGGTCTTCCAGGTAACGGTAGCAGTGAGAGTGCCCTTCTTAGTTCTGTTGGTGACCGTAGTACCAAGTGAAGCAGCTGAAACTGCCTTACTGAAGGTGATGGTACAATCATCAGAACCGTTGGTGAGGGCAACATCACTGGTGACTGAACCCGAGGTATAGGTCTTTGAGCCCTTAGCCGTAACCGTTGCAGAAGATACTGAACCTCCGGAAGCTGGGATGTCAGCTGGAGCAGCCAAAGTGACATCCGTTACAGCATAGGTGACGGAGTTAGCTTGCTGACTAACTGAAACCTCTTTGGAAGCAGACTTGCCATTAGCTGTGAGGGTAACTGTAACAGTGCCTGAAATAACATCACCTACCGTTGTAGCACGGGAAGCCGCAGTCACCTTACCTGTTGCGGCAGCAAGAGTAAGGGCTTCTGGCCAGCCCGTCTTAGTTGCATAAGCAACCGTGCCACCCGTAGTGATAGTACCACCACCTGATGTGACTCCGTTCCAACCCCAAGGCTGAGAGAATGAAACTGATGGAGCATCAACGGTGCCACCAGCAGCAGGGATCTGCTGATAAGTGCCCACGGTGAGGGTAACAGCACCATAAGACTTGACACCGGCAGCCTGAGTTATGGTGATGGCATCAGTGGCAACATCGCCGTTACCGTTCTGAAGCTTGATCTCCAGTGTTCTGGCGGCTTCAGTCTTGTTCTCGGGGATCTTGACGTCGATGGTGAAGGTGAACTGAGCATCCTTACCCGGGTCGTCATCAATGCCCGTGTCGGTCTTACCGTCCCAGGAATCATCATTGACTGCGTTGACTTGGATCTTGTAGGCAGCCCCGGAGATAAGCTTGCCCGTAGTCTCGGCTACCTTGATGTTTGCCGTGTTTGCGGTACCAGTGATCTGAATGGTGTCAGAACCATCAGAGTTGCTACCCTTTGCAGCGGCATTGTACGTCTTGGTCGGCACATTAATAAACTCAGCTTTACCAGCTTGAGAAACTGAAGTAGTGTCGGTTGCACCTCCAGTTGTTTTAGCGGTGATTGTTCCACCTCTCTGCTGACGACCCGTGTACTCAAGGGCGGTAACAGTTGTGGAATCGTTCATGGAACCTGAGCTCTTGCCCAGTTTGATCCAACTTGGTTTAGCCATATTTTAATTGTTTTAGAAAGTTAATAAATTAACCTTTGTTAGGTGTTTAGTCGTTATATTTAACTCCAAGAGTCCATGAAGCATTAGATTCTATGGTTAGATCTTTAGTGCTCTCTGGGTCCGGGAATTCTAAGTTCTCTGGAACAAGTTTGATGAACTCACTCAGAGATTGATGCTTGTGCATCATCAGAACTCTAAATACACTCATAGCTTAGGCTTTTGGAAATTCCCCCCAGACAGCCAGAGACCCGATCACTGAGACCACATAGATGTGATCAGCTTGAGTGACAGGGGCCTCTCCGTTCATCCATTTGATGGTAGAGTCTCCCACGATAGCGTGAGTGGTTGCTCCCACTTCGATAGTATAGACAGTCTCTTTGTGAGATGCGCTTGCCTGAACAATATAATCATCCTTGAGCTCTGGGACATCTACGTAGGCGACACCGTCTAGTCTATCCAGTACTTGTTTTACGGTCTCACTCTTATATTTTATCTGATCTGAGTCTGTGACATGTTGGCCCTCTAATGGTCGTCTTAGTTCGCCATAGATCTTGATATAATCTGCCATGATATTCAAGTTTTTAAGAGATAACAATGGTCATAGAGCCAGCACCAGGAAGATCCTTAGTTCGATAGCACTTGTAGGTTCCCAGTGGAGTGGAAGCCTCTACTGGAGCCAAGAACGGAACATCGAAACCACTAGATGTAACCTTGTTGATTGACATGGTGTTAGGGACGCAGAGCCATAGGTACTTAGTAGCATCATCATTGGTGAGAGTCTTGGTACCATTGAGAGAAGAGCCTCCCTTAGTCAGTGAAGTGATAGTCAATTCATTTTCTATAGTGGCCTTAGAGAATCCATAGTATACTGGGAGATAGAGATTAGCACTGATAGACCTTGGTGAGTTCTTTATAGTAGTAGAACCCTTCTTAGCAGTGACTGAGCCAGATTTGTAGCCTTGAGTAGAGAGAGTGAATTTCTCTGAGCCCTCCGCTACATTCTCCAGGGTCTTAGTCTCGCCGTTGAACTGGATCTGGACAATGTCAGCTACTACTGACTTAGAGTTTCTGAGAACCCTGAAAGATACACTGACCTCTACTGAGTTACCTGTCCATTCTGCCATCTCCTGCGAGATGGAAGCCTCAAGTGAAGTAGGAAAGCAGAAGTCCTGCAACTCTCGGATTGCACCTGTCACGACTTTGTTCTGCACGCAATTCTCGCTCGTCTCAGAAAGCGCCGAATCGGGAACGCAAGACCCCCCACTCGTGCCGATTCTCACGGTACGGGTTAAAACATTGACCGTGACGTTAAGCCCCTCGCCGGTCTCCCCCTCGATAATATTGTCCACGGTTGCATCACCGCTGGCGGACACTATACCGATAAGGTTGCGCTCAAAGATTCTTCCCTTGCCGAGCGAATCAACAAAAGTTATCTCAACTCCGTAAGTGCCGACTCCGACGGAGCCGCCCGGAAAGAAAGCCGTGACCTTAGACCCGGTGACTGTTATGTCTTTGCCGATGGCTTTGCGATAAGTCCCGACCAGACGCATCTGACATTCCTTCACGCCCGTAAGGTCGAGCAGCTTATATATACCTTCGCCCTTATCGTAAACAGAGACATGGGCCTCGATTGTGAAATCATTGCCATATACAATAGAAACTATCTCTCTTGAGGTGCAAGTACAATTGTCCATCTTACAATATATCAAGTGTTGCAAAGATACACAAATTCTGATTCAAAAACTATTGGTTGTCTGAACTTGTATTGTTTTCGGATGCCAAGGCGCGCAGAACGTCCGCCAATACCGATACGGGGATTCTTCGGATGGAGCCCCCGACCTCCGCCAGTATAGTGTCGTCCTTTGTCAAGGCCGTTCCCAATATTGCTGTTCCTAAATCTTTAGTTGCCATAGCACAAAATTACTAAAAAATCACAAAGACCATTCCACTTCGGACACCACGACCACATCTTTTTCAACATTGTCCTTGTCTGTCTGGGCGGTGGTTACTATGACGAGGTTGGTCGCCCCCGTATTCTCACCCGTCACCGGGACACGCAGCAATGAAGTCCAGGTGTCTTTGTCCATAATATTAGATACCCACTTGGCATCCGTTATTCCGGTCAATTCCACGTTAGTCCGGACATTGACCACATAGGCCTCAAGATAGACTGGCTTGTCCTTATCAACCTCGATATTCGCCCCGGCCGTTGACCTGTCCGTGGCGGATACCACATATCTGTGCGCTACGAAGTAGTCATCCAACGTGTCAATCATTCTGATACCCGCTCTGAACACTGGGGACTCGCTGTCCGCGCTCTCGTAAAACTCGGCTATGATAAGCTGGGCGCCGTCTATGTCCCCACGATTTACGGTGATAGACGAACCCGTGCCCTTCGTGCTCCAGAGTTCCTCGTCCTTGTACCACTTGACCGTATAGCCGCTTATCTCCTCGCCGCCGAAGAAAAGCCTTGTCGAGACTGTCGCCGTGGGTGCGTTCGCGGTCAGCTGCTCGGTGGTGGCGTTGATCATACCATAATATGCCCCGGCTCCGGAGCCGAGAATCTGGATGTCGATACTTCTTGTCATCGGATAGTCAACCTCGCCAGCCGTAGCGACACACGAGTATTGCAGCACGTCGTTGTCAAGATTATCAGCCCCGCCAAGGTTCCCCACTATCCTAAGCGCACCTGTTGCTCCGTTAATTTTGAACCGTTCGGAGGAATCGATTGTCCAACCATCTGTTGTCGTTCCTGTGAAAGTCAACTCTGATCCATTATACATCCATTTATGAGCGGATAGGGCGACGGGATTTCCGCTTGCGGCGTTAACCTTTGGTGTCAATACAGGCTGGTTCGCTTCTGTTGTCCAATCCGGAGTCGGAATGCCAGTCGAGGCGTTAACGGTCTGCATCAACGGCACGCCATTACCCTCTATCGTAAGAAAAAGCGTGTCTCCGGTACGGAGCCGCCTTATTGTAAAATGATTCTGTACGGTTATGTTTGCCATAAAGTCAGTTGAATATTAGAATGTTTCCTTCGTTGTCAACAAGCGTGTCGCCATCATCGCTGGCGACATTGTACTGCCCCTTTATTTCCGATTCGGTGTATATGACAAGCCAGTCCTCGCCGCTCTCGCTGCCTATTTTAGTCTTGTCAAGATTGATATACCCCCTGCCGCCCTCGTTGTGCGTACATCCGGCCAAGGCGGCGCTGTTAGTTTTCCAGACGATGCGTATCACGCTTTCCGGGCATTCTATCACGCGCCCCTTCGTGGTGACCAGGGCCGTATCAAGAAGCTCTGTATCCTCCGGCATTATCGAGGCGCCATTGATCGGCCTAATGGTATAGTCTTCATATATGCGGTTCACCGAGAACTGCACGGCGGGCGAAGACGAAATGCCAAAATCAGGCTTGACTACAAAATCCTCCTTGGTTATCATACGTAAATCAAGGGTAACCGCATCGTTGGATATGGAGACTACCTCTTCATCCGTGTCTGACAACTCCTTAAGTTCACCGTCTGTCGTGACACGGTACAGACGTACCGTGAAACCTGTGCCTATCCTTGCCGCTCCGGCAAAGACAGCCACGGGAATTTTCCGCCGATATGCGTTTCCGTCCACAAGACTCGCAGCGGTCTCTTCCGAATATTCCGCAAGACCGTGCGCAACCTTGTATTCGTACAGATGCAACCTGTCAAGAAACGGATTATAGCGGATGACTTGATCATCACCTATGCTTATAGAATATGTCACACCGCTTTTGGATTGTGTGGTGACCACAATGTCATCCGTGCTTACATTCACTGTGTTCCCGGTGCGTGTGTCTTTCACAACGGCAGAGAACCGAAGTGTGTATGACTTGCCTGCCGGAACGTTCTTGCGGAGTGTAAGTGCACCGTCCTCGGCGACCGTGTAAGCCCCTGTGAAGTCGGCGTGGGACGCTATCTGGATTCCGTCAACACTCCAGACCTTATCTGACAAGGTTACTTCGGCGGTGCCGTCCGAGGACTGCGCCGATATGACCGGCCGGAACAATCCCGGTGTCACCGTCCTGTCGGGATGATACGCGCCGTCATAAGTCTGTGTGGTGACTGAGCCGGACACCGACACAGCGATGTTCAGCGGCTCGTAAACAAGTCTGATGCGCCGCTTTTCCATATCATACAGTCAATTCAAGTTGCGCGGAAGTGCCGTCAGAAAGCGTCGCCGTGATGGTAAACAAGGTACTCAGCCCCACAGTTGCGAGGTCACTGTAATCCTTGCCGTGCGCTATGGTTATGGTTCCCGCAAAATTCTTAACCTTGTCAAGTTTTAGCCACGCCGCGTCAGCCGTGGTGTCGCCCGTGTCACGGACGATGCTCCATGAAGTGACTTCGGATGTCTTGTCCTCCCAACCGTGGAACACGGAACATTTGACCGTGACGGACTCACCGTAAGCAAGCGTGTCCTGTCCGCCCGTGTCTATATCCATACGGTACGGCAAATCCTGGAACTGCTGTATCACACCGGACATATAGATGTTGTTCAGATATGCCGAGTAGCCGGTCATATTCAGATTGAACACGTTCAGATTCGACAGGTCACCGAACTGGGCACCGATGTTGTCCTTTGTGAACTCCCAGCTGTTCACGCCTTTAAGATACCTCTCGTAAGTCCTTGTGGAATAGCGCGAAGTCTGTCTCGTCTTGTCGGAGAAGTTGCCGTAGCCGACAAAGTGCATGGCCTCGCAAGGATGATGCGTCTCTTTCCAGGTGTCACTTACAGGACGGATGGAGTATCGGAATACGTGATTGTCGCCGGCCAGAATCTCCGTGACGCGGAAATAGGTCGTGTAGAACCCGCTGAAATGGAAGTTGCCTATTCCGTCATCCGTGTCGGCTAAAGCATTTGTGTCTGCCGTAATGCCGTCGTGGTATATTCCCATGCAGATGTCGTCAAGCGCGACCATGCCTATCTCACCATCCTCCAGATGAAGGTAGATAATTCCCGTGTTCAAGATGTTGCCGTCAGTGTCATAGTCAGGCTCGACGCGTTCTATAATTCCGCCGCCCGGAGCGTTCCAACGGTTGCCAATCTGCACGGATATGCGGTTGTAGCGGAGTTCCGGGACCTCAAGGAAATGACGTATGGTTAATTCATCAAGCTCGCCACGCCCTTTAGAGTCGATAGTGCCGCCGAATCCGGTGAGGCCACTGGCATAGTCACCGAAAGAAGAACCTTGCAACATTTTGATATGCCCCACGGCGACATCATCTTTCTCCTTGGACAGATACACCATCGGTAACATGGCATTCTGCTGCTGAATCTTGTTGACGGTTGATTCAAGACTTGCGATGATGTTCTCCGGCGAAAGCGTTGACGAGCCGCTTGAACGCGCCAGCACATTCTCGGAAAGTACCACATCGACATTAGGCAGCATCACAGTATCATTCGCCCACGTTATGGTAATGGAGCGTATGGCAAGGAACAGAATTTCCCCGCCGGAGAAGCGTTTGTCGTATATCTGCATCACGACGCCCGTGCCAAGACGGGACATAAGCGTGGCGGTCTCCTCGCCCACCAATGTGTTGATTCGTATCTTGTCCAGCTGTACCGTCCACGTCGGATTGGCGTAGGCCTTGCTTTCCAATGCGGTCTGCTTCTCGGCGTTCAGTTTCTTCTCAGCCCACTCAACATAGATGTGCGGCATATCTATACCGATGAAGAAGAAGTGGTCACCACCTACCGGCTTCGGACTCGTGGCGTTCGGTAGATATTTGCCCGTGGATTCGTAGTCCACGTCTGACTTTCCGAGGGTAAGCATCCACTCAGAGGAAACGCCGTCAATGGTCTTGGAGCGGTCAACCGTAGGCCAATCGACGATGGTGAACTCATAATCGCTGCTGGCTGACATCCAGCCATCAGAGAAAACCAGCTTTGCCTCGTTGCCCACACGGTCACCAAGTATCGGCTCCCACACACGCTTCATGTACTGCAAGTCAGTCTCATCCGTGCCCTGTGTGGTCTGGAACACGTTCTTTATCCATACGTTGAAGGTTTGAGCGGTGTCGCTGCCGGAGGAGGCCTTAACGGAAGAGGTCAATGTTATATTCTTGAAACCCACCTCTCTTGTCGTGCTGCTCTGTCCGCGGTGCGCCGCTCCAATCGAAACGACGAATTTCACTTTCAGATGATAGCTTTCGCCGCCCGGTATGCTTCCAATCCCGAACAAGGTGCCGTCACTGTTGTTTTATAGATTTTTTTTCCTATCTTGCGCCTTCATTTAAACGTTGTAGGAAGACGATTTTTGGGGATTTCCCTTGGATTTCATTTCTTGCAGAAAGGCTTCTCTGTTGATTTTGAGGAGACTGAATACACTTTAACTAATATTTAAGTTTAACAAAACCAGGTACTATGAGTAAAAAAATCTGTATGGTCTTGGTCTTTCTGCTGACGATGGCTGGTATGCTGTCGGCCCAGACAAGAACCGTCAAGGGTCATGTCGTCTTCTCAGAGGACGGACAGCCGGCGATCGGAGCCTATGTCTCGGTGGAAGGAACCAAAATCGGTGGAATCACCGATGTCGACGGAAATTTCCAGATTACTGGAGTTCCAGCAAGTGCGAAATTCGTTGTTGTGACTTACCTTGGAGCCAAGGAAAAGAAGGTCGCGATCGCCGACGTGATGAAAATCACCGTTGAGCCGGATTCCGAAGTCCTTGAAGGAGTTGTGGTTACCGGTATGCAGAAAATGGACAAGCGAATGTTCACCGGATCTGCTACGAAGATTAGCGCCAATGACGCCAAGTTGGATGGTATGGCCGACATCAGCCGTTCCCTTGAAGGAAAGGTGGCTGGTGTGTCCGTCCAGAACGTGTCGGGTACCTTCGGAACCGCTCCGAAGATCCGTGTCCGTGGTTCGACCTCCATCTATGGCTCGTCTAAGCCGCTGTGGGTAGTTGACGGTGTGATCATGGAGGACGTGGTCGAGGTCAGCGCCGAGGATCTTTCCTCTGGTGACGCCAACACCCTGATCTCCTCAGCGATCGCCGGCCTCAACTCCGATGACATTGAGAGTTTTGATATCCTTAAGGACGGTTCCGCCACTTCCATCTACGGCGCACGTGCCATGGCTGGAGTCATCGTCGTGACCACCAAGAAAGGTCGCGCGGGGCAGAACCACATCACCTACAACGGTGAGTATACCATGCGTCTGAAGCCGATGTACAGCACGTTCAACATCATGAACTCACAGGATCAGATGGGCATCTATCAGGAGCTTCAGCAGAAGGGCTGGCTTAACTATGCCCACACCTCCACGGCCTCTGACAGTGGTGTCTATGGAAAGATGTATCAGCTTCTCAGCCAGTACGATCCAAGCACCGGTAAGTTCGCTCTCGCCAACACTCCTGAGGCTAAGGCGGAGTACCTCCGCGCGGCAGAGTACCGTAACACGGACTGGTTCGACCGTCTTTTCTCCACCGCCATCCAGCACACGCACTCTGTCAGCATCTCTGGCGGCTCAGACAAGACAAACTACTATGCGTCAATGAGTATCATGGACGACCCAGGGTGGACAAACCAGAGCAAGGTTCAGCGCTACACGGCCAACATGAACCTGACCTATAAGATTTTCAACAATCTTTCCCTCAATCTTATCAGCAACGCCTCCTACAGAAAGCAGAAGGCTCCTGGAACCTTGAGCTCCTCGATCAACGCTGTTACCGGTGAGGTAAAGAGAGACTTCGACATCAACCCGTACTCCTATGCACTGAACACCTCCAGGACTCTTGATCCGGATGAGTTCTACACCAGGAACTACGCTCCTTTCAACATCATGTACGAGCTGGACAACAATTATCTCGATCTTGATGTTTTCAATTTCAGAAATCAGGCAGAACTGAAGTACACCCCGATCAAGAAGGTGGAACTCAGTGCTTTGGCTTCGGTTAAGTACTCGCAGACGACCCGTGAGCACAATGTGCTCGACAATTCCAACCAGGCTCTTGCCTACAGGGAGATGAGCACTTCGACCATCAGGAACAGCAACCCGTTCCTCTACACGGATCCGGACAATCCTTATTCTCTTCCGGAGACTGTGCTGCCGCACGGTGGTATATTCCAACGTACTGACAACAAAATGTATGGTTGGGACTTCCGCGCGACCGCAAGCTACAACGACCAGTTCGGTGAGGATCACATGCTGAACCTCTACGGTGGTATGGAGGTCAACAGTGTGGATCGTCACGCTGTCTGGTTCAGAGGCTGGGGCATGCAGTATGACATGGGCGAGATCGCCAACTACAACTACCTCGTGTTCAAGAAGAGTTCCGAGGACGGAGCGGACTACTACACCATGGGCAACTCCCGTGAGCGCAGAGCCGCCTTCTTCGGTACGGGAACATATTCATTCAAAGGCCGCTACATTGTCAACGGCACCGTCCGCTACGAGGGTTCAAACCGTCTTGGCAAGTCCCGCACGGCAAGATGGCTCCCTACATGGAACGTGTCCGGAAGATGGAACGCCCATGACGAGCCGTTCATGAAGAGCCTCTACCCTTATGTTTCCCACTTCGCGCTCAAGGCTTCATATTCATTGACGGGAGAGAGCGGCCCTTCTTGGGTCAATAACTCCGAGGTGAAGATCAGCAGCGAGATACCTTGGAGACCTTCTTCAGGCCTCAGAGAGTCTCATCTCTACATCGCCAGCCTAGCGAACGAGGATCTTACATTTGAAAAGAAGCATGAGCTGAACATCGGTTTCGAGTCTGGCTTCTTTGACAACAGGATCAATTTCGCCTTTGACTGGTACAAGAGAAACAACTTTGACCTGATTGGTCTTACCAACACTCCGGGTGTCGGCGGTGAGGTCAGGAAGTACGGTAACATCGCTTCCATGAAATCCAACGGTGTGGAACTCAGTCTCACCACGACCAACATCAAGACAAAGGACTTCTCTTGGTCAACGAACTTCATCTACTCGCACACGAAGAACGAGGTTACGGATCTTCTTACCTCACAGAGAGTCATTGACCTGATCTCCGGTACCGGATTCGCCCAAGAAGGCTATCCGAACCACAGTATCTTCTCCATTCCGTTCAAGGGTCTGAATTCCGAGGGTCTTCCGACTTTCCTCAACGAGAGCGGAATGCAGAAGTGTCCGGGCTGCAAGGGAAGCGGTGTGGATGCGACAAGC
>OQWA01000501.1_pt1 | contig 11592 bp, 8 predicted proteins | sample 1691581 | NCBI WGS metagenome assembly OQWA01 (sample SAMN03418264, study PRJEB22391) | human gut metagenome | biome: human-gut; feature: organic feature; material: feces | host: Homo sapiens | place: Tanzania | collected 2013-01
AGTATTCGAGAGGCAATTGATCAGCTAAAGCCTAATGCGCAATTTTTTAACCTGCGACAGTCTGCTTTGGGACGAGCTAGAGCAGATTGGCTGATTGGCATGAATTTGTCCAGAGCCTATACAATGGCTGCCCAGCGCAGCGGTCATAGAAAATTGGTTTTGCCTATTGGCAGAGTCAAGACTCCTACTTTGGCGCTGGTGGTACGGCGGGAAAGAGAGAGTCAGCTTCCGCTCATAAAGAGCCTGAGTGGATTATTTTAATATTAAGGCGGTTTTTCAGCATACTAATGGACAGTTTCAGGCTCAGTGGAAGCCTAATGAAATGCAGCAGGGACTGGACTCCGAGGGCAGGCTGGTGGATAAGCAGATTGCAGAGGCCAAGCTAAAGTTCTTTGGGCAGGAGCCATTGACAGGGGTGATTTCTGGCTATTCCAAGGCTAAAAAGCAGGAGGCTCAAAGATTGCCTTTTTCCCTTTCTACTTTGCAGGTTTTGGCAGGCAGGCGATTTGGCTATGAGCCACAGCAGGTGTTGAAATTTTGCCCGAAAGACTCCATCGGTCTTTAGCTTTCTCCTCAAATTATTACGGCCTTCTTTTACAGATATGGGAGTCTTAAGCTTCTCTATTTGTTCTTCTATTTGTTTTACTAGTTCAGAGTCGAGAGCTACCGAACCCAGTGTGTAAGCAGACCAAAGGATTTCATCCATGAGCTTGTTTGATACGATCGGAACTACAACCTGCTCGCCCACAAGCAAACGACGCAGTTCCTCACGCGTCTGCTGTTCCAAGTCCGAGTCCGTGCTATCATAGACCGCTTTATGCTTCAAAAAACACTCCTCTGTAGCCTCCGTTTCCGCACAGAGCCGATGAATAAACTCGTCCAGACTCGGTGGTAACAGCCATCTTGCTTCCTGGCTGTATGGTTTGAATGTGATTTTATCACTTACGCCTCTGCTCATATTTAAATTTTAGCACAAATGAATTTGTTTGTCATTAAAATAATGAAGGCTATCTCGTACTTTTGAGACAGCCCCCTGTTATAGCGGGGGCAGGACTCGAACCTGCCGGACGGACGGTTAGGAACTTACAGAAATCTGTAAAAGTCCGTCCGACCGTCTGCCCCGCCAACAAAACTGAGCGAGAGAGCTACTGGTTGATTAAACAAAACTTGCTTAATCAACCTTGACCGCTGTAGCTAGAACGTGTAGTTTATTTTCTTTGTAATGTGAATACATATAATTAGATTTATAAACTACAAATAAAAAACACTAACAAAAGACAATCCCGCAAAAGTTCTTAGTTAGTGTTAAACTACCTAAAATTGTAGAATGTGCGGTTCATTCTAGTAAATTGCAAATCCCACCCGAAAATACTACTTTCAAGGGGTATTATTTTCATTTGCAATTTAACTAGGGTAATATTATCACGAGGACCCGATACTTGCTTTACAAAGACTTGTGTAGAAAACAAAAATGTCTCCCAATCGGCCGTTTTGTAAAAAAATGTCCGCACGGAAAGACGTGGCATTAAAAAGACAGCACTTAACGAACGTATTTCAGGACAACTCAAATAGAGTTGTCCTGAAAACTTCAGTTGTTGCACAACTGCCTTTATTTATTTTAACCTATGCTGCCACTTGTCTAACTAAACTGCGCTTCCCGCGCGGACCTTCGCGTAAATACGCTGTCTGTTATCTAAAAACAACACCTTCCGCCGCGGAATGTCCGTTTTGGAAGGTGTTGTTTTATTTTACAAAATGTAAAATGAAATTAAAGCGGAATGTTTCCGTGCTTTTTGGCCGGTGAAACGTTCTGGCTCTTTCCTTCGAGGAACTCAAGGCTGCGTGCAACACGCTGTCTGGTTTCTTCGGGATTGATTATTTCGCTTATGTAGTCGCGCTGTGCTGCTACAGTCGGCGTCATGATAGTATCTTTGTATTCCTGAGACTTCTGTGCTACAAGCTGTGCCTGTGCGGGATCTTTCATCTCTTTTGCATAAAGAATCTCAAGTGCACCCTCTGCTCCCATAACTGCAATTTCTGCTTTGGGCCATGCATAAACAAAGTCAGCACCCAGGTGCTTTGAACACATTGCAATATATGCTCCGCCGTAAGCCTTGCGTGTAATTACGGTTACTTTGGGAACAGTAGCTTCGCTGTATGCGTAAATTACCTTTGCACCGTGTCTGATAATTCCCTTCTGCTCTTCCTGCGGACCCGGAACAAAACCCGGAACATCAACAAAGTTAACGAGAGGAACATTATAGCAGTCGCAGTATCTTACGAATCTTGCAATTTTGTCAGAAGCATCGCAGTTAAGAATACCACCCAAACCGACAGGATTGTTGGCGATAATTCCAACCGGCTTTCCTTCTATTTTTGCAAAAGCAGTAATTGCGTTTGGAGAGAATTCCTGCATTACTTCAAACAGGCTGTCGTCATCAACTACGCAGTCAATAACGTCGTGCATGTCATAGGCCTGTGCGCTGCGTTCTGGAAGAATTTCGGGAATCTTCTTTGACTTTTTTCTTTCATCGTACTTGAATTTTTCTGCAACGATTTCTTCACCATAGTAGTGCGGAATGTAGTCCAGAAGGCGGCGTACCTTTTCGTAGCAGTCAACTTCAGACGGGCAGCGGAAGTGTGCAACACCGCTCTTCTGTGAATGGATTGAAGAACCGCCAAGATCTTCTGCAGAAATATCCATGAACATTACGCTCTTTACAACTTTTGGTCCTGTAATGAACATCTGGCTTATTTTATCTACAGCAAAGATAAAGTCTGTAAGCCCCGGAGAATAAACGGCACCACCGGCACATGGACCTGCAATAATGCTTATCTGCGGAACAGTACCGCTTGCACGTACGTTCTGGTAAAAAAGATCACCATAACCGCAGAGAGAGTCAACGCCTTCCTGAATTCTTGCTCCGCCCGAATCGTTGATTCCTATAACAGGACAGCGAGCCTGAATTGCCTTGTCTATAAGTTCTGCTATTTTCTGTCCGTGAACTTTACCAAGGCTTCCGCCCTGAACAGTGAAGTCCTGTGCATAGACAGCAACTTTTTTTCCGTTGATTTTTCCGAATCCCGTAATTACACCGTCATAGGGAATGTCTTTCTTTTCCATTCCGAAACTGGTGCAGTTGTGGCGGGCTGCCGAATAGATTTCATAGAAACTGTCTTTGTCGCAAAGCTGGTTAATGCGTTCAATTGCGTGGAACTTGCCCTTTGCGTGCTGTTTCTCAAGATTATAATTGTTTGTTGCCATTTTTATACCCCTGAATTCCAGTGATAGAAAGATTTTAGCAATATTTTCTTTTATAGTCAATATGACAAAAAGTGTAAAATTGTCAAGGTGATAAAGACAGTCGCTGCATAACTGTCTATGTCGTTACTTATGATCCGAAGATTCCGTTTTGCTCTATATCTGCTGCCGCTTCTTCGAGTTCAGACTGTGAAGGAACCCATTCGTATTTTGCATGGAGCAGTTCGGCTGCTTTTTTTGCGTCATCAGAAGAGTCTTTCATTGCTTTGGAATAGTCGGTGTAGAATTCAGTTTTTGAAATTTTGTTTTCTTCCTGAACTGTATCTGTACTTTTTATAAGCCAGCGGTTTTTCTTAAAGACGAGGTTAACTGTTTCGTCAATTTTTGTTACAAACATTTCATCGCTGCCTTCTGTTCGCAGCATATAGAATGAAACAGCGTATGTTTTTGTATCTCCGTTTTTAAGCGGAATATTGTTTTCCTGCGTAATTGCTTTTGGTGCGTGTTTGCGTTCGGCGCCCTTTGTGTAAAGAGTTGCCTGCTGTCCGTTGATTTTAAAATCCGTAAGACCAAAAATATTGAACGTCGTCTGGTTGTAGCAGAACCATTTGGCCGGAGTCAGACAGGTAAGTTTTGCATCATAAAGTGCGCGGGTTTTTGTAGAAACATAAATGTTGCTCAGAATATTTACGCGGCCCTTCATTTCACCGCCGGCAGTACTGTTCTGTGCCGATTCTATGTCCAGACGGTTGGCGGCACCGTAATGCATTTCGACTGTCTGCTGTGAAGTAAGGCCTCTTGTCGTGGGTTTTTCCATCTGGCTGTCAAAATATGTTCCTAGAATAAAAACAGCAACCGCAGTAACTGCAAATGCCGTGGTAAGAGCCGCCCTGTGTCTTCTGAACCATCTGTGCCTTTTTACTGAATTTTCTTTTTTTGCATATTCTGCAGAAGTTGTCAAATCGCAAAGTGCAGGTTCTTCAGTCATTGTCTTTACAAAAGCTTCTGCCGGAAAAAGTGCCGCCGGTTTTTGTGATGATTTTTTCTGACGTGGAACAAGGCTTAGCGCGCTGTCAATTGTTTTTGCAAGCTGTTTGTCTGCCTGCTGAACAAGGAGTTCCAGTGGCTTGAAGTTTGCATCCAGAATATCTTCGCTTCTTTCTTTTGTATTTTTTGAAGGGAAGGGGAACTGGTGTGCAAGCATTCTGTACGCTATGACAGCCTGTGTAAATGCAAGCGAATCATCTTTTGTAAGATTTGCGTTTACATAAAGTCCCTGCATGTCACTGAACATTTCGTCTCCAAGACTTGAAGCCGCGGTCGTAAAGAAAACCTCAGGGAGAAAAATAATTTTTGTGCAGTCAGACGAGATAAAAATTCCTTCACCGCCGTTGTGTTCCAGATTTATCTTTTGAGCGCGCGCGCCTTCTATTGCGCTACAGACTGCCGCCGCTACCCCGCGCGCGCGTGTTTTGTTTTCATCAGAGTCATTTTCTGTGCAAAGAATTTCGCGCAGTGTATTTCCGGGGAATGCTTCTGCGGTAAAAGAAACTGTTCCGCCGGGAAGGTCAGAAAGCTGTGTTTCAGAAAAACTCCAGGGTTCAAAATTCCATGAGCTGCCGTCTTTTGATGCAATATGTCCGGAAGTTCCGATTTTTTCAGAAAAGCGGGACTTTGTAAATGCACTTTGAGTCATGCAGGTATCAAGAATGAGTTTTGTTCCCTCAAAAAATACAATGCGTTTATTCATATTAGTTTCCGTCAGATGCGTAAAGGTATCTAAAGTAGTCCATGTTTGTACTATAAGTTGTGTCAAAATTGTTCATTGTTTTCTTATAAGATTCCATGGTTTTCCAGAATTCATAGAACTGCGGGTCTCTGCTGTAAGCTGCTGTATAAATTGCCGCCGCTTCTGCATCTGCTTTACCTTTTGTTTCCTCACTTTTGCGGTAAGCTTCACTTTCTATCGTGCGCTTTTCGTTTTCGAGTTTTCCGAGCCATTCAGCTTTTTTACCTTCACCGAGGGAACGGTATGCCTGTGCAACCTGGTTTCTTTCCTTAATCATGCGGCTGTAAACGCTTTCGGTAAGCTCGTCGGAATATTTAATCTGGCGCGGAACAATGTCTATAAGTTCAATTCCGTATTCACCGACCATTTTGCGGGCTTCGTTTGCCATTTCCTGACAGAGTGCGCTTCTTCCTTTTGTTACGATTTCGTTGCTGCTGTTTACGTTTACAAGGGCTTCGAGTTCGGCACTGTCTTCTCCTTCTATTCCTGCAAGCTGGGAGTCGGCCGGAGTTGTGCGTTCGTTTATTCCGTTGCTGCTGCGTACAATTTCGCTCAGTCTGTTGCGAGTAATAATTGTTCTTGTAGAAGAGTCAATTATGTCGCTCAGTTTGTTGTAAGCCGCGTTGAGTGTTTTGAAAGACTGGTAGAAAAGCGCTGGGTCAGAAATCTTCCATCGACTTGTAGTGTCTACAATTATAAACTGGTTTTCCTTTGTCGGAATACGTGCATTGTCTCCGTCAAGAGAAAGTACGAGGCTGGGGTAAAAAGTTACAGTGTCTACAAAAGGAATTTTGGGGTAAAGACCGGCTTCTGTATGTGAAGCAACAATCTGTCCGAATCTTATTACAACAGCCTGGTTTCCTTCGCTTATAATATAGAAGGGACCTGCCGCAAAAAACAGAACCACAGCCGCAACAACAGCTGCCAGTCCCAGATAAAATTTTTTCATAGATTTCATATATTCTCCTATAAAAACATTTGAAGACTGTTTCAACAGTCGAAAAAGACCGGCGACAACCGACGGGCTTTTTATACATTCTCCTTATTTTGCTTTAGTTGATGAATCAAGATTCTTGAACGGAATTACATTGTCGAGTTTGCCGTCAATAAGAACCGTTTTTTTTCCGCTTTCGTCCGCAGAGAAAATTTCTTCCATTGTTTCAAGGTAGAGGCGTTCGCGTGTAATTGCCGGAGCTTTTCTGTATTCTTCGTAAACTGAATTGAATCTGGCAACATCACCTTTTGCCCTGTTAACGCGTTCTGCAGCATAACCGTCTGCAATCTGAATCTGGCGGTCGGCTTCACCCTTTGCCTTTGGAATTTCAGAATTGTAACTTTCCTTGCCTTCATTGATGAAACGGTTCATGTCCTGTGTAGCTTTGTTAACGTCTTCAAATGCATCCTGAACACCGGCCGGAGGAACAATATTCTGCAGTTTTACGGCAAAGACATTTATTCCCATTCCAAGCTGTTCAAACTGTTCATTCATCATTGTTACAGCAAGATTTTCTATGTTTGAACGCTCTGAACCCATTACGTCAAGAATTGCGCGGTCTCCTACAAGAGTATTTATTACCGAACGGCTTATGTCGCGTATTGTCTGCTGTTTTTCGTGAACGGTAAAAAGCCATGCGCGCGGGTCAACGATTCTGTACTGGATAATCCATTCAACATCAACAATGTTCAGGTCGCCTGTAAGCATTGTAGATTCTTTGACAATATTATTTTCGTACTGGTTTGAAGAACCGCTTTTTACTGTCTTGAACCCGAACTGTTCAGTCTGAACAACTTTGTTGCCAGGAACAATAAATTTGCGGTCTATTCCGAGAGGAAGCTTGTAATGCAATCCCGGACCAAGGGTTTTGTAGTAGCGGCCGAATCTTGTGATTACAGCCTGCTCTGCCTGGTCAACAACAAACAGGCTTGATGCAACGGCTCCTGCAAGAATAACTGCGATAATCGCCAAAATTATAACTGACGGTCTTAAGATTTTTTTTACACCAGATTGCTCGGACATAATTCCTCCAATTTAAAAGTATTTTAAACTTAAGAAAATTTGTGTCTGCGGGCAAATTTTTTTAAACAGCTAGTTCTTCCCAGCGCGCATAGGCTTTTTCTAGTTTTTCGCACAACTGCTCGTATTCTTTTCCTGCTGCAGCCGACTTTTCGTAGTCTGAATCTGCCATCTGCTGTTCAAGAAGAGGTTTTTTGTCTTCTAGTAAGGCAATTTCCTGTTCCAGTGCTTCAAATTCTTTTTGTTCCTTAAAAGAAAGTTTGCGCGGTTTGTCTTCATTTTTTGTTTTCTGGGCAGGCGGTTCTTCTTTTCTTGCAGTTTCTTTTTTTGCCTTGAGTTCTTCTTCCTGAAGGGCCGTTTTTTCGCGTTTGTATTCTATATATTCGCTGCATTTTCCTACAAAACCGCTTATGCTTCCGTCGTCTTCCATAATAAAGAGCGTATCTGCGACCTTGTCCATAAAGTAGCGGTCATGGCTTACGATGAGAATGCATCCCTTGAATCCCGCAAGAAAGTTTTCAAGAATATTCATTGTAAAAATGTCAAAGTCGTTTGTAGGTTCGTCAAGAATAAGAAAATTCGGGTTGGAAATCAAAAGCCTTACCAGAAACAGCCGTTTACGCTCACCACCGCTTAGTGTTTCAAGAGGTGAGTGCAGAATTTTTCCTTCAAAGCCGAACTGTTCAAGAAACTGCCCCGAACTGAGCGTGGTTCCGTCATTCATGTGGATTATTTCTGCAGCTTCCTTTATGTATTCAAGAACGGTCATATTAAGGTCTTTGAAAACCGGATTCTGCATGTAATAGGCAATGGATGTGTTTTCGCCGCGCACAATTGTTCCGCTGTCACACGGAATATCGCCGGTGATTATGTTAAGCAGTGTCGACTTTCCGCTGCCGTTGTCCCCGAAGATGCCGATTTTTTCGCCTTTGTTGAAAGTATAGCTGAAGTCTTTTATTACCGGGGTGTTTTTTTCTGACTTTGAGTCGGCGTATCCTTTGGGAAAATTTTTTGTAATGTGATGGAGTTCAAGAATTTTTCCGCCGAGTCTGCGTCCTGCAACTTCAAAAGTAAATGCTTTGTCTGCACTGAATTTTTCGCGGTTAATAAGCTGTTCGTCACGCTGAATTCTGGCCTTTGCTTTTGTTCCACGCGCACATGGTCCCCTCATAAGCCAGTCGCGTTCAACCCTCAGCACCGACTCAATTCTGCGCTCTGTGTTGGCTTCAATTTCGCTTTCTGTTGTCTTTTTGTCCAAGTATGCGGAATAGTTTCCTACATAAAGTTTAATTTTGTTGCGGAAAAGTTCGTAAATGTTATTGCAGACGGCGTCAAGAAAGTAGCGGTCGTGGGTAACCATCAGAACAGAGCGCTTTGTCTGGGCAAGATAATCCTGCAGCCACGAAATTGTCGTTATGTCCAGGTGGTTTGTCGGTTCGTCCAGAAGAAGCAGTTTTGTGTCTTCTACAAGAACCTGCGCCAGTGCAACTTTTTTTACCATTCCGCCCGAAAGCTCACCCATTTTGCGGTTAAGGCTTCCTATTCCGAGTGTCGTTAAAATTGAACTTACCTGCGATTCGTAGTTCCACAGGTTTTCTTTTTCCATGCGGTTGTTCAGTTCGTCAAATTTTGTCTGAATCTGCGGGGTTGTTTCATTCTGCATGCGCTCGCAAAGTTCTTCATATTCGCGTATTACTTCGAGCTTTGGTGAATGTGACTTGAATATGTGCTCGCGGATTGTGTCGTCTTTGTTGTAGGAAGGGTTCTGTGGCAGGTAAGAAACACCTGCACTTGAATTTATTACTACGCTTCCTTCATCGGGCTCAAGAATTCCCGCTATTGTTGCAAGCAGAGTCGATTTTCCTGTTCCGTTGCGGCCTATAAGAGCTGCCTTGTCGCCTTCGTTAAGTCCGAATGTTACACCGGTAAAGAGCGGCTGTTCCCTGCCTATTCTAGATACATTACTTACAGATAGAAGATTCATACCCTTATTGTATCAGATTGTACAAAAAAACAAAACAGTGCATGGCGTTTCGCTCACTTCGACTCCTGTTACTGACATTTGTTTTTTTAAATAACAAAAGCTCCGGTTTTTAACCGAAGCTTTCTTTTTTTAACTGGAGATAATCGGAGTCGCCTGAAATTGCAAAACCTCCTGTTTTTCAATTTCAGGCCTGTTCGCTGCACTGCCGCCGGCATCCGTGCCGGCTTTTCCTCCCACTTGGTCGGCGTTTCGCTCACTTCGACTCCTGTTACTGACATTTGTTTTTTTTAATAAAAAAAAGCTTCAGTTTTTGGACCGAAGCTTTCTTTTACTAACTGGAGATAATCGGAGTCGAACCGACGACCCTTTGATTGCGAACCAAATGCTCTACCAACTGAGCTATATCCCCTTGATTTGTTTTGGTAGGATATAGCTTTTTTCAAATTTTTTCAAGTGGGCACTTATTTTGTGGTCAGTTTTCCGCCCTGGTAAATCATGTTGGCTTTGGACAGGTAATCTTCCGGAATGGTTATGCCGCATTCTTTTGCTGTATCCAAATCGAACAGAAGGTCAGAATCTTCGGGTTTGGTAATGAACTTTACAGGAATTGACGCGGGTTTTTTTCCGCCTATAAGTTCGGCAATAATGTCTGCTGTGGCAAGTCCCGCTTTGTAGTAATTGAAACCGCTGGCCATGAAAATTCCGCCCTGCTGTGCGCCTGTAACATCTCCTGAGAAAATAGGTTTCTTTGCTTTGTTGAATACGCCGATTACAGAAGCAAGTGCGCTGAATACCGTATTGTCTGTTGTGAGGTAAAGTCCGTCTACGCGTGAAACAATTGAATCTGCAGCCTGTTTTACTTCATCTGACTTTGTTATGCTCTGTGAAACAAGTTTAATTCCTGCCTGCTCACATCCTTTTTTTACCAGTTCAAGACTGCTTATTGAATTGGCTTCGTTGCTTGTATAAATGTAACCGAGTGTTTTTATTCCGGCTATCTGTGCAAAGATTTTAATGTGTTCAACGGTTGGAATTGCGTCGCTCAGTCCTGTTACGTTTCTGTAACCGCTGTTTACGTCTGTTACAAGTCCTGCTCCTACAGGGTCGGTTACACAGCTAAAGATAACCGGCTTGTTTTTTATTGTATTTGCAAGTGCCACGGCAACAGGTGTCGCGATTCCGACTGCATAGTCTACTTTCTGTGACTTGTAGAGAGCTGCAATCTGTGCTGCTGTTCCTACATCACCGTTTGCATTCTGCAGATTATATTCTGCTTCAATTCCAAGTTGCGCAAGCCTGTCCTGAATGCCCTGTTCAATTGCGTCAAGTGCCGGGTGCTGTACAATTTTTGCGATTCCGATTTTAACTTTGGACTCTTTCTTTGCCTTTGCCGTAAGCGGTGCAAGTGCCGCAAAAACAGCCATAACCGCAACAATAATTTTTTTCATATACTACTCCTGTTATCTAGGTTTGTTTTTTTAGACAAGTTTGCTTCGCAAACTTGAAGTTATTGAAACAGATGCTCGCATCTGTTTCAATATACGTTACTCTTTATAGAAACAATGATACTATATAGAGAAACGTTTGTCAACTACCTTCTTTAAAAAAAAAGCGTTTTATGCTAATATCTGCGTGCCCGTAAACCGCCGGGCAAAAAAAGAGGTATTCATGAACACTCCAAAAATTTGTCTTACGCTTACAGGAAAAACTCTGGCAGAAGATCTTGCAGTCCTTGACCGTTACCGTGATTACGTTGACATTGCCGAACTCAGGGCCGACTTTCTGGACAGTGACGAAAGACTGCGCGTAAGAGATTTTCCCGAAATGGCAGGAATTCCCTGCATACTTACACTGCGCAGAAAAATCGACGGCGGCTGTTTTATAGAAGGAGAGGCGGCCCGTACAATTCTTTTTGCAAGGGCACTTTCCTTTGCCGCAGAAGACAAGCGCAAGAATTTCCAGTACGTGGACTTCGAGGAAGATTTTCAATTCCCAAAAGCGCAAGATTTTCCTCGCCGAATTCGGAAACTGGCTGGGCAACGGCTTTTGCAAACGGAACAAAAAATGAATAGACAAATTTACCATTTTCATCGTAATGCACAACATTGAAATTTTCCATGTAGCGGATAAGGCTGCCTTCTTTTTTTATGTCCATCGCATTCGAAATGTAAAAAACATTTTTTGAGCCGTCAGGATAATCAAGTGAAAAATAAACTTTATGGCTGTCAGAAAGCTCTTCTATGTATTTTGTTTCGTCAAAAAAGAAATACTGATTTTCCAAATCTTCTTCTGAAAGCGCAAGAAATTTCTTTACATCAGGATCATCGGAAGCCTGAGCATAATTATTTTTTAAGCCAAGAAAAGTATAATATGCCTTTAAAAAATCTCCGCGGGAAAAAGCAACGTAACCGGCTTTTTTTATCTTGTAATAATTCCTCTCAGCAGAATTGTCAAATTCAACTGGAAGGCTTAGCATTTTCCATGCATAGTTTGATCCATAAACTCTGACAGCGATTTCTGTCCTTCATTGCCTTCAAAACGGC
>OQWA01000502.1_pt1 | contig 11578 bp, 7 predicted proteins | sample 1691581 | NCBI WGS metagenome assembly OQWA01 (sample SAMN03418264, study PRJEB22391) | human gut metagenome | biome: human-gut; feature: organic feature; material: feces | host: Homo sapiens | place: Tanzania | collected 2013-01
GCGGCATCAATGACATCATCCGCCTGAATGTCACCAATTTCATCAAGAAGATGGATGACCCGACCGTCCTGATGCGCACCATTGGTGATGACGGTTCTGTCCAGACCATCGAGTGTGACCGTGACTATTATCTGAACCTTGTCCTCCAGTACAAGTACGACAACACCACCGAGTTCAAGCGCTTCCGCATCGACCTCTCCCGCGACGGCATCAAATCCATCGAAGAGGTGGTCGGGTGATGTTCGTGGAGGCTAAAACGCTGTTTTACAATTGAATAATTGCCTATCCTCCCTGCTGTATCGGTGGGGAGGATGTATGTATTATTGATTGAAGGTCAGGTGTTTGCCCTCCACGCAAATGGAATAATCTCTCCTCTCCGTTCGTGTGCAAAATTGCCCCAATCCTGCTCACAAGATGCTGTTGGCGAACTCGTGAGTGGTTCGCTTGATTTCACGCACGGGCTAATGATTAGATACGGCGAGAGTTGGTTCTGGCCCAGGGGATGACGTAGGCGGGGGACATCTTGCGGGACAGGAGGTCTTTCATATAGTCCATGTAGGGGGCGACGTGGCTGAAGAACATCTTGTAACCGGCGCAGAGGGCGTTCAGGCCGGTCTCGATCCTTACGCCGCCACGACCTGACTGATGCGACTCGTAGGTGTTGAACCGGTGCTTGGGGCACTCGCCGTTGCAGGCGAAAAGCCATTCACATTTAAGGCATTTGGTGGGGAGCTTGTTCCGCTTGTCGATGCCGAATGCTGTCTGCTTGTCCGAGCGCATCATCTCGGCGATCGGCTTTTCGGTGATGTTGCCGAGGAGATAATCCTTATAGACAAAATGGTCGCAAGGGTAGAGGTCGCCGTTGTGCTCGATGACGGAATTGCCTCCGCAGGTCTGGGCGAATGTGCAGGTGCCGGGCATCTCCCCGACCCAAGTGGCCAGAGTGGCGTCAAAGTTGGTGACGAATATGCGGCCGACATCATTCCTGACCCAATAATCGAATATGTCGCAGAGGAACCGGCCGTAGCCCACATCGCTCACCGACCACGGGGCGATCATCGCTCCGTTCGCTTTCGGGTCCACGATGAACGGACGCTTCTTCTTGTCCGGCTTCACGGCCCCGTTCAACGGGTACTTGACGTGCTCGACCACAGGCATAAACTGCATAAATCCGCTGCCGACCTCACGCAGAAAAAGATACGTCTCCAATCCCCGGCCTTCGCTGGCGTGGTTGATCGTGGACATAGTGTTGAACTCAACTCCTTCCCCTTTCAGAATATTCAGTCCGTTCATCACCCTGTCGAAGGTCGGGAAGCCGCCCTTGTCCTTGCGGTACTTGTCGTGAATATCCTTGGGGCCGTCTAGGGATATTCCCACAAGGAAATTGTTCTCGCGGAAGAACCTCGCCCATTCCCGGTTGAGGAGTGTGCCGTTGGTCTGGATGGTGTTGTGGATGACCTTTTCTCCGGTATATTTCTTCTCAAATTCCAAAGCCTTGCGGTAGAAGTCCAGCCCCAGCACCAACGGCTCGCCACCGTGCCAGTTGAAGGTCACTTCCGGCACACCGTTCGCGCTGATATATTCCTGAACCACTTTTTCGAGCATCGCTTCGGTCATGCGGGGTTCCTTGCCGCCGTAGATCTCAGCCTTGTCGAGATAGTAGCAATATTTACAGTCCAGATTGCAGAGTGACCCGGCGGGCTTGATCATGATGTTGAACGCCATCGGTCCGGAAAGGCGGATGGCGTCCCCGAGGGTCAGTGTCTTTTCAAATGTCGCGTCTGACATATCCCTGAAAAATATAGAAGTAATACTTCGGCAAATAAGTCATCCAGTGTGACTTGGGATTGGATGTCGTCGAAATATTCATTGTGCCTGACACCGTAGGTTGTCACCATTGTGATGTGCACGGCCCTGCGCGTGTTTGTCTCCTCTATGAAGCGAGCCTTTCTGGAGCGTTTCCATTTTGCAAAAATATGAATATTATTTGAGATAACTGCGGTATCTTGGAATTTTTGCCACATTCCGCACGGTTATCGAAAATAAGGCTGCGGAATCTTGGGTTATTTACCACATTCCGCATGGTTATTACTTACGGAGTCTTTTCAGCGGGGTGCTCTTCTGGTCGGGACGGTCATCCCGCCATTTGGGTCAAGGAAGGACGTATCTTGAGAAATCATTTCGATTGAAAGTTGAATAAAAACAGATTTTCTTCAAAAACAGGATTATCTTTGCCGATTGGAAATCACCAACCTGACTACAGATAATGCTTGGAAGAATCATATCCGTACCTCTCGCCTTGATTTTGGCTCTGCCGGCTGGCTCGCAGAGTCTGTCAGACGGTTCAGCTCCGTCAAATCTGCTCCCTTGGTGGCAGACAGGGCGTCACGCAACCTCTTCGTCAGACAGTTCCGACCTGTCCGACCTGTCACCGACAGCCGCACAATCATATTCACAGTCGCCTCAAAACATCCGCACAGGCATCGAGTTTCCAAAGATGCGGTTGGGGAGGGTGGCTGTCGTGAGCGCTCCACTGATCGCGGAAGGGCTGGTGGCCAAGAAATTGGACGGACGGTTCCGGGGATTGAGGAACGATTATATTCCTGATTTCAAGAAGAGCGCAGATGACTACCTGCAATATTCCCCGCTCGCGGTGATGGTCGGACTGAAAGCGCTTGGGGTGGAAAGCCGCAGCTCGTGGGAGAGGATGGCGGTCTCGGACGCTATTTCCGCCGTTCTGATGGCTGGCATCGTCGGCACGCTGAAGAACACCACCAACGTCACCAGACCGGATGGTTCAGATGACAGATCCTTCCCTTCGGGACACACCGCCACGGCGTTCATGACCGCCACAATGCTTACCAAGGAATATGGCAGTGTGAGTCCATGGATCGGTGTCGGGGCCTATTCCGTGGCCGCCGCGACCGGGCTTATGCGTGTCGCGAACAACAAGCATTGGCTCAGCGATGTGCTGACGGGAGCCGGGGTCGGAATCCTCGCCACGGAGGCCGGGTACTGGATCACCGACTTGATATTCAAGGATAAAGGTTTGTCTGCCACTTATGCCGACTATCCCGATGATGTAAGTCCGAGTACTTCTTTCTTGGGTCTTTATCTCGGGGGGAATCTGCCGCTTAGTGATTACGATATAGACGAGACCAACGAGTTCCGGACTTCCACCGGAAGCACCGCCGGCCTTGAGGGGGCTTGGTTTCCTTGGCGGCATTTCGGGATCGGGGGACGCTTCACGGCTACCAACACGTTGATATTCACTAATGACGAAGAGGCGAAAAACTCTTTTGATGCCGTCTCTTTCTCTGGAGGAGGCTACTTCTCCCTTCCATTGTCTTCCTTCTGGTCAGCCGGAGCAAAACTGCTCGGCGGCTATGTCCGCTATCCGAAACTGAGCCTTGCCGGCAAGACAGTGCCCTCAGCCGGAGGTTTCACCTTCGGCACCGGCATGTCTTTGTCCTTCAAGGTCAATTCCTCTTACGGAATGAGACTTTTCCTGGACTACAACCTCCTCCCGCCCCACAGCAAATCTTCTAATGAATATATGAATATGCTCACGCTCGGCACCTCCTTCATTGTCCTGCTGTGATCCCCGCCGGGCATCGGACCTTGAACTCACCACGTCGGTCACTGAGCCTGTCGAAGTGACCACCTTTCTCGGCCGGAGTCGTCATCGGGTCATCAAGATAGACACTGATGTGCTCGGTGTCAATGCAGCCTACACGGTTCTCCTTCTCACAGTAGTTGATCATCTTCTCCCAGGCGCCGGAATGATCTACACCCTTGTAGTCTCCGGTCAACGCTTCAGAAAAATGAAAAATGTACGGCGGAAATTTGGTCAACTGAAAAAAGTGTCATACCTTTGGCGGAACAAGATGCGACCCGTCGCGGTGGTTATATATTTTTCGGAATATTCCGAATAATGTGAAAGATTGTAGTCGCCGAGGGTTGATTTTGTTTGAGATTGACACATAATTATTAACACGTCCCTGAGGTACAGGGACACTGATGACTTATTTATCGTACATTTCGCTATGGAAGTAAAGAACGCTGTAGCCGGAACGCTGGAGTCAGGTGACATCATGATCCAGATCGCCCCGGCAGAGACGAAAGGTCTGCACATTGACCTCGACAGTTCTGTAGCCGCTCAGTTTGGCAGGCAGATCCGCCGGGTCATAGAAGAAACACTCACCGAATTCGGCCTTGAGGACGCTGACATCAAAGCGGTTGACAAGGGTGCCCGTGACTGCACTATCCGCGCCAGGGTAACCGCCGCCGCCGTGCGCGCCACCGGTAAAGATGTTTGGGCTTAGTTTAGGTTGAGGAATAAGTCGCGGCGCCAGGGACTGAAGGTGCGCGGGTTATTCCGATAATCAGTTACGATTATGGAAAGATTAAGAAGAACAATGATGTTCGTTCCGGGCAACAATCCCGGAATGATGCAGGATGCCTTCATCTACGGGCCGGACTCGATCATGCTCGACCTGGAGGACTCCGTGACCATGGCTGAGAAAGACGCCGCGCGTCTGCTCGTCCACAACGCTCTGAAGTCAATCGACTACGGCGACACCGAAATGGTTGTCCGCATCAATCCTCTCAGCACCCCTTACGGACGCAAGGACGTGGAGGCTGTCGTGAAGGCCGGCGTGCAGGTGATCCGCATGCCGAAGACCGAGACCGCCGACGAGGTCCGCGAGCTGGAGGCGGAGATTGAGAAGGTCGAGAAGGAACTGGGATGCCTTGGCAGAACCCGCATGATGGCCGCCATCGAAAGCGCCGAGGGCATCTGCAACGCCTTCGCCATCGCCAAGGCCTCGAAGAGGATGATGGGCATCGCCCTCGGAGCCGAGGACTATTGCGCCAACCTCAAGACCCAGCGTACCCCGGGCGGAGCCGAGCTACTCTATGCCCGCGAGACCATCGTGGTGGCCGCCAGGGCCGCAGGGATCGACGCTCTCGACACGGTATATTCAAACCTCGATGACATGGAGACTTTCCGCAAGGAGGTCGAACTCATCAAGACTCTCGGATTCGACGGCAAGTCCATCATCAACCCTCGTCAGATCCAGATCGTGAACGAGGTGTTCGCCCCGACCGAGAAGGCCATCGAGAAGGCTAAGAAGATTCTCGCCGCCATCAAGGAGGCTGAGAAACGCGGTTCGGGTGTCATCGCCGTCAACGGCAAGATGGTTGACCGTCCTGTTGTCATCAGGGCTCAGCGCACCATCGATCTCGCCATCGCTTCAGGCATATTAACAAAGGAGGAAGTTTATGAGTAATATAAGGGAAAGGGCGGCGCTTGTCGATAAGGTTGCCGCCGCAATGGGCAAGAAGGTGTACTCGGGAGAGACTCCGAAAAACACCACATTCCGCAAGGATCTCCAGAAGGTTCAGTCCAAGGTGGTTACACTTGAGGATGCCATCAGGCTCAGCGGCCTCAAGGACGGAATGACAATCTCCTTCCACCACCATTTCAGAGGCGGTGACAAGGTTGTGAACATGGTTGTGGGCAAACTGGCCGAGATGGGATTCAAGAACCTCCACCTCGCCGCGTCCAGCCTTTCTGACGTTCACGCTCCGCTGATCGACCACATCAAGAACGGAGTGATCACCAAGATTTCCACATCCGGACTTCGCGGAGAACTTGCCAAGGAGATCTCACACGGTCTGATGAAGGAGCCGGTTGTGTTCCGCAGCCACGGAGGACGTGGAAGCGCCATCGCCAACGGTGACCTTCACATTGATGTCGCGTTCCTGGGCGCGTCCTCCAGCGACCCTGCCGGCAACGCCAGCGGTTACTCCCGCTCCGAGCACGCCAAGTCAATCTGCGGTTCCCTCGGCTACGCCAAGCCTGACGCCCAGTACGCTGACAAGGTCGTGATCATCACCGACGATCTCGTTGATTATCCGAACACTCCGAACTCGATTTCCGAGCACGATGTCGATTACGTTGTCCTCGTGGACTCAGTCGGAGACTCGTCCAAGATCTCTTCGGGAGCCATCCGTGACACCAAGAACCCTCGCGACATCCTGCTCGCGATGAACGCCGCCAAAGTCATTGTCAACAGCGGTTATTTCAAGGAAGGATTCTCGATTCAGACCGGATCCGGCGGAGCCTCGCTGGCCGCTGTCAAATATATTCGTGAGGAAATGATCAAAAGGGGCATCCACTCCAGCTTCGCGCTCGGAGGAATCACCGCCCACATGGTCAAGATGCACGAGGAAGGCCTCATCGGACGACTCATTGACGTTCAGTCATTTGACCGCGTCGCCGCCGAGTCCATCAAGAACGATCCTTTCCATAAGGGAGTCTCTGCCAATGAATATGCCAGCGCGGATGAACCTGGATCAGCCGTGCACTATCTCGACATTGTGATCCTCTCTGCCCTTGAGGTGGATGTGAACTTCAATGTCAACGTGCTTGTGGGCAGCGACGGAGTCATCAGAGGAGCCGTCGGAGGACATCCTGACACGGCGGCCGACTCGGCTCTCTCGATCATTGTCTGCCCTCTGATGCGCGGACGCATCCCTTGCGTCGTGGACGAGGTCACAACCCTCATCACCCCTGGCTCGACAGTCGATGTTGTTGTCACTGAATATGGCATCGCGGTCAACCCGCGCCGTCCTGAGATCGCCGAGCGTCTGAGGGAGGCCGGACTGAAGATCGTGGACATCCATGACCTCAAGGAACTGGCTCTGAAGTCCATCGGAGTCCCTGATCCGCTTCCGTTCGGAGAGAAGGTCGTGGGAGTCGTGATGAACCGTGACGGCTCCGTGATGGATGTCATAATGAACATCGAGGACTAAGACTGTTTTTTATGGAGATTACGCTTGACCAATTGCTGGCAAGTCGTGAGGAACGGGCTTCTTTCCAGAAGGAACTTTTGAAAGGTTACCCTGGAAAGACCTTGGTCTGCCTCACGGTCATAATGCCGGGTAAGGTCAAGCGTAATCTGCAATCCCTTGTGGTCGCCCAGGCCGCGGTCACGGCTTTGGTCTCGGCTTTCGGTGACTCTATGCTCAAAATCAGGCTCCGGGATCTGCCGACCGGCTATGAAGCCTATCTCGTGACCCCGCTCTCCAACGAGGAAGCCAAACGGGAGACGTGCCGGATTGAGGACACGCATCCTCTTGGCCGTCTTTTTGACTTGGATGTGATTGATGCTGATGGCGTTCCTGTCTCCAGGAAGGAGATTGGTCAGGAGCCGCGCAAGTGTCTGATTTGTGGCAACGAGGCTTGCTATTGTATGCGTAACCGTACTCATACAGTGGACGAGTTGACTGCTAAGATTGACGAAATGATTGAGTCCTATGTGCGATAACCGTCACTACATAAGCGAGGCTCCGCTGTCGTTGAACTCTGTCCGGAGACGGGTCGAGGCTTTCCTCGCCGCCAACGGGCTGAGACTGGCTCCGTTGGACCGTTATGTGGTGGTGACACGCGACGAGGACGGAGACGAAATCCTTGCCGGTGGAGGGCTTGACGGCAATGTCATCAAGTGCGTCGCGGTGTCGGAATCAGCTCGCAGTGAGGGACTTATGAATATTCTCGTGTCTCGTCTCATCGCCATCGCCCGTGAGGAGGGCAGGGAATCGGTCAAAGCTTTCACTAAGCCGGAGAACGAAGGAATATTCAAAAGCCTTGGGTTTACGTTGCTTGCGTCCTCGCCGAAGGCCATTCTGATGGAGAACGGCAGTGGAGGGCTTCCGGAGTACAGGAAGTACTTGGAGTCGCTTGCCCGTCCGGGCCGGAACGGGGCGATCGTGATGAACGCCAATCCGTTCACTAAAGGACATCGCTATCTGGTTGAGCAGGCCGTATCGCAGGTTGACAATCTCTATGTGATAGTCGTCAGGGAGGACAGGTCGCGCTTCCCTTATGCCGAGAGGAAGGCCATGATCGATGCCGGTTGCGCCGGACTTGACAACGTGATCGTCTGCGAGGGAAGTGACTACGCCATCTCGGCGGCGACATTCCCGACATATTTCCTGAAGAAGCTGGACGACGCGACGGACACTCAGATTGCCCTTGATCTGGATCTGTTTGTGAATCATATCGCTAAGCCTCTTGGAGTTACGGTACGTTTCGCCGGCAGCGAGCCGGAGGATGCGCTTACCCGCCGCTACAACGAGCTGATGGCGGAGATTCTGCCGGGAACATCGGTCGCTGTGGTTCGACAGGCTCGGCGACCAATAGATTTTATTGAGATCCCAAGACTTGAGCAAAAAGGCAAACCGCTCAGCGCCACTTCGTTGAGGCGGGCTTTGGACAAAGGCGGCTTCAAAGAGGCGATGGAATATATTCCAGAATCCTCCATCCCTTACTTGGTAGCCGACCTTGCCGAGCGTGCGTTGAGGTTGGAACTCGACACGACCCCCAAACCGGGACTCGTGGACAGGCGGGACAACGGTGCCCACAAAGACATGGACTATGCGCTGATGTCCAAAAGCATCTCAGCGTTAAGACCTTATCTGACAAGACTGGCTGTGGAGTCCGCCAAAGACATTGACCCGGTAAAGATAAAGGAGATCGGCATCGAGGCTGAAAAAGCGATGCTGAAGGCCACCGGCGGAGTGAATACCCACAAAGGAGCCCTCTTCTGTATCGGACTTTCCGTGGCCGCAGCCTCAAACTTGGCATCGGCAACGGGATCCGTGCAGGCATATTCATTTAAGGAACTTGTGTCCCGCGTCGCGTCGGAGATTCCGGCCGCACAAGGTACGCACGGTGCCGAGGCAAAGAGAAGTTTCAAGGTCGGTGGCGCGCTTGAGAACGCCCGTGGAGCCTATCCGGAACTGTTCGCCGACTGGCTGCCGTACTATCTCAGCTTGGAAGGCGACCCTTTCCGCTGCCATAAGACGCTGCTTCACATAATGACGACCCTTGACGACACCAACATCCTCCACAGGAGGGGAGAGGAAGGTCTCGCCCGCGCCAAGTCCGAGGCCGCAAGGCTTCTTGAGGACTTCAGCGAGAGCGGCCTGTCGTCTTTGAACAAGGATTTCATCAGGGAGAACATCTCGCCTGGCGGAAGCGCCGACATGCTGTCCCTGACAATATTTATAAATAGTATAATTAATTGCTAACTAATAATTTATTAACACAAAACTAATTTTATTATGGTAGAATTGATTCCCAATGGCGTTTACCTGAAAAATGGCAAGACTATCGTCAACGATGCCGCAGGAATGCCATCTGCCGACGAGGCTCGTGAAAATACTATTGCCTACAGAATTCTCCGTGCCCACGATGTGGACGGAAGCAAAGGCAAGAAGATGCGCATCAAGTTCGATGCGATGGCTTCACACGACATCACTTATGTCGGAATTATCCAGACAGCCCGCGCCAGCGGACTTGACAAGTTCCCTATCCCTTACGCGATGACCAACTGCCACAACTCTCTGTGTGCTGTCGGCGGTACCATCAACGAGGACGACCATATCTTCGGTCTCTCCGCCGCCAAGAAGTACGGTGGCATCTATGTTCCTGCCAACCAGGCGGTTATTCATCAATATGTCCGCGAGGCTCTCGCCGGTTGCGGCCGCATGATCCTCGGTTCCGACAGCCACACGCGCTACGGCTCGCTCGGCTGCATGGGTGTGGGCGAAGGTGGCGGTGAGCTTGTGAAGCAGCTCCTCCACAACACTTGGGACATCAACGCTCCTGAGGTTGTTCTGGTTTGGCTCGAAGGCAAGCCTAAGAAGGGTGTCGGCCCTCACGACGTGGCCATCTCCCTCGTCAAGGCCGTGTTCGAGAACGGTTTCGTGAAGAACAAGGTGCTTGAGTTCGCCGGCCCTGGCGTGGCCTCCCTTCCTACCGACTTCCGTAACGGAATCGACGTGATGACCACCGAGACCACCTGTCTGAGCTCGATCTGGGTTACCGACGAGAAGGTTGAGGAGTACTACAGGATGCACGAGCGTCCTGAGGCTTACAAAGAGCTCCAGCCGGGCGAGATCGCTTACTACGACGCGATGATCCGCATCGACCTCTCCAAGCAGGAGTCCATGATCGCCCTTCCGTTCCACCCATCCAACGCCTACACGATCCACGAGTTCCAGGCTGATCCTGAGGGAATCCTGAAGAAAGTGGAGGAGGATGCCAAGAAGCGTTTTGGCGACAAGATCACCATCGATCTTGAGAGCAAGGTGAAGGACGGCAAGGCGTTCGCCGACCAGGCCATCATCGCCGGCTGCTCCGGAGGTACCTACGACAACCTCAGCGAGGCCGCCGCGATCATGAAGGGCAAGACCATCGGCAACGACTACTTCACGATGTCAGCCTACCCTCAGTCAACCCCTGTCTATCTCGCGACCACCCGCAATCACATCGCCGAGGAGTTGCTTGAGGCCGGTGTTGTGATCAAGCCGGCGTTCTGCGGACCTTGCTTCGGAGCCGGTGACGTTCCTGCCAACAACGGGCTCTCGATCCGTCACACCACCCGCAACTTCCCTAACCGCGAGGGCTCGAAGCCTGGCCAGGGACAGATCTCCCTTGTCTGCCTGATGGACGCGCGCTCGATCGCCGCCACGGCCGCCAACGGTGGAGTCATCACGGCAGCCACTGACATCCAGTACGAAGACACGCACAAGCCATATTCATTCGACGACCGCATCTACAAGAGCCGCATCTACTACGGATTCGGCAAGGCCGACCCTACCGTCGAGCTCCGCTACGGACCGAACATCAAGGACTGGCCTAAGATGTACCCGATGCAGGATAACATGCTCCTCGAACTCGCCGCTGTCATCCACGACCCTGTCACCACGACCGACGAGCTCATCCCTTCGGGCGAGACTTCCAGCTACCGTTCCAACCCGCTGAAACTCTCCGAGTTCGCTCTCTCTCGCCGTGTTCCTGAATATGTCGGGATCAGCAAGCGCATCCAGGCGGAGGATCTTGAGCGCCGCGCCGGCAAGGCTCCGCAGCACGTTCTCGACGCCCTCGCCAAGGTGGGCGCCAAGCCGGAGGACACCTCGTTCGGCTCATGCGTGTTCGCCAACAAGCCTGGCGACGGCTCAGCCCGCGAGCAGGCCGCTTCCTGCCAGAAGGTGCTCGGCGGCGACGCCAACATCTGCTATGAATATGCCACCAAGCGTTACCGCAGCAACTGCATCAACTGGGGCATCGTTCCTTTCACCATCTCAAAGGAGACTCCTTTTGAATATGTAGCCGGCGATTTCGTCTATGTTCCCGGCATCCGTGAGGCCATCCTTTCGGGCAAGGAGGAGATTGACGCCAAGGTGATCAGCGCCGAAGGTGTGAAGGACATTCATCTCTACTTCCAGAATCTGACCGCTGACGAGAGGGAGATTCTCGCCGACGGTTGCCTGATGAACTTCTACGCCGCCCAAAGGAACAAGTAGTTGGAAATATTCACTTTAGGCTTGCGTCCATTTTTATGGCTCGCAGGCCTGAGGTGGTTAAGTAATCATTAAAAAATAACCTGCATCATCTTAAGGAATCTTTTCGGTCTATATCTCTTTTTTCATCAGTCGTGTACCTCCAGTACACTCCTTCTTCGAAAAAAGATCTATCCTCGAAAATCTTCTCTTAATCTGAAGC
>OQWA01000504.1_pt1 | contig 11556 bp, 10 predicted proteins | sample 1691581 | NCBI WGS metagenome assembly OQWA01 (sample SAMN03418264, study PRJEB22391) | human gut metagenome | biome: human-gut; feature: organic feature; material: feces | host: Homo sapiens | place: Tanzania | collected 2013-01
CAGAGTGCGCTGCTTGTGGTCAGGTGCATCCTGTGCAACTGTTGCTTGGAGAGTGTGGGGGTTGTAATTTCTTATTATTCGGAATCCTTTATCATGAAGGAAAACTTATGAAGGAAAAAGCTATGAGGGAGAAATAATGAGAAAGAACCTTTGGGGAAAATTACGAGGGATAACGCATGAGGGAAAACGGGGAAGTAGTTAGAATATGGATATAAGTGGTGGGAAAGGGATAGAAATGGCGGAGTATCAGAGAGAAGGAAAGATGGAAGAGAAGAGGGAAGAGGAGCAGCATCGGGACGAGCGGATTGAGAAGACGGGGCAGGTGACGCTGGACGGCAATAAGCAGGAGAGTATTCATCTGATTTCGATTATTGGGGAGGTGGAGGGGCATGAAAACCTCAATAATAATTCCAAGACGACGAAATACGAACACATTCTCCCGAGTCTTGCGGCGATTGAGGACAGCAGCGAGATACAGGGTGTGCTGGTTCTGATTAATACAATGGGCGGTGACGTGGAAGCCGGGCTTGCGATTGCGGAGATGATCGCGTCCCTGAGCAAGCCGACGGTTTCGCTTGTGCTCGGAGGAAGTCATTCCATAGGGGTGCCGATCGCGGTGAGCACAGACTATTCGTTCATTGTCCCGACCGGAACGATGGTGATCCATCCGGTGCGGCTGAACGGCATGGTGATCGGTGTCCCGCAGACCTTTGACTATTTTAAGCTGATTCAGGACCGGATCACGGGCTTTGTCTGCGCGCATTGTGATGTGGAGAGGGAGACGTTTGAGCAGCTGATGACGGAGACCGGTATCCTGACAAAGGATGTGGGAACCATCCTCGTCGGAGAGGAGGCTGTGAAACGCGGCATCATCAATGAGGTGGGCGGAATCGACAAGGCGGTTCAGAAGCTGCATGCGCTGATCCGCGGCTGAACTGTTACCGGGGTGCCGGTTCCGCGCGCCCCACAATAAAATGGTGACAAGCCGGGCGGAAAATGATATAATGGGCGCAGTGGCAAAATGAGCGCGGGTTAAATGAAAGCGTATCTAAAGTATAAAAGGAGAATGATGATACATGGCAGGCACTACCGGCAGAAGAACATCATCTTCGGGAAGCAAGAAAAAATCTACAAATTCTAAGGCAGTAAGTCAGAGACAACAGCGGAAAAAAGACAACAGACAACTGGAGCAGGACAGTGCACTTTTTCACGAGATCGGATTGATCGTGCTCTTTGTGGCGATGGTTCTTCTGTTTTGCTGTAATTTCGGTCTGATAGGGCCGGTGGGAGACGCGATCAGCGGCTTCCTTTTTGGCGTGTTCGGATTTTCGGCATATCTGGTTCCGGTTCTCTTTTTCCTTGCCGTGGCATTCTGGTTTGCCAACGAGGGAAATCCTACGGCAGTCAGAAAGCTGGTGGCGGGCTGCGTCCTGTTCATCATGTTCGGGGTTGTCTGTGATTTAATCAGCAAGACCTCGCTTTTGATGGCGGAATATAATTTTAAGGACATCTATGACAAATGCAGCACCGGCAAGAGCGGCGGAGGCATCCTTGCCGGAAGCCTGAGCTATTTTTTACAGCATTATCTGGAGACGATCGGAACGGTTCTGGTCGTGCTTCTCTGCTCGGTTGTGAGTCTGATCCTGCTGACGGAGAAATCCATCTTAAAGAGCATGAAGGACGGCGGCAGCCGTATGCGTGAGCTTTCAAGGGAGGATGCACAGCGCCGGAGAGAGAATGCGGAAATCCGGAATCAGGAGCGGCTCGAGCAGCGGGCAAGAAGGGAAGAGGAGCGGAGACTGCGCGCCGAGGAAAAGGAAAATGAAAAGATTCTCAGGATGGAGAGAAAGGTGTCCGGTGTCATGATGGATACCACGCTGATGAAGCCGGAGGAGCACAACCGGCACCGGGACGACATCCACGAGATCATGTATGCAGAGGATGACCCCGATATGCAGATAGCGGAGCCGGATGTGGTGGAGCAGCAGCCGGAGCCTGAACCCGTGGCGGCGCCTGTGCTGGACTTTGACAAGGTTCGGATCAGAAGCATGCATCAGGTGACGATTGATGATATGGAAGAGCCGGAGATACAGGAGGAACCGGAGGAGATACAGCCGGAGCCGGAACCGATCCGGAACCTGACAGCCGAGAGACAGAAGCCGGAGCCGGATATGTCCGGCCAGACGATAAGAATACATAAAGAGGGAATCGAGGAACCGGCGGAGCAGAAGCCAGCTGCGAGACCTCAGGCGGCAGCGCCGATGTCCGAGATGCAGAAGGAGCTTGCCCACGCGGAGAAAAAGGTTCCCAAGACTTATATGTTCCCACCTCTGTCGAGGCTGCAGAAGGGAGTTGCAGCGACGGGAGACTCCACAAAGGAGTTGAAGGAGACGGCGATGCGTCTGCAGCAGACGCTGAATACCTTCGGTGTAAAGGTGACGATCACGGACATCAGCCAGGGTCCCAGCGTCACGCGGTACGAGTTGCAGCCGGAGCAGGGTGTCAAGGTGTCGAAGATCGTCGGGCTTGCGGATGACATCAAGCTGAATCTTGCGGCGACGGACATCCGTATCGAGGCGCCGATCCCGGGAAAGGCGGCAATCGGTATCGAGGTTCCGAACAAGGAGACCATGCCGGTAGCGCTCCGCGATCTTCTGGAGAGCAAGGAGTTTAAGGAGTTCCCTTCCAACATAGCATTTGCGGTCGGAAAGGATATTGCGGGCAAGGTCGTTGTCGCGGACATCGCAAAGATGCCGCATATGCTGATTGCGGGAGCGACAGGCTCCGGTAAGTCGGTCTGCATCAACACTTTAATCATGAGTATTCTGTACAAGGCGCACCCGGACGATGTGAAGCTGATTATGGTCGATCCGAAGGTCGTTGAGCTGAGTGTATATAACGGGATTCCGCATCTGCTGATTCCGGTTGTCACGGATCCGAAAAAGGCATCCGCAGCGCTCCACTGGGGCGTGTCGGAGATGGAAGACCGGTACCGGAAATTTGCGGACTATAATGTGAGAGACATCAAGGGCTATAACAAGAAGGTAGAGTCCATGCAGGAGAGCGGCGCGGAGGATGCTCCCGCGAAGATGCCGCAGATCGTCATTATCGTGGACGAGCTGGCAGATCTGATGATGGTTGCACCAGGGGAAGTAGAGGATGCAATCTGTCGTTTGGCACAGCTGGCAAGAGCAGCCGGTATTCATTTGATTATTGCGACGCAGAGACCCAGCGTGGATGTCATCACCGGTCTGATTAAGGCGAATATGCCGAGCCGTGTCGCGTTCTCTGTTTCCAGCGGTGTGGATTCGAGAACGATACTGGATATGAACGGCGCGGAGAAGCTGTTGGGAAAAGGCGACATGCTCTTTTATCCGCAGGGCTATTCCAAGCCCGCCCGTATACAGGGAGCGTTCGTTTCCGACAAGGAGGTTTCGGATGTCGTTGACTTCCTGAAGAATCAGACGCTCGGCAATACCTACGCGGAAGACATTGAAGAAAAAATTATGAATATCGGAAGCGGAAGCGGCGGCTCTGGAGACGGCGGCTCGGAGCTGGACGAATTTTTCGAGAAGGCAGGGCGCTTTATCATTGAACAGGACAAGGCATCGATCGGAGCGCTGCAAAGGCTCTTAAAGATCGGCTTTAACCGCGCGGCGAGAATCATGGATCAGCTGTGCGAATACGGTGTTGTCGATAAGGGAGAGGGAACCAAACCCAGAAAAATACTGATGAGTCCTGAGCAGTTTGAGCAACTGGTTGAAGAAATCGTATAAAGCGAAAAACGAGATTTGTGTCTGCGCGCACTTGACACAAACTCGATATGCGTAAAGAGTGTGCGCAGAAATGAGGAAAAAAAGTGAAAACAGACATTGAAATCGCACAGGAAGCGGTAATGGAGCCGATCGTTAAGGTTGCGGCGCAACTGGGAGTGACGGAGGATGATCTCGAGCTTTACGGAAAATACAAGGCAAAGCTGACGGATGAGTACATAGACAGCTTAAAGGACAGACCGGACGGCAGGCTGATCCTCGTCACGGCGATCAACCCGACACCTGCCGGTGAAGGAAAGACGACTACCAGCGTCGGTCTGGGACAGGCGTTCGGAAAGCTCGGAAAGAAGGCAGTCATTGCGCTTCGTGAGCCCTCTCTCGGTCCGTGCTTCGGCATCAAGGGCGGAGCGGCAGGAGGCGGTTATGCGCAGGTGGTTCCCATGGAGGACCTGAATCTGCATTTTACGGGAGATTTCCACGCAATCACATCCGCGAACAATCTTCTTGCAGCTTTGCTGGACAACCATATCCAACAGGGAAATGCATTACAGATCGACACAAGACAGATCGTCTGGAAGCGCTGCCTTGACATGAATGACAGAGTGTTGAGAAATGTTGTGGTCGGACTGGGAAAGAAGACGGACGGCGTTGTCCGAGAGGATCATTTTGTCATCACGGTGGCGAGTGAGATCATGGCGATCCTCTGTCTGGCGGAAAATATGAAAGACCTCAAGGAAAGACTTGCCAGAATCGTTGTTGCATATAATTACGCAGGAGAGCCCGTAACAGCGGGAGAGCTTCAGGCGGTGGGCGCGATGGCGGCACTGTTGAAGGATGCCCTGAAGCCGAATCTGATCCAGACGCTGGAGCATACGCCTGCACTGGTGCATGGCGGACCCTTTGCAAATATCGCGCATGGCTGCAACTCCGTCAGGGCGACGAGAGCAGCGCTTAAGATGGCGGATTACTGTATTACAGAGGCGGGATTCGGCGCGGATCTGGGAGCCGAAAAGTTCTTTGACATCAAGTGTCGTATGTCAGGCTTAAAGCCGGATGCAGTTGTGCTGGTTGCGACCATACGCGCTCTGAAATATAACGGTGGAGTGGCGAAGGAGGAGCTGTCTGCCGAGAATCTGGATGCGCTGAAAAAGGGTATTGTCAACCTTGAAAAGCATATTGAGAATCTGCAGAAATACGGTGTGCCGGTTGTTGTGACGCTGAATTCCTTTATCACGGACACCGCTGCAGAGACAGATTATGTCAGAGCCTTCTGCGAGGAGAGGGGCTGTGAGTTCGCCATTTCCGAGGTATGGGCGAAGGGCGGCGAAGGCGGTATCGCACTTGCGGAAAAGGTGCTGAAAACGCTTGAGACGAAGAAGAGCGATTTCCGTGTCCTGTATGAGGATGCGCTTCCGCTGGAAGATAAGATCAGGAAGGTTGCAACAGAGATTTACGGCGCAGGCAGTGTCAGCTTTTCCTCCGCGGCGAAGAAGCAGCTGAAAACAATAACCGATATGGGCTTCGGAGAGCTTCCGGTCTGTATGGCAAAGAACCAGTATTCGCTTTCGGATGATCCGAAGCTGCTGGGAAGACCGCAGGGCTTTGAGCTTTCTGTCAGGGAAGCTTATGTATCTGCCGGGGCGGGCTTTGTCGTCGTGCTGACCGGAGATGTCATGACGATGCCCGGACTGCCGAAGAGGCCGGCAGCTTATGGAATTGATGTAAATGAGGCCGGAGTGATTACCGGACTGTTTTAATAAAGGAGGTTCCGCCAGGCGGGACAGAGAGGTGGATTATGTATAGGATTGTAAGAAAAGAAGAGCTGACCACGAACATTTATCTGATGGAAGTGGAAGCAAAGCGCGTTGCAAAGGCGTGTCTGCCCGGACAGTTTGTCATTGTCAGAATGGATGAGGACGGGGAGAGAATTCCCCTGACAATCTGTGACTATGACAGAGAGAAGGGAACGGTTACCATTGTGTTCCAGTGCGTCGGCGCTGCCACAAAGATGATGGCGGAGCTGAAGGAGGGCGAGGCGTTCCATGACTTTGTCGGCCCGCTCGGATGCCCTTCCGAGTTTGTCAAGGAAGCGCCGGAGGAACTGAAGAATAAGAAGATCCTCTTTGTTGCCGGCGGCGTCGGTGCGGCTCCGGTCTATCCGCAGGTAAAGTGGCTGCATGAGAATGGTGTGGCGGCGGATGTCATTGTGGGAAGCAAGACGAAGGATCTGCTGATCTTAGAGAAGGAGATGGAGGCAGTTGCCGGAAATCTCTATGTGACTACCGATGACGGTTCCTACGGAAGAAGCGGAATGGTGACCCAGACGATCAAGGATCTTGTCGCAGAAGGAAAGAAATACGATGTCTGTGTTGCAATCGGCCCCATGATTATGATGAAATTTGTCTGCCTGCTGACAAAGGAGCTTGGCATTCCGACGATTGTCAGCCTGAACCCTATCATGGTGGATGGAACGGGAATGTGTGGAGCCTGCCGTGTTACTGTTGACGGAAAGGTGAAATTCGCCTGTGTGGACGGCCCTGAGTTTGATGGTCATGCCGTGAATTTTGACGAGGCGATGAGACGTCAGCAGATCTATAAGACTGCAGAGGGCAGAGCAATGCTGCGGCTTCAGGAGGGGGAGACCCATCACGGAAACTGCGGACAGTGTGAAGGCTGATTCCGATACCGATTTGTATAGTAGATTGTGCCTGCGGCCCAAAGCGTGCAGGTTACTGAAAGGCATGGTGAAATAATATGGACGTGTTGACAAGAATCCCTGTGAGAGAGCAGGATGCGAAAGAGCGTGCAACAAACTTCGAGGAGGTTTGTCTTGGCTATAATAAAGAGGAGGCGGTATGTGAAGCCTCCAGATGTATCAACTGTAAGAATGCGCAGTGTATCAAGGGCTGTCCCGTTGCGATCAATATTCCGGGCTTCATCGAGCAGGTGAAGAACGGAAATATCGAGGAGGCATACCGGATCATCAGCCAGTCCAGCGCACTTCCCGCTGTCTGCGGACGTGTCTGCCCGCAGGAGAGCCAGTGTGAGGGTAAGTGCATCCGCGGCATCAAGGGCGATCCGATCTCTATCGGAAAGCTGGAGAGATTCGTCGCTGACTGGGCGAGAGAGAACGGCATCAAGCCCGAGGGTGCGAAGGAGAAGAACGGAAAGAAGGTTGCTGTCATCGGTTCCGGCCCTGCTGGTCTGACCTGCGCCGGAGATCTGGCGAAGCTCGGATATGATGTGACGATTTTCGAGGCGCTGCATGAGCCGGGCGGTGTTCTGGTCTATGGAATACCGGAGTTCCGTCTTCCAAAGAAGGCGGTTGTTGCCAAGGAAATTGAAAATGTAAAGGCATTGGGCGTGAAGATTGAGACGAACGTTGTCGTCGGCAAAGCGGTCACTATCGATGAGCTGATCGGCGAGGAAGGCTTTGATGCCGTATTTATCGGTTCCGGCGCCGGACTTCCTAAATTCATGGGAATCCCCGGGGAGAATGCAAATGGCGTATTCTCTGCGAACGAGTATCTGACCAGAAGCAATCTGATGAAAGCGTTTGACGAAAACTCCAACACGCCGATCATGAAGAGTAAGAAGGTTGCGGTTGTCGGCGGCGGAAACGTGGCGATGGATGCGGCGAGAACAGCCCTGCGTCTTGGCGCAGAGGTGCATATTGTGTACCGCCGCAGCGAGGAGGAGCTTCCTGCCAGAGTGGAGGAGGTTCACCACGCAAAGGAAGAGGGCATTATCTTTGACCTGCTGACGAACCCGACGGAGATCCTTGCCGATGAGAAGGGATGGGTTACAGGTATGAAGTGCATCCGCATGGAGCTCGGCGAGCCGGATGCTTCCGGACGCCGCAGACCTGTCGAGGTTCCCGGTTCGGAATTTGTCATGGAGCTGGATACGGTCATCATGTCACTCGGAACCTCTCCGAACCCGCTGATTTCTTCCACGACGGAGGGACTTGAGACAAACAAGTGGAAATGTATCGTGGCAGAGGAGGATAACGGACAGACCAGCAAGGAAGGCGTTTACGCCGGCGGTGATGCCGTTACCGGCGCGGCTACGGTAATTTTAGCTATGGGCGCTGGCAAGGCAGCAGCAAAGGGAATTGACGATTATCTCTGCAACAGGTAGCCCGCCCATAGCCTAAGGAACGGAATGGAACTGCAAAAGATGGGGAAGGAAGGTAAGAAACTATGCCATGGTGTCCTAAGTGTAAGACAGAGTACAGAGAGGGATTTACGGTCTGTGCGGATTGTGGCAGTGAGCTTGTGGAGGATGAACCGGTGGAAACGCCCGCAGAGGAGGCGGAATGGGACGCCTTTTCACAGTATGGGGATGATGCCGGGACAGAAGTGGAGAGCGAAGGCGAAGGTAATGTGACACAGGAGGATGGGAGTGATACGCCGGAGGATGCGCAGACCCGCACCCGGGGAAGAGGCATGACGGCTCCTTATCAGGACAGTGCGGAGCGGGCGAGTGACAACCGCTCCTCCGGCTGGATCCTGCTGATCCTTGGTATTCTCGGACTGGTTGTGATGGCTTTGGGAATGCTGGGCGTTTTGCCGCTGCATTTTGGAAATTCCTATCTTTTCTATGGAGTCATGGGAGCGGTCTTCATTCTGTTTGTGGTATCTGGGGGGATATCCATGAAGAACGCAAAGCTCCTTGAGAAGAAGGCGGCATCGGAGAATACATTGCGGGAATCACTCCATGAATGGTGTAGGGAGAATCTGAATGCACAGATAATCGACGATGCGGTCGGTGCACAGGGAGTTGAGGAGGAAATCCTCTACTTCAAGCGGCTTTCTTATATCAAGGAAAGGCTGAATCATCAGTTTATGAATCTGGATCAGGGCTTTCTGGACAAATTTATTGACGATTATATCTATGACGAGGTTTTCGGAGAGAAGGAATAGATGAAGATTACGATAATCTGCGTCGGGAAGGTGAAGGAGAAATTCTACAGGGATGCGCTCGAGGAATATTTGAAAAGGCTTGGCAGATACTGTAAGCCCGAGATCATCGAGGTGGCGGATGAGAAGACACCGGACGGCGCAAGTGAATGGATGGAGGATCAGATCAAGGCGAAGGAAGGGCAGCGGATTCTGGAGAAGCTCAGAGAGGATGCGCTTGTCTGCACGCTGGAGATCGGTGGGAAAAAATTCACTTCCGAAGGCTTTGCCGACTGGATACAGCGGCAGACTGTCAGCGGGACAAGCCATATCGCGTTCGTTATCGGCGGATCACTGGGGCTGCATGAAACAGTGATCCGCCGCTCTGATATGCACCTGAGCTTTTCGGACATGACCTTCCCTCACCAGCTGATGAGAGTGATACTCACGGAACAGATATACAGGGCGTTCCGCATTATCAACGGAGAGCCGTACCATAAATGAACTCTAGTTGCCCGGAGGGGAAAGAAATGAAAATATTGATTTACATAATCCTATCGACGCTGTTGAATTATCTGGTCATTACAACGATCGTGGATATAGTGCTGATGGGGGGAATGACACCCAGATTTGCGGCGAAGTGCAGGAGCGTTCAAGCATGCATTTTTAAGGAGAACCACATTGACCTGCAACAGGCAAATGAGTGCGCGGGATTTTCCACCGCATATCTTCTGCGGCATTATGACATACCGGCGACGGGAGCTGAGGTCTATCAGGAAATGACGGACAAGATGGCTGACGGCTGCGTATATCCTAAGGCGGTGAAGAAGCTGCTTGGAAAATACGGGTTCGACGTGAAATATTGTACCGGAAACCTGAATGCCCTATGGAAAATGAAAGGGGTGTGTTTTGGTAAACTTAGTGGAAGATAGATTTTAGTATGTGGGTTATGGGTTGTAACCGTTGGAGGAGAGAGCGTAATGACGAAGAAGCAGCGCGCATTGGAAATAATCGAACGTTTAAAGCAGGAATATCCGGAGTCCGGCTGCAGCCTGGAGTATGACGAGGCGTGGAAGCTGTTGGTGAGTGTGAGGCTCGCGGCGCAGTGTACGGACGCGAGGGTAAATGTGGTCGTGCAGAAGCTCTACGAGAAATTTCCCGATGTCAATGCGCTGGCGGAGGCATCGGTTGATGACATCGAAAAGATTGTCCATCCCTGCGGTCTTGGAAAGAGCAAGGCGAGAGACATCAGCGCCTGCATGAAGCAGCTGCGGGATCAGTACGGCGGAAAGGTGCCGGAGGATTTCGAGAAGCTGCTGGAGCTGCCGGGCGTCGGGAGAAAGAGCGCGAACCTTGTCATGGGGGATGTGTTCGGAAAGCCGGCGATCGTGACGGATACGCATTGCATCCGCCTGACAAACCGCATGGGGCTGGTCGACGGGATCAAGGAACCGGCAAAGGTGGAAAAGGAGCTCTGGAAGATCATTCCGCCCGAGGAGGGCAACAGCTTTTGCCACCGACTGGTCGATCACGGGCGCGCGGTCTGTACTGCGCGGACAAAGCCCTATTGTGACAGGTGCTGTCTGAATGACATCTGTAAAAAGGTCGGAGTGTAGAAGGCTTTCCGGCGGCAGGCATATTTTCCGCTCACTAAGCATAGAATCTTCCAGAGAACAGACCGGACCTTGGAATGGAGGACGAATGGACATCTATGTTGTGAGGGCAGGTGATACGATTGACAGTATCGCGCAGAAGCTGGAGACTGACCCGGAGCAGTTGATCTATGATAATCAGTTAGTTTATCCGTACGAGCTTGCCGTTGGGCAGGCTCTTTTTTGTGAGTGCTGTAGTGCAGGGCGGAATACAGGCACCACAGAAGGCATAACCGCGATCCGGAATGACTTTGTGCGCTGCCGGAATGCAACGCGGGCAGTTTCGGTAAGCGGCTACGCCTATCCTTTTATCAGTCCGTGGGTTCTGGAGCAGACGCTGCCGTTTTTGTCAGAGCTTGCCGTTTTTTCCTATGGCTTTACGATGGAGGGCGAGCTTGTGCCGCCGATGTACGGCGAGGATGAATGGATGATTGAAAAGGCATTGAGCTTCGGGACACAGCCGATTCTGACGCTGACGCCGCTTGGCCCGGACGGAAGATTTAACAACCGGCTGATTCATTCCGTTGTCAACAGCGGGGAGTATACCGCGGCATTAATTGACAATCTGCTGGCAGTCATGGGAGAGAAGAGGTATCGGGGAGTGGATATTGACTTCGAGTACATTCTCGCGGAGGACAGGGATGCGTTCACGGAGTTTGTCCGGCAGGTCGCGGACGTGATGCGGCAGAACGGCTATCACACCTCTGTCGCGCTTGCGCCGAAGACGTCCTCGGAGCAGCAGGGACTTTTATATGAAGGGAAGGATTACCGGGCGTTGGGCGAGATTGCGGATCATGTTCTTCTCATGACCTATGAGTGGGGCTATACCTACGGGCCGCCGATGGCAGTCGCCCCTATCAATCAGGTCAGGCGGGTCGTGGAATACGCAGTGACACAGATCGACCCGGAAAAGATCGATCTCGGCATACCGAATTATGGCTATGACTGGCCGCTGCCCTATGAGCGGGGCGTGACGAGGGCGACGACAATCAACAATGTGCAGGCGGTGCGCATTGCCATTGAGCAGGGGGCGGAAATTTTCTTCGATCCGGTTGCTGAAAGTCCGTATTTTAACTATACGGAAAACGGTGTTGACCATGAGGTATGGTTTGAGGACGTCAGGAGTCTTCTGGCAAAATTTGACCTGCTCCGGGAGTACGGCCTACGCGGCTGCCGCTGTCTCTTCCGGCACCGGTGAAATAATTTCGTATACCGACTCTGTTACTGGAC
>OQWA01000506.1_pt1 | contig 11501 bp, 10 predicted proteins | sample 1691581 | NCBI WGS metagenome assembly OQWA01 (sample SAMN03418264, study PRJEB22391) | human gut metagenome | biome: human-gut; feature: organic feature; material: feces | host: Homo sapiens | place: Tanzania | collected 2013-01
ACTGCTCCCCCATTCTTCCGTCTAAACGTCCCGTTGTTGTGATGTTCGGAGAAACGGCAGTCGCTGCCTCAATTCAATGCTATCCGCACGGCAGCGATTCCGTGGCGGATAACGGCATGGAAGGGCATGTCTGCCTGTTCTTTGAAGGCAGTCTGTCCCATGTGGGCAGCTTGCCCGATGTTGAACATAATGCAAATGTTTTTGCGGCGGCGGGCAGAGGATAAGAGCAAACGCTCATTGTTTTCGTTTTTTAAAACGGTATTTAACTCGGCATTCGGGCATTTCGGACGGGATGCTTTATGTGCCGAGTTTTTGATTTCGTGCATAGAAAAAGATGTATTGCTGAACGATTCCGGAAAGCTTGCCGATGCTGCGTGCGGCGGCCTGAATTTCTGATTTTGCAGGCGCAGGGCGGGCGGCCGAGACGTCGGCGGTCGAAGGATCGGAAAAATACAGTTCGGTCATTGCACGCTCAATCCATACATCAACGGGGAAAGCATCCGCGTGTCCGAGAGAAAACAAAAGAATGCAGTCCGCAACCTTCGGGCCGACACCCGGAAACGTCAAAAGTTCCTTTCGTGCTTCGGCTGTCGGAAGCGACCGCAGCTTTTCAAGATCATAACCGTCGGCAATGCGTTTGGCGGATTTGATTATATACGGAGCGCGGTAACCTGCACCGATTTGCTTCAATTCATCTTCGGAAAGTGCGGCAATGCGTTCCGGCGTCGGAAAAGCAAAAACTTCGCTGTTTTTACCAAAATCGCAATCGGCGGCTGCGCAATCGGAAAAGTACCGCACCGGCAGCTTTTCTCCCGCAAGGGAACAGAGCCTGTCAATAATACCCGATATACGCTTGATATTGTTGTTTGCAGATATTATGAACGAGATCAGCGCTTCAAACGGTTCCTGGTTAAAAACGCGAATGCCCGACGAACCGGGAAGGCATACCCGAAGCCTTTCGTCGGCTGCAAGCGCGGCTTCAACGGCGGAATAATCGCGTTTAAGGTCAAAATAATCGATAAAAAGCTGTGCTTCGCCCTTTGCGCACGGAGTGACAATAAGCGAATCGCCGGATTGCATAACAAGCACGGCGCGTCCGCGAATTACGCCGGCGAACGCAAGGGAAGCTTCGGCATCGGGCAGACCGCATTCGTCAAACAAACCCGCCTGCATGTGCACGGGGTTTTTGACCCAACGGAACGCCTGCCCGCAGGTGCAGCATTTTTCAAGATCAAACGGTTTCACGCCGCTGATAACAAGCATGTTTTTGAAATATTTGAACTCCATATGCCGATTATACGGCAGAACGCGCGGAAAGGGAAGTGTTTGGGCGAAAATATACAGCCGTGACGGCAAAAAATGCTTGACAATGCACGCTGAATATGATAACATTATTCATTGAGCCGCTCCGAAACGGTTCAAAGTGATGCGAAGGCATTCACCGGAAGGGCGAGACTGGTAAGAGGAGGAACTATTATAATGTACGCAATCATCGTAACCGGCGGTAAGCAGTACAAGGTTGAGGTTGACAGCGAGATCATGGTCGAAAAGCTCGATGAGCAGATCGGTGCAAACGTCAATTTCGACGTACTGATGATGGCTGACGGCGAAAACGTTCAGATCGGCACCCCCGTTGTTAAGGGCGTTTCTGCAAAGGCAGAGGTTCTCGAACACGGCAAGGGCAAAAAGGTCGTTGTTTTCAAGTATAAGCCCAAAAAGGATTATCGCAAGAAACAGGGTCATCGTCAGCCCTACACCAAGGTCAAGATCCTTTCCATCGGCTGAGAGGTAATTGCATGACCGAGATAACCGTTTTTTTGAAGGGCGGCAAACCGATAGGCTTTGATGCACACGGACATACGGGTTATGCCGAATGCGGAGAAGATATTGTTTGTGCAGCGGTTTCGGCAATCACGCAGACCGCCGCAATGGGCATTTCGGAACTTGTCCGCTGCCCGGCCGCACTGGAGATTAAAGACGGAGGGCTCTATCTGATGCTTGAAAAAACCGTTAAAGGTTCAAAATTGCAGCAGGCAGAGCTTATACTTGGAACGATGCTTTTGGGACTTCGTTCCGTTGAACAAGATTATAGTGATTATCTTAAACTGACAGAGAGGGAGGTTTAACTATGTTCAGGATCAATTTGCAGCTTTTCGCACATAAGAAGGGCGTCGGCAGCTCCCGTAACGGTCGTGAAAGTGAATCCAAGCGTTTGGGACCCAAACGTGCGGACGGTCAGTTCGTTCTTGCGGGCAACATCCTCGTAAGGCAGCGCGGCACACATTTCCATCCCGGCAATAACGTCGGCATCGGTAAGGACGATACGCTGTTTGCAAAGGTTGACGGCATTCTTCGCTTTGAAACCAAGCACGGCGGCCGCAAGTGCGTCAGCGTTTATCCCGAGGAAATCGCAGGCTGAGCTTTTCACCGAGCGAATTCTTGACAGCTCCGCAGATTCGGGCGGAGTGTAAACAAAATAACATAAAACAAAAAGCCGCGGTTTAACGACTGCGGCTTTTGTGCATGAATATGCATGAAGAAATGCACCGCTTCAAAAGTGCTGATTTGTAACAGCTTGTGCGGGCGGGATCAATGCTTGCTCATCATGCTGCGCCAGATATGCTTCGTGTCGCGCTTTGCACGCTTGGGAATGTCGGGATAAACCGCTGAAACGGCAGCAACCGCCGCTGCCATGCCGAGCGCAATTCCGGAGACAAAACCGATAGCTTTCATTTTGCGTACCTCCTGCTTTTTTTGAACAGCCGAAAAGCCGAAGCTGTTGCCTTATTAGTTTGTTCACGGGATGCGAAGCTCATGCGCAGAAGAGGCTGCGGCAAATTTTTCAATTTATTCACTGCGAAAGGTTGCTATTTTTTTTTAATTGAATTATACTTGAAGTGCGGCAGTGCGCCGTGAGCGGTAAAACGATACTGAAATGATTACATTAAATCGGAGACAGAAAATGAACGATAATTCAAAGGCACATGTAAACGATGTTATCAAAACGATGCTTGAACGCAGCAGCATTCGCGCCTACACGGACGAAAAACTCACCCAAGAGCAGATTTCTCTGCTTCGGAATGCCGCGCTCAGTGCACCGACGGCAATGAACGCACAGGATCAGCGGTTTGTGTTCGTTACGAATGCGGAAATCATTGCAGAGCTTGAAGCGGGCGTTGTGGAGGCGGCGTGCGCCGGCGGCGATGCTGCTTTTGCCGAAAGAATCAAACAGCGCGGCGGCAAAATTATGTACGATGCACCTCTTTTTATAGGTATTTTTGCTCATCCGGCAAAATTTTCTGGGGTTGATGCGGGTATAGCGGTGCAGAATATTGCGCTTGCCGCAAAAAGCATCGGCTTGGATTCCGTCATACTTGGGCTGCCGAGGCTCGCCTTTGAAGGCCCGAATGCGGCAAAATATAAAAAACTGCTCGGTATAGAAGCGGAACGCGAATTCATGATCGGAATTTCCGTCGGTCATGCTGCAATGAGCAAAACCCCGCATGAGTGGGATTGCAGTCATATTATTGATATCAGGTAAACACGTGCAGGCGGAACGGGAAAGTTTCAATATTTATCCTGTTTTGTCCTGCTTTATCCCTGCCGTGCGCACAATGCCGAAAACGGCAAACGGGGCAATAAAAAAGTTTGGAGGCAGCTTCGGACGGTTTACTCCGAAACGGAAGAAATAAACGGGCACGAAGCGGTTTGAATATGAGTAGAATACAGGTGAATGTCGGCGGAGTCCGCATTGGCGGCGGTGCACCGATTTCGATTCAGTCCATGACAAACACGGATACGCGCAATGCTGAAGCAACGGTGAAACAGATTCTGGAGCTTGAGAATGCGGGGTGCGAAATCGTCCGTTCTTCGGTCTATGATGATCGCTGCGTTGAAGTATTGCCGCAAATAATATCAAAAATACATATTCCGCTCGTTGCGGATATCCATTTTGATTACAGACTTGCCATAGGTGCAATCAAGGCGGGTGTTGCCAAAGTCCGCATCAATCCGGGAAACATCGGCTCGGAAGCGGGCGTGCGGAAGCTTGCGGAATGCGCCTCGGCATACGGAGTTCCGATACGTATCGGAGTGAACGGCGGTTCACTTGAAAAAGAACTTTTGCAAAAATACGGAGTATGCGCGGAAGCAATGGTTGAAAGCGCACAGCGTCACGCGGAACTGCTTGAAAACTGCGGCTTCAGCGATATTGTTGTTTCGCTTAAAGCGTCGGATCTGGTAACGACTGTACGCGCCTATCGCCTGGCATCGCAAATTATGCCGTATCCGCTCCATATCGGTGTTACGGAGGCGGGCATGGGCGAGACCGCATTGCTGAAATCCGCAATCGGAATCGGCAGCCTGCTTATTGACGGCATCGGTGATACGGTGCGCGTTTCGATGACCGGAGGAGTTTTGCAGGAAGTTGAGGCAGCAAAGAAGATACTTCGCGCTGTCGGCCTGCGTAAGGACGGGGCAGATGTTGTGAGCTGCCCGACTTGCGGGCGCACCCGCGTTAACCTTGAAGAAATAGTCAAAAAGGTTCGCGCTGCGCTGCCCGAAGATACGGGCAATGCAATGAAAATCGCCGTTATGGGCTGCGCTGTCAACGGCCCGGGCGAAGCGCGTGAAGCTGATATAGGCATTGCGTTCGGTTCGGTGAACGCAGTTGTGTTTAAAAAGGGCGAAATAATCTATTCGGATAAGCTGCCGCAAGTGGTGGACAGGTTCATCGCAGATGCATCGGAAATGATGAAACGGAAATGAAATGACATGATATGATTCTTGATTCATGCCTTGAATCTTTGAGCTGATTAACAAACCGAATCAAAGCAAAATGACTCGATCGCGGCTTTGCAATTGATAATGATTTTGCTTAATTAAGCCAACCCGAAAAGCGGAAGGAAGCTTTCACTGTTGAGAAAGCCATGTTAAAAATGAACAAAAGCAGTATGGAAGAATTGAATATGCACGAAAACATAAATGAGTACGGCGGAACACCCGGCTCGGCTGCGCCGGCTGATGTTCCGTTGGACGATCTTCCGCCGGCTGACAATTTCTCCGAAATGACGGCTGATGTTCCGTGGAGGGATGATCCGCCGGACGGGGGGTATTATTCGTACTCGGAGTACGGGGAATCCGGCATCGATGAGTGCAGGCAGCCCGATTCCGTGCGTGCAAAAAATCAAAAAGAAAATTCAGCAGAGAAGCAAAAGAACGGCGGACACTCAAAAAAGAACCTTGCCGTTGAGTATCTTGCAAACGGGACGGTTTCAATAAAGTCTGCCGTGCGCAGCAAAAAAACGGGCGAAATCAGTGTTGATGTCGAGTGTGCGCGCCTGCTGCTGCCTGCCGAAACGGAGGAGCTGGAAAAAAACATACAGGCGGAGCTTCAATATCAAACGGTCAAATGCAGCTTTGACTATTCCGAGGTTGTTGCGCGGCTTGTCGGCGGAGAAGGCGAACCGGAACTGCTGCTTCTGGATCTTTGGTGTGAAACTGCACCGCAGCTTGAACCGATACTGCGCCGTTCCCGCGTTGAACGGCACGGAGGCGAATATGTATTCTTTGTTCCGGAACGGTACACGCGTGCAGTGTCTCAGGCGGCGGCAGGTGAGTTCCGCGCATTTGTTGCGCACAGTTACGGTTGGAATACGCCGCTGCGCATTGTTGCCGATGCAAATGCGGATGACGGAATCGATCTTGCCGAACCGGTCGTAAAGCGCGATTGGGGCAGTGCGGCAGCTTTGAAAAAACCCGTCAAAACGCAGCGCAAGAACATTAAAAAGCTTTCTCCCGGCGATATTGTTTACGGAAAAGAAATTCTCAAACCCGAAGTTCAGCGCATGGCGGATTTGGACGATAAATCCGGGCGCGTCATTGTAAAAGGAACAATACTGAGCATTGAAACATTTGTTTCACCAAAGCGCGGAACGGTTATAATCACGGTTTTTATAACCGACCTCACAAACTCCGCTGCGGTAAAGCTATTTCCCGATGAAGCAGCAAAGGCGCGAACTTCACAGCTGCTTGAAAAAGCAAAGGAGGAGGGCGCGGCACTGATGGTGCGCGGCTGGTTCAGGTACGATAATTATGCACGTGATTACTGTATTTTTGCGGACGATATAAACCGTTATCCCGTCGAACGCAGAACTGATGCATCGGCCGAAAAGCGTGTTGAGCTGCACCTTCACACACGAATGTCCGCAATGGATGCAACGGCGGATCTGGACAAAGTTGTTGAGCTTGCCGCAAAATGGGGGCATACGGCAATTGCAATAACCGATCACGGCGTTGTGCACTCTTTCCCGGAGGCCAAAAAAGCCGCCAAAAAGAACAATATAAAGGTTATATTCGGCTGCGAAGGCTATCTGCTTCCCGATTGCGAACTTGTTCCGCTTGAAAGGGAGTATTGTGCCGTTGCGGTGACATATTTCGGAAGCGGCATTCACGGGCGCGTGTTTGATATCGGTGCAGTGAAGTTCGATTCGTTCGGGCGCGTTATTTCAACATTCAGAACTCCGGTGAACCCCGGCGTCCCTCAGCTTCCGCGCATTGCAAAGCTGACGGGCTACACGGATGATGATATTGACGGTGCACCTCTGCTTTCCGAAGCGGTGAATATGCTTTCGGATTTTGCGGGAGGGGCGGCGCTTGTTCTGCATTGCCCGGAACAGCTTGATCTGCTGCATGAACTGACTGCCGCGGCAGGGCACGGAAAGGAACTCGGGCTCAGCAAAAACTGCGTTTCGGGCTCAATGCTGATGCAGTATCTGCGCCGTGACTTAAAGGCGGAGGACAGACAGCTTCCGGAGCTGAATGCGGGTGCGGCAGCGGAATGGACAGCAAAAAACACGGCCGATTTGCTGAGCAAATGCCGTGAGCTGAATGTTTCGACGGTTCCGCTGATTGACTGCACGATAAAAAATCTTCACAAGCAGAAAACGAACCACATAGTGCTGCTTGCGGCAACGCAGCCCGGACTTAAGAATCTGTATAAATTGGTTTCGTACTCAAACCTTGATCATTTTTATAAGACACCGCGTATTCCGCGCAGCCTTCTCAACCTGCACCGCGAGGGTATTATAATCGGCACGGCATGTGAGGCCGGTGAGCTTTTCCGTGCAATGGTGGACGGAAAAAGCGAGGAGGAATTGCTGAAGATAGCTTCATGGTACGATTACCTTGAAATTCAGCCGATCGGAAACAATGCCTTCCTTGTGCGCGAGGGGCTTGCAAAGGATGATGAAGAGCTTCGCGATTTCAACCGCCGTATTGTTGCACTCGGCGAAAAACTGAACAAACCCGTTGTTGCAACGGGAGACGTTCATTTTATCGAACCGGAGGATTCGATTTTCCGCGCAATACTGATGTGCTCTCAGAATTTCAAAGACGCAGCGGTTCAGCCGCCTCTTTATTTCAGAACAACGGAAGACATGCTTGCGGAGTTTCAATATCTCGGCAGTGATAAGGCGTTTGAAGTTGTTGTTAAGAATACAAATTTGATTGCCGATATGTGTTCTCAGCTCCGCCCGTTTTTGGATGAAAAACAAACTTACTCGCCGGAACTTCCGGGCGCGGCGGATGAACTTAAGGGCCTTGCCCTGAACACCGCACACGAGCTTTACGGGGATCCGCTGCCGGAAATCGTCCAAAAAAGACTCGATAAGGAATTGAACTCAATCATCGGCAACGGTTACTCATCACTCTATATGGTTGCGCAGAAGCTCGTTTCAAAATCTCTCAGCGACGGCTATCTTGTCGGTTCAAGGGGTTCGGTCGGTTCGTCCTTTGTTGCACACCTTGCAGGGATAACCGAGGTAAACGCGCTCCCCGCGCATTATCGCTGCCCGAATTGCAAATACAGCGAATTTCCCGATGTAGGCGATGACTCACGCTGCGGGATCGACCTTCCGCCGAAAGATTGCCCGAACTGCGGAACTCCGCTGCGACGGGAAGGGTATGAAATTCCGTTTGAAACTTTCCTTGGTTTCAAGGGTGATAAAACTCCGGATATCGATCTTAACTTTTCGGGCGAATATCAGCCCGTTGCGCACAAGTTTACGGAGGTCATGTTCGGTGAAGGTCATGCCTTCCGCGCGGGCACGATTTCGGGCGTTAAAGATAAAACCGCATACGGTTATGTGCTGCACTATTGCGAGGAATACGGGCTGAACCTTTCCGAAGCGGAAAAAAACCGTCTTGCAATGGGCTGCGTCGGCACACGCCGAACAACGGGGCAGCATCCGGGCGGCATTGTGATCGTCCCGGAAGATTTGGAGATTTTTGACTTTTGTCCCGTGCAGCATCCGGCGGAAAAAATCGATGCGGAAAGCATAACAACACACTTTGACTTCCATGCATTGGACGACAAACTTGTCAAACTTGACATTCTCGGACATGATGACCCGACAACACTGCGAATGCTTCAGGATATAACGGGCATAGATCCGAAGAGTATTCCGCTGCACGATGAAGAAACAATGTCAATCTTTAAGTCGGATGAGGTACTCGGAATATCCCTTAAGGAGCTGAAATGCGATGTCGGCAGCCTCGGCATTCCCGAATTCGGAACGAACTTTGTTCGCGGAATGCTGATGGATACGCGTCCGACAACAATGGAAGAGCTTGTTCGTATCGCCGGACTTTCCCACGGCACGGATGTGTGGCTTAATAATGCGCAGGATCTTGTGCGGGACGGCACCGCAACGCTGATGGAGGTTATATGCACACGCGACGATATTATGAACTATCTCATTGCACACGGCGGAGAACCCTCGCTGTCGTTTAAAACGATGGAGAGCGTCCGAAAAGGCAAGGGACTTAAGCCCGAGATGGAGGATGCAATGCACGAGAACAATATTCCGCAGTGGTATATCGACAGCTGCAAAAAAATCAAGTATATGTTCCCGCGCGCTCATGCAGCGGCGTATGTTATGATGTCTTTCCGCGTAGCATATTATAAGGTGCATTACCCGCTTGCGTTCTATGCGGTTTATTTCACGGTTCGTGCGGATAAATTTGATATTGAACAGTGCCTCGGCGGCGCGGAACGCGTACTCGGCAATCTTGAGGAGCTTAAGGCAAAGGATAAACTTGAAACAAAGGACGAGGAACAGATAGTTATCCTTGAAATGGTCTACGAGATGAATCTGCGCGGAATCGAGCTGCTCCCGATAGATATTTACAAATCGAAAGCAACGCGTTTCACTGTTGAGGACGGCAAGCTTCGCCCGCCGTTCAATGCTATTGCCGGCTTGGGCGATAACGCCGCTCTGCTGATCGAAAAAGGCGCGGAGGGAGGAAAATTTATTTCCCGCGAGGAGTTTGTGAAGCGTACCCGCGCAAATTCCGCCGTGATGGAAAAGTTGGATGCCCTCGGATGCCTTAACGATTTGCCGGACAGTGATCAGGTCTCAATGTTCTGACGGGACGCCGCACGGACAGCAGGAACATCCGAACCGAGCGATATTCGGAAAATTCCGCAATATATGCAATGTTTTTTCGGAAAGCTATTGCTTTTTGAGGCAAAGTATGGTATGCTTACCCCAGTAATGAGTTTTTTGATGCGTTTAAGCCTTGAAATTGTGTTCAAATGCATCATTTCGGATGAGCGGCATGAGTTATTCGTGCATTTAAGAGTGGGCAAAACCCGCTCTTTAATTTTGAAAAAACCTTGCGCATACATTGCGTTTCGGAGGAATTGCGGTTGAAGCTGACAGACAGGATTTTTGAACTCACGGAATCAAAAGTTCGTGAATTGGGCTATGAGCTCTATGATGTTGAATATCAAAAGGAATACGACAACTGGGTTCTCACCCTCTATATCGACAGTAAAGACGGAATTTCACTTGACGATTGCGAAATTGTGAGCAATGCTGTTGATCCGATTCTTGATGAAGCGGATCCGATTGAACAGGCATACTATCTTTCGGTCAGCTCCGTCGGCATAGATCGCCCGCTGAAAAAAGACAAAGATTTTCAGCGCAGCATCGGCAAAACGATCGACGTGAAGCTTTATGCGCCGCTGAAAGGCAAAAAGGAGTTCTGCGGAGAGCTTGTTTCGTTTGATGCGGAATCATTTACGGTTCGCACATTGCCGCGAAAGCCCGGCGAAGCTTCGGAAACGGTCACCGTTGGGCGCAGGCAGGCGGCACTCGTGCGCCCGCACATAGATTTTTAAACATTCCCGGGTCTGCGGGTTCAAAAAATTAAAATTTTAAACCGAAAAATATTTGTGATTTCTAAGGAGTATAAATATAATGAAGAACAATGCCGAGCTTATCAGCGCGCTTAACGTAATCAGCAAACAGCGTGGGATTTCCGTTGATATCCTTGCGGATGCTATCGAATCCGCACTTGTAAGTGCCTATAAAAAGAACTACAATGTGAACTGCAACGTCCGTGCGAATCTGGATCGCGAAACAGGTGCAATCGAAATCTGGGCTTCCAAAACCGTTGTTGAACAGGTTGAAAACCCCTTTACGGAAATTTCAATTGAAAAAGCAAAGCAGATAAATCCGCTTTATGAAATCGGCGATGTTCTCGAGGAAGAAGCGGACACAAAGAATTTCGGCAGAATCGCGGCGCAGACTGCAAAGCAGGTCGTTATGCAGCGCATTCGCGAAGCGGAACAGGGCGCAATCTTTGAGGAATATTCCGACAAAGAATACGAAGTTCTGACGGCAATCGTTCAGCGCGTCGAAAAGAACGGTGTTTATGTTGAACTCGGCAAAACCGACGGCATAATTCCGTTCAATGAGGTTATCGTCGGCGAAAACTATGCGCCGAATGACCTTGTGATTCGTGGGACGGCCGCGGCGGTAGTCATCATTATCCATGGCGGGAAGGTCATCATGGATGAGGGAATAGGTATGCACGCATTCCAGCGCACAGGCGATATCCAGATACGCCCGCGCATCTTTCCCCCAAAGTTCCAGGATCAGGAGAAACAGAAAAGGACGGATACGCTTCCCGCCAGCCGAAAGGCTGTAGTTCATGGCATCAAACAATTTTTGATGAGCGCTCAGGTCAGAGACCAGTAGCGTCTCAAGTCTTTCGTTGATCTCCTTCTGTTTTGCAAGCAAAACATCTTTCAGCATGGTTGGCTCCTTTCTGGATCATTGCATATGTGCTTTTTGAAATTCATAAATGGTGTCATCTTCCCCGCAAATATCACAGATGAAAATGAAGTTGTTGAAGCCGTCAAATCCGCAGGATATGACCCATATGAACACAGCGTTCTCGGTATCACAGCAATGACTGCGCTTCTCGGAAAGAAGAAATTTTCCGAACTGCTCGACAGGTTTATTGAAAAGCCGCAGGGCAAGCCAACCTTAGTTCCTATGTCGGACAAGCGTCCGGCGATCCATACAGCAAACGAAGATTTCAAGGAGGAAAAATAATATGGCAAATGCTAAGAAAAAGGCAAAAACAATGTTATCGTCTTTTTCCATTATTCTAATACTAATTTTTGGTCTTGGAATATTATCTCATTTACT
>OQWA01000507.1_pt1 | contig 11491 bp, 7 predicted proteins | sample 1691581 | NCBI WGS metagenome assembly OQWA01 (sample SAMN03418264, study PRJEB22391) | human gut metagenome | biome: human-gut; feature: organic feature; material: feces | host: Homo sapiens | place: Tanzania | collected 2013-01
GAAAAATGGAATCTATGATGAGGTAGTGGCAATTCTTAAAGCAGAGGAGAAAAATGTAGCTGAGATTGCAGGAGTTATGCCAAATCCTACTATCGAGAAGCTGTATGAGGGTGTGGAAATTGCAAAAAATCATCATGCAGATTTTCTTTTAGCTGTCGGCGGAGGTTCTGTTTGCGATTACGCAAAGGCTGTATCGGTATCTGTTCATTGCGATGAGGATCCATGGCAGAAATACTATATTAAGTTTGATGAACCTACTTGTGAGATTGTCCCGGTAGGATGTGTTCTTACCATGGTTGGCACAGGTTCTGAAATGAATGCCGGTTCTGTTATTACCAACCATAAGGAGAAACTGAAAATCGGGCATGTATTTGCGGATGAAAAGATTATGCCAAGATTCTCTATTCTGAATCCAAGATATACGATGACACTTCCGCATTACCAGATGGTGGCCGGAATCTATGATATTTTCAATCATATTTGTGAGCAGTACTTCTCCGGGGAGGATGACAATACCAGCGATTATATCAGCGAAGGCCTGATGAAGTCGGTCATTCATTCCAGTCGCATTGCAAATAAGAATCCGGAAGATTATGAAGCAAGAAGTAATATTATGTGGACTGCTACATGGGCGCTTAATACATTAGTTGCAAAGGGAAAATCTACAGACTGGATGGTGCATATGCTTGGTCAGTCTGTTGGAGCATGCACAGACGCTACTCATGGTATGACACTTGCAGCTGTTTCCTTACCATACTATAAGAATATTATGCCTTACGGAATTGCAAAGTTTGTTCGTTTTGCAAAAAATGTCTGGAATGTGGATTCTACAGGAAAGACAGATGAAGAGGTTGCTTTAGAAGGTCTTGCAGCAATGGAAAACTGGATGAAGGAGCTTGGTCTTGTGATGAATATAACAGACCTTGGCGCTACCAAAGAAATGCTTCCGGATCTGGTCAAGGGAACTCGTATCCTTTCAGGCGGATATAAGGTACTTGATGCGGGAGAGGTAGAAAAGATTTTGCTGGAATGCTTCTAAAGGTGGAGGAAGCAATTCCGATATTCTTGCAAAGGAATGTGAGAAGGGTGCAAAAGAAGCCGGACATGAGGTGGAATACATCACATTAAAGGGCAAAGAGATCAAATACTATGAGATGTGCGGCCAGATGAAAACGCTTCTCGATAGATTGAATCCTTTGTATCCTACAGAGTATAAATTCAGGGATATCTACATGATTGCAACGGCAGCTGAGGACGAGGAGACCACCTTTGATAAAGCATATAACGGATTACAGGGGTGGGTGGATTGCTTTGAAAAGGCTGAATTGAAAGGCATTGTTACCGGTGGTGGAATTGATGGCGATATTGTAATCGTTGCCGTTGATCTTGAATTTATATTCTTTCATAATTCGTTGTTTTAAAAATTGTTTTATCTCGGCAATTGCCTGAAATTCTGTTCTTTGCTGTTCCAGCTGCTCTGCTTGCGCTGAATCGTGATGACGAAGCTTTCCTTGTCGTGCACGGACTCTTCAGCATAGAGATGCAGAGCTGCAGCTATGGCCGCATACACCTCGCCGTTCATTTCCTGGTCCAATGCCATTGCTATCGCAGCGGCAGTCTCAGGTGTCATCTTTCCGGATTTGCCGGCTTTGGCACGGCTCTCTTTCTTGCATGTGCAGGATTTCTTGCCTTCACCGCCGGACACCTTTCCCAGAAGGCTGAACAGCCACCACAGGATGATGAGCGCTGTAAATACTACAGTTACCGACACGAGTGTAAGAACAAACCCGTGCTCGTCCTCTTTTTCCATTCTCTGGCTTCCGGTCTCCACGTTCTGGGACCCGTTTATGGAGCCTGGCGTAGGTACAGCCGCCTCCGCCTCAGTCACGAATTCCATCTGACGGAGGTCGTGGGCGAGTTTGATTACGGATTTGCCTGCAGGGAGTGCAGCCGGAACTTCAAGAGAGTCGATAACGGTGCGGCCGTCATTGCTGACCAGATAGACCGTAGAGCCTTTCGCCACCTTGAAATCGGCATAGAAAGTACCCTCCTTTCCGTTTCCGCTGGCGTAGAACAGAATCGTCTGGCGAGGACCTATCGTGGTCCTGCTGTCAGTTTTCGGGATCAGGCTCATTTTCAGGTTGTTCCTGTCATTGGACAGGAAACATCCGCCGAAATTGACCGTGCCCTGAGACTTGTTGAAAATCTCAATCCATCCGTTACGTCTTCCGTAGTCATCTACGATGCCGGTGCTGTCCGGCTCTGCCAGAACCTCTGAAATTATCAGGTCACTGACATTCTGACCCAGGGCGGAACCTATCGAAAACGCAAGGATTGTACTGATTGTCAATAATATACGTTTCATTGTCCGTCTGCTTTATAGTGGAAGATTGTCGTGCTTCTTGGCTGGAAGAGTCTGCTTCTTGCCGGCTAGCTGCTCCAATGCGCGGATAACGCGGAATCTCGTGTTTCTCGGTTCAATTATATCGTCAATGTAGCCCATCTTGGCTGCCTGATAAGGATTGCAGAAGAGGTCATTGTACTCGTTTTTCTTCTCCTCGGCAAGCTTAGCCTGCTCGGCAGGATCTTCCACGGCCTTGATTTCCTTGCCGTAAAGAATCTGCACGGCACCGTCAGCACCCATGACTGCGATGTTGGCAGAAGGCCAGGCGTAATTTATGTCACCACGTATCTGCTTGCAGCTCATCACGATATGTGCTCCGCCGTATGACTTTCTCAATGTCACTGTCACCTTAGGCACAGTAGCTTCGCCATAAGCATAGAGGAGTTTCGCGCCATTGGCAATGATGGCTCCGTATTCCTGCTGAGTTCCGCAGAGGAAGCCAGGCACGTCCACCAATGTGACGAGAGGAATGTTGAAGGCATCGCAGAAACGCACGAAACGCGCAGCCTTTCTGGATGCATTGATGTCCAATACGCCAGCGAGATATTTCGGCTGGTTCGCCACGATACCTACGCTGCGTCCGTTCATATGGGCAAACCCCACGATGATATTTTTCGCATATGACTGGTGCACCTCGAAGAATTTGCCGTCATCGACAATGCTGCTGATGACATAGTACATGTCGTAGGCCTTGTTCGGATTGTCCGGGATGATTTCGTTCAATGCGTCGTCAGTCCTGCTGACAGGGTCATTGGTCGGAACAACCGGAGCCTCCTCCATATTGTTCTGCGGAATGTAGCTGAGGAGCTCCTTTATGATGCGGATACCGTCCTCATCGTTCTCAGCCGCGAAATGTGCCACACCGCTCTTGGTGGCATGAACGCTCGCGCCGCCAAGGTCCTCAGAGGACACTGTCTCGCCGGTCACGCTCTTGACCACTGCCGGGCCTGTAAGGAACATGTAAGAAGTGTTCTTCACCATGATGGTGAAGTCGGTCAATGCCGGTGAATATACTGCTCCGCCGGCGCAAGGTCCGAAAATTCCTGAAATCTGTGGAACCACACCTGAAGAGAGGATGTTCCTTTCGAAAATTTCACCGAATCCTGCCAATGAATTGATTCCTTCCTGAATTCTGGCACCGCCCGAGTCGTTCAGGCCGATGCATGGCACACCGTTTCTCGTGGCCATATCCATAACCTTGCAGATTTTCTGCGCCATAACTTCTCCGAGAGAACCTCCGGATACCGTGAAGTCCTGTGCGAAGACATAAACCAGTCTTCCGTCGATAGTTCCTTGTCCGGTAACCACTCCGTCTCCGTCGAAGTGCTGTTTCTCCATTCCGAAATTCGTGCAACGGTGCTGTACGAACATGTCGAATTCCTCGAAGCTGCCCTCGTCCAGGAGCAATGCTATTCTCTCACGCGCAGTGAGTTTTCCTTTCTGGTGCTGTGCATCGATGCGTTTCTGTCCACCGCCCATAGCGGCTGCCGCTCTGCGCTCGACCAGTTTCTTGATATTATCCTGCTGGATACTCATTTGTGCTGTATATAATTATTAAGTTATACTCTATCCAACGTCTCGCAAGGTGTTTACCTGCTGAACATTCGCTTAAATTCGAGGAATGTCGCTTGTTCGAAGGTTTCAAACCCCACGCACGTCTTATCACGTTACCCTCACCCTAAATCCCTCCCCTCGGGGAAGGGACTTGCTATCGCCCTATCGGGCTCTAACCGCTGAGATTCAGCATTTGCGAAACTCGAATCTAATAACCTGCAAACTTACATAAAAATCGAGAGAGTTTTACGTCCGTTGCATAAAAATCAAGACCACCCACTATCTTTGTTACCCAAAGCGGCAGTCGCCTCCCAGCGCGCCGTGTGTTTACCTTAAGTTTAACGGGGCTCTAAGTCCCAAATAATTCTAGAGTCAATGAGACATGTGTGTGGTCTTGACGTTCACAAAGATAGCGTGTTCGTCTGTATTCTCAATGAGAAAGGCGTAGTTTTTCAGGAAAAGTTCGGCGTTCTCACCACCGAATTGGAGCGGATGGTTGGCGTGATGCTGGAGCACGGGGTGACGGAGGTGGGCATGGAGAGCACGAGCGTATACTGGATGCCGGTGTGGCGGGTGATAGACCCGTATGTTGAACAGAAGCTGGTGAACCCGTACTTCATCCGGCAGCTGCCGGGCAAGAAGAGCGATGTGAAGGACGCGGAGTGGATAGCGACATGTATCCTGAAGGGTCTGGTCCGCGGCAGCTATGTTCCGGAGGAGCGCATCCAGCAACTGCGGCAGTACGACAGGCGCATCTTTGACCTGAACGGCGACATCGTTTACAAGCTGACTAAGCTGGACGCGGCACTCCAGCGCTGCAACATCCGCTTGAGCAACTACGTTTCCACGACCGACTGCAGGAGCTACAGCGACGTGGTCGAGGTCATAGCCGACGGGGAGACCTCCCCGGACACGCTTCTGGAGTGCATCCACGGAAGAATCGTCAATAAACACGGCGCGGACGTGATACGCTCTGCGCTGACGGGCGTCATCACACCGGTGGACGCGGACGTAATCGGCCAGCTCCGCGAGGAGATCGAGCTCGCGCGGCGGCACCGCGACGAGTGCCAGAAGAAGATGGACGAGCTCTGCAAGGAGTGGTTCCCGAAACAGTACGCGAACCTTCAGACCATACCGGGAGTGAAGGCGAGGGCGGCGACAGCGATAATCGCCGAATTGGGCACGGATATGTCATCGTTTGAAGATGCCGCCCACCTCGTCTCTTGGGCTGGGCTGAGGCCGCGCAACGACGAGAGCGCAGGAAGAATCAAGGCACGCGGAATCACGCACGGAAACAAGTACCTAAGGCAGACCATCATTGAGTGCGCCTGGGGCGCGTCCAGGACAAGGGACTGCTTCTATGCCAAGTTCTCCTACCACCAGACGGTGGTGAGGAGAAAGAGCCGGATGAAGGTGCTGGTCGCCATCGCCAGAAAGATGCTTACGGCAATCTGGTTCATACTGCATGACGGAGTCGCATATCGTGACTTCGAGAGGGATGTCACCATCGCCGCCTGACGGTCGCGGTGTCTGCATATACCGCGCATTGTAAGGTCAATATATTTGTGGTGGCCCGACCCCGTTTTGCAAACTGGCTGATGCTCTGCGTGGCTTAGGACGTCCGTTTGAGACTTTGAGCTCGAAGAGGAAATTGTTATATTCTTTGATTATGCACCATCTAACACGGTGGTGCTGGGAGACTTGTGCAACTCACACGCGACTGCCCCACCGCACCAACAAAGACAGTGGGTGGTCTTGTAATTTATAGAGGAAATATAACAATTATTTCGTCCAAATGCGAATGTGCAAAAAACGACCCCGGCTGAAACGAATCTCAGTCGGGGTGAATCCATTTATTGTCGTGCAGACGAATTATTCCTCTGCCGGTTTCATCAAGCTGTAAACGTTGGTGACATCGTCATCGTTCTCGAGAAGATCGGTGAGCTTGTTCAATGTCTCGCGCTGCTCAGGAGTTACATCCTTCAGTTCAGTGTTCGGAATCCTCTCGAAACCTCCGGAAACGAGCTCGTAGCCATTGTCCTCGATGAACTTCTGGATACCGCCGTAAGACTCGTAGGCACCGTAGATCACTACGTTCTTGGTGATGTTCTCGTCCTCATCCTCCTGCTCCTCGACGAATACCTCAGGGTCATCATCGTAGTCACAGAGTGCAAGCTGGAGCTCATCGATGTCAAGACCTTCCTGGTCCTTGATTCTGAACACGCACTTGTGGTCGAACATGAAACTTACGCTTCCGCTTGTTCCGAGCGTGCCGCCGCATTTGGTGAAATAACTGCGGACATTGGCCACAGTTCTGGTATTGTTGTCTGTAGCAGTCTCAACAAGGAAAGCGACACCGAACGGGCCGTAACCCTCGAAAGTAACCTCCTTGAAATCACCGAGACTCTTGTCGGTAGCCTTCTTGATGGCTCTCTCGATATTGTCCTTAGGCATGTTCTCGTTTCTTGCCTCTGCGATGAGCGCACGGAGACGAGGGTTGCCGATCACATCAGGACCTCCCTGCTTGACAGCGATAGTAATTTCTTTTCCGATTTTGGTGAAGGTCTTGGCCATGTGGCCCCAACGCTTCATCTTTCTCTCTTTTCTGAACTCAAAAGCTCTTCCCATAATCTATTTGTTCTCTATTCTGCTGATATATTTGTCGATATCGTAGCCTTCCATTGACTGAGGATACTGGTCCTTGATCTTCTTGTAGAAAGAAAGAGCCTTGGCGTCATCACCGAGTTCCTCGCATGCGACACCTGCCTTCAGAAGATAAGCGGCAGCGAACATGTTGTCCACAACACCTGCAGCCTTCTCGTAGCATCCTACAGCTTCCTTGTATTTCTCGAGTCCTGCATAAGCGTCACCCTTGCAAGCAAGAGCTCTTGCCTTCAGGATCTCATCCTTTCCGTCGTACTTGCTGAGGTAAGAGAGCGCCTCCTCGAATTTGCCGAGCTGAAGTTCGCACACACCTGCATAGAAATACGCAGCAGCACCGGCATGAGAACCGTACTGGTCAATGACCTGGCTGAAACCGAGCACGTTTCCGTCTCCGTTGAGTGCGAGGTCATAGTTCTGGGCGCGGAAATTGGCTTCTGCCTGATACATCTGCTCTGCAGCCTCAGCTTTCTGCGGCTGAGCGTAGAACTTCTGGTAGCACAGAACTGCAACACCGACTACGATGACTGCGCCGAGACAGCCCCAAATGATTTTTTTGTTTTCATTGAAGAATTTTTCTACAGAAGATACTTTTTCTGCAACCTGCTCATTCTGCAGTCTCTCCTGATCTTTAAGAGTTTCTTGTGCCATATTTTCTTATGTTTTTTATTTCGTTTCAATGCGGCAAGCGCATAATAGTCCGCAAATGTATAAAAATTACGGGAAATTCACAATGTTTTTATGAATTAGGCTGTTTTGATGAGTCAGGCGTGTCCTCGTTGCCGGATACATTAGGAGTATAAAGACCGGCCTTCGCGGCATATCTGACCAGTTCCACCGTGCTTGAGATATTCAACTTCTTGAAAATGTTGCTCTTGTGAGTGTCGATCGTACGGACGGAGACATTGAGCCTGCCGGCAATTTCCTTGGACGTCCTGCCTTCGCAGCACAACCTGATGACCTCAAGCTCGCGGCTGGTCATCTTCGGGACATCATCCATCGTCTCTATATCATTGACAATCTCCTTCAGCTGGGCAGCCTCAGGCTTGTCCTTTATCGTCGGCACGAGCGACAGCAGCTTGCTCTTCACCTCGTCGTTCTTGGTCAGGATCCTTGCCTGGCGGCGTCTGATGATGAGCATCCTCCATGACAGAGCCAGCAGAATAGCCAGCATTATGCAGAACACACCCAGGCACATCATTATGGCAAATCTGGTCTTGGACATTTCCTGCTCACGGATCAGGTCATCCTCTTTTTCCTTCGTCTCGTACCTTACCCGGAAATTCTCCACGGCCGAGTCTGCCCTGTCCTCGGAAATCTTCTCCGAAAGCTGGGTGTATTGCTCAAGAGTCTCCAGAGCGTCCGACAGCCTGCCAAGATGCTTCTGGCATAGCCACAGGCCGCTCAGCGCCTTCTTTCTGACATAGTCGCTTCCGGATTTCAATGCATATTCGCTGGCCTGCCTGTAAGTTTTCTCAGCCTGCTTGTAGAGCTCCGACTTATAGTAAAGCTGCCCCAGCTGGTTGTAACAGATGGCCAGAGACGTGACATTGTTTTTCTGCTCCAATATAGGGATGGCCTGGAGAATGCATTTTTCCGCTTCAATGTCTTCCCCTCTGGCAATCAGCACCGCCGCTTTCTGGGAAAGTCTGATCGCGGCCTTGCCTTCCCGCTTGTCCTGGCTGTCCAGCTGATATGCCTCTTCCACGCAGGACAATGCTTTCTCACTGTGTCCCATTTCGAGCCATATGTCTGAAGCGAGACCGAGCCTGATCGCAAGCCGCTGTCTGTCACCGCTTTCCCTTTCGATGTCAATTGCCGGCAGGACATAGCCCAATGCTGTCTCGGCCTGACCGGTAGCGAGATATAGAGTCGCGAGATTGTTCATCGTGGAACTCATTCCGCTCTTGTTCTTTGATTTCAGGTCCAGCCTGTAAACGCGTTCCATATAGGATATGGCCTGACCGAACATTCCCTTGCGCTGGTAGATGATGCCGATATTGTTGATACAGTCGCCAAGCAGCGTCTCGTCATTGCATTTTTCGCACAGGGGCAATGCCATGAGCGCCACGGACAATGCCTCGTCGAACTTGTCATTGGCAAAATACCAACACGACATCATATCATATCATAGATCCTGGCTTCGGATTCTATGGCCTGGCTTCTTCCGTATGTGTATTTTTCCGGGATGATGCCATCCCTGTAGCCTAACTCCAGAAGTTCATTACCGGTACGCACGCGCCGGCTTCCGGTAAGGCTTTCCCATCGGGTGAAAAGTGAGTCAACGTCTGCGGCCTGAAGGTTAAGCCCTGTCAGAATCGTTATCAGTATCGTGAGTATCTTGTTCATCAGTTTTTCTTGTATTGGGGTGGTCCGTCAGACCGTAATCGCAAATCTAATAAAAATCAATGGTTTTTCGGAAACAAATAAATGCCTGTTTATACGGCAGATGTGAAAAAAAGTCGGATTTGGGATTACCTACGTAATAAAAAATACGTATAATTACCTATAGGTTTCAATGTTCCGATGCCCTATATTTGCAAAAACGTTATAATTGCAATAAACAACTTAGCCCAACACTAAAAATACAGATTTGTCATGATACCTAAAATTATCCAAAATCCAATGCGGCACTTTACGTCAGCAGTCGCAGTCCTCCTGTCGCTTGCATGCATGTTTTCCTGCAAAAAGGAAAAAGGGGGAGGAGACACCCTCGAAAAGATATATTTCGTGGATCCTGCATCAGCGTCCATGGTCCTTACCCAAGGCCAGACTGGGTATATAATGTATGCCACTGTTCCTGAGAGTGCGGCGGCTACTGCAGTCATGGAATGGTCCTCTTCTGATACAAACATAGCGGAAGTGTTCAACGGCCAAGTGACAGCCATTGCGCCGGGAAATACCGTCATCACTATCAAATGCGGCAACGTCTCGGCTACCCTGGACGTGCAGGTGGTGCCGATTCCGGTCACCAGCTTCAGTGTCCCGAAATCAATGAACGCCTACATGGACATGCCGACGCCTGTAAAGCTGACATTGGAACCGGCAGAGGCCAATGCCGCGTCGCTGGAATGGAAATCGGACAACCCGGAAATCGCCGAAGTCGTCATTGAAAGCGGTAAGGCTTTTGTCAATGCCAAGAAAGAGGGAGGATGCAAGATCACGGTGACTCCTTATAATAATTCGGAAGCGTCGCAGCAAATCTCGGTTACGGTATATCCTGCAATCTTCAAGCTCATGAGGAAATCAATATCAGGTGAAAGCAGTTATGTGGAGATTCTGAACGATGACTCTTTCGACATCACTGATATCGGTATGCCGACATATGAGGAAATACGCTGCATTGAAATGATCAGATTAGATGGAAGCGAACTTTTGGATTCTTCGGTGGAGGTCAATAATGAAAATTCGGGAATCGTTTCCATAACCAAATATAAACGCAGCGAAAGTAAGATTCTCCTTAATGCTGAGGAGAAGTCCGAGGTCGGGGCTACCAAGGTATCCGTATCTCTGAAAGAGGATGACAATGTCTATACGAAAACCTTTACCCTCACCAGACAGAAGCATGATTTTACATCCGATACGAAGATTTGCCAGATATATACGGAAACTCCTGTAAACGATGTGGAGGAAATGGCCAGAGAAGCCATGCTGGAGGTTCAGATGTTTCCGGCGGTGAATGCCTTCTGGACCAGCAGCAATGAATCCGTAGCCAAGGTGGTGCCGGCAACAAGTGACGGAACAGGATTCTCTCCGAGGGCGGAGATCCGGACATTTGGCGAGTATGGTTCCGCTGAAATCACAGCGACCGACGAAAGCGGAGAGCATACACGTAAATTCACGGTCAGGGTATCCAAGGCTTCATTCCCGGCGGGGACGAAGATTAGCACTCGTGTGAATAATAACTATGTGCCTGTAGGTGAAAGCACGACACTCCGTGCATCATATGACGGCAGAAACGATGCAGGGTTCGGCCTTATGGATGCTTCCGGAAATTATCTCACCACATTCACTAATTTCAAGTGGACAATCGAATCTCCTTCGTGTGAATGCAGGCTCACCACAGTCGGTGCCAGCGGTGTTGTCGTCGCTCCGATTTCTACTACTACTTTCAGCGGCAGCAAGACGGCAACCCTTGTCTGCACCGATGATGCCGGCAACAGGCTCACACATAAAATCATCATTGATAGTCCTAATGCCTTCAGTGGAGTTCAGAATCTGAGGGTGACTGTGGACGGCAAGTCATATACCAGTAACGCCAAGGTGGATATCGGCAAGACCGCTACGATTGATATAGCGAAGCTTACATATGATAGTTCCTATGACGGCCTGAAGTGGGAAAATGTCGGTGTCCTGGGTAGTGTATATGGTACGACGAAACTGAATAACAACAGCTCCGGTTCGTTGATGTCCATCGAATTCACGCCTAACCGCAAAATGGAAGCTATGCAGATTTCTGTTGAAGACGAAATCGGTCAGGTCAGGAAGATATATATCAGTTCTGCAAAGTTCCATTTCCCGGACGGCGCGAAACTCTATTATAGTTATGGTAATGTGGATCCCACTGGCGGATATTGGAGTGAAGTGTTGGATGGTATGCCATTGAAAAACTATGAAGGCACCTGTCTTAAAATCGCAACATCTGCAGAAGGAAGACCTATTGTTGACAATGCATATTGGGATCAGATTTGGGCGTCGGCGATAGAAAAGAGCAAGAACGATAATTATGTCTATGATTTCGATGGCATTATGATTAATACGATGAAGCCTGCGAATGTCTTTGCTATTTTCACAAAACAGTTTCCCAATAAATATCAAGCACCTAAGTCCTATTCGATAGAAGCCAAGGATGACTATGGCACGGCTCTATCT
>OQWA01000508.1_pt1 | contig 11486 bp, 10 predicted proteins | sample 1691581 | NCBI WGS metagenome assembly OQWA01 (sample SAMN03418264, study PRJEB22391) | human gut metagenome | biome: human-gut; feature: organic feature; material: feces | host: Homo sapiens | place: Tanzania | collected 2013-01
CCGGCAAAAAAATGCCGGGACGATACTTTTTTATGCTTATTTTATTACCTTTAATCCTCAATAATCAGACGTCCCTCAAGCTCACGTTTGAGGTGCTGATGCGTCATAAAGTATTCCTCAATCACATCGCGGTACGAGGTTGCCAGCACGCGTACTCTGCCATTGGCTTCAACCTCCTCCAGCGTAATATCCAAAAACGGCTTCAGGCTACTGTAGTGATATTTGCACAGACCAATCTTGTAAATCTGCTGCGCTCCCAAGGGCTTGCCATCAAATGTCAGCTCCTTGAAGCATTGGCCGCTGCGGCTCCATACTACGTGCATTCCCTGCGACAGCTGATAAAATTCCGTATGCTCGCCAGTAAAGGCCTCCTCGCGCAGGAAGCGCTTAATCATGCGTGTCAGCTGCTCACCGGTAACCGGCAGCATATATACAGCTTCATCATAGGGGAAGCATTCGGTAAAGTCGCTGTACAGCACTACCGGTCCCAGATTATAGCTGCGGATTGCACCGGAGCCCATCAGCATAACATCTATGCCCAAGCTCTCCTGCAGCGCATCCGCTACTAAACTGCCAAGAGGGGTTTCCTGAATTCGGGAAGGATGCTCCAACTTGCGGGCAAAGCGGGTAACCAGTCTGCCGTACTTTTTATCTGTCAAATCCTTGTAGTGCATAATGAAGTTTTCCAGGCTCTCATCACGCGGGCAATGGGTTTCATCGATAGGCACAGTCGACCAGGTATAGGTATCCACCGCATTCAGGTCGGTATCTACCATGATATCAAAACGACCGATCTGGTCCGTGCCTGTTCCGGCCTGAACAATAAGAATATCATTAACCTTTACAGGATGCTCCAAAAAGGTATGCGAATGACCGCCGATAATAACATCAACGCCCCAATCTGGATCAAGCATTGCCGCCAGTTTTTTATCCTCTTCGAAGCCGATATGCGTAAGAATAATCGTAAAATCGATATCGATCGGATTGTAGGTATTACAAATACGGCCGATTTCCTCTGCCGCCTCGCAGATATCTACAAAGGAACCGATTACCTTATCCATCTTCGTCTGCGCCAGTACGTCCTCGGTAATGATGCCGATGAAGAGAATCTTCATGCCATCAATATGCGCGATATAAAACGGCTGGAAAAGACGCTTGTTATTCGTGCGGATGTGGAAGTTCGCATTGATAATCGGGAAGTTAGCGCATTTTTCGATAAACAACAGATGCGCCAGACCGTAATCAACCTCATGGTTACCTATAGTCACAACATCCGGTCCCAGCAGATTCATAATCTCAATGGTCGATACACCCTTATATTCCGCATCAATTACGGAGCCACGGAACATATCGCCCGCGATGCAATAAATTACATTCTCTTCTTCTGCGCGAACCTTATTGATATAGCCGGAAAGCATGGATACACCACCAACAAGCTTATTATCAATTCTCTCAGCTAAGAAATCACCATGCAGGTCATTGGAATGTAAGAGTGTCAGTTTCTTCAAATTTTTCATAGTTACACCTCGCTTCCTGCAGCTATTGTATTTTGTGTAATTCTATTATAAGGTAATCCTAGTGATTTGCCCCTACCCCAAAGGCGTTTTTTGGGTAGGATAGGCTGATTTTTTGCCTTATTTGGCACTATTTTTCTGCCTGCTTTACTTTTAAGCCAATACATAGTATCATATTTGCATCTGAACTTATTAATTAGCCTCTTATGCAGATTTTCGATATAGTCAAAATTTAAACCTGAGCTTGCTACTTAAGAAAGGATTACAAGCTATGCTAACCTACAGCTTTGCCAATTTACAGGGTGAGAGCATGTACGCTCATCTCTACAAATGCATCAAAAATGATATTACCAGCGGCGTCCTGCACGCCGAGGAAAAGCTGCCCTCCAAACGCATGCTGGCCAAAAATCTGGGCATCAGCCTCATCACCGTAGAAAATGCCTACGCCCAGCTCGTTGTCGAAGGCTATATCTATTCGCAGCCCAAGCGCGGTTACTACGTGGCGCGCATTGAGCAGCAGCCTCTGCCGGTAAAAACTGAACGCAAAGCACTGCCTTCACTCAAAACACAAGCAACGGCGCAAAGCGTCAGCTTTGCCAAAAGCAGCGTACCGCCGGACACCTTTCCCTATAATATCTGGGCGCGTCTTTTGCGCCACACGCTCACCACTGCTGATGAGCACGCCCTCATCAGCGACACCAGCGCCGGCGGTGTTTTGCCGCTGCGTCAGGCGCTCGCCCGTCATCTTTACCAGTTCCGCGGTCTGAACATTGCGCCTGAGCAGATTATCATCGGCGCAGGCACACAGACGCTGTATAACCTTATCGTACAGCTTTTGGGACGCAGTCACGTCTATGCACTGGAAAACCCTGGCTATCCGCAGTTGGCAGCAGCTTATCAGGCCAACGATGTTTTCTGCCGTTATCTGCCGATGGATGCCCATGGTATCCGCGCCGATGTTCTGGAAAACAGCGGTGCCGATATTCTGCACATCAGCCCCTCGCATCAGTTCCCTACCGGCATTGTTATGCCCGTCAGCCGCCGCTACGAATTGCTGCGCTGGGCAGCAAAAAAAAGCAGCCGTTATATCATCGAAGATGATTACGACTGCGAATTCCGCCTGTTCGGCAAGCCTATTCCGCCATTGCAGAGCATTGATACCGAAGAAAAGGTTATCTATATCAACACCTTTTCCAAAACACTGGCACCAACCTTCCGTATCAGCTACATGCTGCTGCCACCGCACCTGGCATCGCTGTTTTATGACAAGCTGGGCTTTTATTCCTGTACTGTATCTAATTTTGAGCAGTTTACGCTCGCTAAGTTTATCGAGGACGGTTATTTTGAACGCCACATCAACAGAATGCGCACCTACTACCGCAGCAAGCGTGACCGTCTGCTGCAGTATCTCACGCAGTCCGACGCTGCTCCCGCACTTACGGTAGAAGGCGAAGACAGCGGTCTGCATTTTCTGCTGCATCTTGCTACCGATGCCAAGGATTCTCAGCTAGTACAGGCTGCAGCAGCCAAGGGCATCCAAATTAAATTTCTTTCGGACTATTATCACGAAAAGGTTGGCGACAGCTCGCACACCCTGCTGATGAATTACACCGGTCTGGCGGATGATAAACTGTATCCGGCCTTAGACACACTGTTTACCGTGCTGAAGCCTTATCTGAAACTGTAATTATTTTGCAGCACACAGGCTGACAAAATATTCGTGGATTGCTGTGCTTTTTGCTAAGTCCAGCTCCGGATGAAAGGCCAGCGCCAGCTGCTTGCCGTACTGTGCCGCCACAATGTGCTCATCTACGGCAGCAAGCACCTCTACACCGTCACCCACACTGTCAATATAAGGCGCACGGATGAAGGTCATCGGCACATTGCCCAGCTTGCCGAATTCAGCCTCGGTAAAAAAGCTGCCCAGCTGCCGGCCGTAGGCATTACGCTTCACGGTAATCGGCATGGTTGCCAAGTGCACCTTGCTGTCGTTCGTCAGCTTTTCCGCCAACAGAATCATACCTGCGCAAACTTCAACGATGCCAAGATGCTGGCAGAGCTGTCCGAGGATTTGGGCGAAGCAATGGTAGGCATTAACGAGCAGGAAATTCAGCTGCTGATGGCGGAGCGTGGTAAATAATGAGAATCGGCGTTTTAGCACTGCAGGGTGCGTTTATTGAGCACGTGCAGGCCCTGCGTCAGCTGGGCGTGGAGGCTGTAGAGCTGCGCCAGCTGCCGGATTTGGAGCAGCCCTTGGACGGCATCGTCCTGCCGGGCGGCGAAAGTACGGTGCAGGGCAAGCTGCTGCATGAGCTTGATATGTTTGTAACAATAGCCTGCGCACGCTTTGCCGGGTCGCCGGATTTGAAAATACCGGAGCCTACGAATACGCCCTCGGCACCGAGCTGCATCATCAGCGCTGCATCAGCCGGAGTTGCTACGCCGCCTGCTGCAAAATTTACTACCGGCAAGCGTTTATGCTCGTGTACGTAAACTACCAGATCATACGGCACCTGCAGCTCTTTGGCAGCATTGAACAGTCCGTTTTCTTCCATTGCGGCGATTTGTGCAATCTGCTGATTCATTTTGCGCATATGGCGCACTGCCTGCACAACGTCACCGGTACCGGGCTCGCCTTTGGTACGGATCATGGATGCACCCTCGTTGATACGGCGCAATGCTTCGCCCAAATCCTTGGCACCGCAGACAAACGGTACGTTAAACTTAGTTTTATCGATATGGTAAACATCATCAGCCGGAGAAAGCACCTCGCTCTCGTCGATATAGTCAATCTCCAGAGCCTCCAGAATCTGTGCTTCTACAAAATGACCGATGCGCACCTTTGCCATAACAGGAATAGAAACTGCGTTTTGAATTTCCTTAATCAGCTTCGGATCGCTCATGCGTGCTACACCGCCTGCTGCACGGATATCTGCAGGAATCTTCTCCAGCGCCATAACAGCACAGGCACCTGCTGCCTCTGCGATACGCGCCTGCTCCGGTGTCGTAACATCCATAATTACGCCACCCTTTAACATCTGTGCCAGCTGTGCATTTAATTTATAACGTTCGTTCATTGTGAATACCTCCAAAATATATGCAAATAATAGGTTATGTGTAGTATTATACCTACATCTGAGCTTATTAGTATATTCATTTCTCATCAATTTACTATGTTCAGTTTTAATATATGTATTCTTCACAGCTTACACAAACATACTGCTAAGCAACGCCTGAAGCATTGCCGCAGACAGCAAAAAAAGCAGTCGCTTTATCACCAACGATGATAGCGACTGCTTTTGCGTATCTTCAGAAGCCCCGTAATGCATTTAAATTTTTGCCTTCGTCATAACAACGGCAGTACCATTTTTCAACTGCCAGATGCCATTACCTGGGCATCTGGCCTCACATTTTTATGCAAAACTGAACTCTTATTGCTGTACTATATTTAATTATAAGCATCCTGCACTTTATAGAGCATTCAACAAAAATTTAATACCGGTAATCAGCACCAGCACACTCGCCAGCCTCATCAAAATGCCGGACTGCAGCCTTTGCGCCAAGGCTACACCGCCCTGAGCACCGACAAAGGCACCCGCACCAATCGCCAGACCGCTGGTCCACACAATATGCCCCAGCATAGCATGCGAAACTAAGCCCGCAAGCGAGGAAACCGCCAAAATGCAGGTAGAAGTAGCAATGGCCACGTGCACCGGGAAATTCAGCACATATACCATAAAGGGAACGTGAACGATACCGCCGCCTATGCCCAAAATGCTGGCTAAAAAGCCTACACCGACGCTGCAAAGAACGCCCAGCTTCCAGTTATAAACTTCCGGCACCTCGCCGGCCGTCTTACCCGCCGCCTCCTTATTGGCTTTGCGATACATATTTATCGCTGCCAGCACAAAGAAAGCGCCGAACACCAGATAAAAAAGCCTGCCCTGCAGATATTCTGCGGCATAGCTGCCTAAAAATGCACCGGGAACGGTAGCCACAGCAAATTTCAAGGCCGCATCAACGCAAACCTTCTTCTGCCTGATATAGCCCCAGGTCCCCGAAACCGCATTCATCAGTACCACCAGCACCGAAGTACCGATGGCCATCTGCGGTTCATAATGCCAGACAAATACCAGAAGCGGTACAATCACCATACCGCCGCCAATGCCTAAAAGCGCTCCCAATAAGCCAACCAAAACACCTAAGGCCAAAAAGCCTGCTGCTTCCATCTGCATCCCTCTCATTCTCTCATAATTCTCATTGCAGATTAGCTTGGTTCTTTATTAAAAATCTCTCGTCGGTCAAAATCATCTTTTGACCTGTATTCTCATATATTCCGCAAGTATTCAAAAACAATTGCGGAACAGCAAATATTTTACACCTAAATAATCAAAAAAGGAAGTACCTGTGATATAAATTACTTAGGAAAAGTTAATTTTTCCCAGCTACCGCCAGACATGGCAGCATCATACCCTTGCAGCCGTCAAGAGTGGAAGGGAACAGGGCTCACAAGAAAAAGCGGCAGCCGCCACCGGCGACTGCCACATGCATAAGCTTCGCTCTGAAATTATTCGGCAACTACCATAACCTTGAAGGTAGCAGTTACATCGGTATGCAGCTTAGCAACGGCGGTGTATTCGCCTAAGCCCTTAACTGCGGATTTCAGCTCGATTTTACGACGGTCAATGTTCAGACCGGTTTGCTTAATCAAAGCTTCGGCAACATCCTTGGAGGTTACGGAGCCAAACATTTTACCGTTTTCACCCACGCGTACCTTCATGGTTACTACAACCTTTTCTACCTGTGCGCCCAGCACAACAGCCTCGTCCTTAGCCTGAGCTGCACGATGCTTAGCGGTTGCCTGGTCCTGTTTAGCCTGATTGAGGTTAGCTGCGGTAGCTTCCTTAGCCAATTTACGCGGCAGCAAATAGTTGCGGCCATAGCCTTCGGCGGTTTCTACGATTTCACCTTTCTTGCCTAAGCTTTTAACATCTTGTAAAAGAATTACTTTCATCTGTTCGACACTCCTCTAACTGTTTTTTAGTCAGCGCAATAATCTGCGCTTCTACATCCCTGGCACGTTTATTTGCCAGCTGCACACCGGCCACCGTCTGATGACCGCCGCCGCCCAGCTCTTCCATAATTACCTGCACATTGACGCTGCCGTCACTGCGGGCACTTATGCTCAGGGAACCATCTTTATATTCAACAATTGCCATGCCTACAGCTACACTCTCAATGGTAATCAGAGTATCAGCTGTCTGCGCGGCAAGCACGGAAGACATAGTATCATTATCGGCATTACGCATAATGGCAATAGATAAACCGGGTATCGGCATTCTTGCTCCGGCTATCAGCTTAGCCTTCTGCTGGACAAAGCTCAGATCATCCTTAAACAGCTGGCGTATCAGATTCGGGTTAGCACCGCAACGGCGCAGCAGAGCGGCAGCCTCAAAGGTACGCTCGCCTGTCTGCACATTAAAGTTTTTCGTATCCAGTACAATACCGGCATACAAGGCAGTTGCCTCCGCCGGCGTAATATCCAGTCTGTCATCAAAATAACCAATCAGCTCCGTTACCAGCTCACTGGTAGACGAGCTGGAAGGCTCCAGATAAAGCAGCGTTGTATCGCCTATAATATCTTCAGCACGACGATGATGGTCGATGATAATGCGATTTCGGCAAGCCTGCAGTACAGCCTTGCTGGCCGAAAGCACCTCACGGTGATGATCGACGATAACCAAAAGGCTCTTATTGGTAACCAACGGTAAAGCATCGGCACCGCTCCGCATAATATCTATATACTTTGTTTCGTTAGCCGAAAGAATGATATTCTCATTATCCAGCACCTCGGTAATACGCTTATAATAGGCGTTATGCTCGCTGCTGACAATATAGGTTTCCTTGCCCAGCGACAGGCCCAGCTTAGCCATACCAATGGTAGCGCCGATGGCATCATAATCCTCATTGACATGTCCCATAACAAAGATACGGTCGGCCTGCAGCATCTGCTCATGAATCGTCTGCGCTACGATGCGAGCACGTACACGCGTACTTTTGGCACCGACACTGCTCGTGCCGCCAAAGAACTGCGTATTCTTATCCTTCATAACAACAGCCTGGTCACCGCCGCGGCCTAATGCCAGATACAGGCTCTTATTGGCATTGCCGATAAGCTCCTCCAGCGTAACGCCGTCGCAGGCTACGCCTATACTTACAGTCGGCGGTATTTTATTGCCGCTGCGGATTTCGCGCACCTTATCCAGAATCATGAACTTATCTTCCATCATATCCATTACGGCAGACATGGAAAAGCCCATTAGACTGCTTTCCTTGTTCATGCGGCAGATAAAGCCCTGCTTGGAAGCAGCCCACTTCGTCAGCAGCTCGTTGATTTCGCCATTCAAATTGGCCATATTGGTTTCGCTCAGCCCACGCATAACCTCTTCGTAGTTATCAAAGCGCACATAGGCCAGGCACAGCTTATCATTGCTGTATTTCTGGCGCAAAAGCTCATAATCCGTGATATCCGTCAGATACAGCATCAGACCGCTGGAGGTATTTTCCTTTTTGCTGTGACGCTCCTGCGTTTCTACACTGTAATAGCGCATACGGTAATAGTGATCCTCAATCTGGATAACCTGCTCCCCGTCACGCACGCTCATCAGCTCAAAAGCATTCTGTGCCAACGGCAGAATTTCCTCGGGCTTTTTGCCCTCCAGATTACTTTTGCCGGTCCAGGCGGCAAACAATTCATTTTTCCATTGCAGCTTGCCATCTTTGGAAAAAACTGCAATGCCTACATCCAGCTTGCGCACCGCAAAATGGTTGGTACGTTCAATATTGCGGATAATATTATCCAGATAGCTGCTGAAGAAGATTTCCCTGTTGATAAGGTTCTGGCGGCTGAAATAATAGATAACGCCAAAAAGAATCAGTGCAGGAAAAATCAGCTTAGGCTGCAGATAGCAGACTAATACTGCCAACAGCACAATTATCAGCAAATAAATATTAGTATCCGCTTTGGAATTCATATTCCGGTTAAACCTACTGAACATTATTTTCACCTCAAATCCGGCACAGCTGCCGAACTTTACCTTTGTTTTCTGAATCTGCTTGCAGGACGGATTTTCCTGAAGTCCATAACAATATCAAAGGCACCTACATAGACCATAATCTGGGTAAAGATAGGCACTATAAAGAGCAACGCTATACCGATATTGGCCCACCAGCGCGGCTTATGCTTTGTATCTACAAACCAGTACAGCAGCACTATACCCTGCAAAACCAGTACAAAGCTGCAGACCGTCTGCACGTTGACAGACAGCGTATACATCCAGCTAGCCTGATCATGCTGATAATAATAGGTTACCGCAAACAGGGACGCAGCATAAGGCCACAAAATCCAGCCGGGAACCTGCAGCATCATAAAAGGAGGAAAAGCTTCAAAGCTTTCACCCAGCTTCGTAAGAATCTTTTTGGCTGCCATGTAGTTCACAAAAGCCATCAACGGCGCACACATCATGAATGCACCCGGCATGATAATGCGCATCATGCGCAGCATTTCAGCATAACCGTCGACAGTCTTTTTGATATCAGCCTCACTCATGCCATGCTCACGGTAATAAACCGTCAGCTGCTCCAGGCTTTGGTGGAAGGAGCTGAACATCATCTCAATCGGGTCAATGCCCAGTACCCAGAAGCTCAGCACAATATTCAAGACCAGCGCAATTACTGCGCCGACACTGCCGTAAAGCATCATTTTCATCGGCGGCAGATGGCGTCGCATACACTCGCCCAAAATTAAGCCCAAAAGGCCAAAAATGGCCGCCAGGAAAAAGGCATTAATCGGACTGATAATCATCGCGATAATCACGGTAGCAACCAGCAGCGTCATAATGCTCCATTTCAATCCGTGACGGCAGCCGCAGATAACTATCGGTAAGGGCCAGACGAAATTAACAAAAGCACCCAGCACAGGCACATACATACTTATCAGAGCCATAACGATGGCAACGGCAGCTAAAATACCGGCCTCAACCATGGCAGATGTTTTACGAATCACAGGTTATCCTCCTTTATGGATATATTTCTTCAATATATTATTGTACTACATCAACCGCTGAAAAGCAAAGGCTTTACACCCGCCGGCAGATCGTATTGTGCATTTCATACAAAAATGGTATAATATATATTACGCTCTTGTATAGCAACGGCTGCCGTACATAAGCGTCTTTTATTTTTTTCAAAGGGGTTCTTAGCTTGCACAAGCAATATTTTCCGCAGCGCTGCTGTATGTTTCTCGTCGGCATCTTTACCATGACGCTCGGCATCGCTCTTTCCTGCAAGGCTGATTTAGGCACATCACCCATTTCCAGTGTACCATGGGTTCTGAGTATGTTTACGCCCTGGAGCATCGGTGAAATAACTATTGTCCTGAATCTGCTTTTTATTATTGCCCAGCCCATTCTGCTGCGGCAAATTTACTGGCGTGAGCTGTTAGGCCAGCTGGTAACACTGCTCGCCTTCGGCTACTGCATAGATTTTTCGATGAACCTGTTGAGCTGGGTAGCACCGGATACCTTGTTTTGGCAATGGTTTGACTGCATCCTTAGCACCATCATCCTTGCCTTCGGCGTTTTTCTCTGCATCCGCGCTAAAATTTTTGTTGCCGCCGGTGAGGGCATCGTTCTGGTTATTGCCTTCGTCAGCAAAATTAAATTCAGCATCATCAAAAACTGCTTCGACTGCACACTCGTTGCTATCAGCCTGGCAATTTCCTTTATACACTTCGGCGCTATGCGCGGCGTAGGCGTAGGCACGATTGCCGCAGCTATTCTCGTCGGCCGTTGGATACAGCTTTACAGCAACAGGCTGCATATTTTCGACAAATGGAGCATCTTAGAGTAAGATTTTTTTCTTACTCTAATTATTTTGTTTTAATTTTCTGAATTTTTCTTGTTTTCTGCAAGATTGTATGTTATAATCCATTACAACAGCTGTTAGTATAATATTTGTCAAAGAAGGTGCTAATTTATGCTCAGTATTGGTACAGTAAAATGGTTTAATAATAACAAAGGCTACGGATTTATAGAAGCACGCAACGGCCAAGAGGTTTTCGTGCATTTTTCAGCCATCCGTTCCGACGGCTATCGCTGCCTGCAGGAGGGCCAGCGTGTTTCCTATCATCTGTCACGCGGTAAACATGGCCCCATGGCATTGAACGTATCGCCGATTATTTAAGCCTAACAGAAAAGCTTGTTATGTTCTTTATGTACTAAAAAACCGGTGGAGGTTTACCGTCAGGTAAGTTTCCACCGGTTTTTCTATTTGAGTCTGAGTTATGTCCCAGCAACTTTTATCCCAAATTCACTCTTCTTAAAGCTTTACGTCCAACGAAGCGCTCACGCCACTACTGAAAACGAACAGCAGCAGCATGAGAATAGAAGTAATTTTTCTCATAAACCTATATTTTAAAATTATTAATTTTTTCGGATAACGTTATGCGTGAACGTCTTTCACCTATAAGCATCTCAAGGGCGAAGAACGCCAGCGCTATTCCGAGAAAATACATAAACTGCTCGTCATATTCCTCGAATACCACGGAATTATATTCCTCATCCTCCATCTTCCGGATGTCGTTGATGATAGGTGTAAGGCCGAATTCATCGTTGCCGGCGTGGACGTATGCCCCACCTCCGGCGGAAGCGACCTCCTTGAGGGTCTCCTCGTCCAGACGGGTCACGACAATATTCCCGTCCTTGTCCTTCAGAAGTCCTCCGTCCATCGGAATCGGCTGTCCGTCAGTGGATCCCACACCGATTGTATAGACCTTGATCCCTGCCTCGGCGGCCTGCTTGGCGGCGGCCACCGCATCGTCCTCGTGGTTCTCGCCATCGGTGATCACGATGATCGCGCGGCTGTGCTCGCTCTGCGCGCTGAATCCACGGATCGCGGTGTTGATAGCATCAC
>OQWA01000512.1_pt1 | contig 11417 bp, 8 predicted proteins | sample 1691581 | NCBI WGS metagenome assembly OQWA01 (sample SAMN03418264, study PRJEB22391) | human gut metagenome | biome: human-gut; feature: organic feature; material: feces | host: Homo sapiens | place: Tanzania | collected 2013-01
TTAATGGTCTTTAAGGCCATATCGAGTTGTTTATTATCGGTATAGGCGTATGTGATGGTACAGAATAAAGTATCATTTCGGAGGTTTACAATATTTATGGACATAAAAATGTCCGTAAAATGTCCATAAGCGAAAAGCTTGTATACGAATTACTCAGAGAGTGTGACAGCCTTACAAAAGCGGAGCTTGCAACAAAAATCGGAAAAACCGAAAAACCCGTTTACCGTGCAATAAAATCGCTTAAAGAAAACGGATATATTGTGCGTATGGGAACTAATGTTTCGGGGTATTGGAAAGTAATAAAATAACTATATAGCAAATTTATACAATAGCCGTTGCAATTACTTGCGGTGGCTTTTTTTAGATCGGAGGAATGGCATTGGCAGTAAAGATTAACAGAGAAGTACGGGATTAGGGGGATGTAAAAAAGCGATGACCGTATAAAACAGTAAAGAGCTATGCTTTTGCATGCACGGTGGTGTGAGAGGACGGCTGCTCAACTAATAGACAGCCTCCTGCTCGATTCCGTTCCTCATCTTTTTGTCCTGTCCCCTGTGATGAACAATTAAACAGCAGATGGTTTGTTGAAAAAGTGTTTGCGTATGTGATAATTCTTGGAGAGATTAGCGTGGCCACGATCACGGGAAGCGTCTCGCAGATCAACACTGAAAAACTGACCACGGCTCCGGCCACCAACACCTCGCACACACTTGCCGGACAGCTTCCGGGACTTGTCTCCAAGCAGGTTTCCGGTCTTCCTGGACAGGACAACGCCTCACTGAACATCCGAGGCTTCGGCTCCCCTCTCGTGATCATCGACGGTGTCGAGGGCGACCTTACAAGGGTGGATCCGAACCAGATCGAGAGCGTGTCGATCCTTAAGGACGGAAGTGGCTCGATCTACGGTGCGAGAGCAGGTAACGGTGTGATCCTCGTGACCACGAAGACCGGCTCCAACCAGGCTCCTACAATCTCGGTGAACTCATCTGTCTCCCTTCAGGGCAACACCGTGACCACACGTCCGGCCAACTCATTCCAGAGAGCCCTTTTCCAGAACGACATCTACATGAACGGCGGCGGAGTGGAAGAACGCAAGCCTTACCTTGAAGAGGAGTTGGAACTCTTCAAACTCGGTACAAATCCGGAGTATCTGAACACGGACTGGTACAGCGCCGTCATCCGCAAATACGCTCCTCAGCAGAATCATAACATCTCTGTCTCAGGAGGTTCCGAAAAGACAAAGTACTACGGCTACTTCGGCTACAACCGGCAGGAACTTCAGTTCAAGCCGAACAGCGGACACTACGACAGGTACAACTTCCAGGTCAACTTCAGCACGAAGGTGAGCGACAGGATCAATGTCGGAATGAACATGCAGTACATGAAGGACGACAAGGACTACCCGAGCGGCGGTGACCTCTACCAGGACGGAACGAACTTCTGGCAGGGCATAATCTACTCGGCGGACCCTCGCTACCCTCTGTCACTCCCTGACAAGAGCAAGCTGTCCTACGCCAACATGCAGAACGGTTCGCCGATCTGGGCCGTGAACATCGACAACTCAGGCTACTACGATCTTCAGAACAACAACATGAAGTTCACGGGCTTCGCCGAGTACAATTCGAAATACGTTGAAGGGCTCAAGGCCAAGGCGAACATCATGTACGTCTACAACAGCTCATTCCTTAAATGGATGCACAAGCGCGGTTCGTTCTACACCTACGAGGCCGGAGCCGACTTCTATGGCTTCGCCGGCCAGTCGGTCGAGCCAAGCTCACTGCGTGAGGATCACGGCCAAGGGACGAATCTCGTGCAGCAATATTCATTGAACTACAACCGTGACTTCAACGGACACCACGTCAGCGGACTCGCTATGTTCGAGACCACGATCAACCACAACAAGAACTTCTACACTAAGGTTCAGGACTTCAAGACCACGATCATCGAAGAGATGGTGGCGGGTGACGCTGAGACGGCGGTCAACGGATCCGGAAGCAGCAACTATGGCCGCGTGTCGGTCATCGGACGACTCGACTACAACTACCGCGACAAGTACATGGTGGAGGCAACCGTACGAGGTGACGCCTCATCACGGTTCGCCAAGAAGTATAGGTGGGGTTGGTTCCCTAGCATATCCGCCGGATGGAACATCGCCAGAGAGGATTTCCTCAGCTCGGTGAGCGCTGTGGACAATCTGAAAATCCGCGCCAGCTACGGTACCTCCGGCTACGATGCCGTCGCAGACTTCAACTACCTGACCGGCTACACCTACGACGCTCCGTACACATTCGGAGAGAGCACTTCCATGGGACTTGCAGCCACGGGTATGGCCAACGAGCTTCTCTCATGGGAGAAGATGGCCATCTACAACTTCGGTCTGGATTTCTCGTTCTTCGGACGTAAGCTCTACGGAGAGTTCGACATGTTCCAGAGAGACCGCACAGGAATCCCTGGCTACAGGTCATCATCTCTCCCGAACACCTTCGGGGCGAAACTTCCTCAGGAGAACCTGAACTCGATCAGAAGCCGTGGCTTCGAACTGAGACTTGGAACATCCGGATCGATCAGCGACTTCACCTACGATGTCAACGCGAACATCTCCTGGAACAGATCCAAGTGGAGCTACTACGACCAGGCAGAAGAGACCGACCCTGACCGCAAGAGGCTCTATTTCAGAGAGGGACAGTGGATCGACAGACAAATCGGCTACAAGACCGACGGTCTGTTCGAGAGCCAGGAAGCCGTCGACAACTGGGGTGTCACGATTGACGAGCTGAACAACGACAACTCCACCCTTGCGGCAGGTGACGTCAGACTGGTGGACGTGAACAATGACGGCGTGATCAACTGGAAAGACCAGGTTGAGATCGGCAAGGGCAGCACTCCTCACTGGATGACAGGATGGAACTTCAACCTTGGTTACAAGGGCTTCGACCTTTCACTCCTGTTCCAGGGCGCGTGGGGCTACACCCTTGCGGTCTACTACGACACAAACACGGCAAGCTACTGCGACCTTTACTATGATCCGGTCCACAACGCCGACCCGAACGCTCTCGTGGCCAGGCCAAACGGAGCGGCCATCAACGGATGGGCTTCCGACTTCATGTACCGCGATGTCGCCTACCTCAGGCTCAAGAACGCATCGTTCGGCTACAGCATCCCTTCCAAGATTGTCAAGAAAATCGGACTCCAGAAGTGCAGGATCTATGTGGCGGGAATGAACCTCTTCACACTCAGCACTGTGTCAAAGTACAAAGTGGATCCTGAGGCCGGCGCCACCGTCGGATACTCCTACCCTCAGCAATACACGATAAGCGCAGGTTTGAATATTGTCCTTTAAGTTTTACGAATATGAAAAAGATAACATACAGTCTGCTGTTGTCAGCAATGATTCTGGGCACAGCTTGTTCAGACTACCTCGAACAGACCCCGACCAACAGGTACACGGACGCACAGGTGTGGCAGGATGAATTCCTGATCGACAGCCACCTGGCCGATCTCTACGCGATGAGCGCGTTCATGATCAACGATGCCGTGGCCCTTTACGGCAACTCTCCAGTCAATGTCGAGTTCTCCTCTTCCTCCAACTGGGGTTACAATCTTGGTGTCTCGGCGGAAGGAGAAGGCCCGATACACGCGAACACGATCAGCGACGAGTGCAAGTACAGCGGCCGTGGTGCCCAGGCCAACTATCTCGGAGTCAAGAAGTACGGCTTCCAGTCCAACGGTACGACCATGCGCTGGTGGAACAACGGCTACTACCTCAACCGCCAGCTCAACCACTTCATCGACAACATCGAGGACTCCCCTGCCAGCAACGCGCCGGTGCGTAAGGCCGAGGCCAGATTCCTCAGGGCATTCAACTATTTCGCCATGGTGAAGCGTTACGGCGGAGTTCCGATCATCACCAAAGAGACCTCCATCGACGCTCCTGACGAGGAGATGTACCCTAAACGCTCCACCGAGCAGGAAAGCTACGACTTCATCATCGACGAGCTGACGGACATCGCCGACAGACTGGAGGCGAAACCCGAGGCCGGTAGAGCGGGCAAGGGAGCGGCCTTGACATTGCTGAGCAGAGTCGCCCTCTACGCCGGAAGCATCCAGCAGTTCGGCAAGGTCGCCCTCGACGGACTGAACGGCATCCCTCAGGGAACAACGAAGAACTACTACCAGATCGCCGCCGACGCAGCCAAGAGAGTGATGACCGAGTGTGGCTATTCTCTTTACAAAGGAACGGCAGGGCAGTCCAAGGTCGAGGCGCTCAGAGACATATTCCTCGTGAAGGACAACTCCGAGGCCATCATGGTGAAGCGCCATCAAGGCAAGGGAGGCACACAGTACAGATGGTCATGGGACATCTGCAACTGCCCTAAGCCAAACGCCTGGTCAGTAGGACAGTACTCGCTTCCATACTATGATTTCGTGGAGGATTTTGATTTCATCGACGGTACATCAGGAAAGATTGACAGAGCCGAATTGGAGTCCCACACCTGGAGCATGGAAGAGTTCATCGGCAAGAGAGACCCAAGGCTTGAGGCCTGGTTCTGGACGAACGGTTCGGAATGGCCTGGAGCGGTCGGAGGGGATGTGTTCGGGGAGAACACCATCAGCATGTACAACGGCATCCGCCTTGCTGACGGCAGCGTGTTCCACAACGTGACCACACCGGCCTACGAAGGAGTGATGTGCTACGGAGACCAGATGAACGAGTTCCGCGACCAGGGGAACCTCCACACCGGCTTCGGAATCCGCAAATACCTCGACCCAGGGGCGGACAACATGACGTGGTTCATCTATTCCACAACCGACTACGAGATCTTCCGGTACGCCGAGGTTCTGCTGAACTATGCCGAGGCACAGTTCGAGCTCGGAAACAAGGCCGAGGCGCTTGACGCGGTCAACCAGATCAGGGACCGCGCCGGAGCCGACGAGCTCAAGAGCATCGACAGGGAGAGCCTTCACCGCGAGCGCAAGCTTGAGCTTTGCTTCGAGGATCACCGCTACTGGGATCTCCGCCGCTGGAGAGAGGCCGAGGCAGAGCTTAACGGCCCTCACACCGGACTGAACTACCTTCTTGACTGGGAATCCTACAAACAGGGAACACCAAGGTTCTGGCTTGAGCTTAAGGAAAGGATCGACGACAGGATCCAGGATCCTCAGTTCCCGGCAAACAACTACTACATGCCGATCGGTGACGGCACCGTGGCGCTCAACCCGAACATCGTGGAGAACCCGGGATACTAGCATCTGAATAATCATAAAACATATTCAACATGAGAAAGTTACTATCTATACTCACTATAACAGCGGCTGTCTGTGCGACAATGTCCTGCACCAAGGACGGCGGACTCTTCGGGAAAGGCTCCGTAAAGGCTAAGATCGTCGAGGAATATATGGACGGATCAAACGCCCTGTACTGGGGCGAAGGCGCGACTTTCGGACTTTTCAACAGTTCGAAGGCAAACGAGAAATACAGATTGTCTTCTGGCGCCGATTCCAGAAACGGGAAATTCAAATCTGATGGCGGGAGCGACGGCGCCACCATCAGCGGCACTGTGGCAGTGTCTCCTTATTATGAAGGATCCACTGTCACCATGATGGATGGAGTCGCCACCATCAGGACAGTCGTTCCTTCAACAATCCATTTCTCCAAAGCTGGAGTCTACGACGCAGGAGTCTGTCCGCTGGTGGCGGTTAGCGACAAGAAAAAGAGCGACAATCTGTCATTCGTGGCTCCTCTCGGAGGTGTATCCGTGAAACTCACGGGTGAGGTGGTCATAAGCAAGGTCGAAATCACAGCCAAAGGCGGTGAGATCATCAACGGAGACATGATGGTCACTGCTGACAATGAAGGTGTGATCTCTGTACAGATGAGTGGTGGCTCCTCTACCACGGTCATCGATTGTGATGGCGGCATACAGCTGACGCAAGTGGCGAAGGATTTCGTGGTGTTCCTGCCTTACGGCAACTACGATGAGGGATTCAGCATCAAGGTACAGTCCGCCGACGGAGCTCTCAACTTCATCGACGTGGCCGGGCCGAAAAAGATCACCAAAGCCAGAGTACTCAACATCTCACGTCAACAGTTCGTACTCTACTCCGACATCAATGAAGATGAGACAGAAAGGGCCAACTGCTACATGATCACATCCGGCGGAGGCTACTACTTTGACGCCACGGTCAAAGGCAACGGACAGGCCGGTATCCATCCTACATTCAAGGATCAGTCAGCGACACTCTCTCCTGCCGGAGCCAAACTCGTCTGGGAAGAAGTCAGCGGACTCATCACCGGTGTCTCCTACGAGAACGGCAAGATCTACTTCGCATGCTCCGGCAAGGACGGCAACGCCGTCATCGCCGCGACAGACGAGGCAGGAAACGTGATTTGGAGCTGGAACATCTGGAGTACAGGCAAGATAAAAGACCTGCATCTCGGAGAATGGGACTTCATGGACAGAAACCTCGGAGCGAAGTCAGTCGATGATCATGGACTCTACTTCCAGTGGGGCAGAAAGGATCCATTCTCATCAATCATCGAGTTCGACAGCGGAAAGGGAGAAGGCAAATTCCATCCTGTCGCCGGCGGGGCCAATGACGATGAAAACGTCAAGAACACAGTTGAATACTCAGTGGCACATCCGGACACTTACATCAGGGCATCCAGCCGCAACAATGACTGGCTGCTTGAGGCTCCGCAAAGATACCTTTGGGGTGTGAACTTCGAAGCTGACGGTCTTGCGGCCAAGTCTTCAATCAAGACCATCTACGACCCTTGCCCTGCGGGTTATTCAGTCTGCACGGCAAACGCACTTGCGGCAGGCCTCGGAGCCGGCGCATCCAACCAGGGTTCCTTCATCACGTTGTTCAACGGCCAGCTGAAGATTCCGGCCAGCGGATTCCTCTACTCCGGCGGTTACGGTTGGTTTAATCAGGAAGGCTTCTGCGGACTCTGGTCTTGCTCGACATCCTGGGGCAATCCTGAAAATGCGTTCAGACTGCGCGGAACAGACGATGCCTACGACAACTATGACCGCGCGACCGGACACCCTGTACGTTGCGTAAGATTCTCTAAATAATTTAATATTGGTTGTGTTGGAAGCCGGATCAGGGAAACCTGCCGGCTTCCTATTATCTTCTTTATGAAAAAAGTAATCCTCACACTATCGGTCATCGCCCTCGCGTTCGCGGTGTCTGCCTGCCAGAAGGACAGCGATGAAAAGAAAATCGAAAAAACCGCCCCTTACGCCCCCGAGGTCTACTGGAACGACAGCTATTCCGGCAAATTAGGACTACAGCTTGGTTCTACGAAGTCCGGCAAGCCAAGGATGACCCTTGGCGGAGAGCTTCTTTACGTCACGGGAGTCAACTGCTACAACCTCTTCGTCCAATGCCACGAGGCGGACAGGATGGGGACCGCCATGATGGAGAGAACCGTCAAAGTCCTTGAGGAAGAGCAGGTTCCGATTGTACGTTTCAGTTGCAGCCCCTTCTATGCGAGCCAGATGCATTACTACACAGAACAGAAGGAGCAGTTTCTGTCGAATCTCAAGAAACTGGCCGACCTGTGCGACCAGAGGCACATTCTTCTCATCCCGTCGGTCTTCTGGAACAAGGAATGCTTCCCTGAATACTGCGGAGAGGAGATCAAGGCTTGGGGCAACACATCCAGCAAGACCTACAAGCTGATGATCGACTACACAAAGGACATCGTCAACACGCTGAAGGATCACAAATGTCTCGCAGCATGGGAGTTCGGCAATGAGTTCAACCTCGGGGCCGACATCGACATCGCAGGCTACGCGGAATTTCCGGCGGCAGCGGTAGAGACCGCATGCAAAGGATTCGCGGAGACCGTCGCCTCGCTCGACCCGCAGGACCGCCTGATACTCAGCGGACACAGCGTCATGCGCAACGCACAGTGGAACCTGGCGCACAACAAGTCCTGGGCAACCGACTCATTCAAGCAATATGTCGAGATAACAGGAGTGATGACGCCAAAGCCGATGAACGGAATGTCGGAACATGTCTACGATGAGCCACGGGTCTTCTCGGATCTTGGGGAACTGAACCTTTCCTATCAGGTGGCGAAGGCCAAGGATGCGGCGGCCACATTGGGCAAGGCCTACTACATCGGCGAGTTCACCGGGCCGAAGACTGCCAGAGGTGACTCGACGATCGTCAAAAGACACTACTCAATGCACCTTTCTCAGAAAGTCCAGCTGTCACTGATCTGGAACTACGCCCTGAAAGGAGACATCGAATGGAGCTTCAAGGCCGGCACTGAATATGGCAACATGGCCTTCGGCTTCATGAGAAGGTACAACAACAAGTTCAAGGAGATCAAGCCGGAGTAGAAGGACTCCGTCCTAAAACCTGCACGGCAACGTAAGCAACTGGTACATGAGCGTTCTTGCAAGGCGCTCATGTCCTTTTGCGTTAGGGTGGAGCCTGTCGGTCTCGCTGTTGCCGAAATAGAGCACCTGTTCCTCAATCATCGGATTGATGCCGCACAGGGAATTCAGATCCACGACAGGGATTCCCCACACATTTCCCGCCTCCTTGACCGCGTTGACATATTCAAGGAAATAGATCCCGATCTTGTTCGGGAAAGACTCGTCCGGCTGGACATTCTCCGCGCCGAAGGTGGCGAAGGCCCTGTGGATAGGGGTGAGGATGACGATCTGCTTCTGCGGGAACATACTCTTCAATGTGCTGACAGCTATGTTGATGCGTCCCTTCAATGTCGTATTGTCCATCACCGGGGTTCTGGCGAGCCATTCATATTCCCTCGCAGGGTACCCCATCGCCGCCTTCGTGGTCTTGAGCGTCCGCTCGTACCATTCCCCCAAAGGAACGTCGCCGATGAAGTCATTTGTGCCAAGGAATATCGTGATGGCGTCGAAATCGTCACCGTGTTCCTTCCTCAACTGTTCCGCCTGATTGACGACATCATTCCATTGCCGCCCGCTGACACCATACACGAAAGGTCTGATCCCCAGCCACTTCTGGAGATAGCCCCAATAATGGATGTCATCCCGTCCGGTCCAGTCATGATTGTCCGGCACCGCGCCGGGATCTGTTATCGAATCACCGATGAAAGCCACTCTCGCCCCCTTCCAAGGATGCTCGATGGTTGCGTTCTGTGACAGCATGGACAGCGGCGACAGCAACAATGCCGCCAGTAAGATCAACTTTTTCATTATTCTGAATATTTTTGTTCAAGGAGCAAGACACTCTGGGCAGGGACGGAAACCTTGTAGATCTTCCCCGAAGACCTGAGGACACCGCAAGGCGAGATCATCGAATCATCATCCGGCAGACCGGCCTCTGTGTACCTGTAGACATCACAATCGCCGAGATTCACGTCATTGACGTTGAACAGATTGAACTCGGCATCGTCCTCCGAGCCGTTCGCGAAGACATAGGTCCATCTTCCGTCCTCAGACCTGAACGCGGTGCCGGCGGCATATTCATTCCGCAGGTCAAGCGGGAAGACCTCGTCGCCCCTCCTGACGAACCGGGTCAGAAGTGAGTAGGCGTAGTAGTTCGGCCTCGGCTGGTAGTCCTCCTCGAAGCCTTCCGCGTCCGCGCCCTGATAGGCACATTTCTTATAGCGCCAAAGGCCGAGCTGCTGCATCTCCTCGTAGGACGCGCCTTTATTGTAGTACTGGTCGATCAGCGACCAATAGCTCGCGCCCACCGCACCGGCGTTCAGAAAATTCAGACAGTTGCGGGTGATCAGCACTCCCCTCTTGTACCAATTTATGTCCTTCTGCCTTGACGCTCCCTGGCAGAGGTTGGAGCCGAACTCGCCGACGAAATGATGCTTGCCTGTCTTCCTGACGACATCGATGTTGTCCTTCTCCCATCCGAGGGCATAACTGTTCGGCGACTCGTAGCCGCACATGTAGGTGTGGGAGTTGAACATGTCCGCATAGTCGGCAAGGTTGTCGGCGCACTCCTTCAGGAAGAACCGGCGGCAGTCCGTGTTGTCAGACAGATTGAAGCGCACCTTGTCACGGATACCGTCCCGGCGGAAGCGCCTGTCCAGAGCCTTTACGATCTGGATGTACTGATCCGGCTCGCAGACATTGCCGTCAGGCTCGTTGAAAGGAGTGACCTCCTTTATGCAGGTATAGCCCTTGTCCTCAATAAGATGCTTGACAACCACGGAGAAGTTCTCGGCAAACTCCTCATTGTCTCCCGGAGCCGTCACCCAGTTCGTCCCGCTCCTGTCGCATAGGAAGTGCCTCTGTCCGTGAGAGGGAACGCCTCCGTCCACAAAGGAGCAGCACGCAGGGCAGCCCCACAGCACCAACGTCACACTCGCACCTGTCTCCTGAGCCAGATCAAGCACCGCGCAGACAGACCTCATCTCGGCAGAATCAAAAGTAAACCTGTCCATGTCAGCCACTTGGGAATCCTGATTGTCATTGACCGGCTCCCACCAATGAGGCAGCAGCATGACGCGGAATCTCTGAACATCCATCATCTTCACCCTGCGCACAACAATGTCACGCCAGTCCTCCAGGGTGGCGCCGTCGTTTCTGGTGACATTCTGGGAGATGAAATGAGGGTCAAGCTCCACTCCGAGCCCCTCAAGCCTTATCCCGGTGGATGACAACGGAGTCCTCACCTCGTAGGACGAACCCGTAAGCGCCCCCGAGCAAGACGAGAGGACGGACAAACATAAGGCAGCCCGCAAGGCTCCTCTGAAACAGGAAATAATGTTCATTGTAAAATACTATTTGTTAGCTGCAAATATATGAATATTTTACTATATTTGCGAAGAAAAATACCCAATTTATTCGATTAAGTTATGCGATTTTCATTCTCTCTCACCACATGCTTGTGCCTTGCCGCCACAATGCTTTCCTGCTCTGTGGGAAACGAGGCCGGCAACTCGATCACGGACTTAAGATGCGAGTACCAGCGGTCACCTTTGACGGTGGACGTACAGGCGCCTCGCTTCACTTGGATCTACGATGGGGTGGACGGCTTTGTCCAGCACTCCTATTCTTTGGCCGTAGCCAGTTCGGAAGAGAAGCTGTCATCCCCTGACATCTGGTGTTCCGGGACGGTCACCTCATCCGTTCCGTTCGCGAGGATGGAGGACACCGGTCTGATGGTAAGCGACCATGAATATTTCTGGCAGGCTGTGAGAAGCTTGGCGCAATGGCAATTCCGATGGGACCGGGTAATACAGATAAGCAGATTCAGATGATGATGGATCTGAAATCGACCGTTCTTACTGCGACATCTTCGTATGCTTTGCTTCTGGCGGAGGAAATCAATAAAAGAGGAATCCGCGATCAACTGTATCTGAAGAAAGGTATTTTTGGTTCCGAGCGCTGGAGTGAGAAGATGCTGGAAAAGGATAAGGCGGCAATAGCAAAAGAAGCAAAAAAATAAAA
>OQWA01000519.1_pt1 | contig 11327 bp, 11 predicted proteins | sample 1691581 | NCBI WGS metagenome assembly OQWA01 (sample SAMN03418264, study PRJEB22391) | human gut metagenome | biome: human-gut; feature: organic feature; material: feces | host: Homo sapiens | place: Tanzania | collected 2013-01
GCTGGATCGGTGGCGATCGCTTCTCGATGGAGTACGCGTCCGTTGCCGTCACCGATGAGGACGGCGCATTTCGTTCCGCCGATGTCAAATCCCATATATAGGGCTGGGCTGTGGGAATCGGTTAAATTATAGGGCATAATGTGTACCTCAGAGTTTCATATAAAAAGGCCCGACTGGCAGGGGGGGAAGCGCAGTCGAGCCTTTAGGGGAAGGGCATATTGACGCTACGATAGGGTCAGATGAGCATTCGAATATCCGCAGCAGCCTCTTCGTCAAGGACAACAAGTCCGTGAGGAAGAACTTGAAAAACGGTTGCCGGCAGTTGTTCAGAAAGTTCCTCGGTATAAAGACGATGAACAATATTTCGTTTGTGTGAACCACATACCTGCAGAATGACCTGCTTTGCGCGGAACATATGGAGTATTCCCGTGGTAATACCGCCGGTCAACTCTGTGGGGGCGGAGAAATACTTCTGCCCTACCTGCTTTGTCACATCGCTTAAGGTGGTGACGTGGGAGAGACTGTGAAAATCAGCACCAGGTTCATTCAAACCCAAATGGCCGTTCATCCCTAGCCCCAGCAGCATGAAGTCTACACCGCCTGCGGCACTGATTGCGTGGTCAATGCGTCGGCATTCCGCGTCCAGGTCTGGTGCAGAGGAATTAAATAAAGTCAGGCGCTCAGGAGAAACATTTAACGGTCCATAGATGTTTTCCATCATAAAATGGAGACAGTCCTCCTGCAAAGCGGCTTCGGACAATCCGACCCACTCATCCAGTGACACAAAACGGGCACGGCTGGCATCCACTTCTCCGTCGTGCACCATGCGTACAAATTCGCGGTATGTGCCAACGGCGGTCTTGCCGGCTGCCAGGCAGAACAGCGCATCAGGCTTTTCTGCCACGCACGCTCTCATGAGCTCTGCACAGTAACGGCTCATATCGGCTTCATTGCGGCAAAGCACTGTGGGCGGGCAGACCGGGCGGACAACGGCACCGGCTCTCCGCGCAGCCGCATGTGTGCAGGGAGGCAGAATAAGCTGCTGCACGGCGCGTTCTGCACAGTATTCACAAGCACCGCAGCCCTGACAGGGAAATCTGTTGCTTTTCGCCATGCATATCATCCTTTCACAGCACCGAGCGTCAAGCTCTTACGAATATTGTTGCTCAACAGCGCGAACAGAGCTACAGAGGGAATCGTAGCGATGGTCAGCCCAGCGCCCATAACACCCCAATCGGTGGAGTATTTACCTACTAAATCGTTAATCCCTACGGTTAAGGTCTTGAAGTCCTCACCGCTGACAAACGTGACAGCCAGCATCAACTCGTTCCAAGTGTTAAGGTAAGTGAGGATCGCTACAGCAGCCATGATCGGCTTAAGCAAAGGGAGCACAACGTGGAAGAAAATGCGGTAAACATTGGCACCATCAATGAATGCGGCTTCTTCCAGCTCACGCGGAAGATCTCGCATAGCGCCGACCATCAGCAATACCGACGTGGGCAGGGCGAACGCTACATAAGGCAGGATCAGCGCCCAGTAGGTATTGAGAATACCCTTCAGCATAACGTACAGGGGCAGCAGCACCGCTTGAATCGACAACATTAAACCTAGAAGGAAAATGCTGTACACGACTCCACTGAAACGCCACTTTAAGCGCACGATGGCGAAAGTCACCATAGCGGACAGTAACAGCGTGAAAAGGATAGTGGCGACGGTAACAATGGCGCTGTTCAGAAAATAATGGCCGACATTTCCGCGAGACACGGCGGTAAGATAGTTATCCCATTCCCAATTACGGGGGAGACCGATCAGGTTTTCACCGTATACCTCCTGATTGCTTTTGAGAGACAGCGTAATCATCCAGTACAAGGGAAACACCTGAATCAGAGCAACAATGCAGAGGATCACCGAAATTATCGGATTACTGTGTTTGTATCCCGCACTTGCTTTGGATCTTTTGATCATGCTGACCCCCACCTCTTTTCCAACCGTTTGAAGATCCACTGTACCAGCACCGTCAACAGCAAACACTCAACGATGATCACGATGGAGATCGCACTGGCATAGCCGTACTGGTTAGAGGAAAAGATCTTCTGATACATAGTTAGTGCCGGGACCTCGGAAGCGTGGTTCGGACCGCCATTTGTCAAAATGTAGATCATATCAAACGACTTCAATGAACCGACAACGGCAAAGATCGTGCTGGCTTGTATCATGGGCAATATCATCGGGAGGACGATTCGCGTGGAGATCTGCCATTTGGAAGCGCCATCTACGCGAGCTGCATCGAAAATGTCCGGCGAAATGCCCTTGGTGGAGGAATAATACAGCAGCATGTGATAACCGATGTACTGCCAAATCATAGGGATCAGGCAGGCGATTAACGCGGATGCGGTATCGCCCAGCCAATTAGACGTTAAGTTTTCCAGGCCCACTATCTTCAGCAGCGCGTTCAGGAGTCCATAATTCGGGTGATATATCTTTTTCCAAAGTTGGCCGATCACGGTGCTGGAAATCACTACGGGGATAAAAAGCAAATTCAGAAACAACTTTTCATGTCGGACACCAGACGCAAGTACCTGTGCCAGGAGCATGGAGATCGGCAGCTGAATGAAAACAGAAGCAGCCGCAAGTGTAAGGGAATTCAGTGCAGAGCGCAGGAATTGTTTGTCCTGCAGCAACACCAAATAATTTTGTATGCCCAAAAACTTCGGTGTTGTCAGCCCATCCCATTGAAGCAGGCTGTATCCGACAGACAGTGCCACAGGTATCACCACAATGGCCAAAAACCAAATGACGGCTGGCAGAGAAAAGAACAATATAGCTTTTTTATCCCGTAGTGCTCGTTCCATAATATGCCTCGCTTACGCTCCTATTGGTTCTTTAGTTTGCCTGAGTTGCCAAAAAAGCATCCATGGCATTCTGCATACCTTCCGCAAAACCCTGTGCGGTCACTTCGCCGCTGATCAGTCCCTGTAGCAGATTGTAGTGAACATCGGTAACGGATCCGTCCAAATTGGTATCCCAAGCCAATACATAGCCGGTGGCGTTAGCAGTCAGCGCTTGGATCTGCTGCAGCGTGGGGTCTACATCGGAAGTATCCACATCTGTTACCTTCCATGCGGGCAGACTGTCGCCGATTCGGTAAAACTCATTGGACATCGTACGTGCCATGCCGGAAGCAAAGTCAAAGGCAAGATCAGGGTTTTTCGTGTTCTTGTTGATCATCAGGAAGTCGATAACGCCGCCAGAGAAGGTGGTGGCATCGCCCTTACCGCCGTCCACAGTGGGCAGAGGTATAACGGTGCAGTTGCCCTTTGTGGCATTTCCATCTCGGTTGATGTCAAGGCAAGCCCAGCTGCCGCCATAGAACATGGCCACATTGCCCATGAAGAATTCAGCTTCCGCTTCCTCAGAGCTGTAACCCAACGTATTGGGGGTAAAAGCGCCTTCCTTGTTCAGATCGATGATGGTCTGAGCGGACTTGATAATATCATCGTTAATAAAGCTGGCTTCGCCAGACAGCATTTTGTTGCAATAGTCTGGGCCGGCAAAACGGACGGCCAAAGCATTCTGATACATAGCGATGTGCCATGCGTCTGCCGCCCCCAGCGCCAGCGGAGTGACGCCGTTCTCCTTAAAGGCAGCAATAGCGGTTTCCATTTCCTCCCACGTTTCGGGCAGCTTCACACCGTACTGCTCAAACAGAGAGGTGTTGCAGTACAGAACACCTGCCCATTGCTTCAGGGGGATGCCATAAATGCCGTTGTCGTAGGTACAATAGGTGAGGGTGCCGCCCAGCAGCTCATCCTCGAGATTGTTGGCGGCGTAGTAGTCATCCAGCTGAAGAACAACGCCGGAATCCACATAGGGCTTCGCCTGGCCGGAACCGTAAGCAAAGAATACGTCGCCCTGAGAACCATTGGCAGCAGCGACACGCAGCTTGGTGACATATTCTGCGCTGTTGACATAGACCTGTTCGACTTTTGTGCCGGGGTGGTCGCTCTCAAACTGGGCGATATAGTCATCGATGATCTGGAGTTTTTCTTCCTCCACAAATACGTGCCAAAAAGTCAGTTTTGTTTCCTCAGCGTTTCCGCCATTGTCTTTGCTGCCGCAAGCCGCTAGAGAAAAGGCGACTAGAACAGCCAGCAGGGTGCAGACTAATCCTTTGAAAGTTCTCATGATTTCCTCCTTGTGTTTGTTCATTTGTTCTTTTTTGATCGAGAGCGCGGCAAACGCTCAGAATCGACAGATGGAATAGCGCAAGGCAGAGCCGCGCAAATTTTGATCCACGGTGGCCGGAAGGCGGCCATTATGGATGCGCTCCAAGCCCATCAGCACCGCACCGACGATGGGCTCATAGGTTGAGTGGATAATCTTTGCATGCTGATCATACTCCAGAATAACGTGGGAAACCTCCTGTGCAAATTCAGAGACACGGCATTTGAATATACTGCCGGACAAGACAACTTGTATCGAGTCATCCGTCATGCCCATTTTTTTCATGCGCGCTACAACATAGTTGCCAAGAATATGACCATAGCTTCTCCAAACTTCGCGGGCGGGGACGTCGCCCTTCAGCGCGGCCTCCTCTACTAAAGGCGGCAGTGCCAAATACTCTTGCAGCGTGATTCGCCCCTCAGCGCGGCGGCGCAGAAGATGCTCCACATCCGGCTCACCGAAGAATTCTAGGAGTAATTGCCGCATACAAGTGGCAGGTAGCAGCCCCATTTCTGCATCGAAGACTGCCTGAACCGCCCAGCGGCCGATGGCCATGCCTCCCTGATGCTCGTCAGGAATATAGTATCCGTACACAAATTCTTCATTTCCGTTTCGAACGGCGCAGTTGGTGCCAGAGCCGACGCAAAGCACGGCAGCATACTCGGAAGAAGTACCGGCCCGAAGGGCGATAATGCAGTCGTTGACGGCTTTTATGTCTTGTATAGGCAGCCGCTCCCGCAGGCGCTGCTCCATAAGTAAGTCATCACCAGGCCAATCAATGCCGCTAAGTCCCATAACCAGTGTGGTGATCTGGGAGATAGAAAGCGCGGATTCTTTTAGAATTTGTCGGACGGCGTGCTCTACAATGGGCAGAGGATCTGACGAACTGCTACTGCACAGGCCGTTGTATCGCTGCATTCCTACGACATTTCCGTTCTCATCGGCAATAATGGCGTGGGTCTTGCTTGCGCCTAAGTCGATCCCTAATACATATCTCAAATGATTCACCTCAAGCCGTAAAACTGCGGTAGAAATTGTTTATTTGCCTCCAGCAATTCGGGAACGAGCTTTTCCACTAATTCGTACTGACGAACCAGCGGATGAGCCAGCAGTGCCCACTTCATTTTTGTCACGCTGCCCTCCACGGCGGCCTCGACCGCCAACTGCTCGTAATTCTTTACCGCGGAAACGATACCCCAGCACATGGAGGGGACATGGGAAATATGGAGCGGATGCATGCCGGTCTTGTTGACCAGGCAGCCGATCTCCACCACAGCATCATCCGGCAGAAACGGGATGGCGCCGCGATTAGGAACGTTGACCACCATCTGCGTATCCACATTGTTGTGAACGGCATTTACAAAACCAATGGCCACCTCAGAATAGCCGCCGCCGCCGCGCTCGGCCAGCGCCGCCGGTTTTTCGGAATTGTTGGGGTCGGCGTATGCGTCATAGACCTTCTTTTCTAATGTCTGCACATATTCACCGCGGGTATAGCCATCGTCATGTATTTTTTGGATCTTTTCCCGCGTTTGATAGTACCATTGCAGGTAGGGGCTCGGAATAACGCCCAACAGCTTGATGAGATCCAGGTCGACCGAATCGTTCTCTTTTGCGATGGCGATAAACTCATCCTCCGTGATAGGACGACCGTTGATGGTGATGTTGCTCATAAAATTCAGGTGGTTCAGGCCGAAGTAATTATACTGCACATCTCGGTACGGAACGCCTAAAGCACGCTGCGCCCACATCTTGGGAAAAATACCTCCAGAGCAAAAACCCGCAATTTTGGCTTTAGTATACTTGGTGACGGCCTCGGTCACCAAACCGGTTGGGTTGGTATAATTGATGATCCATCCGTCTGGTGAGACCTCTTCCATGGCACGGGCCACATCCAGCATAACAGGGATCGTGCGGAAGGCTTTCATCATACCACCGGCGCCGGTGGTCTCCTGCCCTACAAGGCCATACTTCAGGGGGATTTTTTCATCTATCACGCGCTGCTTATTGCCGCCCACACGAATTTGCGTGTCCACAAAATCCGCGCCCTCCAAAGCTGTCTTCAGGACGGAGGTTTTCTTGATTGGCACATTGAGTCCGTGCGCCTTGGCATAACGCTGGCAAAAGCCGTGCATGATGTCCAATCGGGTCTCATTGATGTCATATAGCATGATCTCACGAGCCTGTAGCCGATCCTGGTAACGAGTAAGCTCCTCCAACAATTCCGGCGTATAAGAACTGCCAGCGCCTACGATCGTCAATTTGATCTTATCCATAAAATCCATCCTCCTAATTTATTCGTAATAGAGCAGAAGAGAAAACAGGCAAATGTGGAGCGTTCCACATTTGTGGTAAAAATTTTTCCGCATAGGCTATCACTGCAACATGGTAACAGCCTATGGGGAAAAAACTACTTGCCGGTAGAAGCGCGAACGACTAGTTCGGGCTGAAACACTGTACGGCGGCACGCCATTTGAGGAGCAGCTATCTGCTGGAGGAGCAGGCTTACCGCCTCGCACCCCATATCGAACAGTGGCTGCCGCAGCGTTGTCAACGGAGTAAGCTCCTGTGAGATGCCGTAATTGCAGGCAGGCTCATCGTCAAACCCCATGATCTTCAGATCTTGCGGTACACGAATACCTTGTTCCTTCAGGTAAATCATGCCGCCGTAAGCCAAAACATCTCCGCCGAAATAGATCGCATCCGGCAAGGGGGAATCCTTCAACGTCTGCAAAAAATGTCTAACTGCCACATAGCCGCTGTCCACGGTAAAGGCATCACACTGCACCATTTCCGCACAAAGTCCAATCCTATCAGCGCAATCGCGAAATCCGTTCCACCTGTCCTGTGAGACTTTATTATGGGAAGGACCGGCTACGTGAAGCACACGGCGGCAACCGCATTCCAACAGATGCTGTGCAGCGACCGCAGAACCTTCAGCGTTGGCCAGTGTGATGTTGTTTATCTGACCGGGGGGCATTTCATTCTCCACAACGACAATAGGAAAATCGCTTCGGGAGCGACGCAGCAGCAAGTCGTCATCCCCGTAGTCGCTGCCATAGATAATGACCCCGTCTGTACTCCCGGTAGAAAAGAGATCAATGTATTGCTCTTTTGCGGTGGAGTTGTTATGGCCGCTGCAAAAAATCACGTGATAACCGCGCTTTTCGGCCTCAAACTCAATGCCTCGTATCAACCCAAAAGTGAACGGTTCGCAGAGAGAATCCAGTACAACGCCGATAGTGGATGTTTTGCCCAGCACAAGCGCACGGGCCAACTTGTTTGGCGTATAATTCAATTCCCGCATAGCAGCGAGAATGCGCTCCGTAGAAGCAGGGCTTACACCCTTCTGCCCATTGATAACACGTGATACTAGAGTTTTAGATACGTTGGCACGGCGTGCCACATCATACAAATTAGCCATAACGCAATCCCCCGTATGTGGAGCGTTCCACATGTCTAAATTATACGCGTTTTCTTTACGGTGTCAACTTCTTTTTATCAAAAACGGTGATCCACCCGTTTTTTCGTAGGATCGTCCAATCCGAAGTTGTTATTTTTTGCTACTTTCACGAACCACGAGTGTCGAATCCATGCAATCCCAAGGTTGTACGTAATTGCCACACATTCCCAAAGCCCAGCAGAGCGTACCAAACCCCGATCCACAAGAAACCTCCCCTCAAGAAGAGTGCGGGCATCAGTATCAGAAGCAAAATTGGCAGGACACCTAGAGTAAACCAAAGCAGTGACTGTAAAGGCCGTTTTAAGCCAATAAAGAGAGCATTCTTGATAGTTTGAAGTAGGGTATTTTCAAAACGAGCCAACAGTGGAAAGGCGTTGACAGAAACCATGATTGACGCAAGCAGCAGTAGTACGCCGGGGATCAGGAGGAGCTCTGCGTAGGGGAACTGCCCATACAGCGCCAAAACGAAGTCAACGGCGATCAGAAAGAATACGGGCAGCAGCAAAATCCACAACAGTGTGGCTTGCTTCCAGTCTCGCTTGAATGCTTTCCAAAAGCTAGAGGCCGGATGTCCTTCTTCCAAAAATACGCACTGGCAACCATAGCACAGCGCACTGGCAGCCGCTCCCAGCGTGACCACGGGGCAAGCCGCCAAGAAAAACAGCAGATTCAGGAGCATTAGGTCTCCCAAAGTACTCAGTCGCTCTTTAATTTTTGCACCAATGCTTTTACCGGGCATATTGTTAAACCTCCACAGGGCCTTGGAAAAGCGTCGCCTCTACCATGGCACACAAAGCGTGATATACCGGCAGATGCAGTTCTTGCACCTGAAAGGTCTCATCCTCCGGCACGCAGATGCAAATATCAGCCAGCTCTTTGCACCGCCCGCCGCCGCGACCGGTCAGGCAGATGGCAGTCATGCCGCGGGCCTTGGCCGCCATGACGGATAATACGATGTTCTGGGAATTACCTGATGTAGAAATACCCAAAAATATATCCCCGGCACGACCCAAACACTGCGTCATCTGTGCAAAGCAAGCGAATCCATACGCGTCGTTAGCATAGGCGGTGGATAGCGCCGGCATGGAGGTCAGGGATATGGCGGGCAGACCGCCTTCCAGCTGAGCGACAAGGGCGTTGCCTTCTTCGCCGTAAAGGCGTATCAACTCGTCGGACAGAGCCGCATCGACCTTTCGCTTAAAAAGGAAGGATTTCATCAACTCTCCCACAACATGCTCACTGTCTGCGGCACTGCCGCCGTTGCCCGCCGTCAAGACTTTCCCACCGCTGCGATAGCAGTCTAATAACGCATTGTAGGCTGCTTCAATAGCCGCTTGACATGAAGCCAACCGAGGAAAGCGATCAAATAAATCTCGCTGCACAGCGGCAGCGGTGTGGTATCTTTTCTTCATAGTCGATTCCCTCCGCAAAATCTATCCTCTCAAAATGTGTAGCGATACACACGTCGAGAATAGCACATCCTTTCCATTTTTTCAACCTCAATATTTAATAATATAGATTTCTCAAATATGTTCTACGCAGAGAAAAGCAGCCGTCGTCCCCGACAGCATATAAAACCAAAACCTCTGATCTCGGAGGTTTTGGTTTTATATGTACAATAGCGCAAATGGACTTTGCTCACTTTTGCGGCTGAATAGCCAGTCGTTTATAATTGTTATACGCATCTTCTGCTTTACCGGCAATCTTCCGCATCTCCGTCTTGAAAGTCCTGCCCAACCGTTCCTGTTCCTTCGGGTCGCTCGCCGCCTCATAGTCCTCGTAGTATCTGTCCCAAAGCGTCGAGAGTTCGTCCACATAGCCGCTCAATTCCACCCGAGCGTCGTCCGTGGAGTACTCTTCAGCCCATTTCTTCCACTCGTTGAACTCTTCGGCTCTATCTCGTTTCTCTCCATATCCCGGAATACGCTGCTTGCGCTTTCTGTTTTCCGCATCCATCTGCTTCTTCCGCTGCGCCGCACACCCGCCAGGGCAACTCAGCCGCGTGCCGCTGTAAACAGCGATCCAGCGCTTGCATTGGGTGCATTTTCGGAAGTAGACGGTGCATTTTGCAACGTTCGTCACATATTGATACTTCAGACTTTGGAAAGATCCATTCAGCAGCATCCACTTCCCCTCAACGCCATCGCCATTCTCCGTCCGCAGACGCCAGTCACGGCGGTCCTCCGGCAGCATGCCACCGAGAGCAGGGTCGTCCGGCGACAGTTGATCTCCCCGCGGCTGAGGCTGGTTGCCATCCCAAAAGCCTCCCGCCAGGCGCGTGATCATGTCGATCGCCTCGTCCGTCAGCCTGTTCCGCGTCTGCCGGTCAAATTCGGCGGCGCAGCGGCGATACTGCATCCACATCAGCAGGCTCATATATTTATTCGTGGGCGACGCGGTGTTATACATCTCCCGCAGGTACTTTTGCAGCGTTTTCTCACCGCTCAGGTCAGGGCGAACGGCATCCCGCCCGCGGATCGCCTCCTTGAACAGACGCAGCGCACATCGGTAGTCGGAATAACCCGAGGCGAAGTACTCAAGAAAATGGTGTTCCGCGAAGGTCTCATCGTAGATCACGCCCACCTCATATCCCTGCTTCTGCCGGATGTCCTCCGCCAGCTCGGTGTAAGCCTTGCCGCCCACACGGAAGATGCGTCTGCCCGCCAGCGCGAATTGACGGCAGAATTCCTTCGACAGGCCGCCCAGGGTATGCACCTTGGCACGGGCTTTTTGCAGGGCGGCTTCCTCACCGCGGATACGCGCCAAAACCGCCTTTTCTTCGCCGATAAGAATACGCAGGCGGCTGTTCACCCGTTTCTCCCCTTCCCCCACGGGCTTCGAGGCAAACAGCGCCATGGCAAGCTCCCGGTCGGCCCACGTCATGATCGCGAACGGGTCGCGGGAAATGTCCTTTTCGTTGATCTTCAGCTCCAGCATGATCGCACCTCCGTCAAAGTATATTTTGTGTTATGGCAGGTAGCGCCGATGCCTATTCTTTCACAGCATCGTTCTTGATGTCGCGCAGCACCAGTTGACGGATGTAGCCCGTCACATTCTCCTTTTTGTCAAGCTGCTCAATGACCTCCGCATCGTTTTCCACGTGCAGCGCAAGCCGATAGTTTCTATACAACTCCTTGCGTGCATCGTTGATCCTCTTCACATTTTTAGCCTGATACTTTCGGTTGGCAGCCTTCTGCTTTTCATAATAGTCCGGGCGACACACCCGCATGATCGTTGCATTGGACACTTTGTACTGAACTGCCAATGCCGTATACGGAACTCCCGCGTCATGGGCCTCTTTGATCGCCGCTTTCTGTTTTTCCGTCAATTTGTGTTCTCGAGCCATAGACTTAGATCCTCCTTGCCTCTTAATAGTTTACTTGATATTATCATATATCTTTATATATGTCAATACCTTTTTCTGCTTTTTTGAAAAAACTTTACAAGGCAGGCGGCTCTGTACTCTTATGGCAACAGAGCTTGCTGATACTGGTTTTATTCCTGCTGTTGGGAGACGTGCCGAAGCCGCAGGCGGCATATAGCGAGCCGGAATGCCTTGCCCTGTTCGGCCCGCCGGACAAGGCGGAGACGGAAGCCTTTCAGGGGTTGGCATACGCTCGCGTATCTTTATATATGTCAA
>OQWA01000521.1_pt1 | contig 11320 bp, 16 predicted proteins | sample 1691581 | NCBI WGS metagenome assembly OQWA01 (sample SAMN03418264, study PRJEB22391) | human gut metagenome | biome: human-gut; feature: organic feature; material: feces | host: Homo sapiens | place: Tanzania | collected 2013-01
GCCGGCGGCTCCAGAGTGCGCTGCTTGTGGTCAGGTGCATCTTGCACAACTGTTACTTGGAATAGGCGGGGCTTGCAATTTATGATTGATAGCTATAGAGGAGAGGGGTTAGAGCCTGCAAGGAATAGCTATGGGAAACAGGAAAGGTTGAGGATGAAATTATGCTGGTTTTGGAATTGAACAGAGAGAATATAGAGTATGACGTTTATTCGCTGGTAAAGGCTTTTTACCCGGAGGAGCAGGTCGCGGTGCTGATGCCGGAGAGCAGACAGAAGAACCGGGAGGAGCTTGCGGATAAGGTCAATATCCGGGTGGAGCTGCAGGAGGATCAGGCGAAGCTGTGGATGGAGGGCAGGGATTATTGTTGGAATGCGGAGGCACATGGAATCCTGCGGCAGAATTTTACGGCGGGAGAGGACGGTGACGCAGAGTATGCAAGGCAGGTGAAGCTGGGCTTCAAATGCTTTTTATATGACGTACTCTGTCAGGAGACGGGAAAGACATTGCCGTGGGGAAATCTGATCGGCATCCGTCCGACGAAGATTGCCTATGGGATGCTTGAGGAGGGGAAGAGCAGACAGGAGATACTGGACTTTTACAGAGAGAAGCATCAGGTCAGCGCGGAGAAGGCGGAGCTTGCGTTCGACATTGCGGAGCGCGAGAGGCAGCTTTTATCGGGCATACATTACGAGAAGGGATACAGCCTCTATATCGGCATCCCGTTCTGCCCGACGACCTGTCTTTACTGCTCGTTTACCTCTTATCCGATCGGCGGCTACCGGAAGCAGGTCGACAGTTATCTGGACTGTCTGATGAAGGAACTGGAGGCGGTCAGTGAGCTTTGCCGGGGCAGAATCCTCGACAGTGTCTATATCGGCGGCGGCACACCGACGACGCTTGAGCCTGAGCAGCTGGACAGACTGCTTGCAAGACTGAAGGAGCTGTTTGATTTTGAAACCGTGAAGGAATTTACCGTGGAGGCGGGACGTGCGGACAGCATAACGGAGGAGAAGCTGCGGGTGCTTTACCGGCACGGCGTTACCCGGATCTCCGTCAATCCCCAGACCATGAAGCAGGAGACGTTGGATATTATCGGAAGAAGGGCTTCTGTGGCGCAGGTGGAGGAGGCTTATGCGCTTGCCAGAAAGGTCGGTTTTGACAATATCAATATGGATCTGATTCTGGGTCTTCCGGGGGAGCTGGAGGAGGATGTGCAGCGGACAGTGGATCGGGTCGTGGAGCTCGCGCCGGACAGTCTCACCGTGCATTCGCTGGCGATCAAGCGGGCATCCCGACTGAACCAGTGGATTCAGGAGAACGGTGTCGCCATGCTGCACAATACGGACGAGACAATGGAGATCGCCGCAGAAGGCGCAAAGCGTCTCGGACTCGTTCCCTATTACCTTTACCGCCAGAAAAATATGTCCGGCAACTTTGAGAACGTCGGCTATGCGAGGAAGGGCAGGCTCGGGTTGTATAATATTCTGATAATGGAGGAGAAACAGACCATCGTGGCATGCGGAGCGGGTTCAATCACGAAGCGCGTATTCCCGGATGGACGGATTGAACGGTGCGAGAATGTCAAGGATGTGAAGCTGTACATCGAGAAGATAGAGGAAATGATAGAAAGAAAGCAGAAGCTATTCGCAGAAGAATAAAAAATATTTAATGTATTTTGGCGGGTTTCAGATAAATTTTAATAATTATGGCAATTGTAAAATTGACTATAGTCGGGTAAAATAGAAATATAGATAAAATTATGATAAAGTTATGATAAGGAGGAGCCTATGATACAGATTAGACCTGTTTCGGATTTAAGAAATAAGTTTTCGGATATAGAGAAAGCTGTTGGAGGAGGAGATCCGGTGTATTTAACAAAGAATGGCTATGGAACTATGGTCGTGTTAAGTCTGGAAGCCTACTCGAGATTGACGGATGGGGTGGAAAGTGCAATCGATGAAGCCGAAAAGGCTGCTATGGAAGATGACAGAAGATATACGCATGAGGAAGTGTTCTCAAACCTTCGAAGGAGGGTAAATGGCTGATACTAAGTATAAACTGCGGTACTTACCTTTGTTTTATGAAGATTTGGAGCAGAAGGTAGTTTATATTGCGGAAAAGCTGCAGAATCAAAAAGCGGCGAATGACTTGCTTGATGCAGTAGAGAGTGCCATATTGGAGAGACAGCCTGTGGCAGAGGCGTTTGAGCCACATCATTCCATGAGAGAGAGACGTTATTTATATTATTGTATCTATGTAAAGAACTTTGTCATTTGGTATGTGGTTATTGATGATGAAGGTGAAGATAAGATTATGGAAGTTCGGAGATTCCTATATAATAAGCAGAACAAAGAAAGACTTCTGTAAAAAATGAGATACCAATTTTGGAATATGACACAAACAGTATGGCTGCTTCCGGAGAGAGCGGTAATGCTGTTTATGGAAAAGAAAATTGACGAATACAACATGGACGCTGTGACGGAGGTGGAGTAATGCGGACAGAAAAAGAAATGTATGATTTAATCTTAAGTATTGCGCAGAATGACGAAAGAATCAGAGCATTATATCTTAATGGATCCAGAACAAATCCAAATGTGCCGAAGGATATTTTTCAAGACTATGATGTTGTTTATGTAGTAACGGAAACATTTCCCTTTATTGATGATAAGGATTGGATTAAGCGATTCGGAGAAATTTTGTATATGCAATATCCGGATGAACATCCTGATTTTCCGAGCGATAAAGAAAATTTTTATGGCTGGTTAATGCAGTTTACAGATGGAAATCGAATTGATCTGCATGTTGAAACAATCAGCCATGCGCAGGAGAATATTGTGAATGACAGCTTGTGTAAAGTTCTCCTGGATAAAGACAATTGTCTGCCGGAGATTTTACCTTCATCGGATATAAATTATTGGATACATAAACCTACCTTTGAACAGTATCGCTGTACTTGTAATGAGTTCTGGTGGTGTTCAAATAATGTGGCAAAAGGGCTGTGGCGTGAAGAAATACCTTATGTACAGGATATGTTGAATTTTGTGGTGAGAAAACAGTTGGAGAAGATGCTTTCCTGGAAAGTGGGCATAATGACAAATTTCTCAGTCAGCGTGGGTAAATCGGCAAAATATATGTATAAATGGGTTTCTGCACAGGAATGGGAAAAATATTTACAGACTTATTGCGGAGCAGATACGGAAACTATCTGGCAGTCGGTGGAGGCAATGTGTTCTCTGTTTATGGAAACCGCTGCATGGGTAGCTGCAGAACTAAACTACGAGTATAACAATACGGAAGCAAGCAATGCCATGTATTTTTTACAATCAGTAAGAGGTTTGGCTAAGGATGCAAGTGAGATACTGTAGGGAACTGTAAAGTTTTTTCCTGTATGTCTCAGAATGGATAAGTCAAAGACAAATCTGGGGAAATAAATCCCAAAAAACTACTTGAATTATCCATGGAGATGTATTATTATTTAGCTAACGATTGGTAGCTTAGAGGCTGCCGAAGAGTAGTGGCGAGTAGGAGGACAGAATGGGTAATGACAGAAAAGAAGAAATTGTATTGGCAGCATTAGAGCTTGCGGCGGAGAAGGGACTAGCCAATGTTTCCATGAGCATGATTGCCGATAAAATCGGCATAAAAAAGCCGTCCATCTATAAGCATTTTGATTCAAAGGATGAAATCGTAGAGGCAATGTATCAGTATCTCAGAAAGCAGGCGAAGGAAAAGGCGAACATAAAGCCGATTGATTACAGTACGCTTTTCATGGGAAAAACAGCTTTAGAGGTATTACAGGCATTGGTACATGGATATATGCGGATGACCCAGCAGGAAGAAATGCTGAATTTTTATAAGGTCATTTATTCCGAGAGAAGCATTCAGCCTATGGCAGCAAAAATTGTTGCAGAGGAGACGAGGAAGATGATTCTGGCAACAAAGCAGTTGTTTTATGCAATGGAAGTACATAAGGTGCTTCATTTCGAGGATGCAGATATGAGTGCAGTCAGCTTTGCGATGACGATCCATGGACTGATGGATTATGAGCTGGATCAAATCTATGGAGAATGTAAAGAGGAGACCGCAGGTGAGCATCTTTTAGAGGACTATTTGAAATGGTTTTGTGAGGAGAATCGTGTGAAAAAATAATTTTTCACTGGAAAGGCATGAGGATTAAGATGAAAAAGAAGAATTTTTTGAATTACTGTGGGTTGTTTGGAGTAGTAGCGCTTTTGTCCTACACAGCAGCGGTTGTCTTTTCGCCGCTGGCGTATCCGGATTATGACTGGATGGCACAGGCGGTAAGTGATTTAAGTGCTGCTAATGCACCATCACTCCGGCTATGGAACCAGCTCAGCTGCTTATATAATGTGTGTACCTTAGTGTGTGCCATGATGGTATGTGCCGGGATCCAGGGGAGAAAAACAAAACTTCTCAGAGTGGGAGTTTATCTGTTTACCCTTATGGACTGGGTGTCGGCGGTTGGATTCGGCATGTTCCCGTTAAGTGATAGTGGATATGCAGGAACATTTCAGGATCAGATGCACATTTTTTCTACGGTAGTGGTCGTACTTTTGTCCATTGTCTCCCTTATTTTAATTATTATTGCCGGAGTAAAGGACAAGGGCTGTCGTTCCTATGGTATTTTTGCAGGGATTGCACTGCTCATGATGATGGTCGGTGCATTTGGCATGAATATTGTTCCGAAAGAATACTTTGGCGTTGTTGAGAGGTTCAGTGTCTTTGCTGCAACCGGGTATAACGCAGTTCTTGGAGTAGAGTTATATCGAATGAAATTCTAGTAATATCCCGCATTTTAGCGGATGTTACGAATCGTGTCGCATATGTGACAGAGCGTTTCTTACTTTTTTTCAGAGCTTGTGTTACCTTCCAGTCAGCCGTCAGGCAATAAGACAAAGGAAGGTGAAACGAAATGAAGAAAAATGGAAAGAAACAATTGATTTCAGGAGGTGTACTGCTTGCGACATTTGCCATCTGGACATGGCTCATACAAAGGGTGGATGTGCAGCCTGCGGGACAGGGAGAGACAGATATTGGATTTGCTACTTTTAACGGCTGGTTTCACAGCGTTACAGGAGTGCATTTGTCAATCTATACCATTACAGACTGGGCAGGTCTGGTCCCGATATTTGTATGCATAGTATTCGGTGGAAATGGTTTATGCCAGCTGATGAAAAGAAGAAGCCTTTTTAAAGTGGACAGAGATCTCATATTCCTTGGAATTTATTATGTGGTTGTAATTTTCGGCTATTTGATTTTTGAAATGATTCCGATCAATTACAGACCGATTTTGATCGAAGGAATACTGGAAGCATCCTATCCGTCGTCCACAACGCTGCTTGTATTAAGTGTTATGCCGACATTGATTTTTCAGGTTAATCGCAGAGTTACAAGTCTGACAGTAAAAAGAATAATAGGTGTTTTGACGATTGCATTTTCGGCATTTATGGTGATTGGAAGACTGATTGCCGGAGTACATTGGTTTACGGATATTGTAGGCGCCGTTATTTTGAGCGCAGGCTTATTCTGCCTATATAAAGCAAGCGTATTGCTGCTATGCGATGGCAAATAACAGGGAGTGGGAACGGACGGAGGCTCTGTCATGGAATTTCATGAAAAACTTCAGGAATTAAGAAAGAGCAGAGGATTAACACAGGAAGAACTGGCAGGAGCGATTGATCTCTTTTATTTTCTGCTGATTGTTCTGCCGCTGTACCCGAAATCAATGGATGGATTTATTTCGTCCGTGAATCTGATTGCCTATACAGAAACAACGGCGTTCAACCGGGTGATTTACTGGGGAATGTTTCTTTTGTTAATTGTAATCGGAATAATAGAGATTGTACTTGTACAGCTGAAGATAACAAAAGTACAAAAAATGAAGCTGACAGTTTCGATGTCACTCAGTATTTTGGCAGTTCTGTTTCTGTCATTGACAGGAGAAACATATGCTACAGCACTGGCATTTTTACTGTTCATTTTGAAAGGATTTTTATACAAGCATTGCATGGATTAAGGAAGTTGAAAAATGAAAACAGATATTGGTAAACATGAATTCTCAGAAGTTATAAATTATGAGAAAGCCAATGGAAGGGACTGTGAGATAACAGCAGACCTGAAATCATCAGAGAATGTACTGCGTGCACAGCGAGGGGCGGCTGTATGACAGATTTGGTGTGCCATACGGCATCATTAGAAAATGCAATTTCTATTTTAAAGTGTGGTTCTCTGTTAGCTGCTGTAAATACAAGCAAACTTTCGGATACTGTTTCACAGCAGGAAGACGGAGATGCAGCGAATGATCCGACAGATTTTTTCCATTATGTCAGGTTTTCGTGGGGAAACTGTCCGGCAGGAGACAGATTGGTAATGGAGAGAAAGCTGGGAAGAAGCCCGTCACCGGATGAGATGGGTGCAGGCTTTACGCCTGGGGTGCGCTTTTACTTTAAGTACGATGATTTAGATAAGCATCCGCAGGCTGTACATGATGGCCTTTTACCAATTAAGGTAAAAGATGAGGTGAAGCTGGCTGATTATGTGTATATGATTATCATTCCATCTGAATATAAGAAAGCAATAATTAAAGTTATGTCGGAACAGTTGTCAGACAGAGCATTTTGTTTAAGTCATGAAAAACTTGATGTATGGCAGTGGTCAGAAAAAGTATATTCCTTTGTACATGAGGTGGCAAAACATTAGAAGAAGGAAATATAAATATTGACAAGTTACCTATCGGTCACTATAATATAAGTAACCGATAGGTAACCAATTTAACACTGTTGTAACAGATCGGAGCAAAAGGGTAAATGAAAATAGATATTGGTAAACATGAATTCTCAGAAGTATGGGATGGTGTTTTTTATAAGGCGTTATCTGATTATCCGGCGGTAAGCGATAACGAGATGAAGGATATTATTGATTTTATAAATTATGAGAAAGCCAATGGAAGGGACTGTGAGATAACAGCAGACCGGCAGGATATTCTGGATTATGTCCGGGAGGAAATACGAAGTCCGGACAAATACAGAGATGTCCGCAGACCCGAAATCATCAGAGAATGTACTGCGTGCACAGCCCGTGGAGGGTGTATGACAGATCTGGTATGTCATACCGCACCTTTGGAAAATGCAATTTCCATCATAAAATGTGGGTCGTTGCTTTCTGCTGTAAATGCGAGGAAACTCCCGGACACTGTATTGCAGAAAGAGGGAAGAAATGCTGCGAATGATCCGCTGGACTTTTTTCACTATGTCATGTTTTCGTGGGGAAACTGTCAGGCGGGAGACAGGCTGGTAATGGAGAGAAAGCTGGGAAGAAGTCCAAGTGCAGAGGAAATGGGACCCGGATTCACACCGGGAGTGCGATTTTACTTTAAGTATGATGAGCTGGAAAAACATCCGCAGGCGGTACATGATGGCTTTTTGCCAATTAAGGTGAAAGATGAGGTAAAACTGGCAGACTATGTATTTGTGATTATAATTCCGTCAGAGTATAAAGAACAGATTATGGCAATCCTGCCTGAAAATCTGACGGATAGAGCTTATTGCTTAGAGCATGAGAAACTGGATGTCTGGCAATGGTCAGAAAAAGTTTATTTCTTTGTGCATGAGCTAAAGGAACACATTAAGAGATAGAACATTGGAGATTACTGAAACTGGTTCAATCGATGGAGGATGAGATTATGAAAAAAAAGACAGTAGTAGCTTTAGTAGCAATGGTGGTAACCTTATGTGCCTGCGGAGAGGGTAATGCATTAAATGAAGGGAGTTCGACGTTACAGACAGAACAGGCTTCTGAAGAAATTGAGACAAGTTCAGAAACCCGGGAACCTGCAACGGACGACTCAGCAACGGAAGAGTCCCCGGCGGATTTAGGAACAGAAGAGCCTTCAACAGAAACAAAAGAACAAGCCCCATCTGTATCGGAGAGTGAAGCAACAGCTGCTTACAATGAGATTATTTCCGGCTATTCGACAGCCCTGTCGGAGCAATGGGCAGGTCAGAAGCTGTGGGATCAGAATCTGAACTATATGATTGCAGACTGCTATGGAGAGGATCCGTTTGAAAACATCGGGTATGCGATTAAGGATATTGACGGGAACGGCACGGCAGAGCTGTTAATTGGCACAACAGCGAAGGTTACAGATGAATTCTTTGGGAAGCTGATATTTGACCTGTATGGTCTGGATGGAAACGGAGGCACGGTTCAGATATTCACCAGCGGAGAGCGTGACAGATATTATTATGCGGGTTCCGGTTTATTTGCGAATCAGGGTTCAAGCGGAGCTGCTGACAGCTTTGATACTACACTGAGCCTGAGTAATGGAGCCCTGTCGGATCTTGGGTATGCAACGGAGGCGACCTCTTACCAGCAGTTAGAATTGCTGCCGTTTGAGAGGAAGCAGGCGACCGGAGACAGTGGAAATGATTCTTCCATACAACTGCCGATTCTTGATGAAATCAATCAAAACACATCAGTAGGAACCACAGGCGCTTATATGACAGCAGTACAGTCAGCCGTAAAATTGTTGGACTGGGGAACGACAACAGGACTTGATCCGCAGGAGATTAAGGATGCTACGGTTGCATGGCTGTCGGATAAGGGAAATGACGAGCAGGTTGCCTTCTCAGAGAAACTGACGGCCGTGGATGAGGCATATCAGAAGTTGATTGGAGAGAAGGCTGATGCAGTGGAGCTTCTGGAATCCGCAGGGTGTGGCGATGCCGCATATCCTTGGAGCGATGCTCCCGTGGAGAGCATTGAGGCAATTATGGAAACGGTCGGTCTGAGATAACACCTCAATCAAGGAGGATGCAGATGGAAAGCAGAGAGAAGAACACAAAGGCAAGAATCTTGGAAGAAGCGCTAAAACTCTTTTCCCAGAGCGGTTATATGGGAACTTCCATGAATGATATTGCGGCTAGACTTGGAGTTACCAAAGCAGCGTTGTACAAACATTATAAGAGCAAACAGGAGATTCTGGACAGCATCGTAGATAAAATGAACGAGATGGATAGGGAAAGAGTAAAGCAATATGAGATGCCTGAAGGAAAAATGGAGGATGTGATCGCCGGATACAAAGGCACTGCGTTCGACAAGATCAGGCAGTTTACAAAAATACAGTTTCTTCATTGGACGGAGGAAGAATTTCCATGCTGTTTCCGGAAGATGCTGACGTTGGAACAGTACAGAGATCCGCAGCTGACAGCACTTTATCAGAATTATCTGGCAGATGGTCCGCTGGCTTACATAGAGACATTGTTTGCAGGACTTCTGGAAGATGCCGGGGAAGCCAGGCAGCTGGCGCTTGATTTTTATGGACCGATCTTTTTGCTCTATAGCATTTATGATGGTACAGATGACAGGCAAAAGGTGATTGAGCTTCTTGAACACCATGTGGATCATTTTGCTGAGATACATAAGAGACTGTCTTAGGAGGACAAATGAAATGAAGGCGATTGTTTATACATCAAATACTGGTAGTACTGCCCAATATGCCAAAATGTTGGGACATGAGTTAAGAGTATCTGTTTATAGTGCTGATGAAGCAAAGAAAGGCGTGCCTACAGGGGCGGAGATCCTTTATCTTGGATGGGTCATGGCAAGTAATATCAAGGGGTATGCGGACAGTGTAAAGAGATATAAGGTTCTTGCTGTGTGTGCTGTCGGCATGGGACAGACCGGAGCACAGGTGAAGGAGATCAGGGAAAAGAATGCGATCCCGGACTCTATTCCGTTGTTCACGTTACAGGGAAACTTTGACGTGGCGAAGCTTCGTGGCGCATATAAGCTGATGATGAGCATGATGGTAAAAACGGCAGGAAAGGCATTGGCAGATAAGGCGGATCGCACTCCGGAAGAAGACGACATGCTGGATATGATGATGAATGGTGGAAAACGTGTCCGGTTTGAAAATCTGAAAGCGGTGATTGATTGGGCGCGGAATAGAGAACAGCAGGGGGGCAAAGAGGGATGAAACTTTATTTTGGAAACACAGTGACGACAATAACAACAGTTATGATAGTATCTCTGGTCGGCTTTATCGGCTATTCCATCTGGAACAGGGGAAGCATAAACTTCTGGGGACGCAGGAGCCTGTTTGTGCTGGCGTATGGTCTCGTCATATGCTGCCTGGCGGCAGCAAGGGACGGACTGGATAAAACGATTCAGTCGGCAATCGACGGCAGCTGTGCACCGGGCATCTTTCCGCTCGTAAGTATTCCTAATCTGATCGGATGCATCGGAGCTGCCATTATTATCATTGCGGCGGTTGCAACACCCATCGCAAAGTCACAGCATGCGCGCGAGGTCTGGTTCTATATTATGTCCGGCGGTGTGATGCTGAAGATTATCGTCATGGAATTTGCAAGGATTTTCCGGTAATGATAGGAAAACGACTGGACAGAAGGGAGTCTGCCTGAAAAAGATATGCGAAAGCCCAAAGCTGAGTAAGGGATGAGTGAAAGACTATAGCTGGTCATGGACGAAACAGGCGGAAGGTGTTATGATGAAAGCATACCGCCTGTTTTTTGGCGCGGTATTTTATCCGAAAGAAAAACATGAAAAATGGCGGGTGTTCACCATGAACAGAGTATATGTGGTAGAGGATGATCCTGTGATTGCCGGGGCAGTTGCAGAGCATTTGAAGGGCTGGCAGATGCAGTGCCGGTGTGCGGAAAATTTTGAGGACATTATAGGGGAAATGCAGCGATTTCAGCCGGATCTTGTCTTATAGGTTATGTTAAAAGAATAAACGCCGTTTTCGTAATCAGCATTTCTTGATTCAAGGCAGTATTTGTGAATGTCGATTATTTTTTGGATATTTTCCGTTTCGGAGAATGTGTAGCCGATCTCGGTCCCATAGCTTGTTGAAACCATGACGGAGCTTACCGATCCTGCTGACGGCACCTTGTTCACGATGCCGAAGCCGTCTGTTGTCCGGCTTATGAAGTTCACGCCAAGCACTGCCGCAACGATAACGACATACTTTACTGCCGATTTCCATATCTTTTTGAAGCCTCTGTTTGTTACTACCTCGAAGATAAGGAAAACTATTCCCGTTGTGATAAATGCAGGAACACCTATCTCATCTTCAATGAGGAAGACTGAGAGAATACAGAAGATAGCCGCTGTAATGATAATGTTGTAAAATACTCTGAATACGAAGGGCTTTGTTACCTGCTCAGCCTTTCTTTTTCTGTAAAGCAGATAGGAAATGCCAAACATTGCCGCTGTGATAAGTATCATCGGGAGCATCCACTTCAGAAGCGGAACGATCGTTGCGCCGTTTGCTGCGGGA
>OQWA01000522.1_pt1 | contig 11292 bp, 9 predicted proteins | sample 1691581 | NCBI WGS metagenome assembly OQWA01 (sample SAMN03418264, study PRJEB22391) | human gut metagenome | biome: human-gut; feature: organic feature; material: feces | host: Homo sapiens | place: Tanzania | collected 2013-01
TAGGGACTGGGGGTGAAGTATATCTCAGTTACTTGGAACTGAGATATTCATCAATCGCCGCCGCTGCCTTGCGCCCCGCACCCATCGCGAGGATTACGGTGGCGGCTCCGGTGACGGCATCACCGCCGGCGAATATGCCCTCTCTGGTCGTGCGGCCTTCGGCGTCAGCCTCAAGACCGCCACGACGTGTGGCCTGAAGTCCCTTCGTCGTGTTGACGATCAACGGATTCGGAGCAGTTCCAAGAGCCATGATCACGGTCTCAGTCGGGATCTCGAACTCGGATCCCGGAATCGGGACAGGGGAGCGGCGGCCGCTTGCGTCAGGCTCACCAAGCTCCATTACCTGAAGGATGGCAGACTTGACAGCGCCCTTCTCGTCAGCCACATACTCGATGGGATTGTGGAGAGTGAGGAAGCGGATGCCTTCTTCCTTGGCGTGCTTCACCTCCTCCAGTCGCGCAGGCATCTCAGCCTCTGAACGACGATACACCAATGTAACGTCAGCGCCAAGGCGCTTGGCCGTGCGGCATGAGTCCATGGCGGTGTTTCCGCCACCCAATGTCTTTGAGGCCCTGCATGAGATTGGCGGCGTATTGAAATACGGTATCCCTGAGTTTAGATTGCCTAACAGCATCGTCGACGTGGAAATAGACAACCTTAGAAAGGCTGGTGTGCATTTCCAGACCGACACGATCATAGGCAAGACCATCTCCGTCAAGGAGTTGGAAGAGAAGGGATTCAAGGGTATCTTCGTCGGTTCGGGAACCGTCTTGCGGAGGCACGGGTAAGGGCTGTTAATCTACACAAAAGAGAGAGCAAGAGGGAAGAGTTATGTTAACGATTTTTGTTGAAAAATTGACCGAAACATGGTACTATAATATACGGATTAATATGCAAATTTGAGAGTGGTTATGAGGCCGAAAGGAGGCACGCATATATGGCTTTTACAGTAAGTGTTGGAGAAGCGGATTTTGCGGCTCTTCGCAATGATAATGCATACTATGTGGATAAGACCGAGATCATGTATGAACTTGTGCATGATACGAATAATAAAGTTACGCTCTTTACCAGACCAAGGCGATTTGGAAAGACTCTGATGATGAGCATGATGGAGAATTTCTTCAGCATCAGAAAAGACAGCAAGAGCTTGTTTGATAATCTTGATATTTCGAAGCATAAGACATTCTGTAAGGAGTGGATGAATCAGTATCCAGTGCTGTTTATTTCTTTTAAGGATGTTGAAGCCGAGGATTTTAGTGGTGCATATAAAATGTTGGCATCGCGGCTTGCGGATGTATGCAAAGGACTGGCAGATATTGGAAAAAGCGATTTAGTTAATCCGGCAGATAAGGATATCTTCAGTCGTTTAATGTATAAAAAGGCAGAGGATGATGAGGTTAAGAATTCTGTTAAAACCATAATGCGTATGCTCTATACCGTATATGGCAAGCAGGTCATATTGCTAATAGATGAATATGATGTTCCTTTGGCAAAAGCAAGCGAAAAGGATACCGCAAAGAATCAATATTATTCCAAGATGCTTGATGTGATCAAGGGAATTATGAGTACGGCGCTTAAGGATAACGAGTTTTTGAAGTTCGCAGTGGTCACAGGATGCTTAAGAATTGCCAAGGAAAGCATATTTACCGGTACCAATAATTTTGCATCATATTCGGTGCTGGATGTAGATTTTTCACAGTATTTTGGCTTTTCGAAGAAAGAGATCACTGCTATTCTTAAAGCTGCTGATAGATCCGAGACGGCTGATACAATAAAGGAATGGTATGACGGATATGTTTTTGGCAACAGCTATGTGTATTGCCCTTGGGATGTGATCAATTATCTTTCTGCGTTAAAGAAGCGCAGAGATGCTAAACCCAAGACTTATTGGAAAAATACAAGTCATAATGGAATCCTTTTGACATTTGTAAAGCGTACTGATTTTGATGTTTCTGACAAATTTGAGGCATTGCTGAATGGAGAGACTATTATTCAGACAATTTCAGATGAATTGACTTATGATACATTGCATTCCACAGAAGATAACCTGTGGAGTGTACTTCTGATGACAGGATACATTACGAAAGCTGATGCGAAGGAAGAAGGGGAAACGGTTTCATTAAAGATTCCCAACAGAGAGATTTCGTCAATATTTGAGGATACAGTGGTGCGTTTCTTCACGGATACGGTAAACGATGACACTGTAAAAGAATTGATCAATACTCTATGGGAAAAGGATGATGTGCGTGCCACGGAGATCATATCAGGACTTCTGTGGGATACGATAAGCTATAACGATTATCATGAGGACTACTATCATGCTTTTCTTGCCGGAGTTTTTGTCGGACGGGGATATAGCGTGGATTCCAACAAGGAGAAAGGTCTTGGAAGACCGGATATATTGCTCAAAGACAAGAAGAACAGACGCGCGATCATTATAGAAGCGAAGAAGTCAGAAAAAGAATCCGATATGGACAAAGATTGTAAGGAAGCCATCAAGCAGATTGTTAAAGAAAAGTATGCCGAAGGTCTGAACGGATATGAGGAGATAATATGCTATGGGGCGGCGTTCTTTCAGAAACAGGTTAAGCTTAAGCTAAAATAATCCTTGATGTGTATTATATGAAATCGAGCGGGGCAGTGTAAATCATCTGTCCCGATATTTTACAGTTTTATTTACGATGACAAATCGCAGTTTGTTCAAGAAAGAGGTAAGTGTATATGAAAATACTGATCTTCAATGGTGGACCACGCAAAGGAAATACATGGCGGCTAACTCAGATTGCAAAGAGATATATTCAGAAAATTGATAAGACAGTCCAATTTTGTGAAGTGCATTTATCAGATATAGATATCCCATTCTGCACAGGCTGCAGTAACTGTTTTCGCAAAGGACATAAAACTTGTCCGCATCATAATAAAATTCAGCCAATAATAGATATGATAGAAGAATGCGATGCGGTTATTTTCTCTATTCCTTGTTTTCAGGGGCATTTGCCCGGAATTATGAAAAATTTTACAGATCATATGGCATTTATGTTGCATAGGCCGAGATATTTCAAAAAGAAGGCTCTTATAATCAGTACAACTGGAGGTGTATCTGCTCAGAGTACAACAAAAGCCTTGGCAGCGACGTTGCCTGGGTGGGGCTTTAATAAGTGTTACCAGCTTCCGATAACTGCACTGAGCTGGAACGACTACAAGCCAACAGAAAAGGATATGCGAAGAACATATGATATCACGAAGAGATTTTACCTTGATGTGAAATCCGGAAAAGCACATGTTCCGGGAGTGGGCGTGCTGATACCGTTTAATCTATTTCAGGCCATGTGCATTGATAATAAAGGAGAAAAAGAATATCCGACTGAAGATAATAACTTTTGGCCGAAATACAAAGGCATGAGATATGCTCCGGGTATACCAATGACGCCTTTTAAACGAGTCATAGGTTGGCTTATATATCAAATCGGAAAGAAGCTTTCACAGACAATGGTGATCACATATAGGAAATAGACCACCAAATTCAAGTTTGTCGGGATAATGTTATAGTAAGTTTCAGGATAACCTAGAAAGGCAAATCGGATTTTTTGAGGAGGCGATATGAAAGAACTGATCATTCCATCAAAACTGAACGAGGGAGACACAATAGCTTTTATTTCTATCTCAGGCGGTCGTGCCGGTGATGAAGATATGCTTCCCAGATACCTGATGGGTAAAAGAAGATTCGAAAAAATTTTTAATGTAAAGGTGATTGAAACACCTCATGCGCTTAAAGGAAGCAGTTACCTTTATGATCATCCCGAGAAAAGAGCAGAGGATCTGATGTGGGCTTTGAAGAATGATTCCATCAAAGGAATCATCTGCAATCAGGGCGGAGATGATTCTTACCGTGTTCTTCCTTATATCGAGCCTAAGGTCATTCATGATAATCCCAAGGTATTTATGGGCTTTTCAGATATTGCCACATGGATGGCTGTGTTTGTATATGCAGGCGTACGTGCATATTACGGTCCTACAGTTCTGACGCCGCTCGCACAGCCCGGAAAGCTTGATGAGTACACTGAAAATGCGATCAGGAGGACACTGTTTTCGACTGAAGTAATAGGTGAGATCAAACCAGCGGAAAAGACCACGTCCATTGACTGGACTACCACATACACGATTAATGGAGTGCAGTATGAACGCTTTCCAGATAATGATGAGATAGAAGATTTAAATGATCCGATTCTATGGGAGTCCGGGATGGGCTACAAGGTGCTGCAGGGAAAAGGAAAAGTCAGAGGGCATATAATCACAGTCTGCGGAGGTCCTCTCTGGCAGATAATGGGAACGAAGTATTTCCCGGGTCCAGATGTTTGGGAAGATTCCATTATTGCGCTGGAACACTGTAATATCTATGACAGTAAATTGGCCGGCTTACATGAGCTTCGCGCATTTGCTGCGGCGGGCGTGTCAAATCTCACAAAAGCCGCAATAAAAGCCTCGGTTCTGAAGCTGCTCGAGGAAAAGCCGATAAATAAAATAACCGTTAAAGATATTGTCGAGGACTGCGGAATAAACCGCAACTCGTTTTACTACCATTTTCAGGATCTGCCCGCCGTAATCGAAGCGATCGTCGTTGAGGACGCGGAAGCGATAATAGACCGCTACCCGACGATAGACAATTTTGACCAGTGCCTTAACGTTGCGGTGAGCTACGCCGTAAAAAACCGAAAAGCCGTGTACCATGTATATAATTCGGCAAACCGCGAGCTTTTCGAGCGCTGTTTGTTCAATGTCTGCGAATATGTCGTGACGACTTACATAAATAAGCTGCTCGGCGAAAAACAGATTGACCCGAACGATAAAAATATTCTTATAAGATTTTACAAGTGCGTCTGCTTCGGTCAGGTTATCGACTGGATGAACGGCGGAATGAAAGAATCCGCACTTGACGACTTCCGCCGCCTGTTTGAAATACGTCAGGGCGTTGCCGAACAGCTCGTCAACCGCTGCACCGACGAATAATTGTGCAAACGCCCCATTTTGCCCAAAATTATCACACAAAGCCCCCCGTGTCTTATTTTCAGACACGGGGATTTTTTTATCCGTTTCAATTTTGCTTCCGACGGGGTATAATAAAAGCGTAAAAGGAAAGGAGGTTATCGGTATGAAATCATCGTTACCCGTTACCGCTGCAAAAGCAGGCTATATCATAATGTCGGCGTTCATGTGCCTGCTCGGAATAATCTTTATCGTAAACCCCGAAAGCTCGGCACTCTTTATCGGAATCGTCCTCGGCGTTTCGCTTATCCTCTTCGGCATAGTAAAGCTGATAGGATATTTTTCAAAGGACCTGTTCCGCTTAGCATTTCAGTATGACCTTTGTTTCGGAATACTTTTTATGGTTCTCGGAACAGCAGTCATAATAAATGCGCAGAGCATGATAAGCTTCATCTGCTGCGTTATCGGAATTGCCGTTATTGCCGACGGAATATTCAAAATTCAGATCGCGAACGATTCCAGACGCTTCGGCATACAAAGCTGGTGGCTTATCGCCGTTTTTGCGGCAATTTCACTTATTATCGGCGCGCTTCTGCTGCTTTACCCCGAAAAGGGCGCAAGCGTTATGGTAATTCTTCTCGGCGCGTCGATTCTCGCGGACGGAATACTCAATCTCGTGACTATTCTGCTCGCGGTCAAGATTGCGAAAAACCAGAAGCCTGACGTGATCGAAATAACTATCGACAAATCGGACGAATAAGCAAAGATTAAGGAAGCAATGATTAAATCTGGTGCGCAGATTGTACAATGAGGACGACGCAAGGCATGATTTAATCAGCACTTCCTTAAAGAAAGGGAGTGTCTGCTATGACAGGATACGACAGCTCGGTTCTTATAATGATGACGGCGATAATATCCTTTATCGGCTTTACTGTTGAAAACACATGGATGCTTTTAAAGCACGGCTATATCGACAACAGGAACATGACATTCCCGTTTCTGCTCGGGTACGGCTTGCTCGTAGTCGGAATGTTCGTTCTCTTCGGAGTTCCGGGCGATATACGCCTGCTGGGTACGCAGTTTCTCCAAGGCGAAACGCAGATGCAATATGTGGTATATTTCCTCATATCCTTCACGGTCGTAAGCCTCGGTGAAATCGCGCTCGGCTTCTTCGTTGAAAAGGTTTTCGGATTTGAATACTGGAATTACAACGATATTCCGCTTCATATCACGAAATATACCTCCGTTCCGACAAGTACGGGCTTCGCGCTCCTCATAACCTCCTTTATGGGAAGCTGCTTCGAGCCGCTTCTGCGGCTTACGCAGCGCGTTCCGCCCACACTCCTTAACATTCTCGCCGTAGCGCTCGGTACGATAATGGTCGCCGACTTTATCGCCAGCTTCACTAAAATGTACCGCACGCGCAGCCTTAATGAAAAATGGAGAAAAGAAATACCCCTCGCAAAGAAATACAGAAGATGAGAAAGGAATGACAGAAAATGAAATTTTCAAAGGCGGTCGTAAAATACCGCATACCTATCCTGATTATCACTCTTGTGCTGATGATACCGTCGGTGCTGGGAATGATCGGGACGAGAATAAACTATGATATGCTCGATTATCTGCCCGACGATATGGATACCGTAATCGGTCAGAACGAACTTATGGAGGACTTCGGAAAAGGCGCGTTCTCGTTCATAGTCGTGGAGGATATGCCCGATAAGGACGTTGCGGCGCTTACCGATAAAATAAAGGACGTCGAACACGTTGATACCGTCCTCTGGTACAGCTCCCTCGCAGACGTTTCTATCCCGATGGAACTGCTCCCCGATAAGCTCTACAATGAATTCAACAAAGACGGCGCTACAATGATCGCGGTTTTCTTCGACAGCGCGACATCTGCCGACGTAACAATGGACGCGATACGCGAGATACGCTCCGTCTGCGGAAAACAATGCTTCGTTTCGGGTATGTCCGCTCTGGTTACCGACCTTAAAGACCTCTGCGAACAGGAAGAACCTATTTACGTTGCGCTTGCGGTAATATGCGCGTGCGTAGCAATGGTCGCGCTGCTAGACGGCTGGCTTGTTCCGTTCGTTTTCCTCGCAAGTATCGGCATGATGATACTTCTGAACCTCGGCACAAACTTCTTCTTCGGAGAAATTTCCTACATAACGAAAGCTCTTTCCGCTGTTTTACAGCTTGCCGTAACAATGGACTATTCAATATTCCTCTGGCACAGCTATAACGAACAGCTTACACATAACACCGATAATAAGGAAGCTATGGCGACGGCGATTCACGAAACGCTCACTTCCGTTGTCGGAAGCTCCTTAACAACGATAGCGGGCTTTATCGCCCTCTGCTTCATGACGTTTACGCTCGGCTTTGACCTCGGTCTTGTAATGGCGAAGGGCGTTCTGCTCGGCGTAGTCGGCTGCGTGACCGTTCTCCCGTCGCTTATACTCCTCCTCGATAAGCCGCTTCAGGAAACGAAACACAAATCCCTTATCCCGAACATGGAAAAGTTCGCTTCAAAGGTCACAAAAGTGTTCCCCGCGTTCCTTATCGTATTCGCAGTGCTTGTTGCGCCCGCGCTTTACGGCTATAACAGGACGAACGACGAGGTTTACTACGATATGGGACAATGCCTCCCCGAAGATATGGAATACGTTATCGCAAATTCAAAGCTCTCGGAGGATTTTGACATCGCCTCAACGCACATGGTTCTTGTAAGCGCGGATCTGCCGAGCAAGGACGTAAGAAACATGATAAAGGAAATGGACGAGGTAGACGGCGTAAGATATGCAATAGGACTTGAAAGCGTTATCGGCTCGAGAGTTCCCGAAGAAATACTCCCCGACAGCATAAGAAGCGTTTTAAAGAGCGATAAATGGGAACTGCTGCTCATCAACTCCGAATATAAGGTAGCGAGCGACAATGTAAACGCTCAGATAGATTCGCTCAATGAAATACTCAAGAAATATGATGAAAACGGTATGCTTATCGGCGAAGCGCCCTGCATGAAAGATATGATAGAAACGACAAACCGCGACTTCCAAGTTGTAAACGCGGTATCTATCGTAGCGATATTCGTAATAATCGCAATAGTTACCAAGAGTGCGAGCCTCCCGTTCATTTTAATCGCGGTAATCGAGCTTGCAATATTCATCAACCTCGGACTTCCGCATTATCTCGGTCAGTCGCTTCCGTTCATCGCTCCTATCTGCATAAGCACTATCCAGCTCGGCGCGACGGTCGATTATGCGATACTTATGACGACCAGATATAAATCAGAAAGAATTTTGGGCGCGGATAAACGCTCGGCGGTAACAACGGCGCTCGCTTCTTCGATACCCTCGATAATCGTAAGCGGCATGGGACTTTTTGCGGCGACATTCGGCGTAGCGATCTATTCAGACATCGACATTATCAGCTCCATGTGTATGCTTATGGCGCGCGGCGCTATAGTAAGTATGCTCTGCGTAGTATTTATCCTGCCCGCTCTGCTCATGCTCTGCGATAAGCTCATAATCGCAACAACGGCAGGTATGAAGAAGAAAGTAACCAACTGATAAGAAAGGAAGATATATCATGTGCATCAGAACAAAGAAGATCCTTGCCGCAGCAGTAGGCGCGGCGGTAATATTAAGCTCGGCAGGTATCGTTTATGCCGCCGATTCGGATAAGAACAATGCGACGGAAAACACCGAACCTGCCGCAGTTGAAACAAAAAACGACAGCGAAGATACCCCCGTAAAGGACGAAACCGTCTATGTTTTCGCAAACGCGGACGGCAGCAGAAATAAAATAATCGTAAGCGACTGGCTCAAAAACACGCTCGGCGAAAACGCTCTCTCCGATTATTCCGAGCTGAGCGGAATTGAAAACGTAAAGGGCAACGAGAGCTTTTCGGGAAGCGGCGACCTCACATGGAGCGCAAACGGCGGCGATATTTATTATCAGGGCACGATAGATAAGACGCTGCCCGTCGATATGAAAGTTACATACCTGCTTGACGGAAACGAAATTTCTCCCGCAGACCTCGCGGGAAAGAGCGGAAAGGTAACAATCCGCTATGAATTTACCAACAATCAGTACGAGACCCGCACGATCGACGGAAAGGAAGAGAAAATCTACGTTCCGTTCGCGGCGATAACGGGTATGCTGCTCGACAACGACGTTTTCACGAACGTTGAGGTAAAGAACTGCCGCCTTATCAACGACGGCGACCGCAGCGCTGTAGTCGGGATAGCTTTCCCAGGACTTACCGAAAATCTCGGACTTGACAGCGAAAAGGTCGAAATTCCGGAATATTTCGAAATAACTGCGGACGTAAAGAACTTCTCGCTTACCAACACCTTTACCGTTGCTACAAACGAAGTGTTCAACGATATTGAAGTGGACGGCTTTGAGGACATCGACAAGCTCACCGAGGCTGCCACAAAGCTCACCGACGCTATGGATCAGCTTATCAGCGGTTCGGGAGAACTTGCGGACGGACTTGAAACGCTGCTTTCCTCCTCTGATGAACTTGCTCAGGGCGTAAATACCCTCGCGGACGGTTCGGAGCAGCTCGCAGCGGGCGCAAAAACGCTCTATGACGGCACGGGCGAACTTACCGCAGGTGTTGGAACGCTTTACGACGGACTTTCGCAGCTTGATGAAAACAGCGCGGCGCTCAACGCCGGCGCAAGGCAGGTGTTCGACACGCTCCTCGCGACTGCCAGCGAGCAGCTCAAGGCGGCGGGTCTGGACGTTCCGACTCTGACGGTCGATAACTATAAGACTGTGCTCGACGGCGTTCTGGCGGGACTGAGCGACGAGGGTCTGACCGAGCAGGCGCGTGAAAAGGTCGCAGCGGCAGTAAATGCACAAAAGGACGTTATCACGGCGAAAGTTACCGAAGCTGTCCGCGCACAGGTTCAGGTAAAGGTTCTCGAAACGCTCGGAATGACCTCCGAACAGTATGAACAGGGCGTTGCCGCAGGAGTTGTTTCGGCAGAACAGCAGACGCAGATAAAGGCTGCGATTGACGCGCAAATGGCTTCCGACGAGGTAAAGGCGCTCGTTGAGCAGAACACCTCGGAACAGATCGATGCGCTTATCGAGCAGAATATGCAGTCCGCAGACGTTAAAAATCAGCTCACTCAGGGTAAGGCTGCCGCAAAGGCGGGTCGCGAGAGCATAAAGAGCCTTGTCACCCAGCTTGACAGCTACAACGAGTTCTACACGGGTCTTGCGGCGTATACACAGGGCGTTTCTTCCGCAAAGGCGGGCGCGGAGCAGCTTGACGCGGGCGCACAGACTCTCGGCAGCGGCGCAAAGGAGCTTTCCGACGGCATGACGGAGCTTAACGCGGGCGTTCAGAAGCTCGGCGAAAATGTTCCCGCGCTTATCGACGGCGTTACCCAGCTCCGCGACGGCGCAAAGGAACTTAACGCGGGCATAATCAAGCTCAACGACGAGGGCATTTCAAAGCTCGTGAACGCGATCGACGGCGACATTGAGGGCGTTCTCCACAGACTTGACTTAACCTCCGAGGTTTCGGAAAATTACCGCACATTCTCGGGTGTTTCGGACGAAACGAGCGGTCAGGTCAAGTTCGTATACCGCACCGAAGCGATTGAATAAAAGTAAATAAGGCATAAAAATCCCTCCGGAAATGATTTTTCGGAGGGATTTTTTACGTTAATAACGTTCTGTGCTGAGAAGAGATTTTTACGACGAAAACGGTTCACTTCGTTCTCGGCTTTCTGCCCGTGAGAAATTCGATAGAGCGCTCGACGGAGGTGCGGACGTGCTCCATTTCGGGGTTGTGCAGCTTTCCCGCGTTGCGGTAATCGAAGCTGTTGCAGAAATCGTTCACGTCGCTGTTGAGCTGCTTTACATACTCCGAAAGAAGATTATCCAGAGCGGCGGTAAATTCGGCAAGATCGCCTTTCTGCAGTTTCGTCGGCGCGACCGACATGAGCATATTATAATGCGGAACGCAGATATATTCCTGCGTTTTGAACAAGTTCTTGAACTTCGGGTCTTTCACGAACATAGTGAAAACCGTTTCGAGCATATGGTTTATACCCCAGTCCACCTTGCTGCACACAAAGCAGGTCTGCTCGATTTCGGCGGACTTTTTCGCCTTCGCGTTTTTCGAGAAAAACAAGCCTTTTTTTTCAAAAATATTCTTTCTCGTATTTTCGAGATAGCTGTTCAGCATAAGTCCGAGCGACAGACGGTTGTTCTGCTGGAGCAGCATTTCAAAATGCGTAAAGCAGAAGCCAAGCTCGTTTGTCTCCATTCTTACGTCAG
>OQWA01000523.1_pt1 | contig 11291 bp, 7 predicted proteins | sample 1691581 | NCBI WGS metagenome assembly OQWA01 (sample SAMN03418264, study PRJEB22391) | human gut metagenome | biome: human-gut; feature: organic feature; material: feces | host: Homo sapiens | place: Tanzania | collected 2013-01
AGTCCGCCTGCTCCTTTGCTATTGTACCCCAGGTGGCACCTTTTTTAGTAGTTTCACCGGTAAGATAAGCTTTTCCGCCGGCTTCAAACGAAAATCCCGGATGGTCAGAGACAAAACCTGCAACGGCGTGGGCATATTCTGCACTTACAAACATTACGGCATCTTCCCCCGCGCACTGGAGCATTACATCAATAAGCATAGAACGGCTGTCGCAGTCACTTCCCCTTCCCAAGAGAACAGACGGCAGTGGTGTAAAGTCACTGGATTTTAAGTTTCTGCCGTAGTCCAGGTTTTGTGTCCAGAACAGAAGTTTTTGTGCATAAGAAGTCATGTCGCTACATTCCGGGGCAATTTTTTCATAAACATTTTCGGCTGTTTGCGAAAGTCTTCCTGCAGAGTCGCGGAAAATCATTCTGTAATAGCGCTGCCATACTTCTTTCCAGAGAGGGCTTTTCTGGTATAGGAGCGATACGGAATATTCCCTGTCCACAAGATACTGCGCTGCTTCTTCGTCCGATTTGTCCAGTGAAGTTTTTATTGTTTTGCCGTCAATCTGAAGTTCTACATGAAGTTTTTCTTCTCCCGGGAAAATAAATGAAGTAAGCGGGCCGCATTCAAAGAAACTGCTTCTGTCGGGGTAAAGGGAATCTGCGATGCTTGCGGCAAGGCTCAGTGCCTGAACGTTGTCTTTTTGAGTAGTCCACGCCGCGCACAAAAAAAGCGTGTCATCTTTTGGAATGCGCACACATACGGCATAACCTGCAGCCGGTGTTCCAAGTACTTTTTCTTCTATTATACCGCAGGCTCTGTCTCTTTTGTTCCACGGAATTGCACCGCATGAAAAGCCTTCTGCTATTTTTTCGAGCGAACCGTTCAGGGCTTTAAGGGCACTGTCATATCTTTTTGCACCGTAAATGCGGACCAGGGCTTTAACAGGGGCGGCATCCGATGCAAGCAAAAAGTATGTGCCTTCTGCGTTGCTTTCGGTAACATTTGTTCCTTCTGGAAGATCCATTGTAACTTCATCGCCGTAAATGCTGAATCCGGTTCGTTCTGCAAAGGATGAATGTGCTGTAGCAAAAAATGCGCATAATGCACAGAGAATAAATCTGTAAAGTTTGCCCGTTTGTATTGTCATTTTATTGAACCTCATTTAATATATTCGGCAGATGGAACGCATTTCAGTATTATTTGAAAACGAAGAGATTCTTGTCGTAAACAAGCCGTTCGGACTTGCTGTCCAGGGCGGTAAGGGCGTGGGCCGCTCCCTTGATGATGAACTGTCGGCACAGGTAGGTTACAGAGTTCATCTTGTTCACAGGCTGGACAAAGATACGTCGGGGATTCTTGTAGTTGCAAAAAACACGCAGTCAGCCGCAAAATGGACGTCTCTTATCGGAGGCGGCCTTGTAAAAAAACAGTACATGGCCGTTTGCACAGGAGAACCTGATTCCGGCGGTACTGGAAATGGCAAAATAGAAACTTCAGTTACCGCACACGGAAAAGTTCAGTCTGCCCTGACATATTTTACCGTAGAAAAGCGCACATCTGTTGCCGTAGAAACAGAAGGCGGCCTTAAGGAGATTCCGCTTTTTCTTTTGAAACTTGAACTTGGGACAGGCCGTATGCACCAGTTGAGGATACAGCTTGCGGGAGCCCGTTCCCCTATTGCGGCAGATGACCAGCACGGTGACTTTAAAACAAACAAACTTCTTCGCAAAGCCGGAATAAAAAAACTTCAGCTTGCGGCCGTCTGCCTTAATCTAAAAGTACCGGGAGTTCCTGAAAAAATAGAAATTCCGCTTCCTTTCCATATGCAGGAAACTCTGGAAAAGTACTTTGGTTATTGACATATTTTTTCTTATATGGTAATGTAATTGTACATTTTAATATTCTTTAAGATGGAGCCGAAAAAAGGGCTCCTTTTTTTTAGTCTTTTTAAGAGGTTTGATTTGGAATATATTTCTCCGGAAAAAAATCCCTATTTCAAGGACTGTTCCGCTGTAGTAGAGGCGGAGGGTTTTAAACTTGTGGAACTGCAGGTTGTTCCACAGCACGGAGCTGTTCGTGTATCTGCAGTTATCGCGTCAAAAGATCCCTCAAAGGACATTGGTGTTTCTGACTGTGCAAAGGCACACCGCGCTCTTCAGCCAAAGTTAATTGCATTGCTTCACAAGTCCGAGGACGATGTTTCCATGGAAGTGTGTTCTCCCGGAATGGAACGCAATTTCAAAAATGCCGCAGAATTTTCTGTCTTTACCGGCCGTGAAGTACGTGTATGGGACAAAACTGTCGGTGACTGGGTTCGCGGCATAATAAAATCTTCTGATACAGAACAGGTTACACTGGAACTAGAGGCTGGCGGTGAAAAATCCGTAGCCTATAATGATATTGCCAAGGCAAAATTTATACATTTATAAGGGGGCTTGATATGTCAGAAATGGCAGATGCAATCCGTGCGCTTTCCGCAGAAAAGGGTATCAGCGAGGATTCAATCAGGCAGACAATTGAAAACACAATTAAGGCGGCTTACAAGAGAACTTTCGGAACATCGGACAACTGTATAGTTAAATTTGCCGATGACAATTCCGATGTTGACGTTTATTCCCGTAAGACTATTGTTGACGGAGTTTATGATCCTGTTATGGAAATAGAACTTGAGGATGCGCTTAAACTTTCTTCTGACAGCGAACTCGGTGACGAAATAGACATCCGCATTGATCCGCATGACTTTGAGCGTTCTGCAGTTACTACAGGAAAACAGGCTGCACACCAGGCTCTGGGCGAAAGTTTCAAGGATAATCTTTACAACGAATACAAGTCAAAGATCGGTGAGGTTATAATTGGATACTACCAGCGTGAACACAAGGGAAGCATTTATGTAGATCTCGGAAAGGTCGAAGGCGTGCTTCCTGTAAAATACCAGAGTCCGCGCGAAACTTACGAAAAGAATGACAGAATAAAGGCACTTATTGTAGATATAAAGAAAACTTCTTCTGGTATTCAGCTTGTTTTGAGTCGCAGCGATCCTAAACTTGTAGAAAACATTCTTTCCGTTGATGTTCCAGAAATTGCAGATAAGATTGTTACCATAAAGAAAGTTGTACGCGAAGCCGGTTACAGAACAAAGATTGCTGTTATAAGTGACAAGAGTGATGTTGATCCGGTTGGCGCATGTGTTGGTCTTAAGGGAACACGTATACAGAATGTTATTCGTGAACTTTCAGGTGAAAAAATTGATGTTCTCAGATATGACGAAGATCCGCATGTGTTCATCAAAAATGCACTTTCACCTGCCGAAGTCAAGAAAGTTATTGTTCTTGATGAAGACAAAAAGCTTGCTCTTGCCGTTGTTTCTGAATCTGAATTTTCAATTGCAATCGGTAAGCAGGGACAGAACGTTCGTCTTGCAAACAGACTCTGCGACTGGAATATTGATGTCAAGACAGAAGAACAGGCTGCCGAAATGGATGTTTCCGAAACAGATGCACGCAAGGCCGCAGAAAATCTGTTCAACGGGGATTCTGAAAATTACGAAGAAATAACTTCTGTCGCACAGCTTTCTGGCATTGAACCGAGAGTTGTTGAACTTCTCAAGAATGCAGAACTTGATGACATTGAGCGTTTTGTTGCTGCAGCAAAGGACGGAAGTGCACTTAAGGTAGAAGGACTTACACAGGAAGATATTGATGCTGTAAGTAAGGTTATAAACGATACTGTAGAATTTGAGGAAGAGGATGCCGCAGATGCTGCCGCTGAAGATGCACAGCCGCAGGAAGTTTCTGATGACGAAGAAGAAGAGTACTTCTGCCCTGAATGCGGTGCAAAAATATCTCTTGATATGTCTCATTGTCCAAAATGCGGTGTTGAGTTAGTATTTGAAGAGGAGTAAGGAAATAGAATATATGGCGGATGAATCAGAAAAAAAGCCCGAATTTGTTTTGAACAAAAAAGAGAAGACAACAGAGTCTCAGCCAAAAAAGAAAGTGGTTGTCATCAAGCGCAAAACCACAGGTGCTGCCGGCACAGCTTCAACTTCACCCAAGGAACCTAAAAAGGAACCTCACAGGGTTGTAGTAGCAAAGAAGGCTCCTGAATCATCCGCTAAACCGGAAGATACTAAGAGTGCTGTAGTTCCGGAATCAAAGCCTGCTTCACGTCCTGCAAGTGCAGAAAGTGAAAAACCCGCACAGCCCCAGACCACTTCTGCAGAATCAAAGCCTGCACAGAAGTCCCAGGTACAGACGTTTGAGCTTCACAGTGCCAGACCTAATGTCAAGGCAGGAAACCTCAGTGGCGGACCAAGGGGACGTTACGGCAACGGCGGCTACAACCGTCGCGATGGTGGTGGATTTACAGGCACACAGGCCCGTGAAGGATACCAGAGCCGTGAGCGTACCGGCGGTTACAATAACGGCGGCCAGAGAACAGGCGGCTTTAATAACGGATCGCGCCAGGGTGGTTTTGGTGGCGGAAGGCCTGGTTTCGGCGGTGGTGCTGGAAGACCGGGACAGGGCGCTCCCAGACCGGGTTTTGGTGGCGGTGCCGGAAGACCGTTCAGCGACCCTTCTGCAATTGCCGGAAACAAGGTTCCTGCAAAGAAGCAGTTCAAGGGCAAAAAGCAGGTTTATAACAGAAAGAACAAAGAAGATGTCTTTGATGAGAATGAGCTTTACCAGAACAAAAAGCGTGAGGCAACTCCTGCCAGCGTAGTTCCTTCAAAGATAGATATAATGGAAACAATTTCTGTTTCTGATCTTGCAAAGAAGATGAATCTCAAGGCAAGTGAAATTATCGCAAAACTTATGTCAATGGGAATGATGGTTACAATTAACCAGTATATTGACAGCGATACTGCGACAATTCTTGCTTCTGAATATAACTGTCAGGTTCATCTTGTAAGCCTTTATGACGAAACGGTTATTGAAAGCGATCAGGGCAGTGAAGAAAGCATCCGCCTTCGTCCTCCGATTGTTACTGTAATGGGTCATGTAGACCACGGTAAGACAAAGACACTTGATGCCATACGCAATACAAATGTCGTTGACGGTGAGGCCGGCGGTATTACACAGAAAATCGGTGCTTATCAAGTTGCAACACCAAAGGGTGTCATTACATTCCTTGATACACCGGGTCACGAAGCGTTTACAATGATGCGCGCCCGCGGTGCACAGATTACTGATATTGTAGTTCTTGTTGTTGCTGCAGATGACGGTGTTATGCCCCAGACTCTCGAAGCCATAAACCACGCAAAGGACGCAAAAGTTCCGATCATTGTTGCAGTAAACAAAATCGACAAGCCTGAAGCAAATCCTGACCGCGTTATGACACAGCTTTCTGAGCGTGGACTTACTCCAGAAGCATGGGGCGGCGATACACAGTACGTAAATATTTCGGCCCTCAAGAGAGAAGGAATTGATGATCTTCTTGATGCAATTCTTGTTCAGGCAGAAATGCTGGAACTCAAGGCACAGTATGACTGCCGTGCAGAAGGTAAGGTTATTGAAAGCCGCATAGATCAGGGACGCGGTGTTGTTACTTCTGTTATTATTCAGAGGGGAACTCTCCATACCGGTGATCCTTTTGTTGCAGGAATTTATTCAGGCCGCGTAAGGGCTATTTTCAACGATCGCGGTCAGAAAATCCATGAAGCAACTCCTTCAATGCCTGTTGAAATTCTTGGTATTGAAAGCATGCCGAATGCCGGTGATCCGTTCCAGGTTACTGAAACAGAAAAGAATGCCCGCGCATTTGCTGCAAAAAGACAAGAACTCAGAAGACTTGAAGAAGCAAAAGCCGTCAAGAAGGTTACTCTCGACAATCTTTATTCCACAATTGAACAGAAAGAAATCAAGGAATTCAAGGTTGTTATCAAGGCCGATCTTCAGGGTAGTGCCGAAGCTCTCAAGACTTCACTTGAAAAGCTTTCTACCCGCGATATAAGACTTGTTGTAATTCATTCAAGTGCAGGTGCAATCAACGAAAGCGACGTTATGCTTGCTGCTGCTGATGACAATGCAATTATTATCGGATTCAACGTACGCCCGACTCCGAAGGCAAAGCTTCTTGCAGACCAGGAAAAAATCGAGATACGCAAGTACAATATTATCTACAAGTGTGTTGAAGAAATTACCCAGGCCATGGAAGGTATGCTTAAGCCCGATACAAAGGAAGAAGTTACCGGTACAGCCGAAGTCCGCAATACATTCAAGGTTCCCAAAGTCGGAACAATTGCCGGATGTTATGTTACCGATGGTATTATCAAGCGCTCAAGCAATGTCAATATCATTCGCGACGGTGTTGTTAAATATACTGGAAAGGTTGCTTCTCTCAAGAGGTTCAAGGAAGACGCAAAAGAAGTTCGTGAAGGATTTGAATGTGGTCTTGGAATTGAAAACTGGCAGGATATCCAGGTTGGAGACCAGATTGAAGCATTCGAATTTGTTGAGGTTGCCAGAAAACTTGGACAGACGCTTGTTGACGAAAAAGCCGAAATGGAAAGAAAAGAGGCCCTTCGTGCTTCTGGTTCCGAAGAAGCTGTTTCGACCGACGCAGAATAGCGGTTGTTCATTCCGCGCAACTGGTTTTTAATTACAGGTTACGGTGCTGTTTGTAAAGACAGGCGGCACCGCAGCCATTTTAAAGGAAAACAATAGTTTATGGGACAATACAGGCTTATACGCCTTGGTGAACAGATAAAGCAGGAAATTGCCACAATGCTTTTGCGGCACGAAGTTAAAGATCCGCGTGTAAACGAGTTTCTTACAATCAACCGTGTTGAAGTAGCAGGCGATCTTGCCTATGCAAAAGTTTATGTTTCATCATTTATGGATGACAAAGCCGTAGAGCGCGGTGTAGAAGGTCTTCAGAGTGCGGCTGGTTTTATTCAGTCTTGCATTGCAAAAAAACTTTCTATATATAAGTTTCCGAAGTTTACGTTTATTGCCGACTTCAGTATGAAGGAAGGTTATAAGATGGTACAGAAACTGAATGCGCTTGAGTCAGAAAGAAAATCTGATGAATAAAAAATATTCTCCTTCCGGGGTTATGCTTTATGCAAAGACTCCGGGAATTACAAGTTTTTCTTCTCTCTGGAGTATCAAACATGCACTCGGTACAGATAAGGTAGGGCATACAGGTACACTCGATTCGTTTGCCGAAGGTCTTCTGGTTGTACTGAGTGGAAGTCTTACGCATCTTGTTCCGCATATAACCGGGTTTACTAAAACTTACAGGGCTGTTGTCTGTTTTGGACGCGGTACCGATACACTTGACCCGGGCGGAGCTGTTACTGCAACAGGCCGTGCTCCTTCAAAAGAAGAAATTGAGACTGTGCTTCCGTCGTTTACAGGAGCCCTTCTTCAGACACCGCCTGTTTATTCTGCAGTTCATGTTGGCGGAAAACGTGCCAGCGATATGGCCAGAACCGGAAAAGCCGTCACTATGGAAAGCCGTCAGGTTTTTGTCTATTCAAACACAATGCTCGATTACCGTGCTGCAAGTGACAGTGACCCGTGTTCCTATGCTCTTCTTGAAATTGTCTGTTCAAAGGGAACGTATATCAGAGCTTTGGCAAGGGATATTGCACAGGCGTGCGGAACCTGCGCGCATTTGAGTGCTTTAAGAAGAACTTCTGTTGGTCCGTTTAAACTTGAAGATGCTGCATGTGTTTCTATGCTCGGGGAATTTACAATAGACTCTGGAATAAAAAACGATATGCGCTTTCAAAAAGAGCGTGACAGGCTTTCGGAAAAAATTGAGGCAGACAAAAAAAAGAACCGTGTTACCGATCCGCAGGAAGTTGTAGACGACATACGCAGTCATTTCAGAACGTTTACCCCGGAACTTGCTTCTCTCTGCGGATTCAGATGCGATACGCTTAAAGAAGAATTTCTGCGTTCCTATCTTAACGGGCGTCCTCTTTCGTCACGCATGTTTACAAAAGACCAGGGACCCGAAAAAGACTATATCTTCTATAATCCCGACGAGATTTCTGTATTTTATCCTGACCGTTCTTTTGCAGGAATTATAAAAATAAATGAAGATTACAGACTTTCGTACGGATTCGTTGTTCCGCCTGAAAAAGAAAAGAAAATTTCTGTTTTTTCATGGGATGATGTTTCTGGCAGGGCTTTTCCTGTTGAATGGCTTGCAAAGGGAACTTCTGTTTCTGTAGGAAGTTTTGACGGTTTTCACAGCGGTCATGCAAAACTTGTAGACGGTGTACTGGCAGGCAGCGGTCTTGTTTCGGGTATTCTGATGTTCAGAAAGTCATTCCGTAGTTTTGATTCAGACTACCAGGGTGATGTTTCTACTTTAAGGCAGAGAATAGATTACTGCGCTCAGAAAGGCGTTGACTTTGTTGTGGTAATTGACTTTTCTGATGAATTCAGTAGAATGGAAGGAAGCGTTTTTGTCAGAAAACTTCTGTCGTTGCTTAACATGAAAAGACTGGTAGAAGGAAAGGACTTCAGGTGCGGTTACAAAGGTTCACTTGATATGGAAAGCCTTCGCAAAATGTCTGTTGAGTCAGGTTTTGAGCTGGTTTGTGTTGACAATGTGGATTTTAACGGTGAACGTGTAAGTTCTTCAAGAATACGTGATTCTGTTAAAAAGGCCTGTTTTGCAGATGTTCAGAAAATGCTTTTAAGACCGTTTTCATACGATTGTTCGGGTTTTGACTGGAAGATTTCCAAAAAAAAGTCTTCGAGTGATTTTTCGTGGTTTGAAACGGAGTCTTCTTCGGAACAGGTTCTGCCTTCTGACGGAGACTATAATGTTGTTGCAGTTTTGTCCGACGGAAGTTCTGAAAAAGATCCTTCCGGGCTGAATACACTGCATACCGTTTGTTCAGTAAGCGGGGGACGCATTTCTTTGCTTCTTCCTGCGGCTGGTACATCGGAGCGTGTGCGGACTGTAAATTTTATTCCCGCCGTATAATTAATTTTGCTTGGAATCTAAAATGTCAGTTGGTCCCAGGTAAATATTGAAGGCTGGAAAACACAAGGAGTAAGTAATGGCACTTACAAAAGAAACAACTTCATCTATCGTAACGAAGTTTGGAGCCGGAGCAACAGACACCGGCAATGCAAAAGTTCAGATTGCACTTCTTACAGAGCGCATTAAGGAACTTACCGCACACTGCAAGCAGTTTCCCAAGGACGCTTGTGCTTCACGCGGTCTTCTTAAGGTAGTAGGATCACGCCGCAAGATGCTTAAGTATCTTCAGCGCAAGGATCTTGAGACATACCGCTCTCTTATTAAGGAACTTGGTATTCGCAAGTAAGAGTTGTGTCAGACGGCAGCCTGGGTCATATTTTTTGAGTCAGACTGCCGTTTGTGTTGTATGAGGTGTTCCGGCTGTTCAAACGGTTCGCCCAGGGATACTTTTTTCCCGTTGGAAGTAAAAGAATTTATATATTATAGAAGGAAAAGATGATTCAAAGAGTAACGAAAAAAATCGGTGACACAGACCTGATCCTTGAGACAGGTAAAATTGGAAAGCAGGCTAACGGCTGCGTTTATGCACAGTTCGGAGGCACTGCCGTCATAGCTACGGTTTGCGCTTCAAGCAACGTAACGGAAGGTATGGATTTTGTTCCCGTTACTGTCGATTATAATGAGAAATTTTATGCCGCAGGAAAAATTCCCGGCGGATTTGTAAAGCGTGAAGGTCGTCCAAAGGATAAGGAAATTCTTGTAAGCCGCCTTATTGACAGACCTATGAGACCTCTTTTTGAACCTACATTCGGACGCGAAATTCAGATTGTTCCGACATGTGTTTCTGTTGACGGAAAAAACCCTCCTGATATTCTTGCAGTAATTGCTGCTTCTGCTGCTGTTACAATCAGTGATATTCCGTTCCATGGTCCTGTTGCAGGTGTTCGCGTCTGCTACCTTAACGGTGAATATGTTCTTAACCCTACATATGAGCAGATTGAAAAGTCCCAGCTCGAAATTGTTGTTGCCGGAACAAAAGACGGATTTACAATGGTTGAAGGCGGTGCAAATGAAGCCGGTGAAGATGTTATGCTTGGCGCTCTTGAAAAAGCACAGGACTTTATCAGGGAGATGTGTATTCTTCAGGAAGAACTCCAGAAGCTTGCAGGAAAAGACAAGCTTCCTCTTGCTCCTCTTGATGTTAAACTTGAAAATGCAGAAGCTATTGAAGCAGAAGCTGTTCCTCTTATGAAGGAAGCCTGCTTCCAGAAGGGAAAAATGGCCCGCGGAAATGCAGTCAAGGCTGTAAAGAAGCAGGTTGCCGAGCACTATAAGGAGCAGCTTGAAGATGAGGTTCAGGCACGCCTTTATGATGCTCTTTTTGATGACATCCAGTACAAAATTCTGCGTTCAAGCATTCTTGACAAGGGACTCAGAATTGACGGTCGCGGAACAGAAGATATCCGCCCGATTACATGCGAAGTAAATGTTCTTCCACGTCCACACGGAAGTGCACTCTTTACACGCGGTGAAACACAGTCTCTTGCTGTTACTACTCTTGGAACTGCAATGGACGAGCAGGTTTATGACGATATTGAAGGTGATCGCAGCGAGAATTTTATTCTTCACTATAACTTCCCGCCGTATTCTGTAGGTGAAGTAGGTAAACTTTCTACAGGACGCCGCGAAATTGGACACGGAAACCTTGCACGCCGTTCACTTGCACCGATGATTCCTTCAAGGGACGAATTCCCGTATACAATCCGTGTTGTTTCTGAAATTATGGAATCAAACGGTTCTTCATCACAGGCTTCTACCTGTGGCGGATGTCTTTCACTTCTTGCTGCCGGTGTTCCTATGAAAAAGATGGTTGCAGGTATAGCCATGGGTCTTATTACAGACGGACCGCAGTACAAAAAGTATGCAATTCTTTCTGATATTCTTGGTGAAGAAGATCATCTTGGAGACATGGACTTTAAGGTAGCCGGTACAAGAGACGGTATTACAGGCTTCCAGATGGATATCAAGATTGCCGGTGTTTCTATGGACATTATGCGCAAGGCTCTTGATCAGGCCAAACGCGGACGCAATCATATTCTTGACATAATGGAAAAGTGCATTAACAAACCGCAGCCAATAAGCCAGTATGCCCCGAAAATTGACAGTCTTAAGATCCCTGTAGACAAGATTGGTGCCCTTATCGGACCGGGCGGAAAGAACGTAAAGTCTTTGTGCCAGCAGTATGGTGTTACAATCAACACTGACGATGACGGAACAGTTACAATCTACGGAAAGACAGCTATTTCTACGGATGCAGCAAAGGCAGCCGTTAAGGGAATCTGCGAAGATCC
>OQWA01000525.1_pt1 | contig 11279 bp, 12 predicted proteins | sample 1691581 | NCBI WGS metagenome assembly OQWA01 (sample SAMN03418264, study PRJEB22391) | human gut metagenome | biome: human-gut; feature: organic feature; material: feces | host: Homo sapiens | place: Tanzania | collected 2013-01
AGTGAGTGGACTTCAGAAGTAAGGGTGAGACAAGGCTGTCCAAGCTGTTTACACGGCAGGCATAGCGCAATGCAACCAAATCAAGGTAGCCGCATCTTCTGGCTCTTCCTGTTGTAACTCCGTATTCACGTCCTGTGTCGCGCACATACTGGCAAAGCTCGCCTTCGCTTGTGGCGTTGAACTCTGTTGGCATCGGACCGTTTCCTACGCGTGTCTCGTAAGCCTTGAAAACTCCTAGAATGTGGTCAAGATTGTGAGGACCGATTCCGCAGCCTGTAGCAGCTCCCGCCGCGCAAGAAGCTCCGGAACTTACATAAGGATATGTTCCAGAGTCAATATCGAGCATTGCGCCCTGTGCGCCTTCAAAAAGAATGTTTTCCTTGCGGAATTCCCACATCTTTTGTGTAAGGTCTACACGCATCTGCAAAAGCTGTTCTTTGTATTTATCAAGATAGTCAAGGTCTTCTTTTTCAAGGTCAGCAAGTTTTTCTGTCCAGTCCAAGTCTGCAAGCCGAAGTCCGTCGCGGTGCGCTTTTTCGCTGTAAGCGATTCCTATTCCGCGTCCAGTTGTTCCGATTGGGCGTTTGCGGGACGCATCTCTGTCTTTGTCCATCTGGCGGTATCTTGGAAGAATAAGGTGCGCGCGAAACGGTCAGTTTGTCTTCATCGGAAAGCTCGTCCATGCCCATTATAGCAATGATGTCCATAAGTTCGTTGTAACGCTGCAATATGCGCTGAACTTCGCGGGCAATTGCATAGTGTTCATCGCCGACAACTTCGCGGGAGAGGATTCGGCTCGTTGACTCAAGCGGGTCAACTGCGGGATAGATGCCTTGGGAAGCAATGCTTCTGCTCAAAACCGTTGTTGCATCAAGATGCGCAAAAGTGGTTGCGGGTGCGGGATCGGTCAAGTCATCCGCGGGCACATAAACCGCTTGAACGGAGGTTATTGAACCCTTTTTTGTTGACGTTATGCGTTCCTGCAATGCGCCCATTTCATTTGCAAGCGTGGGCTGATAGCCGACAGCGGAGGGCATTCGCCCCAAGAGTGCGGAAACTTCGCTGCCCGCCTGCGTAAAACGGAAGATGTTATCAATGAAAAGCAGAACATCCTGATGCTCCTCATCGCGGAAATATTCCGCCATTGTCAAGCCGGAAAGGCCGACGCGCATTCTCGCTCCCGGCGGTTCGTTCATCTGTCCGTAAACAAGCGCTGTTTTTTCAAGAACGCCGGATTGCTTCATTTCGTTATAAAGATCGTTGCCCTCGCGCGTACGTTCGCCAACGCCGGTAAATACGGAGATGCCGCCGTGCTGGGTGGCAATGTTGTTGATAAGCTCCATGATGATAACCGTTTTGCCGACGCCCGCGCCGCCGAACAAACCGATTTTTCCGCCTTTGGCATACGGGCAGATCAGGTCAATGACTTTGATGCCCGTTTCAAGAATTTCGGTGGAAGAGGAAAGCTCCGCATATGCGGGAGGCGTGCGGTGAATAGCCCAATGTGCACAGTCCTTCGGGGCTGGTTTTTCGTCCACGGGGTCGCCGAGAACATTAAAAATCCTTCCGAGTGTTTTCCTGCCGACGGGAACGCTGATTGCAGCTCCGGTGTCGGTAACGGTTTCACCGCGCTTGAGGCCGTCGGTGGATTCCATCGCAATGCAGCGAACGGTGTTGCCGCCGATATGCTGAGCAACTTCAACCGTCAGCGTTTTATCGCCGATCGGAACAGTGAGTGCATTGTTTATTGCGGGCAGCCGCCCGGCGGGAAAGTGAACGTCAATGACCGGGCCGATAACCTGGGAGACAGTTCCTGTAAGTGTTTTTGCCATTTTATAAACTCCTTTCGGAAACGGAGTGGTAGAGTGTTGTGAAGCGTTTACGCATCGGCACCGGCGATGATCTCCGTCAGCTCCTGCGTGATCGCGCTTTGCCGCGCACGGTTGTATTCAAGCTGCAAATCGTCCATCATGATGCCTGCATTTTTGGTTGCGCTGTCCATTGCAACACGCCGCGCCGCAACTTCGCACGCAAAGCTTTCTCGAACGGCACCGAACAGCATTGAACATATATATTCCGGAACAACGGCGTTCAGGACGGTTTCACTGTCCGGCTCGAATTCGGCGGGGCGTGCGGAGCCGCCGGACGGCCTTTCAAAAGGAAGCAGACAGGAGAGGTGCGCCTCGCATTGCATAACCGAAATGTATTCGGTTGACACGAGAAGCAGCCTGTCAAATTCATCATTAAGGTAGCGTTTGCAAAGGTCGTCGCAAAGCTCTGCACATTCCTGCACGGTGAAAGCTTCCGCACCGTAACTGCGTTTCGTCAGAGTGTTCCAACGTTCAAAACCGCGTCTGCCGATGGGAATAACCTCGATTATGTCGTAACCACCGGCGTTTTCATCGTCGGCAGCCGAAGAAAACGCTTCCGCCGCCTTGCGAAATGCGCCTGCGTTATAGCCGCCGGCGAGTCCTCTGTCGCCCGCAATAACGATGAGGATTGCTCTTTTGCCGCTTCGCGGTTTGAGAAAGGGCGAGGAAGCGCATTCGCTTGATGATGCGAGCTGCGCCATGACGGTTCCGAACGCATCAAGATAGCTTCGCGATGCGGCAAGTTTTTCGGTTGCCTTTCGGATTTTGCTTGCGGCAACAAGCTGCATTGCGCGGGTCAGGTGCAGTGTTGAATCAACGCTCTTTATTCTTGTTTTGAGCAGCTTGATGTTTGCGCTCATTGTAAATAACCTCTGTTATCTGTTTATCTGTTGAACCCGCGGAATGTTCACGGGCGGAACTTTTCGGCAAGTTTCGCAAGCGCGGAATTCAGCTCGTCAATATCCGCCTGTTCGTATTGCCCTGCATCAAACCTGTTCAAAAGGTCGGAGTATTCGCTTCGGAGCAGTTCGTACAGTGCCGCTTCGTAATCGGAAACGCTTTCAACGGGAATATTGTTGAGCTTTCCGTGCGTAACAGCGTAAATAATTGCCGTTTGGCAGCCCACGGTGACGGGGGAATTGCGCTTTTGCTTCAGCACCTCAACAATGCGTTCGCCCAATGCAAGCCTTGCCTTTGTGTCTGCATCCAAATCGCTTCCGAACTGAGCAAAAGCCTGAAGTTCGCGATACTGGGAATAGAGCAGTTTCAGCTCGCCGGAAACCTTTTTCATGGGTTTGAGCTGAGCCGCGCCGCCGACACGGCTGACCGAAATGCCGGGGTTGATTGCGGGGCGAATACCTGAATGGAAGAGTTCCGTTTCAAGGAAAATCTGTCCGTCCGTGATGGAAATAACGTTTGTCGGGATGTATGCGGACACGTCACCCGCCTGTGTCTCGATGATGGGCAGAGCCGTGATCGAACCGCCGCCGTACTCGGGCGCAACGCAGGCTGCACGTTCAAGCAGGCGCGAATGCAGATAGAATACATCGCCGGGATATGCTTCGCGTCCAGGCGGGCGGCGAATCAGCAGCGAAAGTGCGCGGTAAGCAACGGCGTGTTTGCTCAAATCATCGTAAACAATGAGAACATCCTTACCCTTTTCGCGGAAATACTCGGCCATTGCGCAGCCGGAATAGGGAACAATGTATTGCACGGGTGCGCTTTCGGAAGCGGAAGCGCAAACAATGACGGTGTAGTCCATTGCGCCTGCTTTTTGCAGCGTTTCGGTTATCTGTGCAACGAGGGAGTTTTTCTGTCCAATCGCAACATAGATGCATATGACGTCCTTGCCGCGCTGGTTAATAATTGTGTCAATCGCAATGGAAGTTTTGCCCGTTTGCCTGTCGCCGATGATAAGCTCGCGCTGTCCTCTGCCGATCGGAATCATGCTGTCGATAGCTTTGATGCCGGTTTGCAGCGGAACAGAAACACTTTTGCGGCGGATGATGCCCGGAGCTCCAGCTTCGATCGGGCGAGTTTCGGTGCAGTTGATGGGTCCCTTACCGTCTATCGGGCCGCCGAGAGCATGGACAACTCTGCCCAAAAGCGCTTCACCGACGGGAACGGAAACTATCCTTCCCGTGCGGCGGACTTCGGTGCCCTCGTGAATGTCGGGTTCATCGGAAAGCACGGCGATTGAAACAACTTCTTCTTCAAGGTTCTGTGCAATACCGATGCTGCCGTCGTCAAACTCCAGCAATTCGTTGGAAACACAGCTGCGCAGCCCATGTGCTTTTGCAATGCCGTCTCCGAACAGAATTACCGTGCCTGTTTCGGCAGGTTCTATTTTTGTTCTGTAATTTTTAATTTGGTCTTTAATTAATGTGCTGATCTCTTCGGGTCGCAGGTTCATTATCTTGACCATCCTTTCATTGTGAAAACAACTCCGAGCAGTGCCGCTTAAAAAGCGGAGGCCGAATCCTTTTTTGAAGGAAAGCTTTAATCAGAGTCGATTAATGTGCTGTTTTGCCCATAAGCTCACGCAGATTGTCCAAATCCTTCCTGACGCTTGCATCAATCACGCGCCCGTCAACGCGGACAATAAGTCCGCCGATAACGGAAGGGTCGATTTCAAACAACAGCTCAATGCGCTTGCCTGTGATTTTTTTGAGTTTTGTGCGGAGTGCATTCACTTCGCCGTCCGTAAGCGGCACGGCGGAAACGACTTCCGCCTCGGCAATGCCGTTTTCGGCATAGTAGAGGAGCTTAAACTCATCCGCACATTCGGAAAAACGGTCAATATAGCCGCGTTCCGTAAGCAGCTCGATAAAATTATCCACGTATTCCGGAACCCTGCCGTTCAGAGCATCGTGAACGGCAGTCAGTCTGTCTTCGAGCGGAATATCGGGCGTTTTCAAAAAGCTGACATACAGCGGATTTTCTTTAAAAAGCCGACTGCACAGCATAACAGCATCGAAAACTTGTTTTAAATATCCGTCGGACGCATTGTCCTCTTCCTTTGCCGCAAGGAAGAGTGCGCCGCCGTATTCCTTACTGATTGTTGACATCTTCGTTACCAATCTCGTCTATCGCCGAATCAATGAGCCGCCTGTGCTCACTGCCGTCAACGCTGCGTGCAAGCAGCTTTTCGGCAACATTGACGGAAATGTCCGCAATTCTGCGCCGCATTCCGTCGGCGGCCTTTTGCTTTTCAAGCTCGATTTCCGCATTTGCGCGCCGCATGATATCCGCCGCCTGCGATTGTGCATCGGAGATTATCTCGCTGCCGCGCCTGTCGGCATTCTCCTTTGCCGATTTCAAAAGCGCGTCGCATTCGGAGTCGGCCTGCTCAAGCTTTTGCGAATAGGTCAGGCGATCCTGCTCTGCGGAGCGCAGAGCTTCATCGGCCTCGCTGTAAACCTTATCCACTGCGGCCTGCCTTTCGGCAAGCATTTTGCGCACGGGCTTGTAAAGAAATTTTTTGATAATGAAAAACAATATCAAAAGGTTGCAGAGCGAAATCAGAATCGACCAGATGTTAACGGAAATAACATCCAAAGTTGGCATTTTTGTTCACTCCGAAAACTTTATTGACCGATTGCGGCCTTAAGCACATCAACAAAGCGCGCAGGCGCAACGAAAATCAGCAGAATCGCGATAACGAGTGCGTAAATACCGGTGGTTTCGGCGATTGCGCAGCCCATGATCATTGTTGACGTAACGGCACCTTTTGCCTCGGGTTGACGACCGATGGCTTCGCAAGCCTTTGCAACGGCGTTGCCCTCACCGATACCGGGGCCGATACCCGCGATCATTGCGATACCCGCACCGAGTGCGCAGCAGCCGAGCATGATTGCAACAGCAAGTTCCATTTGTTCTTTCCTCCTGTTTGCCGCAGCGTTCTGTATGCTGCGGTTCTTTTGTTATTTTTAATCCTTGAAACCGACGGGAAACGCTGTTTTGAAAGAACGTTCGCCGCGGACGGTTTAACAATTCGTTTTTTGCGGGACTAAGCTTTTTGAGTTCCCGTCGTTCGCTGTTTTCTCTTTGCTTTGCGCTCCCGACGCTCAAGCCATTTGTCTTCGGGGAAGCCTCCGGCAATGTTAAGCATTGTGAGCATTGCAAATATGAACGCCTGCAGGCATCCGCTGAACACGTCGAAATAAATGCTCAGCACGGCGGGAAGACCGACCTGAAGGAACGGAATGCTTCCGAGCACGCCGGGGAGTTTCCCGAATACCGCTGCCGAGACTGACGCAAGCCCTGCTGCAATAAGCGCAGAGACGACCGAGCCGGAGAGTACATTACCGTAGTGACGAAACGCCATTGAAATAGGGGTCGCAACTTCACCGAGGATGTTGAGCGGCGTGAACGGCAGGAACGGTTCGGTGAAGCCCTTGAGGTAGTATCCGAGACCGCCCTTGAGCTTGTAATGAGTGATTATAATGAAAACAAGCAGCGACCAGCCGAAAACAACATTGAAATCGGAAGTCGGCGGGAACAGTCCCAGCAGGGACTGAAGGCTTGAAAACAGCGAAAGCGCCATTATTGCCGCAACAAAAGGCGAGAATGCCCTGAAAAAATCACCCATGTTCTCGTGAACGAGGGAATCGGTTTTTTCAACTATCCACTCTGCAATGAGGTGGCGGCGGCACCTGATGCCGGAATTCAGCCCGTGCGCAAGGAACAGGCAAAGCGCCGATATTGACGCCATAACGAGCCACGAGTTGACCTGCGCCTCGGTCAGCTGAAGTTTTTGCAGCGGAAAATCAAACTCCGCAAGTATCACTGCGCCGGTGATGGAGATTCCGCTTTCGACCGGGTGCGTCAGAACACGGATAACGATTCCGCCCAAAAGGGGCAGAAGAATTCCCGCAATCAAAATGCAATCAACAATTTTGAAGCCTACGGACGGCTTTTTTTCGGGCACGGGGGCGGACACACCGCACCGCGCGGTTTCATTTGCAGAAACGTTCATATTTTTCCTTCAATAATGCTTTTAAAGCAAAACTATCGGCAATAGCCGAAAACCGTTAAAATTATTTGTCCGAACCGCCGTCAGTTTGAAAATCCTCACGGTGAGTCAGTCTGTATGCGGCGATGATGAGCCGCGGGAAAAGGTAGGGAACGAGAGCCGCAATTGTGTTGAAGCAGCTCAGTGCAATACCGAGGATCATAAGCACAAGCAGCATCAGCGTGCGCAGGGAGTGGGAAAAGCGAACCTTGCGCTTTACTTCATCCTGCTGAAGGGTCACGCTGTGGGAAACGGTTTGCGCCATAAGAAAAAAGTTGAGCACCGAACCGGCTGTTCCGAGCAGAGTTCCGAACAGTACGGGGAGATTCCAACAGCGGAGCATCAAAAACACGGCGTTCATAATTGCACCGAGAACGATTGAACCGATAAGGATTCTCATTGTTTCCTTCATCACAACAGGATCGATTTTTTTCATTGGATGCAGATACCCCTGTACCTTTCAATCAATTTTTTTTCATTCCCTGCATTATACCATTTTTGCTTCTGCAAGGCAACGGGTCAGAACCATTCGTATGCAAAAAAATCGTACATTTGAACCGTTTTGCCCGAAAAAACGGACTGCACCGCAGCACAGGCAGTCCGAAAATTCAAAAATATGATGAAACACAGCCGCAAAGCCACCGCCGATGCAGAAAGGTTATTTCTGCTTGGGTACGGCGGGAGAAATGTAGTTCGACTTGAAACGATCGTAATAATAGGTAACGTTCGCTTCGCTGAACCAGACTTCGAACTGATCATCGTATTCTATGTCGCTTGCAGCAGCAAGTGCACCGTCATAGCTGAGGTTCCATACTTCATCCCCTTCAACGTAGGGCATCGGTCCCTTTGCAAGGCTGCGGTTTTCAACAACGTAGCGGATGCTGCCCTTGGCGGTGATTTTTACGATACGTTTCCCGTCCGTGGTTTCGAAGTATTGTGAGGATGTATTTTTGTTCGAAAGCTCGGGAGGAAGTTGCTCAATGCCGTGCGCATAATAAGCACCGATGAGAAGGGGCTTTTCGTAATCTTCAAACAGAGTGTTATGAATCAGATAACCCCAGCGGAGAAAAACATCGCCCTGCATGTTTTCATCGTTGCCATACCGCGCAATAAGGTCAATGAAGTCATCATAGGAGACTCCGACCGAAAGGATGGAATCGATTTCGGAAGCGGTTACGGAAGCCGTGTCGAAGGTGTAGGCGGGCAGCGTGCCGGAAGCATCCGGTTCGGCAGTGCTTTCGCTTTCGTCGGAACTGTATTGAAGCAGCAGCTGATCGACGGTGAAACAATCCTCCGGAACAAAGAACGGAACATCGCCCTTTTCGTTCACAAAACTGTTATACCGGGTTACGAAGGTTGAAAAGCTGTCGAGACTCTGTTCGCTGACATTAAGTTGAATATAGGCAATAATTTCTTCCTCATCCGGGGCAACATCGGCGGTGATTTCCTCGTAAAGCTTTGAAATAATCTTTTTGTTGCGTAAAAAGCGTGCAAGGAATCCGCGATATTCGGCAAAGGAGTATCCCTTGTCTTCGCGGAATGCAGCTTCAACCGTTTTGGAATCCAAGGCCGGTGCGGCGCTTGCCGTGCTGTTGTCCGCAAGAGTCTTGCTGTATTTTTCAAATGTCAGGTCGCACTGCGTCTGCAATTCGTTTTGAACTTCGTCTTCGTCTTCCGCAGTCAGTTGAATATTAAGCTCCTGAGCTTTGCTCAAAGCAACACCGTAGCGGACGACTTCATCAAGAACTGTTTCAAAATACTCCTGAGCGTCAACTGCACCATGGGTAAGGTAGTAATATTTTTCGTTTGTTGTATAGAATCTGTCGAAATCAAACAGCGTGATATCAACCCCGTTAACGCTGAGCGCGACGGGATTGATACCGTAATCAGGTGTTTTCTGAGGGTTGCAGCCGCCGGCAGCAAGAACAGCGCACATGGCGGCAACAAGCAGCGCAAGAAGCTTCTTCGGCAATCTCATGTTTATGACCATAACCTTTGCAGCGCAAAAGTTTCCTTTCGATTGAATCAGTAAAAGAGCGTTTCAAAAAAGAACCTGTACCCGCGCAGATAAGTTCTGACAAACCGTTTTGCGCGGGTGAAAAAACCGAATGCTTCACCGATTTATTTTGCGGCTTTTGAATACTTGTCAATAAGCAGCAGCACGAGTTCGGTGCATTTTTCCATGCCTTCAACGGTCACATGTTCATACGGTCCGTGGCAGGCAAAATCGCCGGTGCCGAGATTCGGACAGGGAAGCCCCATAAAGCTGAGCCTTGCTCCATCGGTTCCGCCGCGGATGGGCGCAACTTTGGGCACAAGCCCGATGGATTTTGCAGCTTCAACTGCGTTGTCGATAAGGTGCATACAGGGACGGATTTTTTCAACCATGTTGAGATACTGGTCGCGGACGGTGCATTCAACGGTACCGCTGCCGTATTTTTCGTTAAGGATTTTAACGGCGTGAGCAAGAGTTGCTTTACGCGCAGTCATGATTGCTTCGCTGTGGTCGCGAATGATATAGTCCATTTCCGCACGTTCCACATTGCCGCTCATGTCCGTAAGGTGGAAAAAGCCCTCGTATCCTTCTGTGTTGGCCGGCGTTTCATCCGGCAGCATGGAGTTCAGCTCCATTGCAACCAACAGTGCGTTTATCATTTTGTTTTTTGAATCGCCGGGATGAATATTAAAACCGTTTACAACGATTTTTGCGGCCGCAGCATTAAAGTTTTCGTATTCGATTTCGCCTTCCGCGCCGCCGTCAACGGTGTACGCAAAGTCTGCACCGAATTCGGCAACATTGAAATTGTCCGCACCGGAGCCGACCTCTTCATCGGGGGTAAAGCCGATGCAAAGTTTGCCGTGGGGACGGTTTTCGGAAATGACGCGTTCAATTGCGGTCATGATTTCGGCAATGCCTGCTTTGTCATCGCCGCCGAGAACTGTTGTTCCGTCGGTCACGATGAGCGTTTTGCCCTTTAGGGAAGGCAAATGGGGAAGCTTTTTGGGAGAAAGCACACGGCCGCTTGTGCCGAGAACAACGTCGCCGCCGTCATAGTTTTCAATGATTCGCGGCTGAACATTTTCGCCGGAAAAATCCGGAACGGTGTCCATATGCGCAATGAAGCCGATTGCGGGACAGCTTTCACAGCCGGGTGTTGCTGCAACGGAGGCATAAACATAGCATTTATCATCAACCCTTGCGTTTTCAACGCCGATTGCGTGAAGCTCTTTTACAAGAAGATTTGCAAGGTCAAATTGTCTTTCAGTCGTGGGGACGGATGAACTGTCCTCGGAGCTTGCGGTGTGGATTCTTACATAATTCAAAAAACGTTCGTAGGTCTTCATGTTGATACTCCTTTTTTTATGTAAGCAGTGATTAAAAGGAGAGAACACTCCGTGCCCGTTCTCCGAATTAATCAACGATTACTTAGGAAACTCTTATCAAAAGCTGTTCAGCAAAAGCGTTTTGTTCAGAGTATTCCCAAGTTCATAAGTGTATTATATCACAAAGCTCGGCGGAATAACAGCCGTTTTCGGCACTCATTTGTTAAAAAAATGTGGAATATTTATGAAAGAGGAAGAACGACTCCACAGCGAAATATATGATTAATACCGCTTGCTTTTTGTTCCGCAATGCATTATAATGTATCCGTTCGAGATTCGAACTATTTGCTCGGGGCATTAGCGCATTTGTTTTTTGGGAGTATTTTGTATCGCACCATTCGCACCCCATGGAACAGCCGGCCAGCCGCACGAAGACAGCCGCGCAGCCGGTATAAGGCCCTTCCCCTTGCAGAGAATAGAAAATCTCGTTTACTTTAAGGCTTCCTGATGACACTTGCGCAGTCCTCGTTTTCCCATATTTCAAGCGTTTTCAGTTTAAGATTTTTCTCTTCCAGCATTGCGGCGGTTTTGTCAAACAAAGCCTGACAAAGATTCTCCGCCGTCGGGTTGGGGTAAATATCATTTAAAAATTTATGGTCCGGCAGTACGCAGTCCAGCATCGGCTTAAGCTGTTTGAAATCATACACCATACCGCACTCGCGGACGGGGCCTTCTATTTCAAAGACGGCTTTCCAGGTATGTCCGTGCAAATTGGCGCAGTCCCCGTCGTAATTCGGCAGTTTGTGGGCCGAGCTGAACTTTCTAATTATTCTCAGAATCATCGCCTTCATTCTCCGTCTGTTCGGCGTCTTGCTCTTCCTGCTCGGCGGATTCGGATTCTTCTGGTTCGTCGGGGATAGTCTGCACTCTTTTTGCGTTAAATACAAGCTGCCCGTAAATTATGAATACCGCCAAATACGCAAACCCCACCAAGAAGGAAGAGATCAACGCCCTCGACCATCCGGTGGTGAAGTTCATGCAGCGACGCCTGCATCTGGGACCATTGGTAA
>OQWA01000527.1_pt1 | contig 11264 bp, 9 predicted proteins | sample 1691581 | NCBI WGS metagenome assembly OQWA01 (sample SAMN03418264, study PRJEB22391) | human gut metagenome | biome: human-gut; feature: organic feature; material: feces | host: Homo sapiens | place: Tanzania | collected 2013-01
TTAGCATATTTTGTTGTAGCATATTTCGTTTATGGTGGTTTCTTAAAGAGACTGTTCGCACTAGATCCAAAAAGACCTACACCTGCTAATACCCAGATCGATGGTATTGATTATGTTCCAACACCAGCAATAGTGTTATTTGGTCACCACTTTGCATCAATTGCAGGTCCTGGTCCTATCGTTGGTCCTATTATGGCTGCATACTTTGGTTGGCTCCCAGCTTTAATCTGGATTTTAGTAGGTTGTGTATTTGTAGGTGCATTCCACGATTTTGCTGCTTTAGTAATTTCAATTCGTAACAAAGGTCGTTCAATTTCCTTTGTTATGGAAAAGATGATGGGCTTTAACGGCAGACAGTTATTCTTATCATTCTGCATTCTGTGCTTAATCTTAGTTGTTGCAATTTTTACACTGTTAATTGCAGGTTTATTTGCTAAGTTCCCAGAAGTTGCAACTGCATCTATTCTGTTCATCATCATGGCACCTATCTTCTCATTAGTAACAAACAAGTTAGGTGTTTCATTAAAGAAAGCATCAGTTGTTTTCGTACCATTAGTATTCGTAGCTGTATATGTTGGTGAGGTTTACCCATTCAACATTGCAACAGCATTTGACTTAGATGCAGCAATTGTTCCAAAAGTATGGATCGCAGTTTTAGCTGTCTATATTTTCGCAGCATCAGTAATGCCAGTTCAGTGGTTGTTACAGCCTCGTGATTACTTAAATTCATGGTTACTGTATGCAATGTTAGCTTTAGGCTTTGCAGCAATCTTAGCTTACAACCCTGACATCAAGATGGATGCATTTGAAGGCTGGTCAGCTGTAACCGGTGACGGTAAGATGACAAATCTTGTACCAGCACTATTCATCTTCATTGCTTGTGGTGCTTGCTCAGGCTTCCATGCTCTGGTTGCATCAGGTACAACTTCAAAACAGTTAGATAACGAGAAGAATGCATTACCTGTAGGTTACGGTGCAATGCTTGTTGAAGGTATCTTGGGTGTTATGTCTCTAGTTGCTGTAATGTCAATGGACAGAGGCGTATTCGTAGACTTAGGTAAGAATCCACCTGCAGCTTTTGCAACCGGTATTTCAGGCTTCTGTGATGCTTTAGGTATTGACGTAGCTTATGCAAAGACCTTTATCTCATTAGCAATTTCAGCTTTCATGATGACATCTCTTGATACAGCAACCCGTTTAGGTCGTTTCATCTGCCAAGAGTTATTCATGCCACGTGCAAAGTCAGAAGTTGAAGCTGAGAACAAGAAAGTTGAGTTAGGCTTTGTTAGAAAGTGCTTTACTAACAAGTTCATCTCATCATTTGCAATTGTTTTAGTATCAATCTTAATGGCATTAAGTGGTGAGGCTTCATCATTATGGCCAATCTTTGGTGCTTCAAATCAGTTAATGTCAGCATTAACTCTACTTGTTATCACCTTATGGTTACTGTCAAAGAATGTAAACTGGTTAGTTGCATTCATTCCTATGGTATTCATGATGGTAATGAGCTTATGGGGCGTTGTTCAGGTAATCGAACAGCAGTGGAATTCTAATGGTGTTCTTGTTGCGATCGGCTTTGTATTAGTAATCATGGCTTTAATGATGGCTGCATTAGGTTGTGCAATTATTGTTCATCACTTTAAGTTACACTTCCAGAAGGAACAAGCTTAATAGACTGTTTACTTCTAATTAAAAGTTTTAATCCTATGTAAAGAGCAGTTTCTGGTAATTCTGAAGCTGCTTTTTTTTATAACTTTATTTTTTGAAAATTAAGAAAATATTACAAGCCTAAAACTAAAAAAAGGTCTAATTTTTTATACCACCTCTTTGATCTGTCATTAAAATTAGCAAATCCTTTCTCTTTCACGATTTTTAACGTGTTTTTATTCTTTAAGATATCTGAATTTTATCTATAAAAGCTGTTAAATAAATTTCATTTTTTGATGGACAATGCGTATTTTTTTTTATAATCGCCGGTGTTGCTAGTCGAAAATTTTTATTAACTACAAGAACGAACAATAAAGAAGACTGGGTGAGGTAGAAAATCTTATTTTAGAGTCCTTCAAGAAATTAACTTGAAGTCATTTCATCTAAATGATCTGTTCTGGTAATTTCATTTCTTCTAGCTTGTGAACATTTAATTAAATATACGGATTAAATAATGATAAAACAAACTCGCGGTGCGTTAAGTTTCTTAATTGCATCTTATAAAGCTATCCTAAAGCACTCTGTAGTTTTTGCAGCAGTTGCATCAGTAGCAGTAGTCTCAGTTGCTAATGCTAAGACTTATGATTTAAGTGATGATTCAACCTTCAATAGTGCATTAGTAAGCATTATTGATGAAAATGATGGCACTGATACAATCATTAACAAAACTATAAATCCAAATTATACTGGTACAAGAGATATTTATTCTTTAGTTGTTCAAAAGGTAACATGAAATTTACCAATGGCGGTAAGTTAAATGTTACACAGCAAGTTGTTCTAAGCGGTGGATCTCTTGATGAAAGCAATACTGATATTGTTACTGCTCTTCTATTTATGAACAATATCCAAAATTCAGCTATACCTACTTATTTAAAAAGAGGATCTCAAAAATAGAGATCCTCTTTTATTTAATCCGTCAAATAAGAGCAAATTTGTTTATCCTCATTTCCATGTTTCTTATCTTGTTCATAACTTTTCTGTACTGAGCACTTTTCTTTAGAACGGATCACAAGTTCTAATGAAGTTAATGATAAAGCGTTAACCTACATCTTGCTTCAAAAGAACTATGATTTTATAGAGCTTGCATTGCATGTTATAATTACAGACAACGTAGAAATCTAACGATTTATCCTTAAAAAGTGCAAGTAATATTGCATATTCTAAGATCAGTAAGACTTAGCTTTGATTTGGTTAAGTTTATTATCAAGATTTAATGCAAAAAGTTTAAAGTTATAGCTAGGCACTTTAACTTTTAAGCTCCAAAAGGGCATCTTAAAAAGTTTCTCTACATAGTGGTTCACGGAAAGTATGGTAAGCAAACATCTTAAGCATATTAACAATCTTAAAAAATTAAAAGTTGAAAATGTTAAAGCTCTTCTAAAAGATTCTTTTATTCGTGAAGGAGCTTTTCTTGAGATGAAAGAAAATTGCACTCCTGCTAATGGTGAGGCTATTGATAAAGCACTAGCAGCTCATTCAAGAAAACCTGCTGTAACTAGCGCAACAAACATTAAAGAAAAAAATGATTATCTCTTTTACCTTTATGCAGCCTTTGCCTTTGGCGGTCATGGCGAGTGTGGCGAAAAGTTACAAGATTATATTAGTAAATTATGTTTTCATAAGTTAAAACCTCACTTCCATTCAAAGGTCTATAAGTCTAATGCCGATTTTATAAGAAATGACGATAATTTATCTGATTTATCAGACTTTTTGATAGCTTTTTCAGATGAAGCTTTGCCTAAGGATATTACCTTAGCTGTAAAAGGTGAATTTATTCCTTCCCGTCAAGCAGTTTATATCCCATTTTGCATAGCAGGCCTTTTTGCTGATGCTATAAAAACAAGACCAGCCGATGAGAATGAAATCAATGATCAATTCTACGAATTCATTGAATATAAATTTTCAGATGTTGATGATGTGTTTTGTTGTGAGAACTTTGATGAGGATTCAAACGATCATATATTAAAGTTTGAATCTCACAGGCATTTAACTCCAAATTTCTTCTCTAGACTTTATCCAAATTTTGCTTATAAAAAGGAATCATCAGTCATTTTAGGAATGCCTGGAGCTGTTGCTTTTAGAATAGGTAAATCTTATTTAAATGGTGATTTCTTACCAATGGATAAGCAAAGGGCTAAAGAATGGTTCTCTTACGGTATGGTTGTAGGTGATCCTTACTGTGCTTTAGCTTACCTTATGTATTTTGTTGATCTTTCATTAGATGATGAGTTAAGACGAGAGCCTAAATTAGCTACTATCTACAGTATTTTATTAAACACATTCTTGATTGCTTATAACGAAAAACGCTTACCTATGGCAAATTTCGTTTCATTTGATAGTATTACCAACAGTTGCAAAACTATTCAAGAAATTTCGTTCTACAACTTGTTATCTTTTGTTAATAATTTACGATACGAAGTATTAGTAGAGGATCTTCCATTTGCGCTCCCATCAGTGGTTATGAAAAATTTCTCTGATATTTTGATGGAGTTTGCTGATGAATATGCTTACAACCCTCGTACTTTAGCAGCAATTGCAGTTTACCTTTCTGCTCAGGCAAATTTAGATAACAGTACTAAGTATTTAAACGGGCTTTTAAAGATAGCTAAGATTAAGAAAAGATGTAAAGAGCCATCAGATAAACTCTTTGCATTATTAGATTATGGGTTAGCTCGTGAAGATGAGGATACATATCAGGCTTATGAGAATTTGTACTGCTTGTATAAAGGACCTTTTGAAAAGATAGATAAAGATATCCTAGAGAAAATGTCAGAACAAGGCAACGGCAAGGCTACCTTTACTTTAGGTAACTTGAGTTTGACCTCAGCAAGTGACAAAAAATCTTTAGTGATATGGAAGAAAGCAGCAGAGCAGGGTAATGGATTTTCAAAACTGAATCTTGCGATGGGACACTTAATTAAAAAGGAAATCCCTAAAGCAATTTACTATGCTACTCAGGCTATAAGACATGGTATTGTCTTTGGTTATTACATTCTATATAAGGCTTATCTTGAGGATAATCCAGCTCTTGCCTTTACCTATTTACGTTATGCTAAAGAATATTTAATTCCAGATGCTGTATCTGAATATAAGGCTGCAGTAAACAGTGGAGTTTATGAGCCATTGCCTTATATGAAGAGAATTGAAGAACTTGAGAAGATGGCAGAGAATAACGCACCTGCCTGTCTTGTCATGTCAGAAATTTATAATTCAGCAATCCTCTTACCATACAATATTGAAAGAACCTTCCATTATCAGCAGTTAGCTATTTCAAATGGTTGTGTATCATTCTTTTCTTTCTATAAAGAAATTTATGGTCATGCTTTCCCTCCTGATATGGAAAAGAGCTCTGTATTTTCTTCATTTAGAAAGAGTTTAGAAAAAATGCAGTCTTTCTTTAGTGGGGCTGCAACTGATGACAGCGCTGAGCATGAGGCTGTGGTCAATAAGGTCGAAGAGATCTACGAAGCACTTGTAAAAGGTACTACCGAGCTTGAGAATGACGTCTTATATGAATTGTCTGAATCTAAGTTCTATAACCACTTTGGTCATAAAGTTAAATTACCAAAGACTTTACGTAAGCCAATCGAGTGTTCTGTAGATGAGTTAAAAGAGAAGCTCCAAGATGGTACTTATAACACTTTATTAGGTTCTGATTTCTATCAGCATCCAGGTCAGAATGTCATAGCCTATTGCTTAGAAGAGCCATACTCAAAGTTACCAAATTCTCAGAATTTACTCATAACTAGAGCTTTGATGTCTGTAAGAGCACTTACTTTTGCTCCAGAATACAGCACTTATAAAGAGTTTATGAAATTAGCTAAGAACTCTGGTAATACTACTGCTATGATCTTAGGTGATCTTGATTTCTCAGCAGTCTGTGATTCTAAAGAAGGTGCTTTAGATATAAACAAATGTGAGAGAACTGGGGAAGAGAGTGCTGAACTTTCAGATCCTGATGTATTCATTTCAACTGTAGCTCAGTAGCTCAGTGAATAAGTTGCAAGAAAAGAAAAAGTTGGCTTTTAAACTGAATTTAAGAGTATAAAAGCCACTGACTTAGAAAAAAAATAGTAGGTTGTATGCAATACCTTTTTAAAATATCTATAGACAATACCGATGCCTGGAGGTTGATTGCTATAGATGGACAGGCTGATCTTGCACATGTAGCGAAGCTGATTGCTTTATCCTTTGATTATGCTGATGGAAAAATGCTGTTTAACGTCAAAGGAAAAGACTACAATGCAGGTGTAAAAGGTGACACCGACAGTGTTGAAGCTTTAACTCAATTTGATACTTTATGTGTTGAGTTTGAAGAGGAATTCCTCTTTAAAATTGACTCTAATCCATTGCTCACACATACAGTAAGAGTAATGAAAAAGGATGAGCATCTGTTTTGTCTGATGCCATCCTGTCTTGTAGGTTCAGGTCTTTTACCTTGTAAAGATAATTTAACCAGTTTAAAAATTAACAATTATCTTGATTCAGATGAAGCTAAAAGCCTGGATTTACGCGATGTTACTAACAGATTAAGAGCTTACGGTTCATTAAGAAAAGATGTAAATAAGGCAATGGTACAGGCTGGTGCCACTGCTTTAAACTTCGTTCAGAAATAGTCTGTTAAGAATAGATTGTTTGATTTTGCGTCTATACAGATACATTTATAAATAGAATTGGTTATATAAAATTATGCCATTACACATGATAAACAATGTCTCAGTACCAGAGACTTTTGACTTACCTAACCGTCCATCTTTAGCTGAAAAAAAAGCTGATGAGGCCTTATTTGATGAAGCTTTAGCTTTAATTAAAGAGAAAAATGCTCTTTTAATTGCTCACTATTACACTTCTCCTACCATGCAGCGCCTTTGTGAGGCAGCTGGTGGCTTTATAGGCGATTCTCTTGAAATGGCACGTCGTGGTCGTGACAGTGATAAACAGTTAATTGCTGTAGCAGGTGTTCGTTTCATGGGAGAGACAGCTAAGATCTTATCTCCTGAAAAAGACATTATCATGCCAAATCTAAGTGCTGAGTGTTCTTTAGATTTATGCTGCAACGTAGATGATTTAAGAAGAGCAAAACAGGAACATCCTGAGGCTACAGTAGTAGCTTATGCAAATACATCAGCTGCTGTAAAAGCTGAGGCTGACTGGATCGTAACCTCATCATTAGCTGTAGAGCTTGGTAAGTATTTAACCAAATTAGGTAAACCAATCCTATGGGTACCAGACAGACATTTAGGTTCATATATTGCAAATCAGTCAGATTGCGATGTTTACTGCTGGCCAGGTCGCTGTATCGTTCATGATGCCTTTGAAGCTAACGCTTTAGAATTTGTACAAAAAGAGCATCCTGAAGCTAAAGTACTGGTTCATCCAGAGGCTCCAGCTGCAGTTGTAGAAAGAGCAGATTATGTAGGTTCAACCTCACAGATCTTATCTTATGCAAAATCATCTCCTTGCAAAGAATTCATCATTGCAACCGAGAGAAATATCTTCTACAAATTAACCTGTGCTTGTCCTGAGAAGAACTTTATTGAAGCACCTGTTGCAAGTACTAAAGGTCACTGCATCAGCTGCGCTAACTGCCCATGGATGGAGTTAAATTCATTAAAGAGCTTAATTGAGGCTCTAAATCATCCAAAAGAGCATAGTTTAAGCGTAGATGAGAATACCAGAGTGAAGGCTATGAAGCCATTAGAGAAGATGTTGTCATTTTCAGCTGACTTAAAAGCAGGAAAGATCACTCTTTAAAAGGCTCTTCTTTTAAGCAAATGCAGTAAAGATACAGAAAGTAGTGCAGGCTCTCTTAAGAGAATTTTATAGTATGAAAGGAATTATTACTTATTATTCAAAGCTAGAAGATAAAGGATCAATCCAGTCTGAAGACGGTAAGATTTACTCTTTTACATCAAAAGACTGTGAAAGGGACTTTACTTTAACTGACATCAAAGAGCCTGTAGAAGCAACTTTTGAAGTGTCAAAAGATAATGATGCTAATACTTATCAGGTAAGTCATGTTGCAGCTAAAAGAATCGATCCTGAGAGCAAAGTCTTTTATGATGTTCCATCAAGAGTCGGCATCTCATTTTCAAAACCAGATGACTATGAAGTCATCGTTGAGTCAGAGTATCCAATTACCAAAATCGGCAGAAACTCAAATCTAACCAAAAAAGCTGTGATTGATGAGTGTACCCGCATTGGCGGTAATGCTGTTTTAGACTATAAAGAGAGAAAGATCTTAAAAAACTCTATAGGCTTTTCTTTTTATGTCTATGAAGGCTCTGGTTATCCATCTGTTATAGCCAGACGAAATGACAAAGGTCGATATTCAAAGTCTGATCTTAAAAATCTTTTAGATAATGTAGAAGCTAAAAAGATCTACCAAGGTGAGGTTAACTCAAAGATAGGCTTTAAGATCTTAAAGATAATCGGTGCAATTTTGTTTGTTATCTTTACCATAGGCTTTTTTCTTTCCAAATAGACATTCAGTCCAAAAAATTTATAAATATTCAGGTTAGTTTATGCTAACTATTGCGCTATAATTGTGTCTGCAAAGGGAGACATTCAATTATGTTAGCAAAGTTAGTTTTATTCGGTTTATTGTGCCTGGCCGTTTATGCTCTATTCCGTGGCGGTAAAAGAATTTTTCATATTTTAATGAAAGGAGACAGTTGTGGCTGTTCAAAAACTGGTGCTTCTGTATGCCACTGCCATGACAAGAAAAAATGATCTTTATTCATAAAAAGCTAAATTTTTTGTAGTCAATTTTGCAAGTTTGTGTTATTTTCACTAGAAGCCTCATTTTCATGGAGTAGTTATGCTTTGTCTTTTTATATGACAAAGTTCAGATTTAGGTGAAGCATAAAACTTGAAAATGACCCATTCTACCCCCATGTAAACTTATGTCGATGATACAAGTAAGGTTTATAAATGGAAGAGAACGAGAAGTTTAGAGTTGATCCTCTAACTGAAGATACACTCAGGAAGCTTGAAGCTTCTGGATTAAGAATGACAGTCCAGAGAAGACACATCATTGAGATTTTAACCTCAAGTCAATGTACTTCTCCTAAAGAGTTATGGTATGAGGCAAAGCAGTTTGTCCCTGATTTAGGAATCGCAACTGTTTATCGTCTGATTAACAGATTAGAGCAGATCGGCGTAATTTCTAAAGCTAGAAATCTTGGAATGCAGAGAGTTGAGCCAAAGTTAGGTACTATAACCGATGACAAAGGCCGTAAGATCTTCAATGCAGGTACTACCAAAGATTTGGCTGCACTAATTAAGCAAGGCTTAATAGCTCGCGGAACAATCGGTCCTCAGAACGAGCTTGAGCTGTCATTAGTGGGTGACAAGGTTAACGTTACTATTAAGTAAGTTTTAATAAGTAAGATTTAAGGTAATTTGGCATGGAAAACGTAAAAAGTGCACCAACTGTATTAGATGCTGTTCCAGAAGCTGTACAGAAAAAACAGGGCGAAATTGCAGAATCAGGTGAAACCTATCTTGAAACTATCTTAGTTATCAAGGAAAGACGCAGCAATGGTCTTGTTCGTGCTGTAGACGTTGCCAATGAACTTAAATTAAGCAAGCCTAGTGTTTCTAGAGGTCTTTCTTTATTAAAAGAGAAAGAATACATCAAAGTAGGTATAGCAGGTGATATTGAGTTTACTCCTGAAGGCAGAAAAGTAGCTGAGGCTGTTTTCAAGCGTCATCAGTATTTAACTGTTTTCTTCAAGCATATCGCAAAAGTACCTTCAGATGTTGCTGAGTATGATGCTTGCCGTGTAGAGCATGTGATTTCAGAAAAGACCATGAAAGGTATCATCAATTACCTAAAAGAAAACAACATCATCTAGTTCTATTTTCATTGTGTTGGTAGCTTTTTGCTGCCAACATCAAATTCTCACAACATTTTCACTTCATCTTTTTTACATGAATATATCTGTTAAGGCTCGTCGACCTGTTTAGCTTTAATGTCGAGATATTCATTCAAATTTACCTTTGCTCAGTCTGTGTTCATGATTTGTTAATATCTTGTTATGTCTAAATGTGATTTAGTGCTCAATTTTTGTAAATTCTCTATAAACGCATAATAGCAAGATTTTTGATTATATTTGCTCTATAGATCAAATAGATAGATTTAGTTTGCAGATCAGTATTCAATAGTTTGGTAGTCCTCTATCTTATATTCACACGAAGATATGTGATGTAGATGCGTTTAAAATGGTCGTTATCTAGTTATATTAGGCTAAGACTTAAAGTCTAGTTAATCGTATTAAATATAATTAAAATAAATATGGGATGTAATATGCGATTTTTAGATCTTTTCTCTATCAAGCAAAAATTGATAGCGACCTACGTGATGCTGATCCTAGCATCAATTGGTTTGGGTTATATCTCTTTATATACAATTTCTGTTAACAAGAATGTGGCTGAATCTGTTCATGAAGTCCTTGACGGTCGTTATGTCAGAGTTAAGCACACCTGTGAATATATCACTGACTTGCAGTTGCTTTTAACCGATATGACCAAGGGTACAGCTTCTGCTAATTCAGTACGAGAGAGTAAATCCTTAGCTGATAACTTAAAGTATGCTGCAGGTAAATTACAAACCTCCCGTTACCCAGAGGAGATTGGAGCTGTAAAAGAAAGCTCAGAACACTATTTAGCTCAATATGCTTCATTTGTGGATATGTATAAAAATGGCAATCTTGAAGAAGCTAAAAAGCTCTTGAAAAACGACATGTATGACAATTTTATGGTTGTTCGCAAGAATTTGGATAGAGTAAGCAGCAATCAGATTAAAGTTACTAATTCAGCTGTAGACAGAATTACCAGCAAGACTCCTTTAATTGCTGCTGTTATTATTATCCTCTTTGAAATTATATCAGCTGTTTTCATCTTAACTCAGATGCCTCGTTTAATTGCAAGTTCTATTCGTTTTGCTATCAAGAACGCTAATGCTCTGGCTCATGGTGAGTTGCATACTGAGATCAGAATTAAACGTCATGATGAGTTTTTACCATTGCTACTTGCTATGGAAAAAATGAGAGTCTTCTGGCACGACAACATCATGCTGATTAAAGAAGTAAGTAATAACATCAGTAAGTCTATGAGTACCTTACAGGATTCGTCAGCCCATATTGATGAAACTGCTCAGGACAATCAGGCTTATTCTTCCACAGTTTCACAGTCAGCTGAGAGCATGGTAGAGAATGCAGGTGAAATTGCTAAAAGCTGTGCTTCTGCTTCAAAGCAGGCAGCCGATACCTCAAAAGATACTCAGTTAGGTATCAATCGCGTTAATGAAACTATTGAAAAACTGAATAACCAAGCTAAGAAGTCAAAAGAAGATGCAATGCTTGTAGCTCAATTGTCAGACAGAGCTCAAAAGATTGGTGTGATTGTAAATACTATTGATGATATTGCTTCACAAACTAACCTATTAGCTTTAAATGCTGCGATTGAGGCAGCCCGAGCAGGGGTCTACGGTAAAGGATTTGCTGTGGTAGCAGATGAGGTTCGTGCTCTAGCTTCAAGAACTTCAAAGTCAA
>OQWA01000528.1_pt1 | contig 11264 bp, 9 predicted proteins | sample 1691581 | NCBI WGS metagenome assembly OQWA01 (sample SAMN03418264, study PRJEB22391) | human gut metagenome | biome: human-gut; feature: organic feature; material: feces | host: Homo sapiens | place: Tanzania | collected 2013-01
ATGCCGCCCCCAGGATTGTATGAAAATGACGCAGGAATACTTGATGTATTTCAAGAAGTTTTCGTGCAATATGGCGGAAAATATGCAAGCAAGATGCGTGCCACGATTTATTCAGTGCTTCCTTAGATCGGCGGAATCCTTATGCTCGATCACTACACCCGCGTTGAGCAGCCGTTCCTGCACCGCCGAAAGATACCCTGTCGCCGTGAGCAATGGCTTTTTGTTGCAGCCGAACGTCCACCCGTCAGAGCCGAAACTCAGGCGCATTTTAACGAAATATCTCGCCGCGCGTTGAATATCCGTAAAGCCGCTACACGTGCTTTGTGCAACCGCGTCGCGGAACATCTCGCGAGAATTAAGCCAGGCTGCTATATCGGAATACGCTCACAGCCGAGGACTTCTCTCCGAGCTGAACAACATGAAAACGGAGATCGAGGACTTGCAGGTGAAGCTGAAAGTCCTGCGGAAATACCGCAAGCTGAAAGTGTACGGCGAGGAGCTGAAAGCCCTCAGCGGAAGTGCTGCGAAGAAGTACCGCAAGGAGCACAGCGCAGAGCTTACCGAGTACGGGCAAATCCGCACTAAGGTATTGGAGCTTTATCCCTCCAGTCATATCCCGACCGTGGAGAGCCTGGAAAAAAATAAACGCCCTCATACAAGAGCATTCATTGAAAGATCAGCAGTTTCGTGAAGCGGATAAGCGGGCGCGTGACCTTGCCGACGCACAGCGTACCATTGAGGAGTTTCTCCGTCAGGAACGCAACGAACAGCAGCAAGACCGCAAGCGTAAGAAGAATGGGGATTTGGAGTGACTATTCCTTTGTTAAAACCTTCTTCTGCCAAGCACGCTTACCACATTTGGGACAAGTTAATTTACGGGTAGTGTCAGAGTGCGGAGCAAAAGCAACTTTCCAATAAGAATCCGGAACATATCTCTCCCCACATTCAGGGCATTCATAGTACCCGGCATCATGTTCGAGCTTTACACCATAGAAAGCATATACTGTCACTAATAGTCCGCCTAAAGTACAAAGGGCAATACCAATGAATGAGTGGCTTTCTGCAACAAGGATACCTGCTGTAATCATAATCAAAGAAGCTGTAACAGCAATTATACCCATTGTCTTTTCTGCATTCAAAAGCCTTTTGTTAGCCGTTTCCTCTTTCTTACGCATCTCAAGCATATTTTTTTCAGCGATTTCTTTGTAGTTTTCCATACTAAGTCGCTCTCCTGCGAAAAGCTCATTCAAATCAATTTTCAGCAGGGCGCAAAGATCAGGAATGATTGATACATCGGGCATATTTTTCCCGTTTTCCCATTTCGAGACGGCACGGTCAGATACTCCGAGCTTTTCAGCAAGAACCGCTTGTGTAAGACCTTGTTCTTTGCGGCAAGCCGATATGAACTTTCCGATTTTCATTTGATCCATGAGGAGCACCTCCTTTCGATAACATCATAACGCAGGAACATGGGATGCACCATGAACCTATGGTTGAGTTTGGTGAAAAATGACCATTTAAGGCACTCTACCTAAAGTTAAGTTCGATAAAACGGCTATTTTTCGTGACTTTTCTTAAATTCTTCCAACGCCGTGAGCAATAGCTTATTCACGCTCATACCGAGCGATTCCGCATAAACCTTGATCGCATCACGCTCCTCGGCGGACACATACAGCTTCAGCGTTTTGTAATTCGCTTTGGTATACTGTGCGTTTGAGGAAATTTTCTTGGAACGAGCCTGCTTCTGCTGGCACTCCTTACAATACTTCTGAGAGCCTGCCGTCACGGTGTAAGGCTTTCCGCAGATAGAGCATATCTGCTCGCTGCCGATTGCAACAGCTTCTCCGGCTTGCTTCTTCTCCTTATATGCCCTGTTCCGCATGACCTGTGCCTTGTCACGGCAGTAGATGCAGTATTTCGCTCTGCTTGACGGAGATTCAAACTCCATTCCGCAGATCTGGCAAGTGTGCTTATACATCAGATCACCCCTTGATCGGTTATTACAGCTATTCTATCACATTAGTGGGGATATGTCAAGTATAATCGAAGATATAGTGAAGCTGCACTGGGGAAATCAGATAATTTGCTGCGCATTGCCGAAATTCAAAAACTTCTCAAAATTACACTTGACAATAGGGATATTGCATAGTATAATAAAAGCACAACAGGAACACAGAAACCCGAAACCACGAAAGGAAGGTAAATCCTATGTTAAACAAATTCTTAGTAACAGGCAGAATGACTGCCGATCCCGAAATCAAGACCATTGGAGAGAACCGCCTCTGCAAGTTCACCATTGCCTGTGACCGCCCGAAGCGTAAGGGCGAGGAGACTGCCGAGACAGACTTCTTCCCCTGCACTGCCTGGAACCGCAACGCTGATGTGATCGTCGATTGGTTCGGCAAGTGGCATTACTTACGAGTACGACCTCAACGGAAATCTCATCAAGAAAACCGAAGCCGCCCAGACCACGACCTACGCATACAACTACAAAACAAACGAATTATCTTATTCGGAATCTGTATTTTACTATGACGAGCCCGGTGGTGTAGTTGTTGATGACTACTTTGAGGAGAAAATAATATGAGTGTAAAAAAATATATCTGCTCATTAATAGCCTCGTTGGTTTTTATATTGATGGCAACACCAATTGTTTCCGCATCAGAAGCTTCGCTTTTCGGAGCTTCTGATAGATATAACTCACTAATAGAGGCAAACTATGATAATGATTTTTTTGTAGTTAACAATAAAAATGTCGACTTCAGCCAAGAAGGTAAGGCTTATGTTCTTGTCGGAAAAACCGTGATAACAAAGGATACAGATGCAGGAAACAAGCGTATCTATCTTAAAAGCGGCTCCTGTCTTATGATCAAGAACGGTGCCAGCTTCTCAATGAACGGCACACTCACTGTTGAGCCGGGTGCAAAGCTGTATGTCACAAACGGCAAATTCTTGTGCGGCAAAAGCTCGGTGCTTGAAAACTATGGCAGGATCATAGTAAGAAAAAACGGAACACTTACTGTTCAGCAGAATTATAAATCAAACGGAGGTTCATCAATAAATCTTCAGGGCGAAATGTTTTTGGGCAATTTGTCAGTTTCCAAAATTGTAGCTAAGATAAGAAAATATGACGATAACTTTGATTTGAACGATTATTGTATTTCTTATTCCGGTAAATCAAAAAATGGTCCAACATTCTATTACTGTATAGATAGCATAACGACAGATTACTATTATCGATATACAGGTAAGAAACTTGTACGAAAAGGGTACACGCTTGAAAAGGTGTATGACACCGAAACAAAAAGTACATTAAAAAAGGCAGCCGACAAGTATCTTCACGATAATAATATTACTGTTAAATTCAGCGATGACAAAGCGTATTTTAGCATAGATATAGGCTTTAACTACTCATATGAAGCGAAGGATTTGTCATATCAAGAAGCATATTTCAAATATTCTCCAGAAGGTGACGGTATGTCCATGATGATAGATGTAACAAATAAAGACACAGTTGATATCTAAACTAAACACCATTTAGTATGAGCCCAGAGAGTATGAGAAAATAGAAATCTGTAGTTATTTGGCTGAGGATATACATTCGAATTCAATTTATTCATAATAAATACCTCCTACAAGTATTTATAATAAATGCGGGCGTATAGGCTCTGATGCTTATACGCCTACATTTAATTTATTCCCTTTATAACCCATACAAAATAGTTCTCAAGCGTATACCTATTATGATAACGAAAAGAACCGTCGTTATATATTTGTCTCTTTCTGCTATCATAATAGATATAGCAAATCGAAAAGGAGATGCGAAATGAACGAGAACGGGTTTGATAACAATGAATACTACACAAATGAACAGATACGGCGTGATAGTTTTAACAATGATATAGAAAGGCGAAATCAAGCGGATACCGGCACAAACGGTGATGTATCCCATTCGTATAGGCAACGGCGAAAGCTGTCCTGCGTCGCTGTCGTATGTCATTGTGAGCGGAGATAAACCGGATTTGGCTCGGTCGGCATTCAATCCGGCGAGTACTGAAGCTGCTATATCGCGCTTATAGTCGAACCCTGTCGAAACTCTGATGACCTCGGCTTGGATATTGGTTTCGATAGCTGCGGCATCGGCACTGAGCTGAGAATGCTGCTCAAAGACTTGAACACGCTCGATCTCGTTAGGACCGTCCTTGTGAGTGGCATACAGGGAGCCGTCGGAGCTGTAAATATATGTATATACTGTTTCGTAAGTGACTTTCCAGCCACCGGTCGTCTTGCTTTCCGTAAAAGTCTCTGTATTGTAAGTCTGTCCGTCCGGCAGTGTGATACCGTCAGGCAGCTCGGTAGCGGTTGTAACGGTCGGCGTTTGTGTGGAAGAAGTCGTTTCGGGTGCCATTTTTCCTGTCATATCGGTCACATCGGGGGGAGAGGTGGGTATATGAGGGATTTATCACTCCCGAACCGGCAGTCTGGTACGGAAGATGCAGTTCCTGCCACTTGACCGCACCGAGTTCATTTATGTATCTCTCCCAGAGCTTGATAATAACTCCGTGATCGTCGAGAGAAGCGTACAGATTATCCTCCACAAGCACGAAGTTCTCCGGAGGGCTGTCACCCTGCGGCAGCTCGTATCCTACATCGTTTCCGTTCTCATCAACGGGAACAAAGGCGTAGGAATCGTCCCCGTTACGAACATAACGGTAGTATTCCTCCTTGCCGCCGCTGCCGATATATGTGTAGATATCATCGTCGATCACGCTCGGTACGAACGATACAGGCATATCGTCCTCGATCACATCGCTCCATACCCAGTTTCCGGCTTCGTCCTTTACTCTTTTTCTGTATCGGTTGACCGTCCCATCGTCGTTGAGAACCATATAGGTCTCATCCAGACCTATGACCGGCACATAGTTGACCGGGATCTCCGGATCGAGTATCCAGTCTGTTTCTGCCTTGACATTCGACCACATAGTCGTATCCCACCATACACCCGCACCGTTGCTGTACTCTACGGTATCGTTGCGCTCAGTGGGTGTTGTTGATTTGAAATATAGTACCGAACCCATTACGACTACCGAAGCCGCAAGGGTCAATATAAGCTAGCATAAGCCTCCTTTACACCATATTATGATATAAGAAAAAGACAAGGGTCAAAAATTATGACCTTTGTCTTTTTCGGTTATCATAATGAAGTCAGAAGCGAAAACTTCAAAATATAAAAGCTTACAGGAGGTTTATTATGCAAGAAAGAACAGTTATTATAAATCAGATGAGGATGCTGTTTGAACAGCTCATAGCGCTCGAAAGCGCGGCGATTCGCACCAGATACGGGTAAGCTGCGGAATGGATGACAAAGGTGATCAGGTAGAGAGGACAATGTCCTGGAAGCCCGACCCGAGGATGTCTGAAAGACAGGCTGAAAAAGAGGTGCAAAAAATTGCGCTTGAATTTGATGAGAAATGCAGAAATACCTGGAATTCTTCGACAATGAAGTTCAAGACTCTGGCAGAGAAGTGGTTTGAAGAATATGGTGAAATGAACCTTCGCCAAACCATTTATTTGCTTTCATAGGCATCCTTTCTCATCATATCGATGTCTTCTCTTGTTTTTGTGCGTCTGCATCAGTCCTTCCGACAATGTATGTTTTCACTGACAGCATAGATACCATCAGAGATATACGTGACATATATTATCAGCAGACAGAATCATATATGAACATAAACATAAAAACATACTGCGGCTATGACCTGGACTGCTCGGACAGCGTTAAAAAGACGCTATCCGAAAAGATGCTGGCCGATCTTACTGCATTTACAAAGGCACATGCAGACGAGGAAAATTACGGCGGGACAGCGATGAATCGTTCATTCCGAATACCCTCAGCATTCTGGAGATTATCGGGAATGCAAATATCATATGCACGCCCGCTGCCGCAAGAGGCAGGAAAAATACAGTCAGCACCTGCGAATTTATGCTCTGCCTGATCTCCTTTCGGCTCATTCCGACCTTTCTCAGGATATCGAACCTGCTCCTGTCCTCATAGCCCTCGGAAACCTGCTTATAATACATGATAAGCACAGCCGTATCCGCATTCTTGATATAGCGCTGCAGTCCAGTCAGCTCCTCGGCGTACTTCTCGATAACCCTCTTGCTGCAGGGAATGCTGCCGCTGGAATAATCGATAAAGTCACTTTCATAAATATATTTTACGAAGGCCTTCGCCGCCGCCAGCTTCTGCGCATCACCGTTGTCAAAGACCGCGAAGCCTGTATAAAAGTTCGTCGAAATGCCTCTCGCTCCGGTACTGGGGAAATTCACATAGCCAACGGGGAAGCTATACATATCACCGCGGGCATCATTCACAAAGTACATAGCCACCAGTAGCATAACGTTTAAAAGCCGCCGCAGTTTCGGGTCCAACAATACCATCTTTGAGTTTTAGATTAGCCTTATTCTGGAATTGCCGTAAAGCCGCATAAGTCTTTGAGCCAAACTTGCCGTCAATATTCAAGCCAGCGCCAATTGCTTGATTGAGGAAATATTGTAGCCACTTAACAGAGTTACCACTAAAACCTTGCTTGAGGTTAGGTTTACCAGTCGGCGCAGCGCCATATTTACTAACTGCCGCATTATAAGCCTTACCAGTGCCATTAGAGCCACCACCACTAGTTCCACCACTGCCACCAGAAGTGCCACCCTTGTTAGCAGGAGCGCCACTAATACCAGGAGTAGAAGTGTCAGAAGTTCCAAGTGTACCTTCCATTGGGTTCTCACCATTGAAGTATTTAAAAGCAGTTCCCAAATTGGCAACCAACTCATCCATCTTCTTCAAAATTTCAGCGCCAGAATACTGACCAGAAGCAGAATAGAACTCTTCAAACAAATCTCTTACGTGTTGTGGGCCTTTTGCAAACTCTTCTTCCGCCATACGAATGAATTCACCATTTTTCTTATCGGCTTCAAGTTGCTTCTCCATCAGGTCGATTTGTTCGTCCCAACGGTCTTGCTGCTCCTTGTTTGCGGCTTCAAGTGCTTCAATAAGACGGTCAGTGTCTTCGTCAATCAAATCTTGTTGAGCATCTTGAATTTCCTTTTGAAGGTCAGCAATCTCACCAGCATTTCGCCCGCTTGTATCGCGCATGAGCATATTCAGACGCTTTTGCTTGTCTGTAATATCTTGAATAGAATTTTCACGTTCGCGCGCATTACGTCGAGCTTCGATGTTTTTCTTGAGTTCTTCGAGGTAGTTATCATCGAGTTTCTTCATCTCGTCATAGGCATCTTTTTGCGCATCAATAATATCTCGTTGTGCGTCTTCATAGAAGCTTGCTAGCTCATTGATGATGTCGATGTAGTTATCTCGATAAAGTTCCCAACGCTCTTTGAGAAGATTGTTGGTTTCAGCAAGAACGTTTTCCTCCTCACGGCTCAATTCAACAATATCATCATACTCTTCAACCCAATCCTTGAAGTTGTTGAGCATTTCAGCAACTGCTTTAGATGCTTTAGGATTAACGATGGCCTTGTAATAAGCTTGAGTGAGCTTTAGCTCATGGGAATTAGGGTCAATGTTATAATACTTTGCCCAAGCTTTGTCAGCTTGCTGAAGCTTCTCAACACGAAGTTGCTCGTTTTGATTGATGATTTGCTGAGTAGCTTTTTTCTTCTCTTTGAGGAGACGAATGTATTCTTCCTCATTTTTAAGAATGGAGTCATAATCAACGAGACCTTCGCGTTCGCGCTCTAGATCTGCGAGTTCCTCTTCAATTTCTGCAATGCGCTTTTTGGCATTATAGAGTTCAGAAAGTTTTTGAATTTCCTTTTCAGTATCAGAAGAGGATTTAGTGGAAGATTTAAATTGAGTAGGATTTACTTGTGCGCCAACGGTGACTTTGGTGCTAACTTGATTCAGCGCTTTTTCAATTCTTTCTTTAGCCGCTTTTTCAAGATTGTCTGCGGCAGTTCGATAACTTTGTGCAACATCATCCGAATTTGCAGTTAGAGCTTTTTTACGAAGATTTGAAGCTCTTTCTATATTATTATAATAGGCACTAATTGCATCAGTAGTAACACCAAGGTTAATAAGCAGTAGCCGTAGCTCTTCTCGACTTGCATAAGTATTTAGAGTCGTCGCATTAGCAATCTTATTCTGAACAATAAAGTAACCCAGCGCTTCTGTTGTTGTTCCATACTTCTTAGCTAAAGCATTCAAAGAATCTTGTACTTGTTTAGAAGAAGTATTAGTTCCATTGAAAACTTTAGTTACATCTTCCGATTCCGCCGCAAGTTTGACTTCAGCCAAAGCTAGTCTATTGGTAACAACTTCCTGCGCATTGATGACACCCGAATTTTTGAGCATATTCAGATATAGCGCTTTAGTATTCTTATTCAGCCCAGTCAGCACGCCATCACTGCTCATATACTCATCCAGTAACGTCTCCCAAGCATCTGTTACCTGCGGTATATCATTTGTTCCAGCACTACTAATAATATCCAGGAAATTCTCAAAAGAATCTAAATCTGCAAAAGCTTCGTCATTGGCAATAGTCGAAATCTTATCAATATCTGCATATCCATTTTCATAAATGCTCTTGATAGCATCACCAACAGCATTGATGGACTTTTTCATTGTCTTAACTTCTTCCGCAGCGTCTTTATAATTCTGAACTTTATTGAATTCTTTTGTAGCAGTAGTCGCCTTATTCAGTGCTCTTACTAAACCTTCGGCGCCATCCTTGGTTTCTGTTAAATAAATAGCCAAAGCACTATCCTGCTTCGCTAATTCCTCAATCGCTTGCGCACTGAGTTGACCACTATCTTTCAGATTCCCTATTTCATTATAAGTATCCGGAGCCGCTTGCGCCAGAGCTTCGAGGCTAGTTCCCAAATACTCGGCATTTCTAAAGAAACTAATCATTTCTTCATCAGTCAAATAACTAGCATTCTCATAAAGCAAATCAAAGTCTTTTTGGATTTCATCATTCGACTCCTCCAAAATGAACTTCAGCCGTTGATACTTATCTTCATAATCCGCAGCATTGACATCCAGATTAGCAAGTGCTTTTTCTGCATCCGCGCCTTGTTGGCGATAATAAGCTGCACGGTCTTCACCACTCTCCGCTTTAGAAGAATAAGAGACAACATTAAAGTCGCCAGTATTTTCATTATACTCGCGTCGAGTGGTGATTTTGTTTTTCTCTCTTACATCGAGGTTATTTCTTGCTAGATTTTCAGATTCGATTTCCTTCTGTTTTTCTAGCTCCTCAGTCTGTTTCTTCAAATAGTTCAGACGAGTCTTTTCTGCCGCAGTTAAGTTTTCCTTACTTTCTAGGTCAGAAATTTCTTGATTGATTTCAGAAAGTTGATCGTTGATTCCATCTAGAACATCCTGAATTTTTTTTGCATTTCGCGCAGCCCTTTCTTCGGCGCTATTGTACTGCACCAGTTTTGCGACTGCCACACTAATTGCAACTCCAATACCAACCCAGCCAAGCAAACCAGCCGCAGTTCCAAAGAAAGCTTGGATGCCACCCCATGCTTGCTTTGCTGTTTTTGCAATAAGAGAGCCAAGTTCTTTTGTTCCAGCCGCGAGGCCAGCCGTAAAACCACGGCCCTCGTTCTCGCCCTTGGCAAAACCAAGTTTATACGCATAAACAACACGAGCCAATCCACGAGAATTTTCATATTGCTCTTGAGCCGCCATAATCGTTCTCTTGGTGGCATTTTTCGCACCTTCTTCAGCGGCACCTTCTTCCATTCCTTGTTGATAAGCCCTTACCGTTTCTTTAGACCATTCAACTTCTTGCTGGGTAGAGGCCACTTTTTGCCACTGTTGCTCAGCTTCTATCTGGCCCTCAATTTTCTTTTTGCCAATTTCATAGCCTTCCGCATAGGCTTCTCGCCAAAGTTTCTTATTACCAGCCGGGTCAAATTTTACTGCATCTTTTACAGAAGCGAAACCAGCCTTGAAAGCTTCCGCCGCTTCTTTTCCCTTCGCCGCAAATTTAGCAGTATTACCAACTGCATCTTCTGGAGATACATTTCCTTGTAAAGCAGATAAAATATTGACTGTTTGATTTTTCAGTGCTCCAATACCTTTTTGTCCAACTTTGAACAATGCAAAACTACCAACAGCAAGTTTCACTGCACCGCTAAGTGAGCCAAAAGCATCGGTAATTGCATTGGCGGTATTCAGAATTTGAGTTAGGAGATCAACTGCCCCTTTTATCAGGTTACTATCTGCAATACTAGTAGTAAACTCAGTCCAAGCAGTATGTAGATTGTTCAGTTTAGTTTCTAGACTTTCTTGAGTCTTTTCGTATTGTTTTTCTCCAGCTCCAGCAGAATTATAGGCTTCTCCTAACAACTTTACTAGACGCTCGGAATCAGACATCAAAGCAATGAAACGAGATTGCTGTCTCGAACCGGCTGCCATAGTGGCAAGGTAACGCTGCGTCATAGAATCAAGGCTATCCCATTTTTGAGCCGTCTCAATTAGAACTTGGTCCAAGGCACGCATTTGACCTTGCTCATCAGTCAGTCGGACACCAATTGTTTTCAAAGCAGTATCAATTTTGTTTACGTCAACTGCTTCTCCTTCGTCGGTTGTACCTTCTGTTTTTCCGGTGTCAATAAGTTTTTTAACTTCGCCAAAACGAGCCAGAACAGTTTTTAGCGCTGTACCAGAAGTTTCAGCACTTTCTCTCGTAGATTCAATAATCTGGGTTAAAAATGCACTGGTTGTTTCCAGGCTCATACCAACGCTAGCTGCCATAGAGGCAACTTTGCTCATAGCATTTGCCAATTCGTTTTGGTCAACTGCCGCTCTTGCCGCTAATTGTGAATAAACATCAACCACTCGACTGGCATCTGAGGCTTCTAGTTTAAAGGCATTGATAGCAACAGTCATTGCGTCAGTGGCTTCCGCATAATCCATTTCAGCAATTCGCGCAAATTTTAGTGTTTCTGCTGTCAGTGTCGCAACGTCAGCAGCATCTCGGCCCTGTTGATAATACAGTTTCTGAACATCATAAACGCCAACAAGACTGACACCCATTTTTTGAGCAAGTTCTGCGTATACATCAACTTGCTTCCAAAGTTCTTGGGTTGTAAAATCCGTAACGACGGCAATTGAGTTCATTGCTGCATCAAGTTCTTTTACATCTTCATAAGCGCTTCGAACCGCTTTCTTAAGAAGTAAGAATGCACCACTAACAGTGGCGATTGAAGTTGCTCTAGAAAGAAAACTGTCT
>OQWA01000529.1_pt1 | contig 11261 bp, 7 predicted proteins | sample 1691581 | NCBI WGS metagenome assembly OQWA01 (sample SAMN03418264, study PRJEB22391) | human gut metagenome | biome: human-gut; feature: organic feature; material: feces | host: Homo sapiens | place: Tanzania | collected 2013-01
AACAGCCGACCCGACCATATCCGCCGTGCCGTGGAAGGTTCGCTCCGACGGTTGCGTACAGATCATATTGACCTTTTATACCAGCATCGTGTCGATCCGAACGTGTCGATGGAAGAAGTGGCCGGAACGGTCAAGGATTTGATGCAGGAGGGAAAGGTATTGCACTGGGGACTGTCGGAAGCCAGCGCACGCTCCATCCATCGCGCCCATGCCGTATGTCCACCGATGGCCGACACGTCCAATCCTCCGAGATTTCTGTATTCCATATTCCCCGATGGATTATTTCCGTTTGAATAACCGTTTTTAGACTGAGATGCAGATTGAGCAAAGACTTTCGACAGTCCCGTCCATTCCCGGCAGCCAGTAAAGCCGTCATCGATGCCGTTCTCAAGAAATTTCTTCTGTCCATAAATCCTGTAATTTTTAAGAATGACCTCCATAAGTCAAGCCCCGCATGATCTCCATTTCATTATCTTCCAACCGGAAAGTTATGGGTTCATTTTCCTGTTCCGAGCAAATCCCGTCCTGTACGAGAAAACATCTCACCACATTTTCGGTAGAAGTATGATAACGGTCTGCAAAGAAGCACACGACTTCATCTTCATATAATTCCGCTGGAATGTCAATTCGTTCATTCATCATTTGATTTCTTTTGATGATGCAAAATTACCGGGTTACACGACGGTGGACTTAACGATAAGTGGGTAACTTGTATCATTTTTACTGAATTTGATAGAGCTGATATTCGGCTATATAATTGAAATAATGTATCTTTGCATTCACAAGAAAAGAGTTATATAAGATGCTATGAACAAAATTCTGAAGGTCAGAAACGTGGGCGATTATAGCCGGTGGGTGGGGCATACCGACAGGCATCCGCTGGTCAGTGTCATTGACTACGCGGAAGTGTCCCCTATACGTCATAGCCTGAACAATTACAGCATCTATGGCATATTCTTTCACGACGAAGCGGAAATAGACTTGGCATACGGTTGTGGGAAGTACGACTACAAGAAAGGAACGGTCTATTGCTTCAGCAATATCACTTGCAATCTTACTGCTGTTTACTTCAAAATCTACAACTAGTTTATTTGACGAGACCTTTGCTTTTTGACAGCAGACATAATGCTCGGGATTTTGGTTGGACAAAGAGTGACAGCAAAACTGTACCAAGGTATTTGCAAGGGGTGGTATCGCCGATAAATCTTGATGATACTCTATAAAGAACTTTTCAGTTACTGCTCTAAACATATCAAGGCTTAATCTCGATTGGGTGATATTTGATTCCTTAAGAATACTAAAGAAGTTATATGATAAAAACACAGAACAGCCATTGTCATATTTGAACAATGCTCCTCCAGGCAAAGCTTTTACCTTTCGGGTAAACTGATATACTGAATTATCATCACATATGACATTCCAGCATTCTGGATCAGCAAATATTGTACTGGACAAGTGAAATGGAAACACCCCTCCCAGCTCAAGATAATGCGAAAAAATATGGGCAGCGGATGTGTCTACCTCAGAATAAACATTACTATACTCTATAGCGCCCTTAGATATGAATCCTTTTTCACTTAAAAACACAGTAAAATAATCCGAGGCTCCTCCCCAAGAAAGAACTTGGGATTCACTATTCTTCTCATCTGAATCAAACTCAGCAATCTGAGATACTTCAGAAGAAAACATGAGCATGTACATCAAATCAATAGCTGTGTAGATTCGCTTTTCCTCTCTCCCTCGCAAAACAATTCTAGGTTGATCGACATTAATATGCTCATCGAAGCAAATGATGCTTAACTTACATTCTTTATCGACATGATATGCTTTATAGCCTTTTCCTGGTATTCTGGCTTCTAAATCTACAATGCTTAAGCCATCCTCAGTATGCGCCTTGTAGATAGCCGAGATCTCTTCCTCAATTCTGTGCTCATTGCCACAATCAAGGAAAACTATCAAGTTGCTGTCTTCCAAATATGCAAAACTTTTTTTGTTATCTAAAAGTGGTTGCTTATTGTCAAGCAACAAGGGCTTCCTAATAGTATAGTCCGTCTTTATATCATGAGAATCATAAATAGAGGCCAGCTTATCCGCCAAAGATGAAATGACAATACTGTGGAGCTCCCTATCTGGACGAGTCAGAAGAATTTTTGTTTGGTAATCGATCACAAGCGAGGGATTAAACAACGGATAGTAGTGATCATTAAAACTGAAGAAATGACTTCGTACAATCTCATTGCTTTCTGCAGCAAGCATTGAAAGCAATGGCGTACCCAGTCCAGTCCACTTTTCTTCAGTCATAAAGTCCTTTACATTTTCATAATAATCGAAAGTTGGTGATTCAAATTGAGGATGTAATGAAAAATCTTCATTTATTGGAGTGTTTTTGGCTTTCAAAAAGTCTATGCAGTAATCGCTATAACAGAGTAGGCTATCGGTATATGCATCCATGCATGCTGACTCGCTGATTTTCTCCAAAAACTGAAGTGCTGAAAAGATAGGGGCTGTATGTCCGGTTCCAGTGATTACTGAATAATACTTTGACCGATAGTTTAACTTAATCTCTCCAAAATCAGGGAGAACTGGATCATCATATGGTGTTGTCTTAAGAATAGGATATAGTAACTGAAAAAACTCTTCCAAATCATTAGGTGTAAATATGGTTTTGCGGCCCCATTCTGTATTCTCTACCATTGCGGAGTTCAACGCCAAGCAACTTTCCTGAGCGCCTCGATTTTTCCGCCATGATGTTATTGAGAATGCTGCTGTCAAGGCGGAGAGAAAATCATATTGACACAGAATCGGTATGAGAGACTTTTTCTTTTCTTCCAAGAATACAAATCCATCAAACATGTCCATAGCGGTGTCTCCTTATAATTGACAATGAGAATTCAATGCCTTGACACTATCCTTCCAGTCGGTGCCGGATATCGTTCAGCCATTCGCCCTTGTATTTGAAATAGCGGGGGCCGGCGACGGAGTATTTGCTGCCAGTGAGAAGCTGGGCTAAAGAAGAAAGCGAATAGCTCTGCCCCTGATAGCTAACTGTCTTATCATCTACGACGGTGCACTTGATTTCTGGGTTATTGCAGTATTCGATCTCTTCGCCGGGCTGGATATTACACATAGAAAAGCGGAAGGGCGACTGGCGCTCTTTGTGCTCGGCGTCGATCTCCTGGGCGGTTTCCTCTGCCTGCTTCTGGGCCTCGTCCATATCGATCCGTTTCAGCTTGTCCGCACAGCCGTGAATCTCTGCGATGGCCTCCAGGATGGAATAGGCGTCCTCCGGCGACATGGCGTAGAACTCACGCACGCGCTGCTTTCCGTTGAAGTTCTCGATGGAGCGCAGGTTTGGATTCAGCTTATCGATAATGCTATGGATTTTCAGATCAGAGAGCCGGGAATTGACCTCATATGTCGCATAGACGCGGAAGGCGAAGGGAATACACTCGCTCCGGTTCAGCTGCTGCAGCCGCTTGTCAATATCATCCGCATACCCGATCTTCACATATTCAGGGAAGGACGGGTTGGTCAGTATGTAAATCACGCCTGTTTTATCCATCTTGGACACCTCGCTCTCACATAGTTAGTCGATTATTATATGAGAATACTCACAACTTATAATAATCAATTAGGCGGCGCTTTATCTCATTCTGAAGCGTTTGGTAATCTCCATTAAAGCGGATTTGCTCAAACATTCTGATATTGGACGGGATGTGTTTTTCAGCCTCTTCTGATGTTCCGTTATGTACAAGAATTAAATCTTTTTTTAACCCCATTGCGTAACCAATCTCGTGCGGGACATTCAACTTGCCACTACTAAGATCGGCTATGACTAACCCTGCGCTCTCAATGTCTCGAAAAATCCGATCTGAAATCTGCCCAGTCGTACCTTCATGATGCTCATCTACCCTTATGAGCATAATACCTGTCTTTTTTTCGTTGTTTATTTCATTAATTGCACGACGAATTGCATTTTCGGTCTCATTGTATTCTGCCGAAAAACACCTTGACATGAAAATTGTCTGTTCTGTCGAGCGAACATACCGATTGAAGATGGCTTCAATACATTCTGCGTTGCTTGCAGCATTTTGTTCAGTGTCTATCTGCGCATCAGTAATCTGGTATTTTTCTGACCATGTTAAGAGCCTATCCTTGTATTGAACAGCGTCAGCAGAAGGAGAGGATATTTCGATATTGTAATACAAAGCCACAAGCAGGAACAACAATCCAGACGATATTAGAAGTGTTCCGTTCTCTCCTGGCTTTGCATCATTGAGAGCATTGCTCAATGCAATTCCAAAAGCCTCTTCATGCTCTGCTGTCTGGATATTGCCGAATCGCTTTTGGATGCTTTCTATTATGTCTATAAGCGCAGTTATTAGATCTGATCGAATCCAAGGAATAGCTTTTAGCTTTCGTATTGCCAGAGGCTTGTTTTTCAACACCTTCCTAGCGAGCAAGTATTCATGCCCAAAGCTATCATCTAGTTCTTTATCAGAAAAAGAGAGCTCATCTTTGCTGTCTACAATAATACCTTCCAGCAATCGTTCCGAACGGATGGGTACAGCTTTTGAATTAATATTGTGAAAGATGATCTTTTCATCTTTCATACTTACATTATCTGGGAAGACGATAATGCAGAAGGGAATTAGATAATTGCTGCGCATCTGCCCTTCGGCGATGAGTTTTTCGATGGCTAAAAGTCTATGATTACCATCAACTCTACGGAAAGGCTTATCCTCAATGCGATCGTATTTTTTGTCAGGGATGGAAAGGGTGTACAAGAAGCCATTACCTGCCGCCTTTTCCTTTTTGAATGCTATACCATCAACATTCGATGTAAAACCTTTTCCGGATCGAATATCAGCTAAAGCATCCACCTCAGAAGATGCTCCTTGTGCGTAATAGTTGTACTTTGCCGTGTATGCGAGGACAACTTCTGGACTAAAACTATTAGATCCGGATGTAATAAACGAGCTAATCTCGGCAACGTGTTCATCCTCTGCTGGACGCTGGTATCCCGGGTGTGGATACGACAGTTCAACGATTTCATTGTACTTGGCGTATCCTCGAATTGTACAAGTCCCGCCCAAAGACTCACTGAAGATTCCGGAAAGTTGAATCATTCTCTATCCCTCGCAATTCTCTTTCTTACAAACCCGCTTCATCAAGCTTGTACATCAGCATACTGGCAAACATCAGCCTTCTCAGGGCTTCTTCTGCTGTCAATACTTCATCATTTGAATGCGCTTTCGGATTGCGCAAAGCAGACATGGCACCAGCTGTCATAAAATGAAATCCTTGCTGATAGTTATTCCCGCTTTCTGTGCCGGTATCGCAAACAGGGCAGAGAAGCGGATTGCTGCCAAACAGCTTATGCATTAGATCTGTTCCGTCTGGAACCGTTGCAGCACTGGGGACGAGCTTTTTGTAAATTGCCTTGGCTCTGCTGTTTAATTCAATGAAGGCATCCTCTGCCGCGTTTGCGAAATGACCGTCCTCAAACAGTTTCTTTGAAGATTTCTGTATTAGTGGATGTATGTAGGACCAAATCTCAGCAGTTGTTTGCTCCTCTGCAGATGGTTCCTGACCTTTGGCCGAAAGGTAATCCAGGCCGAATAGTATTTCCCCGATAGCATATGGATTGATGAACGTTTGCCCGAATTGGTTAGTACCAAACAGAATGTCCTTTGCTGCGAGCAGCTGTCGGGCAATCTGAGGATCATTCGCTTTGCACTCATTCGCTATTGCGATGGTGCTCTCACGAATACCGGCAACATCAACAGCCGAAAACTGCATACTCAGTACGTTGGGAGTACCTGCAATCTGTCGGAGTCGTCCTGAGAGCTGGTTTATCTGCATGTTTTTGAATAACGAATTCATTATCTATTCTCCCAACAACTCTTTCTCAAACTGCGCTTTGGCATCTGCCCATTCCTTGATAGCCTGTCTGCGAAGAACATTAGCCTGACTACGACGCTGCATCAATTCAGCTGCGATCTGATCCTGTATTTCTTTCGGGGGGAGCGGGATCTTTACCCTTTTCAGCGTATCCGTATTGACACCAGCTTGATTGTTGAAATTCGTGCAAAGCAGCTTCCAGTAGCCAATGCTGAGCAGCACATTAAAGAATGCTGCAACGTAATACGGATTTACACCCTCTTTTACGGTTATTCTTGTCATGTGATTAGATGCTGCGCAAAGAACATCTGAATCAAATACGGTCGTTTTGCCAACAAGATCCGGAGAATTAGTATTGTTGAAGATAACCTCGTTTTTTTTGCAATAATCTTCGGATTTTAGTCGGCTCTTAGGCACATACTTCTTTGTTTCAAACGACAGCTCGCCTTCAGGTGTTATGCTGAATGGGCGAAGATGAGGAACTCGCTGATCCTCCGGCAAATTGTCGGCCTGATCCTGTTTGCCTGCTGCAAAGCCGGATACGATTTTCTCACTGATGTCATTTACACTGACAGTCCGATACGGTAATGCTTCAATCTGCTTTCTAAAATGAGAAAATTTCGGTGAGTAGTAGTCAGCATCAATACGCCCTTCTATGTTCGCTACGGTTGTTGCATAGGTGATTTTCTGCGTTGCAGAAAAGTCAAACGTCAGCCCCAACCTATCAATGAGATATATCGGGTTTTGGTGGAGTAATTCATTTGCGTGATAGAGTTTTTGCTTCCGCTCGATTTCAGCATTATCCATTTCAGCACATAATTTCCCCTGTGTTTCGTAATCAGGTAAAATAATCTCAAATGATTTGTATTCTTCTTTGTTAATATTTGGCTGACCCGAAGGGCGCTGAATACCCTTTACCCAATTTGTAAATGCGGTAGTTTTCGTGTACCAATATATGAATTTGGGAAGGACTTTTTTATCATCAAAACGGAAACGAATACAATATCCGGCAAAAACAGATTTTCCTATGCTTCCGTCATAATAATATGTTTTTCCTACTGTTCCGCCAGTTCTTGCAAATAGTATGTCTCCAATTTCAAGAATGTGCTTTTGCACATAGTTTTCCGTAGTTACAAATTTATGATTATCTTCGATACCAAAATCGTCAAAATCTGTGATACGGATGTATTTCGGCTGGCTTTCATCTGTCCTCTCAATTGCAGAAGCAGATGTTCCATAGCAAGGTTCCTCGCTTGTTAAGCTACCAAGAGAGACTTTTTCTTGCTTTTTCCCAGACTGACTTTGACTATACTTAAGGTTTCGGACATCAAATCTTCCCGTTATATCCCCCCGTTTGACAGCGAAGACGCAAAGGTCTTTCGCATCGGGGGTCATGCGAAAAAAGATGTTGCGTCCTTTTGAAATTCTTCGTACTTCTGAATGATCTCATCGAGCTGAGAATTGGTTTTGCGTCCGGTGGCGTCATAGCCGATCAGCGCCGGCGCTGCCATGAAGATGGCTTCGTTTTCGTCCGGTTTTTCATCGGCTTTACGCTTGCGGACAAAGATAATGGACGCCTTTACACCGGCACCAAAATGGGCAAAGGCACACTGAGGCAAGCTCACAACTGCAAGCAGTTGGAACTTCTCCAAGATGAAATCGCGTACATACTGCGCGGAGCTGTTTGTCAGAACGCCGTCGGGAAGTACGATTGCCGCCTTGCCGGTTCCGGGCTTCAGGAACTCCCAAATGCGTTCAATAAACAGTATTTCGGAGCTCTGTCGGGGACGATCTTTATATTTTCCTTTAGCGTCCTTTGTTTTACCTAATTCATAATTAGCCAAATAGGGTTTTTCCGCCTTCGTGATTGTGGAGCCAAACGGCGGATTGGTCAGAATCAGATCGAACTTTCCAGCTTCAAATCCGCGGTTATGGTCGTGCATCTTGTCAATGCTGTCCAGCGCGTCAAAGCTGATGACGTTGGTGTGCCCGTCATCGTGAACAATCATGTTCATCTTAGCGACACGGGCAATTTCGTCATTGATCTCGATGCCGTACAGGTGCTTGGAAGCAAAGTCGTGCCAGTAGTTAAAATAATCAACTGTGTCCTTATCATAATACTCACTGGCCTGCGAACGCATATAGTCCAGAGCGTGCAGCAGAAATCCGCCGGAGCCACAGGCAGGGTCAAGCACATCCCAATCATGTTCCGGCTTCATCATTTTTACCGCAAATTCGATAATGGGGCGAGGGGTAAAATACTGACCAAAGTCGCCCTTGAAAAAGCCGTCCATAAACTGCTCGAAGGCGACACCCTTCACATCGAGGTCGGTTTTATTCAGGTTTATAGACTCAAGGTGAGATACGACTGTACGGAGGACGCGGTCATCGACCTTGATTGAATCCGTGAATACTTCCGGGTCTTTGACTTTCTGCTCATTGTAAAGCGCGTTGATACGTTCCGCCAGCTTGGAAGAAGGCTCGTGCGTTTTGATCTGGAACTGATACGGTTCTCCTTTTTTCCGGGGCTTTTGCTCATCACTAATTTTGACAAATATCAGTTTGCAAAGCTCACCGAAGGCCGTCGGTGGTGACAGCCTGCCGCCGCCCCAAAGCGTATTGTGGCATTTCTTGATAGCAGTAATCAAATCTTCTCTGGCAACCGGCTGGATATCAGGGGCCTTCTTTTTCTTGCCGTCTACATCTGTATATTCTCCACCTCTGTAAAAGCGGAATGCTTGCGGTTTTCCATAGGCTTTTGGAAGATCGGCAATGATATTATTCTCTCGTTCGAGAATGCCGGTACTATCGTCCGAGAAATCCAACACCCGACGAGTAGCGCCAGCAATAATAACCACATAGCTTGCACGAAGCTTTACCCACGTTGCGTTGCCTACACCCTGCTCAATTGCCTGCAAGAACTCCGCATCTGTAACGCCATCTCGTTTGCACTCTACAACCGCATACGGTTTTTTGCATTCATCATCAGAGAAAATGACAATATCCGCACGGTCCGTCGGTACACGATCCGGGATCGTCACCTCAACCTTAATGCGATGTGCTGGGTAGTCGTATTCGTAGATCAGTTCCGCCCAGAATTCAGCCCGAACTTTTTCCTCGGGATCGTTATAGTTTTCTGTGTGATTATCAGACGTGACATAGATGATCTTCTGCTTATTTTCCGGGCCGGTAATAATGGCATATCCATCTTTAATTGCCCTATCAAGGTAAGTCATATTTGCTTCCTCCAAAATTCTCTGTATGTTGGTAGCGTATTAATTCATTTCTTGTTGCGTTGGCACATTTTCCAAAAACATCACATCATAGATCGGCAGATACGTGATCTTACCGTTCGTCGTGATCTCGCGGGCATTGGACAGAACATAGGCCTTTTTCACATGATAATCGTCGTTCTTTACGAAGGTGTTTAGCGCACTGTGAACGGTGTAGTCCTTGCCGGACTTGACCTCGATGGGAACGGCGGAGAGGCTGTCGTAATCGTCGATCAGATAATCCACCTCGCCCTTGCTGCGGTTATCGTAATAGAACAGCTTGAAGCCGTGCGCAGCCAGCTCCTGGGCCACCACGCTTTCATACACGGAGCCGAGATTGATCCCCGTCTCATCATCCAGAATCGCACGGATATTGCTGCCGTACAAAACGTCCGTCAAAAGGCCTACGTCGTTCAGATAGAGCTTGAGCAGGTTTTTACCGACGGACTGCGTAAGGGGAAAGACGGGGGTGGTGATCGCGTTGACGTCCAAGGCGATTCCCGCCGAAATCAGATATTCAAACTCATCCTGATAGTCGGAAAAACGCTTGCCGCGCTTGTCCTCGATATCCTGAAAGACCACCCGCTTCTTCTTGCTCTCCAGATTGGAGGGGATCATATCGTAGATCCTGCGGATCTTCAGCTTCTTGTTATTGTCCGCCTCGTACTTCGACGCGTCATCAGCATAGAACGCGCGGATATCGCGATGGATCGTCCTGACCTTCACGATATTGGTGTCTGCAATAAAGGTGTTCACGGCGTCGGGCAGCCCGCCGATCAGCAGGTACTTCTTAAAGAGGTCCATCACCTTCCCGTGCATAGCCGCATCCAGGCTCTCGCCGGCAAGGAACTTCTCATGCATCATATCGATGGCGAACCGATTAAATCCGTTTGCCAGCAGGAACTCTTCAAAATCCAGAGGGAACATGCGCTTGATCTCGATACTCCCGATGGGGATCGAGGTGGTCTTCTTCAAGGTCACGCCGAGCAGCGACCCGCTGGCAATATAGGTGTACCTATCGTCCTGCTTCAAAAACTTGAGCATGGTCAGCAGGTGCGGATACGCCTGGATCTCATCAAGGAAAATCAGCGTGTTTTTCTTCTCTCCCATTTTCTCGCCGGCGATGGTGCTGACCTGGAAATAGAAGTCCTTGACCGTGCGGACCTGCTCAAACAGCCGGGGGCCGTTATAATCCTCCGCAAAGTTCAGCTCGATATAGTTCTCAAAGAGCTGCTGTCCGATGTGACGGATAATAAAGGTCTTTCCAATCTGCCGCGCTCCGTCGATAATCAGCACTTTGTTTGAGTCTGACTTCAAGTAGCTTTCGATATACGGCTGAATTTTCCGATATAACATAGCGCACCTCCGCACTTTTCAGCATAATCAACGCGCCGAGAAACACATAATTCAACTGGTTGCACATCTCGTGACAAACACATTTCAATATCTATTATACTCACAAAAACGCACAAATCAATAGCCGGTGCAAAATAAATATATCCCGTTGTCAAGACTGCAAATCCGATTATTGCACATTGGACTCTAGTGTAGCGCCGGGCTATCATATACGCGAAGGGAAACCAAAAACAATGCGTATATGAAGGAGGCGCGGCATGGAAAACAGATTTGCAGCAGCGCGGAGGCGGTATCTGCGCACGCACATGGACGGTATCTACACAGGGATGCTGCTGACGGGGACTCTGGAGCCGCATCTGGAGGAGATCGGCGAGTCGGCACAGGCAATGCTCGACCGGATCGTGGAGCAAATGAAGAAGGCCGAAGGCGTCACCGAGCAGCTGAAGGCTGCGGATCAGATGGAATGGGTCGGACGGATGAACAGCATCCGCAGCCGAACTGATGCTGGTCTGTGCCCGCCTTCGCCATGTGGCGAGCACCCAGTGGGGCTGCAAAAAATACATGAACATGAAGCACTTGGAGGCGGTCATGGACGACGCCTCTATTGCCGGCTGACTTCACTCAGCCGGAGCCTGCAAATAAATTTGCGCATAAATCTTGACGGGACCCTTCTTTTTTTGCTCTTTTCAATTTGCGCAACTTACTGTACATTATCGAAAAACCACCCGC
>OQWA01000530.1_pt1 | contig 11255 bp, 8 predicted proteins | sample 1691581 | NCBI WGS metagenome assembly OQWA01 (sample SAMN03418264, study PRJEB22391) | human gut metagenome | biome: human-gut; feature: organic feature; material: feces | host: Homo sapiens | place: Tanzania | collected 2013-01
ATCGCAGGCGTGCTTTACAACGACGTAAAATTCAAAACCGTCAAAACGGGCGTAACGCTACTTCTGCCGTTTAACGAGAACGACACTGTCGGTCATATCGGCGCGGGCGAAGACGGAAGTGCCAACTACAAGGCAACCGCCGCGCTTACGGGAACTGCGAAACTTTATAAAACGCTCGTTATCCCCGAAGGCATTGAAGTTATCGTCAACGGAAAACTTGTCGTCGGCGCACAAACAGGCAAAATCGATGCAGGGCAAAATCAAAATGCGGTCTCGGGCAACTATTGCGAAATAAGTTTAGGCGGCACGATTACGCTCAACAACGCAACGCTTGAAGTGTACGGATATATCAAAGGAAACGGCGAAATTATTGCAAACAACACGACCGTGATTGAAAATTTGTATCTTACGGGATGGCTGGGTGGTTCCGAATCGGCTGCGCGTTATGTAGGCAATCGAGAAATCGGTGTAGGCGAAGCATTGGGTAACGAATTGAAAATAGATACCCCGAACATGTTTCCGTTCAGCCAATATGAATTGAGAGCAATTCAGTCAAGAGTAATTATAAACAAAGGAAGCAAAGCACAAGGATATACAAAAATTGCAACAGGAGAAGTTGATATCAAAATAGCCAAAATAAAAGCGCAGATTAATGAAGCAGTACTTACTTTTATTTCTTCCGATGCAAGTAACGCTTCAAGCGGATTGTTCAGACTTGTCGGAAACAACAGCAAAATCGTAAAATCGATGAGCGGTGACAGAGTGAGATTCGATTTGTACGGTGAAGTAACTGATGGATACACGTCAATCAGTATAAAAGTAGTTAAGGCAACGGTTAAAATGGCTTCCGAAAAAGTTTTCTTCCCTCATCGCAGCAGGATCTTTTACTTCGAGTTCGCACCTGAAGCTTTCGCATGGGTTTGTTCCGGTTTTGCCGAAAATTTCGAGGGCAGACAGCATCTGTGCAGTTTCATTTTTTCTTCTTTCCAAAAGCGGGTACCATAAAACTATGATTGCCGTGTTCCATTTTTTTCTTGCATTTTCCAAAGCAGCCGTTACACTTTTGTAGTCAGATGCGTCTTCGTAACTGGGGTCACAGATTATGAGCCCTCTTTTTACCAGTGGCGGAACAAGAGCGTTTAGGGTAGTGTAACTGTCTGCGTCATGTACTTTTACTGTACAGAAACCTGACTTTTTTTCTGCCGGAACAGAGAGCTTTATACTGTCAGAGAGTGAAGCCAGAGAAGCAGGATGTTTTTCTATAAGATGAAGGGTATCTCCCCTGCGCATAAAATATCTTTCAAGTTCAGGACTGCCGGCATAAATATTGTTTTTGAGATATTCGCCTTCTGTTTTCAAATAGAGCGAAAGTCCGTGTGGAAGAGCATCTGTTTTGCTGTTGCACGCAGTAAATAATTTTTCTATTCCTTCGTGTGCTTCTCCCGTTTTTAGAAGACGTTCGTCATTCAGATCAAATCTTCCAGCTCCTGCGTGGGTGTCTATTACCGTGAAAGGCTTTTCTTTTTTTGTAAGATTTTCAAGAATCAGGCAGAGGCAGATATGCTTGAGTATATCTGCGTGATTCCCGGCGTGATATTCGTGCTGGTAACTTAGCATTTTGTTGTTCCTATTGAATCGAGTCGCAAAAGCCATTCTGAACAGACTGCATCACTCGGCATTCTCCAGTCACCGCGCGGTGAAAGGTTTACTGTTCCGACTTTGGCTCCGTCAGGCATACAGCTTCTTTTGAATTGTTGCGAGAAAAATCTTTTGTAAAACGAGCGCATCCATTTAAGGATAATTTCTTTTGTGTATGCTGTTCCTGTTCCGTCTGCTTTTTTTCCAAGAAGTGCATCGCAAGCAAGAAAATATATTTTTTCTGGGGAAAAGCCCCATCTGAGTACATAGTAAAGGAAAAAGTCATGAAGTTCGTAAGGACCCACAATTTCTTCTGTCCTCTGGCTTATGTCACTTCCGTCCGGAGGCAGAAGTTCGGGGCTTACAGGTGTGTCAAGAATGTCTTTTAAAATTTCTGAAAGCTGTATGTCGCCTTCATTTTGTGCACATTCGGCAAACCATGTAACCAGGTGTCTTACAAGGGTTTTCGGAATGCTGGAATTTACGCCGTACATTGACATCTGGTCTCCGTTGTAAGTACACCAGCCTAGTGCCAGTTCGCTTAAATCTCCTGTTCCTATTACAATTGCGCCGGTCATGTTTGCAAGATCCATCAGAATCTGCGTTCTTTCGCGAGCCTGTGAGTTTTCATATGTTATGTCGTGAACACTTTCATCCTGGCCTATATCATCAAAGTGCTTTTTTACCGACTCCTTTATGTCTATTTCCTTAAGCGTTGCACCGGTTTTTACGGCAAGTGAGCAGGCGTTTCTGTAGGTTCTGCCGGTTGTTCCGAACGCAGGCATTGTTACCGCAAGAATTCCGCTTCTGTCTATGCCGCATTTGTCAAAGGCCCGCGCGGTTATAAGAAGGGCAAGTGTAGAATCGAGTCCGCCGCTCAGTCCTACAACAGCACTTTTTGCGTGAATATGGCGCAGTCTTTTTGCAAGTCCTTCTGCCTGCATTTCAACGACTTCAAGACAACGCTCCTGTCTTTTTTCTGCAGAATCAGGAACAAACGGATGCGGATCTGTTCCGCCGGAAATTCTGGCGCCGGTGTCCTTTGAGAAAATATTGTCTTCAAGACAGATATCAATGAATCTGTATTCTGCTTTTGTGCCGCGCTCTGCCGATGCATTCTGTGCAAAGGTTGTTGTTCTGAGCCTGTCCCTTTGTATGCGTTCCATGTCAAGGTCTGCTGCGGTAAACGTGCATTCAGAAAAAGGCAGCGATTCTGCTTTGACAGTGCCGTTCAGTGCAATAAGATTGTGGCCCGAAAAAACCATGTCTGTTGTACTTTCATCATGACCGGCATCTGCATAAACGTAGGCGCACATATTTTTTGCCGAAAGGGACTGCACAAGTGATTTTCTGTATGCGGCTTTTCCGACAACTTCATTGCTTGCGCTAAGGTTCAGAATAATTGTTGCACCTGCAAGAGCGTGTCTTGTTGAAGGTGAAAGCGGAACCCACGCATCTTCACATATTTCTGCTGCAATTGAAATCAAAGGATCACTTTTGTCGCGTATAATTATGTCTGTACCGAAGGGGACTGTTCCGAGAGTGCCGCCAAGTTCAATACTGTCAGGGGCATAACCGTCATAAGGCGTAAACCATCTGCGCTCGTAGAATTCAGAGTAGTTGGGTATGTATGTCTTTGGAATAACGGCAAGAACTTTTCCTTTAAAACAGACTGCGGCCGTATTGTACCTGGCACAGCCTGCAGTAAGCGGAAGCCCCACGGCAAACAGTACCGGAATATCGCGGGTGTGTTCGCATATTTCTTTAAGGGCACAGACGGCAGCTTCTTCGAGCGTGGCCTGCATGAATAAATCTGCGCAGGTGTATCCCGTGATGCACAGTTCAGGGAAAACAAGAATAGAGATTCCTTCTCCAGAAGCTTTTTTTACACAATTTATAATTTCATGCGCATTTGAAGTGCAGTCTGCTACACAAAGTTTTGGACTTGCACATGCAGTTCTTAAAAATCCGAATTTCATAATTTTATTATACCGAAAATTATAGTCTGTTAAAAGACCTTTGAGCCGGGCATTCGTGCGTTTACAGTGTGGCTGCTCTGCGTTTGCGTAACGGAGACACGTAACGGTGTGACCTTGACGGCATTGTGTGTTGGCAATAAAATTGAATGTATGAACAACAAACTGAATAAAAAACAACTGGCATCTTTTATTGACCAGACACTTCTTTCCCCCTGCGCAACAGAAAAGCGCGTAAGGGAATTCTGCACCGAGGCTGCAAAATATTCATTTGCTTCTGTCTGCGTTAATCCGACATTTGTTTCCCTTGCACACGGAATTCTCAAAGATTCGCAAACAAAAGTCTGTACCGTAATAGATTTTCCTTTGGGAGCGGGCGGTCTTGAAACAAAACTTGCACAGTCCGACATTGCCATTACACAGGGAGCCGACGAACTTGATTTTGTAGTGAACCAGTCTCTTGTAAAGGCCCATGAGTGGGAACTTCTCAAGGCTGAACTTCTTGCAGTTACAAAAAGCGTTTCTGAAGCTTCAATGTGGGTTACGGCAGACATAGAAGAAAAGAGGCGCCCTGTTGTAACAAAACTCATTCTTGAAACCTGTCTGCTCGATGACGAAGAAATAAAAAAGACATGCGAATGTGCCCGTGACAGCGGATTTGACTTTGTAAAAACTTCGACCGGTTTTGCAATTGTAAAAGACAGTGAAGGCCGTCTTCTTCCGAACGGTGCAACAGTTCATGCAGTAAAACTCATGCGTTCTGTTGTCGGACCGGATATGGGCGTTAAGGCGAGCGGCGGAATTCATACCACGCAGGAAGCTCTGGAACTGATTGAAGCCGGTGCAACAAGAATAGGTGCAAGTGCCGGAACAGCAATTGTAGACGGACTTTCCGAATAATTGCGGTGCCGGTTATCTGACTGTACGCCAGAGCATTCTGTTTTCGCACATTTCAAAACTTACTTTGCCGCGGTTCAAAAGGCTCGAAAGATAGGAGCGTAGTGTTGTTCCTATAAGCACAAACTGAACCGGGCGCATTGTTATTCCTGCATAATCGGTAACGGCTTTAAGAAGTTCTTCCTGTGTCATCGGTTTTTCTTCCAGAAGCCGCAGTATAAGAAATTCAGTTTCGAGGGTTACCATTGTATTCATTTCGGCAGCGGCAGTAATATTGTCTTTTGTGTAAAGTTCCCCGTGACCCGGAACAAAATAGTCTGCACCCGAAGATTCAATTTTCAAAACAGAAGAACGGAATTTTTCAGGTTCATACATAAACGGAATCCAGAATTTTTTCAGAAGCGACATTCCGAAAAATCCGTCCCCAAGATAAGCTGTAGTCAGACCGTCTTCTTTGTCATAAACAAAAATTCCGGACTGGTCAAAAAAATGACCAGGCAGCGGAACAAAACTTATTGTTGCAGTTCCGACATCAACGCTGGTGTCAGAAAAAGTTTTTGTTACTTCGAGCGCTTCGGGAACTACAAAGACAGGATTGTTAATGTCGCTGAACGGAATGCCGCCCCAGTACATTACTCCGAGTGAGCGCGGAAACTCCATTATTTTTGATTCATCATGCGGTGCCCAGATTTGTGCATTCTGTGTTTTTACAATATAGGCATTTCCACCGCAATGGTCGGCGTGTGAATGTGTGTTTATTACAGCCTTTATTTTTTTATGCGGAAAAATATCTTCAAGCGATTCAACAATACATTTGCCGTCGTCGTTGCTGCAGGCAGTGTCTATTACATAGAGTCCGTCGCTTCCTTCTATGACGCCTACGTTGGTTGAGTTATGGAACATTCCCGCATGTGCAGAAATCCTTTCGTATGTTGACTTGTCTATGGCCATTTTCCCTTTCCAAAAAAAACACCCCGGAGCCACAATGACTTCCGGGGGTAAACGGTTGTTTTCTGACTACATTCTTGCGGCTGTGATTGCCTTTACAGTGTAATCGTATTTGTGGTCGTTGATAGTGAACTCTGCATGTTCACCGGCCTTAAGGTTAAGAAGATTGTTTCCGAGCGGGGAAAGATACGAAATAATTCCCTGGTCGGCATTTGATTCCCACGGTCCAAGAATTGTAAGAATCTCTTCTTTTCCAGAAATATGATTGTCGAGTGTAACTGCTGTTCCGAAAGAAACTGTCGAAGTTGTGACTGTTGTCGGGTCAAATACAACTGCGCGTGAAAGTTCTTCCTTGAGTTTTGTAAGCTGTACGGTAAGGCGGTGCTGTGCTTCCTTGGCAGAAGTATATTCAGCATTTTCCTTAAGGTCTCCCTTGGCTCTTGCATCGCTGACTTCTTCTGCAACCTTGGGTAGCTGTACTTTTTCGAGGTCTTCGGCAAGTGCGCGCTTGATTTCAAGCATCTTTGCGGTAACAAGAAGTCCCTTTGGAGCGTCCTGTTTAATTTCTGCTTCCTGGAATTTAAAGTCAGGATACTGTCCGAGAATTCCGTTTCTGAGCTGGGCCTTGTATACAGAATCGAGTTCCCTAACGTCATTTACCATTGTGTACATGTGGGTAATTGTCGTCTTGTCGCTCGAAAGCATAAAGTCAAGCATTGTGTTTTTGACACCGTTTTCTGTCTTGTTTGCAAACAGAAGAGAAACTGCAGCCTTGATTGTCTTTTTGTTTTCAACAGTGTTAACGTGGTTGTTTACTTCCCTGAAGCACAGTGAAATAATGTTTACAAGGGTAACAAGCTGCTTGTCGTCTGCAATTCCCGCTTCCTTGAACCACGGTTCGTTTCTGCATTCAGCAAAGAAATAAACTGCGGCATTTCTGTAGTTGCGGTAGTCTGCAAAACTTGTCTGTACAAGGCGTATAACCTTTTCATTTTTGCCTGCAGCGATAAGTTCTGACAAAAGCTTTTTGTCGAGTACAGTCGGGAACAGGTTAATGTACTGGTCGTCCCAGTCAGAAAGAAGTCTTACGTTTGCAATAAACGCTGCCTTGAGTGAAGTATTTTTGCTGTCCTTGAGAAGTGTGTACATTTCGCGCGGATTGTCAATGTCTGAATAAAGTTCGGCGAATGTAAACTTTGCAGGTGATTCAAGACTCGGAACCCTCTTGATGATTTCCTGTACAACAAGGAAAGAAGCCACAATCTGTTCGTTGACATTCGAGAATGCCTTGAGGTATCCCGTAAAGTAAGAGAACATATCAGTGAACTGCTCGTCTGAAGGATCTTCAATTTCGTTAAGATAGCGCATCATAATGTCAATTCTTGAGAAGAACTGCTTTTCTGCCTTGAATTCGTTGGCAAGTCTTTCTTCCCTGCTGATTTCATGATCGCGTACTGTATATAGGTTGATGTCGTTTGGGTTTACACCGAACAGCGGGTCAGAAGAAAGAATCTTCTGTGCCTTTGAGTGCCAGCTTGTCCATTCGCCCGGAGTAAGAATAGCTGGAACAAGTTCTGCCTTGATTCTCTTTTCGTCGCAGTTGTTGTCAAAGCTCTTGATGATTGTCTTGAGTGTCCATGCAATTTCCTGCTTTACTTTCTTTGCAAGGTCTTCGCGCTTTTTTGTAGCCTTGAGAACCCAGATATGGTCACGACTCAAAGGCTGGAGTGCGTTTACTGCCATCTTGAGTGACATAGGGTGAACGCCGTTCTTTTTGCCGAAGTTGATAGTGAGCATGTCACCTTCAACCTTTGTAATAATACCTACGCCCCATGTTCTGTGGAATACGTAGTTCTTTGCATCAAAGGCAATGTGCTTTTCAAAGTCGCTGATGGCTTCAAAAACATTGCGGTAAGACTGGTTGAGGTTTGAAGAAACAATATATTCGTCAAGGTGAACTCTGTCTGAATATTTTCCGCGGAAGCACTCAATGATTTCCTTGCGTGCCCATGCATCCTTGTTGTCTATTTCAAGAATGAGCTTGAGGATTCCGATTGCGGTGTCCCATTTTGCGGTATTCTTGTAATAAGAATAAAGTTCCTGCATAAGAAGCGCAGACTTGTCTTCACTGATTGTCTTTGCAATCTTGCGCTGAACAAGCATAAAGAAGTCAATTTCTTCGGGAATAAGATTGACCAGCTTGCTCCACATTTCTTTCATTGCACCAAGATTTTTTGCGGCAACGTAGCGGAGCAGGGCCTTCTTGTAGTAGCTTACGGCTGCTTCCATGTTTCCCTGACTTTCGTAGCGTTCTGCAAGAATTTTTGCAATGTCTGCTTCTTCAAAGTCAAGCTTTACAATCTTTTCATAAAGTTCCCATACTTTGTCGTCGTTGGTTTCTTTATAATATTCTGCCAGCTTTCTGAGTGCAAATTTGTTCTGCGAATCTTCATCAAGAATTGTCTGGCAAAGATATTCAACAAGAGCTTCCTTGTGGTTCTTTTCAAAAATCTCTGTAAGTGTTACAAGGGCAGAAGTGTCAATTGAACCGGAGTGAAGTGAAACCATTCCAGAAATATAAAGAGCCACAATACTGTCCTTTGTATGTGCAAGCTGCTGGTCGCAGATATCCTTGATTTCATACTCGCAGTTCTGGTTGTGTGCCTTTTCCAAAAGTTCGGCAAGTTCCATAAGATTGTTCTTAGTGAAGTTGCTGATACCTGCACGAGTCCATGTTTCTTCCTTAAGCATCTCGCGTACGGAATTCTCAAGTTCTTCAGACATGTTTTGCTCCTGTTGCGTTGTTTAACGCGTGATTAATGTAAGCTCTCCAAAAAACATCAAGGCAATCTCTGAAAACCGCATGGCAGTCCGGAGGTCGCTAAGTTTACTTATTGAACGAAAATCTTGTACACAGCCGGATCAAGTGTTCTTATTTCCAGCATTACATCGTTGATTTTCGAAACGCTGTCCTTTGACAGCTGGTAATGGTCTATGAGCCAGAAATACAGGTTCATAAGCCTGGGGATAATTACAGAACTGTTGTTGTTCGGATCCTTAAGTTCGCTCTTTTTTGCAAAGATTTCCTGTTTGAGTCCCAGAACTTCCTGCGAGCGCAATTTTCGTTTTACCGTAAAAACACCGAACAGAACACCGTAAACAGGAATCCACTCCTGCAGTACGGCACCTGAATATCCCTTTTCGCTGACTTTTTTTACAAGCAGTGTAATGAGCTGCGAGTCAAGAAAGTCAAGGTCAATTTTCTGTGCATCAATAAAAAATGCTTCCTTAAAAAGAAGCTTGGCATATTTTGTTTCACCGCAAAGTGCATAGCAGTCAGCCATTTCTGCCATTACAGACGACTGCCCCGGAACAGAAGTATTTGCTTCTGTAAGGCACTTGAGCGCAACTTCGTAAGAACCAAGCTTTTTGTAGCAGAGTCCCTTTTTGCGGCAGATTTCTGAATGAAGCTTGTCATCTTTTTCGTCAGATGCTTTTCCGTAAAATTCCAGCGCTAGTGAAAAAATGCCTTTTCTGAAAGCATACAGCGTTCTTTCCTGTTTGCCGTCTTCGCGTGAAGCCAGCTGCATGAACTGCTTCCACTGGTTAACAAGTGTTTCGCCGCGTTCAAAATAACCGGACTGTTCCAGTTGCGGAAGTGTGTTTTTCCAGAAATTGCAGCACTGGATTGCAAATACAAGACTGTCGTTGTCCAGATCTCCTGCAAGAGTATCGTCAAGAAGAGCAGCTGCTTTTTCCATTTCGCAGGATTCTATCATGATGTAGGCTTCGCTCAAGGCGTTCTCTGACTGAATACCCATTAAAAAATCTTATCCCCCGGAATTTTTTTGTGGCGTTCTTTTAGATTATACGAATTGAAGAAATATGTCAATGTGGCTTTTAGTGAAAATGGGCAATAGTTTATAATGTTTTTTAATTTCTTTGTCAACACCGCAACGGGACAGATATGTAAAAATATATTTATTTTTTGCTTTTTTTTATCCGGAATTGCGGAAGTATATTTTTCGAACAGGTTTAATATCAATAAAAATAGATAAAAATCATCTTTTTTAAGTATAAATTCGCTACAGAAAACTTTTTTTTTGAGATTCCGCAGTTTCATTTTACACTTCCTTCGAGGTGATATATGAAAAGATTTGTTTTTTGCTTAAGCACTCTGTGCTGCTTTTTCATGACGGCTACAGTTTTCTTTACCGGATGTCCTGCTGAAAACCAGTCTTCATCGGGCTCTCAGGACTCTGTGGGATACCAGGACACACCTGCTTCTATAAGGGAATATACTTACGGCCCCAATGGAAAAGATGATTATTCAGCAATGTCTTCATGGGAAAAGCGCAATATGTGGAATCTTGCCAACGTCCATGATCCTTCTGTAGAAAGATGGACTGACGGTTACTACTACATGTACCAGACAGACGCCAGTTACGGAAACGCACATTCAGGAAAGGGCCACTATTACGGCCGTCGCTCAAAGGATCTTGTAAACTGGTCTTATGTAGGAATGGCAATGCCAGAAAACGGAGCCAAAGCGTGGATTCTGGAAAAGGTCAATGAATTCCGCAGAGAAATGAATCTTGAACCATTTTCTTCTATAAATGACATCTCGTGGGGTTATTGGGCACCGACTGTCAAAAAAGTCACAAAGTCAGACGGAACAGTTGTCATGCGCATGTATTATGATGTTGTAATTGACAATTACATTTACAGCGGCAAACAGAATACAAAAGGCAATTTTGACAATTCGTGGACAGAAAGAGCCTTTATAGGAATGATGGAATCAACTGACCCTGCTGCAAATAAATGGGAAGACAAAGGCTATGTTCTGTGAAAATATAAAAAGTCTTAGAGAAAAAGAAAAAAAAGAATTACAAGAAAGAATGGAAAAACAAGCAATGGAAGCAAAAAAGGCAGCTGAAGAACAAGCCAGAAAAAGAGCAGAGGAAAATGCTCAAAAGAAAAAAAGAAATGATGTTGTGGTGGCTCGACAAGGGCGTTGACGGATTCAGAATGGATGTTATCAACTTCATCAGTAAAACTCAAGGTCTGCCTGAAGCAAACGCATTTTTGGGCACTCTAACAGGTTTTAAAGGTGCAGAATACTATTTCTACGGTCCTCGTCTGCACGAATTTTTGCACGAAATGAGAGAAAAAACCTTTGGCAACGATTTATTGTAATAGTTGGTATATCTATCTATCAGTGCTAAAGACTCTTCTTGGCTCAATAGAGGCAAGCCGTATAACTCCCCTTCATTGCAGAAATCCTTTATGTTGACCTCTCGATCAGAAGTAAGGATAATACTGACGCGAGAGTACAGTCCGGAATAAGAGAGTATCTCATTCAGACCTTTAAGATATTGCGCATTATCAATAATCAGTACTATCTTTTTTCCTTCATAATAATTAAGGTTTTGCAAGAATTGATACAATAAGCCTATTATGTTTGCCTCCATATTCAAGTGGCATTTGCCTTCTATCGTGTCTTCCATGATCCACAACCATTTCTTGAGCATTACCATACCATGAGACATACCATTATTCTGCTCCGTAAGATGGATAAATGGCATATATTCATCTGGATTTTGCAATAGAATATCATACAGACGGGAAACAAGAGCTGTCTTTCCACAGCCATCCGGAGCGATTATTACTATCGGAGTTTCACCTTTGTTTATACGATAGAGTATAGCGTTCAAATAGTCTGTTCTGCCCACAAAGCGCGACACCTGCTCTCTTATAGTCTGATTTTCTAAAGAGATAAATAAGTAGGGTGTCCAG
>OQWA01000533.1_pt1 | contig 11238 bp, 8 predicted proteins | sample 1691581 | NCBI WGS metagenome assembly OQWA01 (sample SAMN03418264, study PRJEB22391) | human gut metagenome | biome: human-gut; feature: organic feature; material: feces | host: Homo sapiens | place: Tanzania | collected 2013-01
ACGCCACAAAATGAATGTGGAAAATAATACGGTATTTGGGGAAGAGGGCAGATCCGCGTCAGAAAGCCTTTCTTGTATCTTGTACAGGAAAGCCTGCTTTCGAGTACAAACCGCCCCTAAGCAGACCTTTGGTACCTAAAAACAGTTCCTGGTGTACAGACAGACTTCTCTACGGCGGTAGTCGGTACGGTTAACACATTCTTTGCGGACATCAGTCATCCGACCGTTTCGGCCAACTGCCTGAAAAAGTTTTGCGAGAAACCGTCAGTTATTATATCTTTGCAAAATAGTAAAACATTATACTAATTTTTCTACAGATGGAGAAAGGCAAGACTGTTCCCGCGTTTTGGGGCAAGGAGGACTGGCAGGCAATCTGGATCGGCGGCATCGTGATCGTCATCGCCTGCATCGCTGTCCTGACGAAAGCATTTGATTTTTCGGCGGTTAAATTCGCCACTTGGACTCTCGGAGAGAATCTCTCCGGGGCAGCAGCAGCAAAGGTTGTCCCTTTGGGTGAGCAGCTTGGAGCCTGGGCATTCTGGCGCAAGTTCCTCGTGACGTTCATCACCCTCGGAGCGTTGTTCACGATCGGAGTCAAACTCCAGGGCGAAAGCGTGAAGAAATATATTCCCGCCATCATCGGACTGTTCGTCATCGCTCTGGTGGTTCGTCTCATAAGCGCTGAATATACCCTCAACCGCTACCTCGAATGGGCTTTCTGGGCCCTTCTGGTCGGCCTTCTGATCTCCAACACGGTAGGTGTCCCGAACTGGCTCAAACCAGCCATCAAGACTGAGTTCTACATCAAGTCCGGCCTTGTCATCATGGGATTCTCCGTGCTGTTCTCAAACATCGCAAAGTTCGGTCTCTATGGCCTTGGAATTGCCTGGATCGTGACCCCGATTGTAATCCTGTTCATGTGGTGGTTCGGAACCAGAGTGCTTAAGATCGGCAACAAACCGCTTGTCATAACCATGGCGACGGCAACCAGCGTCTGCGGAACCAGCGCGGCAATCGCCACCGCGGCGGCATCAAACGCCAAGAAGAACGACCTCTCCATCACGGTGTCCATATCCATCATATTCACTATCATTATGATGGTGCTTGAGCCTGTGATCATCAAGGCCTGCGGGATGTCGCAGATCATGGGCGGATCTCTCATCGGTGGGACAGTTGACTCCACAGGAGCCGTCGTTGTGGCAGGTACTGCCCTTGGTCCGGAGGCTCAGCAGGCGGCTGTGCTTGTGAAGTCAATCCAGAACATACTGATCGGTTTCATCGCTTTCTTCGTGGCCGTCTTCTTCGCCACAAGGGTAGAGAACACAGGAACTAAAGTGGGTGCGGGAGAGATCTGGTACAGATTCCCGAAATTCATCCTCGGATTCTTCATCGCCTCGATGGTGGCCTCTTTCCTCATACAGCCTCTCTGCGGAGCGGATCAGGTCGGAGCGATCAACAAGGTGCTTGACCAGTACAAGAACTGGGCTTTCGTGCTGGCGTTCACCAGCATCGGACTGGACACCAACTTCAAGGAGATCATCAAGCAGATGCAGGGCGGCAAGGTGCTATGGCTCTACATCATAGGCCAGCTCTTCAACATCGCGCTGACGTTCTTCGCGGTGTGGTTGCTCCTCTCGGGCAATTTCTTCCCGATCCCGACCCTTGACTAACATCAAAGGACTGTCCTCAATGCTTCCAGAATGAACATCACAGGCAAAAGAATCGTCAAGGTTCTTACCCTGACCGTAATAGGGGCGACCGTTCTGGCCGCCCTTTACATAATGGCGCACGGCCTCGGGCTTCAGGACTCGCTCGACTTCGGGGCGGGGGCATATTACTACGCCGACATCCCGGAGTTCGAAAAGTTCACCCAAGGCACACATTATGCAGCCCGACTCCCGTTCTGGGTCTATGTGGTCCTGTTCCTCGCTTGGGGAGCGCTTATGTACAAGGTCTGGAAATGGCTTGATAAATAGGAGGTTGGAATATTCTGACCGCCAGACAAGGAAGGCACTGAATACCCCTCGCAACGAAGTTCCCGAAAAAAGGTGGTTCACCACTTTTTCAGTGTTCTGCCAGACAAGCCAGCGGCGATGTACAAAGCCGGTGATAATTAGAGAACTCAAGTTTCGCATCTGCGAAACACTTATCTTCTTCACTGCTTGCAGTGAAAGCAAGTCCCTCCCCCGAGGGGAGGGATTTAGGGAGGGGGTAACGTGAAAGGCCCTAAGGGGTGCGCGAAGCGCATCCCCTCCCCCTCGGGGGAGGGATTTAGGGAGGGGGTAACGTGAAATGATGTGGGTGAGCAATCTCCTCCGAACGTGAGATAATGTGTTTGACAACAGGCTATTGCCTACTTGCGAAAGTGGAGTTAGAGAATATTTAGATTAAACGAATATGTCAGAGAAGGTTACGGCCGCATGTCCGGCCTGCGGAGAAAAGCACGGAATAGAAGTCTGGAACCGCATTAATGTCGGAGAGAATCCGGAATTGAAGGCTAAAGTCAAGGACGGCTCGCTGTTCGTGTGGGAATGCCCCCACTGTGGCAAGGACAATCTCGTTCAAGGTCAGACGCTTTACCACGATCCGGACGAACGGCTTATGATCTGGCTGATGCCCGACGGGATCCTTCCGGAAGCGCAGGAAAAGGCTCTTGAGGCACAGTTCGAGAAGATTTCGCAGACGCTGGAAGGCTACACGCTCCGCCGGGTTAGCGACATAGGCTCGCTGATCGAGAAAGTAAACATCTTCGACACCGGACTGGACGACTGTGTGATTGAGATGTGCAAGTACATCACCAAGATGGAGATGATGGAGAAAGGCGGTTCCAAGGACTTGCTTGACACACCGTTCAAATTCTACCATGTTGACGGCCCGGACAACGACATCGAGTTCTCATACCCGAAAGACGGCCAGATGCACGGTCTCCGCATCGGCTTCAACGTCTACGAAGACTGCGCCGGCATCATCCGCCGCAACCCCTCCGTCAAGCCCTCCCCCGGCTTCTCCCGCATCGACCCCGCCTGGGTCGCCCGCTTCTTCAGGTAAAGATCAGAACATATACGAATCCGCTCCCGTTCTATGCGTTGGTGGCTAAATCACTCACCGTCAATTCACTACAAGATACTGGTAGTCAAATCGGAAGGCCAGCGATATACAATTGATTGATAGTCAGCCAGTGATTATCCACGGCTTTATAATCAATGTTTTACGGAATTGATTGATATATAATTGCCTATCTACATTCAAGATTGTAGTAATATTCTAAAAGTTGTAAATTTTAGATTACATTTAGGCGAAACAATCCCCAAAGGTATTGTTATTTTCGTAAATATACTTATCTTTGTATCGTTTTAGACACACCGTATCTGAAACTTACATATTGATGAAAGTGTTTACGCGCTATCCTTCAAAAGAAATCTGACAGTTTCAATGGATACAAGGATATGAACGACAACACTTTAAAATTTTCATTATTAGTCTTGAATAAATTATACCTCATTATGAACCTAAAAACCATTTTGGCTCTTTTATGTCCGTTGTTGGTTGTTTCATGTGGTAAGGAGTCGCTGCCCATCAGTCCGGAAAGGCAAGATGACATGACGGTCAGCTTCTTAGGGAACATCGGACCTTCGACACGCGCCACGGACTCGAACTTCGAGACAGGTGACGCGATCGGAGTGTTCGCCATCGAGAAGACATCGTCCAATCCGGATGGTGACATCCTGACCAGCAATCACGCCGACAATGTGAAGTACTCCTATTCAGGAGGCAGTTTCAAAGGAGCGTCAACCGTCATCAAACAGATCACATTCCAGCGATTGATGTTTTACAAGGCAATCTATCCTTACACATCATCTGCCAGAAATGAGTTCACATTCTCGGTCAAGACGAACCAATCCTACGGCGATTACTACACACAGAGCGATCTGATGACAGCGGAGGCCGGCCCGACCTCAAGTGTGACTCCGCAGCTTACGTTCACCCACAGACTCTGCGATGTGCTGGTCAACGTGTGCTTCGAGGAAAAGCCGACCGGGACAGCGCATCTGTATTTCAACAATGTGAAGACATCCGTGAAAGTCAATCTTAACGAGAACACTTTCGAGACCGGCAGCGCGGCGGCCAATGTCAAGGCAAAGCCATACGGTACAAACCAGGCAGGAAAATTATACATAAACTGATGTCCGCTTAAAAAAGGATCTAAGAACAGGGTTTTAAGCGATAATCCTTCCCCTATGGAAAAGCCTGCAAGATGCAGAACCTCTGCCAGAAGTCCATAAAAAAGGTTCCACAGAAAATAAGGGGCTAACAGGGTAAGGGCCTTTCCCAGAAGATAATTAAGGATCCGCTCCTGTGCCTCCTTCTTATAAAAATATCCTGAAACAAACAAAAAAATGAAAACATGAAAGGAATAATAGGGGAAAAGGCCTCCTATATCGAAAAGATCATATCCCAGATGCCCGGCTACCACCAGAATAATACCGATAGCTGAAAGAATGCGCATTTCTCTGTTTTCTTTGTATTGTGCCATTGTTTTTTCCCCTACTGCTTTTTTTATTTAGTATACAAAAAAACATTGTGTAATAAAAGCAAAAAATTTATAATGGGGGCATGAGAACAAAAATAAAACCTTATTTCAATTTATTATGCATTTCTATTCTTTTATGCCTTGCGGCCCTTTTTGCCGGGGGCTGCGCACACAGGCGGCCAGAACCGGCAACGCCCTATGTTCCGGAAGATTATCTTTTGGAAAGCACCCTGCTCCCCTATGAGGAAGCGCTGCAGGGCAGCGCCGTAAACAACAGCTATGATACCTTAAGTGTTCCCACTTATTTAACGCAGGTAAAGGAATTTTACTTTATTGTGGACTGTTACCACAACCAGGTGATCTATCATGACAATCTGGAGGATCCCTTATACGAATGGAAGGTCATGACCTCTGATCTTTCCATGGGACATACGCTGGCCAGTGACGGCATCGTTTATCTCATTGATGACACGGAAAATAACCGCATCCTTGTGATGGAACGCGCCATAGGCGCTGACGGAGAAGCTCTCTTTGTTCCCACACAGGAGTTTACCGGCATCGGCAACAGACCCCATTATATTGTCTACGATACATACACGGATACCTTTTATGTCTGGAGTTCTTTAAGCGGCGAAATGTATCTGTTCCGCCGGGGCGCCGAAGACACCCGGCTGTACCTGACCGAGATCCGTTCCATTCCCTCCTTGGACGGCGTTTATGTGCGCTCCTTTACCATTGCAGGGGATGAAATTTATTTTGTATCAGGTAATTCCAGTATTCTGCTTGCAGATCTTTCTACCTTTGAGATCAAAAAGGAATACCCTGTGCCTCCTGAGCTTGCGGGCATGATCCAGCTCACTCCCATAGAGGATTACTATTACATTACCGTTTCCACGGATGCCACCGGTAATCAGGATTATGCCACTATGATCCGCACCAGGGATCTTTCCGGTCTTTCCAGGGGAGAGTATGAGGATATTTATTCAAACTTTATCGGCGGCGGAACCCCTTACTATCTTTCAAACATTCAGGATACCTGGTACCTGACGGAGCACCGTCTGCCCGGTCATTCCATCTGGAGCTTTCAGGTAGTTGACAATACTATTCAGGATGTAACCGCCATTTATTAACAAAAGAAAGGATTTTTTCCATGAAGAACAAAAAGCTGAGCTGGGCTGTCCTGGCTTCCATTTTTCTTTCCTGTCTGCTTGTGGCAATTTTGCAGGGAACTGCCTTTTTCTATACCGAGCATATTACCAAGGTGTTTCTGCTTTCCCTGCTTTTTCTCTGCTATGGGGGCTTTTGCTTCTATCTGCATGCCAAAAAGCTTCTCACCGAGGATTACATTGGTTTTCTGATTATTTTGCTGGGCGTTCTGGTGCGCTGCAGCTATGTGCTTTTGTCCGGTCTTTATGACAGGCAGCATGACGCCGGCGTTTATACAGGTATGGGGACTCCTTACGTCAACCCGGGCCATATCGGCTATATTGAATACCTGTACAAATTCCACCATCTGCCGGATTTAAATCCCTATGAGCTGTTTGCCTATTATCATCCGCCCCTTCACCACATCATCTCTTATCTCTTTCTCAGGCTGAATATCTTCCTGGGAGTGGCTGAGGAGCTGGCCTTTGAAAATCTGCAGATCGTTCCCCTGTTTTGCTCCTGTCTTTGTCTGCCTGTTACCTATAGGATCCTGAAGGTTCTTGAGGTAAAGGGCACAGGACTTTATCTGGGGCTTGCCTTTATGGCGCTTCACCCTGCCACCATCCTGATGGCGGGCAGCGTCAACAATGACATGATGACCATTCTATTTATGTGCCTGACCATGCTTTATTCCCTGACCTTCATCAGAAACAAGGATCTGAAGGGACTGATAAAGCTTGCTCTGTGCATCGGCTTTGGCATGATCACCAAGCTTAACAGCGCCGTCCTTGCCATTCCTCTGGGAATTATTTTCCTGATGCACTTTATCAGTGTTCTGCGCACCCGGGACAAAAAAAATATTCTGGCCTGGGTGAAAAATTACCTAATCTTGGCCGTGATCGTTATGCCCATCGGTCTTTCCTGGATCGTCCGTAATCTGATCCGCTTTGGGGAAAAGCCCGGTGTTCCCGTTCCCGGCGAGACCTCCCCCATGTACACAGAAACCTTTTCCCTGTGGGAGAGACTTGGCATTCCTTCTCTTTCCGACTGGAATTTTGCCTTTCCTTTTCATCCCATCAGCGCAAAGGCCTGCTGTAATACCTGGGTGATCATGTTCCACACCTCTTTGTTTGGAGAGGAATATCCGGTAGATCTGCCCGACGTCCTTCTGGTTCTTTGTCAGATCACCTTTTTCCTGGCTGTCCTTTTCGGGATCGCCACTGCCGTTTTGCTCATTGCAGTGCTCCTAAACAAAAAAACAAGCAGGGAAGACCGGGTCTTCCTGCTTGTAGGCTACGTTATCATGCTGGTTTCCTTTGCTGCCTTTGTGATCATTTATCCCTACACCTGCAGCAGCGATTTCCGCTATGTGGCGATCTGTCTTTTGTATATTGCAATCGCCATAGGCCTGGGAAACCGGTATTATCTGTCTGTTCCGGCAGTCTGCACCAAAAACCGGATCTGCCAGGCCGCCATGCATGTGATAAATGCAGGGATCATCACGATCCTTACCTTCATCAATTTGATTTATATCTTCTGGGATCGCTGGTAGTCCTCCAGGATCTCTCTGGAAGCCTGCAGGATCTCTTCCTGCAGCTCCCTTGAGGAGATCAGATGACATCCCTCTCCCACTATAATGATCTGTTCCATGCCGTCCGATGTCGCCACCGTCACATCATATTTCTGCGCATTTTCATGGGCAAATCTTTCAATGTATCTGTCTGCGGTTTCCGCTTCCTTCGTATAAACCACATGAATATTATGATAATCCTGATACTCCGTGGGATGTCCCGCAAGTCTGTAAGCATCAAAAACAGCGATCAGATTTACCTGCCTGATGGCCTGGTAATTGCACAAAATGTCAAGGAGCCGTCCTCTTGCCCCATCTAGGTTCACCTTTGCAAGCTCGTTCAGCTCCGGCCATGCAAAGATCACATTATATCCGTCCACCAGAAGATACCTGTCCTTTTTGGGCATGGGCTTATACACCCGCTTCTGTGCTGCGGCGGCTTCCTGCTTTCTTTTTTCCCGTTTCCAGCCTTCCTTTCTGGAGCTGCGCTCTTCCCTTCCATTGGCGCCTGCCGCTCTCTGCAGGATCGCATCGATTTCTTCGATCCCTAAGAATGTCTCCTCCTGCTTTTTGGCTCCCCTTGGCCCGTTCCCTTCTGCTTCTTCCTTTTGATCCTTTGTCATAAGGCAGGAGTCCAGATGCATATGAAGAGGAACCTGATCCCATTTGACCACCACGCCCGCTCCGTGGGAACAAAAGACGGAATCCGCCGGATTTTCCACATCCCGCTCCGGGTCATAGGCTTTCTCCAAAAGCACACGCTCCTTATCGTGACAGGGGAAATATCCCTTCAGCCTGCAGGAAAGCTGTCCCTTTCCCGCCGTATAGGACGCCACCTGTGTCTGATAATCCTGCAGCTCACTGAGGGGAACAACGCCGGAAAGGGTTGTTTCCTCTTCCCCGGTTGCTTCTATGGCAAAAACAGCCTTTTTCTTTTCCAGATCTGTCATGGCTCTTCCCACTGCCTGCTGCGGCACGGTCAGGGAAAACTCATACCAGGGCTCCAAAAGCTCGCACTCCGCCTGCATCAGTCCCTGACGCAGCGCCCGGTAAACCGCCTGCCTGAAATCCCCGCCCTCTGTATGCTTCTGATGGGCCTTTCCCGACACCAGCGTGATCTTCATATCTGTAATGACTGATCCGGTCAGTACCCCTCTGTGTTCCTTTTCCTCTAAATGGGTCAGGATCAGCCTCTGCCAGTTGCGGTCCAGCAGATCCTCACTGCAGGCCGTTTCAAATACCAGACCGCTTCCCGCCTCTAAAGGCTCCATGAGCAGATGCACCTCGGCATAATGCCGCAGAGGTTCAAAATGTCCTACGCCCTCCACCGTGTTTTTGATGGTTTCTTTGTAAACAATGGCTCCGGTTCCAAAGGCCGCCTGAATTCCAAACCGATCCCGGATCAGCTCCTGCAGCACCTCTATCTGAACCTGCCCCATCAGCTTAGCACGGAGGGTTCTGGATTTTTCGTCGAAATCAATCTGAAGCTCCGGTTCCTCCTCGCAAAGCTCCCGCAGCTTGGGCAGCATGGTTACCGGATCGCAGCCCTCCGGCAGCAGGATCCCATAGCTTAAAACCGGTTCTAAAACAGGCATGATATTCTCCGCCTCCATGCCGAGCCCTTCTCCCGCAAAGGTTCTGGAAAGGCCTGTTACCGCACAGATGCTTCCGGGCATTGCCTCCTTTTGCAGTTCAAACTTCTCTCCATTATAAAACCGGATCTGACTGACCTTCTCCTCCCAGGTATAGCTGCCTGTCTCATCCTTTCCCGCTCCTGAAAGCGGCTGTCTGGTCTTAAGGCATCCTCCTGTAATCTTCATATGGGTGAGCCGGTTTCCCTGTCCGTCTCTTGTGATCTTGAACACTCTTGCGCCAAAGGCTTCCGGATAGGCTTTTGCCATGGCAAGCCGGGAAATCCCCTCTATCAGCTCCTTTACTCCCTCGTCCCTTAATGCCGATCCAAAGAAACAGGGAAATACCCTGCGGCAGGCGATCATTTTCCGTATGGTTTCTTCCGGAAGCTGTCCGCATTCCAGAAAATGCTCCAGCGCCTGCTCCTCACAGACTGCAAGCTCCTCAAGCAGCTCCCTCCGATCCTTTTGGGTAAAGTCTACAAAGCCCTCTCCCAACTTTCCGCGAAGCTGCCTTAACAGAAATTCCTTATCCGTTCCCGGCTGATCCATTTTGTTTAAGAATACAAAGGTAGGAATCTGATACCTCTTAAGAAGCTGCCACAGGGTATAGGTATGTCCCTGCACCCCATCGCTTCCGCTGATCACCAGAACCGCATAATCTAAAACCTGCAGCGTTCTTTCCATTTCTGCACTGAAATCTGCATGGCCGGGAGTGTCTAAGAGAGTCACTTCAAATTCTCCCATAGAAAGCCTTGCCTGCTTGGAAAAAATGGTGATTCCCCTTCTGCGTTCCTGACTGTCCGTATCAAAAAACGCATCCTTTCTGTCTACTCTTCCTAGCTTTCTGATCACGCCGCACTGATAAAGGACAGCCTCCGACAAAGTTGTTTTCCCTGCATCCACATGGGCAAGGATGCCGACTGCAAGCGGCTTCATCGGTTTCTTCCATGTGCCAGCCGGCCTAATTCCAGAGCGCCTAAAATTCCCTGATTATCCTGCAGGCTGGCAGGTACGATATAATGCTCCAGATCTTCCATTTCCTTTGTCCTGATATAGCCCCCCAGCATTTCCTTTACATAGCTTCTGATCATGGGAAAAAGCTGCTGCTGGTGCATAACGCCGCCTCCCAAAATGATCATTTCCGGGGAAACGGTCAGCACATAGCCTGTAATAGCCTGTGCAATATAATAAGCCTCCAGATCCCAGACCTCTTCTCTGCCTACAAGCTCTACGCCCTTTTTGCCCCAGCGCTCTTCAATGGCCGGTCCTGCTGCCATTCCTTCCAGACAGGTCTTATGATAAGGGCACTTGCCCTGATAACTGTCATCCTTTCTTCTTTGTACCATCACATGTCCGGCCTCCGGATGAAGCATGCCGTGAAGAAGCTTTCCTTCTATGTAAATTCCTGCTCCCACTCCGGTTCCGATGGTGATATACATTACACAGCTTTTTCCTCTGGCCTGCCCAAAGGTCACCTCGCCCAGCACAGAGCCGTTTACATCCGTATCAAAGCCCACGGGAACCCCAAGCGCATCCTGAAAAGCCCCTACTATGTTATAGTTCCGCCAGGCAAGCTTAGGCGTGCTTGTGATATATCCATAGGTTTCAGACGCCGGATCAGGGTCAATCGGGCCAAAGCACCCGATCCCAAGTGCTTCCACCTTGGCCTTTTTGAAATATTCTACCATTTGGGGAACGGTTTCTTTGGGTGTAACTGTGGGAATGGAGATCTGCTCCCTGATGTTCCCCTTCTCATCTCCGATAGCGCATACCATTTTAGTGCCGCCCGCTTCTAACGCTCCAAGTATCATCTTTCCTTCTCCTTCTCTATGACTGATCATTTATTCTCGTTCTTCATCCTGGATTTAGTATACCATTTTCCCGGCAAACTGCACAAGAACCCATCCTTCCCTGATCGGTAAAAGTGCTGAAAATTTTCTTTTTTTCCCCAGCCGCTGACATTTTTGTAAAAAAAAGGGTAAAATATTAATCAGAAGGACAGGAGGTAATTTATGTTTGAAAAAGGTGAGTATGTAATCTGTGGAAATAACGGGATCTGCTGCGTCATGGACATTACCACTCTCCACATTCCGGGAGTGGATCAAAAAAGAGCTTATTATCTGCTGCGGCCTGTGTATCAGCCCGCCAGCACCGTATATGTTCCCGTAGATACCGAAAAGAGCTCTCTTAGGCGTGCGCTCTCCCAGACAGAGGCCAAGGAACTGATCAAAGCCATTCCCTCCATTTCCCTGATCCCCCTTGCCAATGAAAAGACCCTGGAACGGACTTACAAGGAATACATGCATCAGGGACCCTGCGAGGCACTGGTCAGCCTGATCAAGACCATTTATCTCAGG
>OQWA01000534.1_pt1 | contig 11231 bp, 12 predicted proteins | sample 1691581 | NCBI WGS metagenome assembly OQWA01 (sample SAMN03418264, study PRJEB22391) | human gut metagenome | biome: human-gut; feature: organic feature; material: feces | host: Homo sapiens | place: Tanzania | collected 2013-01
CCGACCGGCATTTCTGTCCCAGAAATTCTTGCCTTCGCGCATTGTCATCCCTCCTTTGACTGTTAGATTTGTCTAACGCATGTATGCAGATCGCATAGTTAGATGAAACTAACCCGCAGTTGCGCATAGGCTGTCTTTAACTGCGCGGCACGGCGTTCGCTTATAGATCCTTCCGGGCGATTTTCCGGTATTCGATGGGTAAAATGCCCGTACTCTTTTTGAATAACTCGGCAAAGCGGCTGGAGGTAGAATAGCCGATCATCTGGGCGATCTGCCCCATGGTGAAATCGGTGTCGATGAGCAGATGTTCCGCCTGACTCATGCGCCGCCCTTGAATGTATTCCGTGACGGTGCAGCCGGTGTGCCGCTTAAAGCAGGTCTTGAGCTTGCTTGTGCTCATGCAGGCGATGCTTGCAAGGCGATCCAGCGGAATGTCAAACGTGTAATGATCGGCGATATAGCTCATTACATCGCGAAGCCCTGCAATATCCTCTTTGGAAAGCGGGTGTGCATTTTTTGCCGCCTGCTTTTTCTGATTGTCCACAACGAGGGCGATGGCTTCCGTGACCTTTGCCTCGTAGAAAAGCGCTGCAGCCACACCTTCTCCCCGGTAGTTCTTGATCTCAAACAGCAGCTTGGACATGGCCGGAAAATCTGTCGCCTGGTCAACGCACTGAAATGCAGCAGGCAAATCAAAGTATGCATCTGGATGCTGCTTTTTCAGGTAATCCTCATAATACGCAGGAAATACCTCGATCCCGACGGAATGAATGGGGATGCGCTTATGGATAATTGCCTTGTAATTCTGCTTCCCGCCGACAATGGTCTGAATACTCCCGGCCGACAGGCGACGATACGGATTCAGTTCCTCGCCGGAGATGGAATCGTATCTTGTAATGCTGATGCCCTCCGGGATGTCAAAATTCAGGACGAAGTCGTTGTGGAAATAGAAATCGTGAATTTTAATGTCAAACAGATCCTTCTGCGCATACAGCCAGTAGTGACCGCCGCCAAGCTCCGGCGATAGCTGCCAACTGTTTCCTGCCGGGCTGAACTGCTCACAGTTCGGAATCGGAGTGAAACTGCTTTCCGTTAAGAGTGTATTGTATTTTTTGAGTATTTCGCTGTTCATAGTTGCTCCTTGAAACGATTGGGCTTTTATATGCAACGATTAGCCAAACCAAAGCGAGAGCCATTGCATTTGCCGATGGCTTTCTGTATGATTATTTGTGGTACCTCAGCAGCGAAATCCTCCTGCTTCTTCTCAAGACCCTCACCGGTCTCAAAACGAACAAACTTCTGGATGCTGATTGTTGCATTGTTCTCCTTTGCAACCTGTGCGATATACTGTGCAACAGTCTGCTTTCCGTCCTCAGCCTTTACATATACCTGCTCAAGAAGACATACTTCCTTCAGCTCCTTGTTCAGACGTCCGAGGATCGCACCCTCGATTACCTTCTCAGGCTTGCCTGCCATCTTAGGATCCTGCTCGATCTGTGCTGCAATGATCTCCTTCTCATGTGCCTTGTACTCCTCAGACACATCAGAGGTTGCAACATACTTCGGATAAAGCGCTGCAATCTGCATTGCAATGTTGGTCAGTGCTTCCTTAACCGCATCATTGACAACATCGGTCTTAGCGTCAACAATAACGCCGATACGTCCGCCGCCATGTACATAAGATACCACGCAGCCCTCGTTCTCTTCCACCTTCTCAAATCTTCTGATGCTCAGCTTCTCGCCGATAACAGCGATCTTGTCAACCAGAGCTTCCTGTACGGTCTTGGAGCTGTCCTGTGCCCAGCTCTCAGCAAGGAATGCATCCATGTCAGCTGCTGTTGAATTTACAGCCTGCTCGGCAACAGCCTCTACAAACTGCTGGAAGGTTTCATTCTTTGCAACGAAGTCAGTCTCGGAGTTTACCTCGACAACAGCTGCAGCCTTGTCACCCTTCATGGCAACACGGCAGATACCCTCAGCCGCAATTCTGCCTTCCTTCTTAACTGCCTTAGCCTGTCCGTTCTTTCTCAGAACCTCGACAGCCTCTTCCATATTTCCGTTTGTCTCATTAAGAGCCTTCTTGCAATCCATCATGCCTGCGCCGGTCATCTCACGCAGTTCTTTCACCATAGCTGCAGTAATCTCTGCCATTTTCTATTTCCTCCATCCCGGTTATTTGTCTGTTCCTGTCCACGACCCAGACGGCTTATCCGCCGCCGGTTCCGCGCCGTCCTTACTCAGCGTCTGCTACTTCCTCGATGTCCTCTGCATTCTCAGCATCAGCAGCTACAGCCTCTTCTGTATAGACAGCCTCACCCTGATTTGCCTCGATGACAGCGTCTGCCATCTTTGCAACGATCAGCTTTACGGCTCTGATAGCGTCATCATTTCCGGGAATGATGTAATCCAGTTCTTCGGGATCACAGTTGGTATCACCGATACCGATCAGTGTAATTCCAAGGGAATGAGCCTCCTGTACGCAGATTCTCTCCTTCTTGGGATCTACAACAAAGATAGCGTCAGGGATTCTGGACATATTCTTGATACCGCCAAGGTTCTTCTCCAGCTTCTCCCACTCCTTCTTCAGCTCGATAACTTCCTTCTTGGGAAGTACATCGAAGGTTCCGTCCTCAGACATCTTCTCGATTGCATGAAGTCTTGCAATACGGGACTGGATGGTCTTGAAGTTTGTGAGCATACCGCCCAGCCATCTCTCATTTACATAGTACATTCCGCAGCGCTCAGCCTCAGTCTTAACAGCGTCCTGTGCCTGCTTCTTTGTGCCGACGAACAGGATTGTGCCGCCCTGTGCAGCGATCTCGGAAATTGCTCTGTATGCCTCATCTACCTTTACTACAGACTTCTGCAGATCGATGATGTGGATACCGTTTCTCTCGGTGAAGATGTAGGGAGCCATCTTAGGGTTCCATCTTCTGGTCTGATGTCCGAAATGAACACCTGCTTCAAGTAACTGCTTCATAGAAATAACGCTCATTTTTTCTACCTCCGTTTGGTTGAATTCTTCCGTCTGATTTTTCCGCCGGATCGCGTTAAAATCCGGTTCTCTCTGCCAGCGACTTTGCGGCTCTTTTCCGCAGAAGCACCACTGCCAAATCATCAGGCGTGTTTTTTTGTCACAACATTCGGATTATAACATAAGAAAAACCTCTTGACAAGAGGTTTTCAGAGGTTTTCTTATTTCGATCTTGTAATGATCTTTGCGATCTCCTCCCACGAGGCATCTGCCGGAATTTCAAAGGTTCCTACGCAGATCCTTTTGGAATAGCCCTGGTCACAAAGATATTTGTCAAACTCCGCCGCATCCGCGATCACACCGGCCTCCTCCAGCCCGTTGCACACGGTTCTGGAACCGGAGCCTGCACTGACCGTAATGGAAATATCCGCACCGGACTCCTGCGATGTCTCCGCGGCGGATTCCGATGCTGCTCCAGGTTCTTTTGCCGGTTCCAGCGTGACTTCCGGCTCCGGCGTTGTCTCAGGTTCTTCTGCCGGCTCCGGTGTGGCTTCCGGTGTCGCTTCCGGCTCCGATGTCGTCTCGGGTTGATCCGTCGGCTCCGGTTGCGGTGTCTGGTTCTGTGGCAGATCTGCGAGTCTCAGCGAATCGCTCTCCACCATGCCGAGCTCTGCCGCTGCCGCTTTGATCTCCGCATCCGTCAGCGGTCTGCCTTCCTTTGTAGTAAATCCCATAATCAGAGCCGTCACCAGTATGCCGATACCAAGCCCTCTCAGATAGTATTTCAGTTTCACTTTCTTCTTCCTTCCTTACTGGTTCTTAAACAGGTCTATCACCAGCTTGACCTCTCCGACTCCAAGTCCGAGTTCCTTTGCGATCGCCACCTTCGACTTTCCCTGTTTATAAAGCTCCAGAATCCGCTCGTTGCTGTTGCGCCCGTCTGCCTGATCTTCCTGAAGGAAGCTGACACGCTCCACCGGCTCTGCATCTGCGCTCTCCGCCTTGCCGGTCTCCTCTTCCCCGTCTGTCCGGTTCTGCCCGCCCTCCACAGGCGCTTCTGCCTGTTTTGCCGGCTGTTCGTACACCGCTGCTTTCTCTGTATGCTGCGCAGCTTCCGTACCCTGTCCGCTCTCCGGTGCCTCCGGTGCCAGTGCACGGAAGCCGGACACTGCCTCCTCGGCCTCTTTCACGGTGCGGTTGACCTCCGATACCGTGTTTTTCAGATTGACATGCTTGTTATTCAGCATATCATACAGGAACATTGCCTCCTCGTGGTTCTTATGGATCTCTGCCAGCACGGTGTCTGAATACTCATTCACCGCCATGATCTTTTCATTCGTCAGTCTCTCAAGCGCTCTCTCGGTCTTCTCAGTGGCATAGGTCACCGCCTCATCGACAACATCATCGACATGCCCCCTGACCTTTTCCATCTCAGCGCCAACCATGTCGGAGATCTCCTTTTTTGCCTGTTCTGCCGACTGTCCCGAGGCTGTTTCCTTACCTCCCGGTATCAGAAAGCTCAAGATAAATATAACTCCGCCTGCAATCAACAGGACAATTTCCATGATTTCCATTTCTGTATTCCTTCTCCGGCATAAGCATCCGCGGAATCCCCTTCGTCAGATCTTAATATCAAATCCGTGCTGTATGCCGTTTTTTCCTTTCGTTACCACTTGTTCCCCGGAATTCTTGCTGCGCCGCCTTCCGCCGTCGCCATGATACTCTCCGTTCCCCTTTTCGCGCGCATCCGGCTTCTTTTCGTGCCACTGCACATCGTCACTCCTGTGCACTTCCTTTGTCTGCTGCTGTTCATGCTTCTGAACCTGCATCATGCTGTTTCCCTGATCGATCTGCGCCTTATTGTCCTCATTCTGCTTGATCGTGGAATAATCCTGTGCCCTCGAAATTGTTGTCAGTTCTATTGCTCCGAATGCCATATCTGTCCCTTCTTTCCTACGGACTACAGGGCAGCCATCTTAACCTCTCCCTGTTCCTTGATAAACTTGCAGTAATGATAGCTTGTCTGGATCGTCCGTGCCGCGTCTCCGATGATGATTGTCGTTCCCGGGAACATCTCATTGTTGACCACGACCTCCGCCGCCTTCTGGATATCCATCATGCGGCGCAGCTTTTCGAGACGGTTTTTGAGCTGTTCCAGTTCCGCAGTTTTCTGTTTCACGGTCTCAACGGTATTGTTGATATAAAGCAGCTGTGACGTTGTATACTGTGCCTGTGTCTGCTTCTCCCGGAAGGTCTTTGCGACGGTCTCGGCATTCTGGAGCACTCTTGAAACCTCTGCGACAGCTTTCTCCACCCGGTTGTACTGCTCCTTGATAAAGGGATTGACACCCACCTCAAGAATTGTCTGTGCTCCCATGCTGGCACCGATATTTCTGGCTTCAATCCTCTGGGCCGCCTGGATATGCCCCCCGACGATCAGTCCGCGCTTTCCTTCCACAACGACCTCAGTTCCCGCAGACACATAGCTGTGCAGGATTGTCTCCGTGTGGACATAGCCCCCTGTCACCACGCGGGCGTTCTCTAAGAATTTTACAATGACGTCCCCGCCTGCTTTCAGAATTCCCTCCGACGATCCGTTCATCCCTTTTCCGATGATGATCTTCCCGCCGGCAACAATCTTTGCGCTCTCGACCAGTCCGTCTACAATGACGTTTCCGCCCGCCTTGACCTCAAAGCCCGCCGCAACATTGCCTTCGATCTGGATGCTGCCCTCGTATTCCAGATTACCGGTAGACACATCGACATTCTTGACCGCGTAGACATCGGAGACGAAAACCTTGTCCTCCAGCAGCGTCACATGCCCATCAACCATTGAATAGATCGTCCGTCTGTCGTCGGAAAGGGAAATATTTCTGCCGAATTTCAATATGGCGTGCTTCGGCTCCTTCGCCTTGATACTCTTTCCGAACACATCGCTGCCATCGATTCCGGGCACCTCTGGAATGATCCTCGCCAGCGCATCCCCCTTGCGGCACTGGTTAATCGTCGTCAGTTTAAAGAAGTCGACACTCCCGTCCTCGCGTACAGCCGGCCTGCGGTGTTCCTCCGTATTAAAAAAGTATTCGATACTGGCATCAACTCCCGCAACAGGTTCCTTTCCTCTCGCAAGAATAATGTCCGTACAGTAGATTCCACCGGACTGGAAATGCCTCTGTATCTCCTCAGTCTGTATTCCGTAAACGATATTCCGCATTCTGATATCGCGCAGGAAATCATTATAGCTAAGCCTTGCGCCGGTCTCCGTCGGCGGGATAAATCTTACCGTAACCAGCATTCCATCCGCCGAGATATCCAGATGATAGGATTCCGGATAGCATGGGCACTGCCCCTTGCCGATACTGCACACCTCATTCTCGCTATCCACATCCATCAGAAACAGTTCCAGTCTGTTCCTGTCGTATTCAATTCCAAAGCCATCCAGATAATCCAGAATCTCCTGAACCTGAATTTCCTCCCCTGCTTCGAGTGCGGGATATACTCTGAGGCCATATCCTGACTCACAATTCACTAATTGAAAATAACTATTCCGCATAGTCGTTTCTCCATCAACACGTCGTCAGTTGTCTGTCAAAATTCCCATGTAGTTCCCCATTTTTTTCTTCATCTTCTGTAATGCTCTGGTATGGAGCTGTGAAATTCTTGACTCCGACACCTCAAGGATATTACTGATCTCCTTCAGCGTCAGGTCTTCGTAATAATAGAGTGTAATGACCTTCTGCTCCTTTTCGGTGAGCAGCTGTAAGGCTTCGCCCAGTACTTTTGCCAGTTCTTCCTTCTCCACGCATTCCTCGGGTGCCTCAAAGCGTGATGTCGTATGACGGTTGTAGTCCTGAGCCACGTCGCTCCCCTGCTCCATGTACTCATTCAATGAGACAACCCCCGTAATCTTCATCTGGGACTGCCATTCCAGATATTCTTCTCCCGAGATGCCAAGCCCGGCTGCGATCTCCTCGTCGGATGCCGCGTGTCCGGTACTCTGCTCTACCTCTCTCATTACATTCTCTATTTTTTTCTGTTTCTGTCTGATTGTCCGCGGAATCCAGTCCATCTTCCGGATCTGGTCCAGAATCGCTCCCCTGATTCTCAGACTCGCATAAGTTTCAAACTTTACATCCTTCAGACAGTCGAATTTGTCTATGGCATCTATCAGTCCGAAAATGCCGTAGCTTACAAGATCCTCGTACTCCACATTATAGCCGAGATACATGCCGAGACGTCCCGCGACAACCTTTACAAGAGGAGCATATTCCAGTATGATCTTTTCTCTGGTTTCCGGTGATCTTGTTCTGGAATGCTCTTCCAGAAGTTTCTTTCTGCCTGCCTCATCCATGAAACCCGCCGCCCCTTTCGTCTATCTTACGTTTCCTCCTTGCCCGGCTCGCTCTCCCCACTTTCGTCACTCTGTTCTCCGCCTTCCGCCGAAGCCTCTTTTTCTATGACCTCGCCTTCACTCCTGCGTTTTTCTTCATTCTGGTGTTCAAAGAAATTCAGCGTCCAGACCAGAATGCAGCCAAGCACATAAAACAGCACAAGCACTGCAAGCAGGATTACCAGTCTCTCCGTCATTGAATAACCCTGTATGAAAGTGATGATGCAGGTAACCGCCCCTGCCAGAAGCATCAATACCAAAGGTAAACTTCTTCTGTTCATATCTGTCTTCCCCTCGTCAGATGATCGTCTCCGCCTTGCCGACCGCGCGGATATGGAACTCACCGCTCTCCGGATAGAAAATTACAGTACGTCCGTAATTCGCCCCCGTGTCCTCTGCAAGAATCGGAATCTTCATCTCTTTCAGCTTCGCCTTGGTAGCCTCCACATTTCTGTCCCCGACCTGTCCGACTCCGTTACTGCTCCCCTGAAAGGTAAACATTGTCGCTCCGCCGGCAATCTTGGCAACCATACGCATCCGCTTCGCCCCAAGCTTCTCCATCTGACGCACAAGCTCCTCAATACCTGTGTCCGCAAATTTAGCAACGTTCTGCTGTCCGTTCTTCATCGCCGTGCTGTCCGGCAGCATGATATGCGCCAGACCGCCGATCTTTGTCATCGGATCACGGATAGCAATTCCGACACACGAACCAAGCCCCAGAGTTGTCACTCCATCGGGGCTTATACAGGTTTTCAGATCTGCCATTCCTACTTTTATAATTTCACTCATATTCCACCATATCTCGTTTCTCTGATCCTCAATCCCTTTTTACGCAACAGGCAGCCCCAGGGCTGTCAGAATCTTTGAATAGGACTCCATATCCGGAATCAAAATAAAGTATCCGTCCAGTTCCACTTCATCATAGAACTGGGACTGAATCAGCAGAATTTTATCTCCGTAAATGCCAAACTGAATTGCCGGAACGCTCAGGATCGCCCCTGCCATATCCACCGTCAGCGCAGGCGGTGTCGGAAATATCTTAAGGTTTGTCAGCGTGGAAAGTGCATTCAGATAAGCGCCCGTGATGATATTGCCCATCTCCTTCATGGCAGACAGACCCATCTCCTCAAACTCAGCTCCTTCCGGCAGCATTCCCATCGTGATCTTCTGGATCAGATGCCTTGCACTGCTCTCCTCGACCATGAACATCATACTGCCGGTGATGTCGCCCTCTACGCCGAGAAGCACACCAGCCATGATCTGTTCCTCGCCGCCCATGATTTCACCGACCTCGGAAAAATCAAGCAGCTTGACCTGAGGAACCCGCATATCCACTTTGCTCTGCAGCATCTGAGCCAGCGCCGTCATCGCATTTCCGGCGCCGATATTTCCGATTTCCTTCAAGACATCATAATAACTCTCAGTAACCTGTTCAAGGCTCATGTCTCCCATGGATTTATCTCCTTTTTCTAAACACTAGTTTCCCTCAAGGCTGATCGTGCTCAGATCAAACAGGGAAATCAGCTCACCATTATGCTTTCCGACAGCATTGATGAGGCTTGTCTTATCCTCTTTTGTATTATAGGTAATCTTCTCAATCTCATTTGAGTTCAGGGAAACAACTTCCTTCACCTCATCTACCAGAAAGCCGACATTTCCCTCCTGCTCAAGCTTCAGGACGATGATTCTCGTCGACTTTGTGATCTCGTCATCCTCAAGTCCCATCTTGCGGCGCATGCTGATTACCGGGATCACCTCGCCGCGCATGTTAATCACGCCCTTTAAATAGGAGGGCATCTTGGGGATTCTCGTAATGGGCTGCATCCTGACAATGTTATCAATATTGCAGATATCGATTCCGTACTGCTCTCCGCCAAGCCTGATGACGATGAACTGCGTCGTTTCCAGAACACTCTTTTCTTCTTCCGCCGCCAAATTATTTTCTGTATTCAAACTGAGTTCCATATTAGTCTGCATCCCCTTTCTAAATCAGTGCATTTGCATCGAGAATCAGTGCGATCTCTCCATCGCCGAGGATCGTCGCGCCACTGATAAACTTACACTGCTTGATATATTTTCCGAGCGATTTGATGACAATCTCCTGCTGTCCGATCAGTTCGTCAATTACAAGTCCCGCCATTCTGTCACCCTTCTTGACGATGACAACGATCAGGTTCTCGTCCTTTGACTTCTTGCTCTCAATGTCGAGCACCTTGTTCAGTCTTATCAGCGGGATTACCTGTCCACGCAGATTGATTACCTCTTTATTCTGTACCAGCTTGATGTCCGAAGGGGAAATATCCTCCAGCGTCTGTATGGAGCCGAGTGAGATTGCATACTTCTCATCGCCCACAACAACCATCAGTGCCTGGATGATTGCCAGTGTCAAAGGCAGTCTGATCGTCCATGTGCTTCCCTCTCCGAGCTTGGACTTCACCTCAACCTCACCGCTCAGGGACTCAATCTTGGAGCGCACTACATCCAGTCCGACACCACGTCCGGAGACATCCGTAACCTGCTTTGCCGTCGAGAAGCTCGGCAAGAACAGGAGATTGATGATCTCCTTCTCCGTCAAGTTGGCAGCCTGTTCGGGGGTAACCGTTCCTCTCTCTACCGCCTTTGCCCTTACAGCCTCTGTATCGATACCGTTACCGTCATCCCTTACCTCGATGACGACGTTGTTTCCGTCCTGGTAAGCATCTAAGAAGATGGAACCTACAGCGGGCTTTCCTCTCTGTGCACGCACCTCTGCGGACTCAATGCCGTGGTCTGCAGAATTTCTCAGCAGATGCATCAGAGGATCACCGATTTCATCGACAACGGTTCTGTCAAGCTCTGTCTCCTCACCTGACATGTACAGCTCCAGCTTCTTATCCAGCTTCTTTGAGAGGTCTCTGATCATTCTGGGGAACTTGTTTACAACGCTTTCGATCGGGACCATCCTGACCTTCATGACAGATTCGTGCAGGTTCGTCGTCACCTGCTCCAGATACTCGATCTGCTCGTTGAAGGCGCTGTTCATATTGGTCTGCTCCTGACTGGAGACAGACACCAGCGAATTTTTTGCAATAATCAGCTCGCTGACAAGATTCATCAGCACATCCAGCTTTTCTATGTCCACACGGACGGTTCTGTTGACTACCGGCTTTGATACGGCTTTCTTCTCGCCGCCCTTCGCCTGCTGGGTAACCGCTGTGGTTTCCTTTGCTGTGGTCTGTGCCTGAACGACAGCTGCCTTTTCCTCTTCCTTTACAGGTTCAAACTCGTAATTATCTCCCAGAACCTTTTCAATCTCGGAAACATTTCTGGCCGCTGCCAGGATATTATCAAGACTGTCATCTGAGATCACAATCAGGCTGAAATCCAGTTCAAACTTTTCATCCTCAATGTCCTGCGCAGGCGGGTTGCAAACCATGATCTCCGCCTTTTCCTCTACTGCCTTATAAACAAGGAACGCTCTGGCTGCCTTCAGAAGACAATTCTCATGGATGAAGATTGTCAGGCCATAAATGTTCTTTCCTTGTTCCTTTGCTTTGGAAAGGACAGTCCTCTCTGAATCGTCCAGCTTGATATCCAGCCATTTCTTGTCAGAGCCGCTCTCTGCAGGAGCCTTTTCTTCTTTCTTTTCTGCCTTGGGCGCTTCCTGCATCTTTCCTTCATTTCCCAAAAACTCAGCAAGCTGTGCGATCAGGGGCTGATTGTCATTGGTTCCCTCATCTGCAGTTTCCTGAATGTTATTGGTATATTCCTCCAGAGCGTCCAGACACTGGAACAAGGTGTCGATCAGGTTGGAATTTACTTTCATATTTCCGCTTCTGATCTCTGAAAATACATTTTCCATATCATGGGTCAGATTCTGCATGCGCT
>OQWA01000535.1_pt1 | contig 11224 bp, 8 predicted proteins | sample 1691581 | NCBI WGS metagenome assembly OQWA01 (sample SAMN03418264, study PRJEB22391) | human gut metagenome | biome: human-gut; feature: organic feature; material: feces | host: Homo sapiens | place: Tanzania | collected 2013-01
AGGTGCAGGCGGAGGTGTTGCGTTCGCGCGACATAATGGATGCTTGGCGAGGAATGATTGCGGAGCAGGTTGTCGGGCAGGAATTGCTGACGCAGAACGACAAGGTTAGCCAGAAGCGTAATTTCTGGAGTCGTGGCAAGGGAGAACAAAGTTACGGCACATCAACCACACCACAAAGCGATTAACGATATTTGGCAACATTTCGTCGACCGAAACATCCTATTTGCCAACAACAAGAGACTCCAAACCGCCGACCATATAAAACGGCAGATTTATCAACTTGAACGCCTTCCCCGACGCAGTAACCAACTCATCCTCTGAATATGGCTGCGACCAGACACGCACCGCCACATCATTTGACGAGATTCACCGATTGAATGCAAACGTTGAGGAGATTCTTTACCCCGCAATGGAGGATTTCGCATACGACATAATCATCGGCAAGGGACCGTCCGCCAGGTCGCTGCGGCTTGAACTGCCGAAATTCACTCTTGTGGGTGCAACAACGCGAATGGGGCTTTTGACCGCGCCGCTTCGCGACAGATTCGGAATAAAGGAACAGCTTGAGCTTTACACGCCGGAGGACTTGAAAGAAATCGTTGTTCGCAGCGCGGGCATACTCGATATTGAAATAACGGAGGACGGCGCACTTGAAATTGCATCGCGTTCAAGAGGAACTCCGCGAATCGCAAACAGGCTTTTGCGGCGTGTCCGCGACTTTGCACAGGTTCGCGCAAACGGTATTATTGACCTTGAAACGGCAAAAAACGGGCTTGATATGCTTGCGATAGACGAACTCGGGCTTGACGCCGTTGACAGAAACATGCTGACGGCAATGATTGTGAAATTCGGCGGAAGACCTGTCGGATTGGATACAATTGCGGCGGCAACCGGCGAAGATGCTTCCACGATTGAAGATGTTTACGAACCGTATCTGCTGAGGCTCGGTTTCATTGCGCGTACGCCGCGCGGGCGGGTATTGCTTCCGGCGGGGTATTCGCACATGGGCTATGCTCCGCCGCAGGATTCAAACGGGCAGACTTCATTCATTTGAAAGGATTCTAAGGACTTTTCAGCTGAGTTGCGCTGTTTTATCCGTTCGGAAGCGAACGGGGACAGAAATAATAACGGAGGGTTACACAATGATGAGCAAAAAAACAAAGGCGATGGAGCAGCAGCTCACCCAACTTGCGCAGGAAAACGATGCGCTGCGCGCACAGCTTGCGGCGGCGGGTGTTGAAATTGAAAACGTTAAAAGCGAGCTTGCAAAAACCGTCGGCGAACGCGACAGGTTCAGAAACGAATTGAACGGCGCACAGCTCGATTTGAGCAACGCCAAACGCCGCTTGGACGATTTCAGGCTGCGTCAGGAAGCAATTGTGAACGCTCTTACCGAAGCGCATAACACGCGTGAACGCATATTAAAAGAAGCAAATGCAAATGCGGACAGAATCGATGCCGAAGCGAAGCAGCGCAGAACGGATATTCTGAACAAAGCGCAGGCGGCACTTGAAAGCGCAAAAAAAGAAGCGGCTCAGCTGATTGCGGATGCAAAACGGGATGCCGCCGGCATTCGCGATGCCGCACAGAAGGATGCACAGCAGGTTACGGACACCGCCCTTGACGAGGCAACGGAGTTGATCGCAGGCGCAAAAGCCGATGCCGAAACGATGATGGATGAAGCACAGGCTGCGGTTGATGAAAAACAGGCGCAGGTGGACGAGCTGAACTTTTCACTGAGCGAAAAGGCAAGGCTTGCGCTTGAACAGGCACGGAAATATGCTCAGATAATGGAATCCCTTGCCGAATTGAATTTCGAAACGGCGGTTGAAGCACGATATGCGGAAAAATACGCCCCCGCCGCGGCAGAGCCCGAGAACAGCGGTGAATGCGCGGATGATGCCGATGAAACTTCACTGAGCGAAACAAATCCGGACGCAGCGGATTCGAACGAAATGGATTTGAACGAAGCGAAGCAAGGCACAGAGAGCATAAGGGGCACCGGCGGTGCGGAAGCAATGCCTCCGTGCGGCCGCGAAAAAACATGCTGCTCCTGCGATAATGCGGAAGCGGTGTCGGATTCGGAAGTGCCGGATGTTTGCGGACAGGAAAACACGGAACTGCCTAAAGAAACGGAAGATTCAAATCCCGAAACAACGGATGAACCGAAAGAGCAGGCTGTCTGTTCCGCAACGGAAAACGGAGAGCCGGAGAGTCACACAGGTGCGGAAGGTGAAGCGGAAGACAAACCCGAAACGGCAGATCCTGCGGATGACTGTGATGAGCAAATCAAAACATCGGAAGAATCCGAAAAATCGATGAAGAACGAGAACGGCAAACACACAAAATCGGTCGAGTCGGAATTTCCGGAAGAATACAGCAGCGCGGCATCGCTGATGCGAAGCATTTATTCTATTGAAGGCAGGGATATCCCCGAGGAGGCGGATGAGGAAGGTGAGCTGTACGATATCGGTGAAGGGACGCCGCTCACGATTCGTCAGGATGAGGAGAGCGGCGAGGAAACATTCTCTTTGCCGGTCGATCCGGATTTGCGCGATATCTTAAGAGATATAATGAAGAAATAATGCGTCTTCGGCTGAAAACATGTGTGAAAGATAAAAAGTATGAATATTCTTGTTGTTAATGATGACGGATATACCGCGCCCGGCATTGCCGCGCTGGTTCGGGAATTGCGCAAGGAGCATGATGTGTTCGTTTGCGCACCGAAGGAAAATCAGAGTGCGGTCGGGCACGGGTTGACTTTGAGAAGACTGCTGCATGCGGAAAAGGTTACGGTATTTGACGATGATGCAAAAAACTCCGAACGGGAATTGAAACCCGTAACCGCATTTTGGGTTGACGGCACACCCGCGGATTGTGTGCGCGTTGCACTCGGCAACCTTTCCGCTGAGCCGGATATTGTGATTTCCGGAATCAATCAGGCTCCGAACCTTGGCACGGATGTGCTGTATTCCGGCACCGTTTCCGCTGCGGAGGAGGCGGCAATGCTCGGTTACCGCGCCGTTGCGGTTTCAAGAGATACGCTCGGAACGGACTATTTTGATGATGCGGCGGTTCACTTTTGCAGCAATATTGACCTGTTCCTTGGCTGCTTAACGGAAAGCCACAGGCTTTTGAATGTGAACTATCCCTATCTGCCTGCGAATGAATATCGCGGAATACGGGTCGGGTATCTTGCAGAGCAGATATATCCGATTGCCTATATCGAAATAAAGGACGAAAACGGAAGCATCGGCTACAAAACTCCGAGCAACAAGCTGACAAGCTGCGCCGAGCATGACACGACGGATGAAAAATTCGTTCGTGACGGATTCATCGCCGTGACCCCGCTAAAGTACGATATAACGGATTACGAACGGCTTGAGCAGATCGCGGCATTTGCGGAAAGAACTTATTAAACGGCAATTTTTTGCAGGTTTAAAAGTGAACCCATGGTTTAATATGCGGGATAAAGAGGGCGGATTATGAAAATCGGAGTTATCGGAGCGGGCGCGGCAGGGCTTATTGCGGGCGCATTTGCGGCAAAAGGCGGCGCAAGTGTCGATATTATCGACAGAAACGAAAAAACGGGCAAAAAACTCTTTCTTACGGGAAAGGGCAGGTGCAACATCACCAATTCTGCCGATATCGATGCATTTCTGAAAAACGTGCCGCATAACGGCAGGTTCCTTTACAGCGCGTTTGACGGATTTTTTAACGACGACATAATTGAACTGATAAACTCCTGCGGCGTTCGCACGAAACTTGAACGCGGCGGAAGGTATTTTCCCGAAAGCGATAAGTCAAGCGATGTTATTCGCGCATTGCAGACCAATGCGGTGAGATGCGGAGCGAACATTGTGCTTAATTCACGGGTATCAAGCGTTTCAAAGACGGAGGACGGAGGGTTTCGGCTCTGCTTTGAAAACGGACAGAAAAAATATTACGATAAAGTAATCATTGCAACGGGCGGTGCAAGCTATCCTTCAACGGGTTCAACCGGGGACGGCTACAGCTTTGCAGAGAGTCTCGGTCACACCGTTGCCGCACCGAAGCCGTCGCTCATACCGCTTGTTGCGAACGAGGCATGGGCGGGCGATTTGATGGGGCTTTCGCTCAAAAATGTTGTTCTGCGCGCATATGCACCCGAAAAGAGTAAAAAAACAAAATCCGGCGAGCCATTTCCCGGGAAATATTCCGCAAATGAATCCGGAAATGCCGAGAAAGGCGGATATGCCTGCTCTGCGGCGGAGAATACGGCAAAAATCGAGAAGAAACAAAAAAAGCGCAAGCCCGTTTATGAAGAACTCGGGGAGATGCTGTTCACTCATTTCGGTGTTTCGGGCCCGCTTGTGCTCAGCGCAAGCAGCTATCTTGCGGATTCGCCCAACGGTGCATTGCTTGAAATTGACCTTAAGCCCGGATTGACAGCAGAGCAGCTTGATCTCCGCATTCTGCGGGATTTTGAAAAATACAAGCATAAACAGGTGCAGAATGCAATGTGCGATCTGCTTCCGCAAAGGCTTATCGATGCGGTTTTGCATGTTGCGGGTGTTGATGCCGAAATCACGGTGGATAACCTGACTCGTGAACAGCGGGGGGCAATTGTTCGAACCCTCAAATGCCTGCCGCTGACGGTGCGCGCGGCACGTCCCGTTGAAGAAGCGATAATCACGCGCGGCGGTGTGCTGATTAAAGAGATTAATCCGTCAACAATGGAGTCGCGAATTGTGCCCGGGCTGTATTTTGCAGGGGAAGTCATCGATGTTGATGCCTGTACGGGCGGATTCAATCTTCAGATCGCATGGTCAACCGGCTGTGCGGCGGGCAGAGCGGCGGCGGAAGCTCTTTAAACATATCCAACGCAAAACACTGCTTTAAAAACACTGAAAACGGAGAAAAATATATGACTGCGGAACGAAGTGAATTTGCAAATTCGGGAAATACGGGAAACATCAGCATTGCGATAGACGGGCCTGCGGGCGCGGGAAAGAGCACAATTGCAAAAGAAATTTCAAAAAGACTTTCAATAACTTATGTTGACACGGGCGCAATGTACAGAGCTATCGGACTCAAGGCAATGCGCATGGGGATTGACCCTGCCGACGCGCGCCGCGTAGTTCCGATGCTCGACGGCACAAATGTTTCCATTGAATACATTGACGGCGTTCAGCATGTTCTTCTGGACGGGGAAGATGTTTCCGGGCTCATCCGCACGGAGGAAGTTTCACATTATGCCTCGGTTATAAGCACGATTCCGGAGGTTCGCAAAAAGCTTGTGGAATTGCAGCGTGCGCTTGCAAGGGTTCGCAATGTCGTTATGGACGGGCGCGATATATGTTCCTATGTTCTGCCCGATGCAACGCATAAGTTTTTTGTTACTGCCGAGCCGGAAGTTCGCGCAGCGCGCCGCTATACGGAATACGAGGCGGCGGGAAAGCTGAACGGCAGGAACTTTGACGACATTCTTTGTGAAATAAAACGCAGGGATGAGAGGGATTCAACGCGGGAGGCTGCGCCGCTCCGCCCGGCGGATGATGCAGTCGTTATCGACACAAGCGAAATGAATGTTGAAAGTGCGGTTGCGGCAGTGCTGGCGCATATCGGATAATGCTGAGCGGTTTTTTCGGAGGTTGAGAATGCTTTATATAATCGCATACATATTCTTTAAATGGCTGCTCTGGCTGATTTACAGACCGAAAGTATTCGGCAATAAGAAAAACCTGAGGATTAAGGGCGGCGTTATTTTTATTGCGAATCACAGAGCGTTGTACGATCCGCTGCTTTTGGTAGTCAGTTCACCGCGAATCATTCATTTCATGGCAAAAAAAGAGCTTTTCGACAACCCTGTGGGGAGAGTTTTTTTTAAGTCACTCTTCGTTTTTCCGGTAAATCGAAAAACAGCGGACATGAAATCAATCCGGCAGTCGCTGAAGCTCCTGCGTGACGGCAAAGCATTCGGAATATTTCCGGAGGGCAGGCGTTCGGCAACGGACGGCATGGATGAATTTGAAAAGGGCACGGCGTTTATTGCCGCAAAATCCGGCGCACCGATCGTTCCTATATATATCAATCCGAAAAAAAGCAGGTCGGGACGGTCGCTTCTGTATGTCGGCGACGTCATTCTTCCGGGAGAGATCGCCGAGCATTGCGACAGGCGAATGCTGAATGATGCAATAACAAACAGGATGCAGAACGAAATGGAAAAACTGAGTCTGCTCATGCGGAGCGAAACAGAGGGCAAAAAACGCACCGCAAGGGACTGAAAGCCGAAATAATAAAGAAATCGGAGATTACCGAAATTGAAAATCATTCTTGCAAAAAATGCAGGGTTTTGCTTTGGAGTGCGCCGTGCGGTGGAACTGACGGAGCAAACTGCGGCCAAGGTTGCCGAATCCAGCGGTGCGGCAAAGGTTTTCACCTTTGGCGAACTGATACACAATCGGGATGTTGTGAACCGGCTGCGCGAGGCCGGCATTGCGCCGATAGAGTCGCTTGATGAAGCGCAGCGCGGAGATTACGTTATCATTCGCTCTCACGGAGTGCCGAAAAAGATTTATGAAGAGCTTGAAACAAGAGGCATTAATTTCATAGATGCAACATGCCCCTTTGTTTCGAATATTCACAGAATTGTTTCGGCTGCGTACGAGCGCGGTGAGCAGGTTTTTATTGTAGGCAATCCGGAACATCCGGAAACCATAGGTATAAACGGGCATTGCGGTAATTCGGCGATTTTTATCCGCGGTGAGGAGGAGCTTCGAAAGCTTGAAGGCAGGAGCGGCTGCCTTGTGGTTCAAACAACGTTTGATTCCGAAACATTTGCTGCAATGCAGCGCGTTATCGAACGAGAATATCCCCGCATTCGCGTGTTCAACAGCATATGCAGCACAACATTCGAACGGCAGCGGGAGGCAGAGGAATTAAGCAAGAAATGCGATGTTATGCTTGTTTTAGGTGACAAACACAGCTCCAATACCCAAAAACTCAGAAAAATTTGTGAAAAAAATTGCAGAAATACCCTCAATGCCGCAAAAGAATGCGAAATTTCTCTTGATATATTTAAAAATAATGATATAATGGTAGGCGTAGTTGCCGGTGCATCGACACCGGATTCGATTATCAGGGAGGTTATCAACACAATGAGCGAACAGGATAAGGCTAATGTAAATTGCGAAGCCGCAACCGAAAACGCAGCTGCAAACGCAGCAAACATCGAGGAAAATGCCGTATTTGACGAAGAGGCGATCAACAAGACCATCGTCCGAATTCACGGCGGTCAGGTTCTGACGGGCACCGTCATTCAGATTGTTGACGGCGAAATCAGCGTCAGCATCGGATACAAGTCCGACGGATATATTCCTCGCTCCGAGTTCTCCAACGATCCCGATCTGGACCCCGCATCCCAGTACAAAGTGGGCGATCCCATCGAAGTTGAAGTTCTCAAAGTAAATGACGGCGAAGGCAATGTACTGCTCTCCCGTAAAAACGTCGAGAGCCAGAAGGCGTGGGAAGAATTCACCGCCAGCGCCGAATCCGAAGGAAAGGTTCTTGAAGGTACCTGCAAAGAAGCAATCAAGGGCGGCGTCATCGTTTCCCTCACCAACGGTGCAAGCGCATTCGTTCCCGCTTCTCAGGTTTCCACCAAATACGTTGCCGATCTTAAAGAATTTGTCGGCAAACCCATGAAGATTAAAGTGCTTGAGGTTGACGCAAAGCGCAGGCGCATCATCGGCTCCGCAAAGGCAGTTCTCCTTGCCGAAGCAGAAGCCGCAAAGGAAGCAGTTTGGGACAGCCTCACTCCCGGCATGAAGGTCATGGGCACGGTCCGCAGGATCGTTGATTTCGGTGTGTTTGTTGACATCGGCGGCGTTGACGGCCTGCTGCATGTTACGCAGTGCGCTTGGGGCAGAATCAAGTCCCCCGCTGAGCTCTTCACCGTAAATCAGAAGATCGAAGTTGTCATCCGCGAAGTCGACAAGGAAAACAAAAAGATTTCCCTCGGCTACAAAGAGCTTCAGCCCAAGCCCTGGGCAACCGCAGACGAAAGATACCCCGTCGGTTCATTCGTCGAGGGTAAGGTCGTTCGCATTGTTCCGTTCGGCGCATTCGTATCGCTTGAACCCACGATCGACGGTCTTATCCACATTTCCCAGGTTGGCATCAAGCGCGTTGCAAAGGTCGAGGATGAACTCGCGGTCGGTGACCGTGTGCGCTGCAAGGTAGTCGAAGTTGACACTTCAAAGCGTCGCATCAGCCTCAGCCGCAGGGAAGCTCTCATCGAAGAGAATCCCGAGGAAGCAGAGCGCATCATGGCCGAAGAGCGCGAACAGCGTGAGCGTGAGCGCGCAGAGCGCAATGCAGAACGCAACGAAAAGCGTCAGCAGGAAGAGCAGACCCGCCGCGAGCAGGCAGCAGCACGCGAAGAACGCCGCCGTGAACGCGATGAGCGTCGTGCAGAACGCCGCCGCCGTGAGGAACCCGATTACGAGCTTCCTCCCGTTGAGTCCGCAACGACTTCTCTTGCATCTCTTCTCGGCAAGTTCGTTGCTCCAAACGACAACGAATAAAAAATACTTCGAACGTATTTACCTTTCCGTGGCTCAACCGCATTCTGTCAACAGATTTTGCGGTTGAAGCCTGATGTTTGCCGAATGTGACAAACATAAAGCTGTGTTCACAGATTTATCTTTGAAACAAGCGTTAAAGCTGCCGCAGGGTTTTCCCGCGGCAGCTTTGTTTTGGCTTGCATACGAATTAATTTCAAAGTCAGAAAAATAAGTTCATATTTTGTCGAAAAATCAGCCGCACTCACGGCATATTCACGGTGTTGAACCCGATTTCGCCCTCCAAGAAGCTTTTTCCGCATGTTTTGCGGTTGAAGTTTTTTTAATTGAGTGTTATAATTTGAAACGGAATAACACATAATCGGTCCGTGCGGGGCTTTTGTTCCGCACGAAGAAACAACAATAATCACTCAGGAGGCTGAAAATGGCTAAACTGTCCGTCACCGATGTTCCCGTAAAGGGCAAGCGCGTACTCGTTCGCGTTGATTTCAACGTTCCCCTTGATGAAAACCTTAATATCAGCGATGAAAGCAGGATTCTCGGCGCACTGCCGACGATCAAATATCTTGTTGAAAACGGTGCAAAAACTATCCTTTGCTCGCATCTGGGCAGGCCGAAGGGAAAAGTTGTTCCCGAAATGTCACTTGCACCTGTTGCAAAGCGTCTTGCGGAGCTTCTCCCGAATGTTAAAGTTGCATTCGCATCCGATTCGGTGGGCGAGGATGCGAAAACAAAGGCTGAGCAACTCGGCGAGGGCGAAGTTCTCCTGCTTGAAAACCTTCGCTTCAGCAAAGAAGAAGAGAAGAACGATCCGGAGTTTGCAAAGGAACTTGCATCCCTTGCGAATGTTTTTGTGTCCGATGCTTTCGGAACGGTTCACAGAGCACATGCTTCAACCGAGGGCGTTGCGCATTATCTGCCCGCCGTTTGCGGTTTCCTGATTGAAAAGGAGCTTTCCGTAATGGGCGGTGCGCTTGCAAATCCGGCGCGTCCCTTTGTTTCGATTCTCGGCGGCAAAAAGGTCGGCGACAAGATCGGCGTTATCAGAAATCTGCTCGACAAATGCGACACTCTGCTTATCGGCGGCGCAATGAGTTATACATTCTTCAAGGCTATGGGACTTAATATCGGCACATCCTATCTTGATGAGGAAAGCGTTGAAACGGCGCGCGAACTGCTTGGGGAAGCAAAGGCCAAGGGCGTGCGTATGCAGCTCCCCGTTGACTGCGTTGTTGCAAAGGATTTTGCACCCGATGCAGAGCATATGACGGTTGCTTTTGATGCAATTCCCGATGGCTGGATGGGCATGGATATCGGCGAAAAGACCGCAAAACTTTACGGCGAAATCATTCGTGAAGCAAAGACTGTTGTTTGGAACGGCCCCATGGGTGTGTTTGAAATGGATGCATTCTCAAAGGGAACCGAAGCGGTTGCAAGAGCATGCGCCGAGTGCGAAGGCACAACGATAATCGGCGGCGGCGACTCCGCTTCCGCAATTAACAAATTCGGTCTCGGCGACAAGATGACACATATGTCCACGGGCGGCGGTGCAAGCCTTGAATTCCTTGAGGGCAAAACGCTTCCCGGCGTTGCCGCACTTCTTGATCGTCCCTGCCGCAAAAAACTTATCGCCGGCAATTGGAAAATGAACAAGAACCGCGACGAGGCGAAGCAGCTTGTTTCCGACCTGCTTCCCCTTGTTGAAAATGCCGAATGCGATATCGTCGTTTGTCCGCCTTTTGTCGATCTTTGCTGTGCGGCAAAAGTTCTTGAAGGCAGCAACGTTAAACTGGGCTCTCAGAACATTCACTGGGCGGCAAAAGGTGCGTTTACGGGCGAAATCAGCGCAGACATGCTGAAATGTATAGGTGTCGAATACGCAATTATCGGTCACAGTGAGCGCAGACAGTATTTCGGTGAGACGGATGAAACCGTTAACATGCGCACAAAAGCCGCACTTGAAAACGGTATTCTGCCCATAGTTTGCGTGGGTGAAACCCTTGAACAGCGCGAAGCCGGAATTACTGACACATTCCTTGCAGGCCAGGTCAAGGCACTTTACAACGGTATTCCCGCCGAAGAGGCAGCGCGCATCACCGTTGCATACGAACCCATTTGGGCTATTGGCACGGGCAAAACCGCAACAAACGAGGAAGCGAACCGAACTATCGGCGCAATTCGCAGAGTTATTGCAGAGCTTTACGGGCTTGAATTTGCGCAGCACACCCGCATTTTGTACGGCGGAAGCATGAACGCAAAGAACGCCGCAGGGCTTAAGGCAATGCCGCAGATCGACGGCGGTCTTATCGGCGGTGCAAGCCTTGTTGCGGAAGATTTTGCAAAGGTTGTTTTGAACTGATAAAGCACGCAATGCAAAAGGAACCGGAATTTAAACACAACAGCCGGCAGCATTGCAAACGGTAAAGATATTACACCGCATGAAGCGGAATAACAATATTTCAGCCCCGCTCCCGAATGAACATGCTTTCGGGAGCGGGCAAGAGGTACGGATTGAAAAAACTCACTGCACTCATCATTATGGACGGCTTTGGCTGCAACCCGGATTCCTACGGAAATGCAATCATGCCGCAAAACACAAAACACCTCCGCACGATTTGGGATGCATATCCGCACACCCAAATAGGTGCATCCGGACGCGA
>OQWA01000536.1_pt1 | contig 11209 bp, 10 predicted proteins | sample 1691581 | NCBI WGS metagenome assembly OQWA01 (sample SAMN03418264, study PRJEB22391) | human gut metagenome | biome: human-gut; feature: organic feature; material: feces | host: Homo sapiens | place: Tanzania | collected 2013-01
TGGAACCTGCTGAAGTATCACGTATTATCATCAACGAAGATGACCACACTATCTTAATTGCTGTAGCTGAAGAGAACTTAGCTTTAGCAATCGGTAGAAACGGTCAGAATGTACGTTTAGCTTCACAGCTTATCGGTTGGGATCTGAAGGTTATGACTGAGAAAGAACTTGAGTCAAGCATTCAGCAGGAAGTAGGTAAGGTAGTAAAGCTATTTGAAGATTCTTTAAATGTTGATGAAGAGTTCGCAACTGCTCTGTCAGATGCAGGCTTCACCACCTTAGAAGAAGTTGCATACGTTGAACCTGAAGAACTTTTAGCTATCGATGGTATGGATGAGGAAACAGCATCTCAGTTACAGGAAATAGCAAGAAAGGTTGTTGAGAGCAAAGAAAATGCTGAAACTGCTGAAGCTATCGCTCAGTTATCATCACTCGACGGTATCGATAAAGAGTTAGCTGCTAAGCTTGTAGCTCACGGTATCAAGTCAGGTGAAGATCTTGCAGATCAGGCTACCGATGATTTAACTGATATCGAAGGCTTAGATGAGAAGAAAGCTGGTGAAATCATTATGGCAGCTCGTAATGAGTACTGGTTCAAAGAAGAAAACAAATAATACAGGAAGACTTGAATGATGAATGAAGAAAATCAGGGCAATGCACCAAAGCGTATGTCTTTAAAGAAGAAGTCTTCTGGCACTATGACTTTGCAGAATGCAGGCGGTGCTAAGAAAGTTCAGGTTGAAGTTCGTAAAAAGAAATTTAACTTCGACCCTAAAGAGCGTAAGGCTCAGTTGGAGCAGGAAGCTATTGCTAAGCAAAAGGCTGAAGAAGAGGCTAGAAAAGCTGAAGAGGCTCGTAAGGCTGAAGAAGCTAAAAAAGCCGAAGAAGCTCGCAAGGCTGCAGCTGCTAAAGCTGAGGCTGACAAGAAGGCTAAGGAAGCTGCTAAAGCTGCGGCTGTTAAAACTCAGCCAAAGCCAACTCCTGCTCCTCATAAAGAGAAGCATGAGGATAAGGCAACTGAAGAGTTACGTCGTGCTCAAGAAGAGCAACAAAAGCGTAAGTCTGAAGAAGAGTCAAAGAGACTTGCTGAGCAGGCCAGAAAGTTAGCTGAAGAAAACGAGGCTCGTTGGGCAGCAGAAGAAGAGGCTCGCTCTCACGAGAATGATGACGACGATTCAACAACTTCTCAGTATGTTCGTGAAGCTGAGGCTCGTCAGGAGCGTGAGGCTGAAAACAGAGGTCGCCACCGCGACAGAAATGGTGACAGACGTTCAGCTAAGCGCTTTGAAGAAAATGAGCAGAATTCAAACAATCGTCGTCAGAAAGGCGGTAAAGGTGGTAAGAGCGTAAAGGGTGCTGCAAAATTAAATCAGCAGCAACACGGCTTTAACCGTCCTGCTGTTCCTGTAAACCGTGATGTTGAGATCGGTGAGACCATCACTGTAGCTGAATTAGCAGCTAAGATGGCTGTTAAGGCAACTGAAGTTATCAAGACCTTAATGAAATTAGGTGAAATGGTAACTATCAACCAGGTTTTAGATCAGGCAACAGCTCAGCTAGTTGCTGAAGAAATGGGACACAAGGTAATTCTGCGTAAAGAGAATGAACTTGAAGACGAGTTATTAAACGGCAACAAGGATTCAAAAGCAGAGGCAACTCCTCGTGCTCCTGTTGTTACCATCATGGGTCACGTTGACCATGGTAAGACCTCTTTACTTGACTACATCAGAAAGTCAAAGGTAGCAGTAGGCGAAGCTGGTGGTATTACCCAGCGCATCGGTGCTTATCATGTACAGACTCGTAATGACGGTATCACCTTCTTAGATACCCCAGGTCACGCAGCATTTACTGCAATGCGTGCTCGTGGTGCTCAGTGTACTGATATCGTAGTTTTAGTTGTAGCAGCAGATGACGGTGTAATGCCTCAGACCTTAGAAGCAATTCAGCATGCTCAGGCAGCTAAGGTTCCTATGATTGTTGCTATCAACAAGATGGATAAGCCAGGTGCAGACCCTCAGAGAGTTATCAATGAGTTAATGCAGCACAGTGTTATTCCTGAGTCAATGGGTGGTGAGAACCAGTTCGTTGAAGTTTCAGCAAAGACTGGTATGGGCGTTGATGATCTGTTAGAGGCTATTACTCTACAGGCTGAAGTTTTAGAGTTAAAGGCTGTTCATGATGGTATGGCTGAAGGCGTAACCATTGAGTCTCGTCTTGATAAAGGTCGTGGTCCTGTAGCAACAGTTCTTGTGCGTTCTGGTACCTTAAAGAAGGGAGACATTATCCTTTGCGGTCTGCAGTACGGTCGTGTTCGTTCAATGAGAAACGAAAACGGCAAGGAAGTAACCGAGGCTGGTCCTTCAATCCCTGTTGAGGTATTCGGTCTGTCAGGTGTTCCTGCAGCAGGTGACGAGGTTACCGTTGTAGCTGATGAAAGAAAGGCTCGTGAAGTTGCTTTATTCCGTCAGGGTAAATACCGTGAGTTAAAGATTGCAAAACAGAAGAGTGCACAGTTAGCTTCTATGTTCAAGGAGAGCAATGCTTCAGAGTTGAAGGTTGTTCTAAAGGCTGATACTCAGGGTTCTGTTGAAGCTATTTCTGATGCTCTGCTAAAACTTGGTAACGAAGAAGTGCAGGTTAAGATTATCGGCTCAGGTGTTGGTGGTATTACCGCAAACGACGCAACCTTAGCTGCTGCTGATGGTGCTGTTGTAATCGGCTTTAACGTTCGTGCTGATGGTCCTGCCCGTCAGGTAATCGATTCAGAGTCAGTTGACTTACACTACTACAGTGTTATTTACGACTTGATTGATGATGTGAAGAAGGCTATGTCTGGTCTGCTCAAGAAAGAGATCAGAGAAAACTTCATCGGTTATGCTGAAGTTCGTGAAATCTTCCGTCACCCTAAGTATGGTGCAATCGCAGGCTGTATGGTTGTTGAAGGCGTCGTAAAGCGTTCAGCACCTATCCGTGTGCTGCGTGACAATACCGTTATCTTCGAAGGTGAGCTTGATTCATTACGTCGTTTCAAGGATGATGTATCTGAGGTTAAGCAGAACAACGAGTGCGGTATCTGTGTTAAGAACTACCAGGATGTTCGTGTAGGTGACCGTATCGAGTGCTTCGAGAAGGTTGAAGTTGCACGTACTCTTGATTAAAGGAAATTATGCCAAGAAGTTACGGTAGAAATGAAAGAGTTGCAGCAGCTGTAAGACGTGAGCTTGCAGATGTGCTGCAAAATGAGCTTCATGATCCTCGTGTGAAGAATGCAACTATCACTGAAGTTGATGTTTCACCTGATCTTAGAAATGCTCGTGTTTACATTTCTTTTTTAACAGATAAGAAAGAAGAAATTGATGCTGCTATGAAAGGCTTAAAGAGCGCTAAAGGCTTTTTACGTTCACAGTTAGCTTCAAGACTAAACTTACGTTATATGCCTGATCTTGATCTGCGTTATGATTCATTACTCACAGAGTCAATGAAACTTGATGCTCTGATTGCTAAAGGCTTAAACAAGAACTAGTCTGTATACACACAGAAAGGTACCCTGAATCATAAAAAGTTCAGGGTATTTTTTTTTGAGATAGTGGAAAGAGTTTTAATTTCAATGAGCAATGAAAGGAGTTGTAAAAGTGCTTTTCCAAGCCTGCTTATTTTCATCCCACCGTTAGCAGTGCTTCTGCTGTGAATTGTATAAGCAACAGGAAAATGTCTGTTTGTAATAGGACTGAACCATATTTCGTGGGAACCTTTGCCTTGTCTGACTAAATAGCCCCCTTTGTCCTTGAGGTAAGCTATAAGTTTATCGTAGTAATCTGTTCCCATTTAAGCCAAACGTTCCATGTTGTTGAGAAAATAAAACTTAGTATGACGTGGCTTCAAGTTGTAATTGAGCTCAAGAAGTTCTTCTGCAATGATGTTAACTTCTTTGATAAGTCCCTCAATTGTAGGCATCTTAGCAATCAATCCTGGAAGATCTGGACTTTCGCACCAATAAACCTTATTTTCATTATCTTTATGAATAACAACCATAAAAGTTAGGGTAAAGCCGAATTTGTAGGCAATTTTCCAAAAGGGCAGTCCAATACGGTAGTTCATATCATATCGCCTAACAGTTAGCATAAGTATAGATTAATTATCTTGTCAAATTATGATCGTTTATACAGCTTTTTATCGGTAAGTTCTGTAACTTTGAAAAAGACGTAAGCAGAATGTACAATAGAGGCTTGAATAATATAATTTTAGGAGAGAGTCGTGGTAGCTTCAATGGTACAGCAAAAGCCAATTAAATCAGCTGTAATTGTATCTAAAGTATATAAGCGTCCAGTGTCTGGAGCTATCAGAGATATTGCCTCAAAACTAACCAAATTAGGTGTAAAAGTATATCTTGAGGCTAATACATCTGTAGGCTTTAATATTCCTGAAATTGAAAGTATTACCCGTCGTCAGATGCGAGATCTTGACCTTATCATCGTTGTAGGTGGAGATGGCTCTGTTTTAGGTGCAGCCAGAACCTTAGTAGATTTGAAAGTTCCAGTATTAGGTATTAACCGCGGACATTTAGGTCTGCTTACCGATGTCAATCCTGACAATCTTGATGAGAGCTTAAAAAAGGTTGTAAAAGGCTACTACTCATTAGAGGACAGAACCATGATTGATGTTCGTGTCTCTCGTGATTCTGAAGATGGAGTAGGTGAGTTAATCGGTCAGTCATTAGCAACTAACGAAACCGTTATTCACTCAGGCACCATGGCTCATATGATGGTGTTTAGAGTAACTATTGATGGTACCTATATGTACACCCTAAGAGGTGACGGTATTATCGTCAATACACCTACAGGCTCAACTGCATATTCATTATCAGCAGGTGGTCCTATTATTGAACCAAATCTTGATGTTCTGTCACTAGTGCCAATGTTCCCACAGTCACTAAACTGCTCTCCTATTATCATTCCAGGAAAATCAGAGGTTAGAATCGACTTTGAATGTCCTGATGATATGGCAGAGTTAATTGCAATCAACTGTGATGGTCAGGTAACCATGAGAGCTGATACTAAAAGCTCTGTACTTATAAGACAGCATCACATACCTTTGACACTTATTCACCCTCAAGGTTATGACTATTACAGCCTGTTACGTCAGAAATTAGGCTGGGCTCAAAGTCTTGTTTAGGACCAAACTTTAAGTTTGAGTCTGTTTTTGGAGTAGTTATGCTTGAACAATTAATCGTAAAAGACTTTGCTTTAAGTGATAAAAATACCCTTGATTTTCATAGTGGCATGACCTGTATTACAGGTGAAACCGGTGCTGGTAAATCATTAACTGTAGATGCTTTATCTATGCTCTTAGGTGCAAGAGCAGATGCTATGTGCGTAAGAACAGGCTGTGCTAAAGCTGAGCTTGATGCGGTGTTTTCAATTGAGAACAATCAGGCTGTTATCGATTTTCTAAACGAGCGTGAGCTTACAGCAGAGGATAACACTCTAATGCTCCGCCGTGTTATAGGAGCAGATGGTAAGTCAAAGTCTTATATTAACGGCTCTCCTTGTACTTTAGCCTTACTAAAAGAGCTAGGCTCTTACATTGTTGCAATTCACGGACAGCATGCAAGCATTAAGCTTATTGATAAGAACAATCAGCTATCCTTAGTAGATAGCTTTGGCAGATTAAAAGACAAAGTTGAAGCTGTAAAACTATCCTTTGATAAATATAATAAGAACCGTCAGCATTTGCAGGAACTAGCAGACGAGCAGCTAGCTGGCGCTCAGACCTATAAGACCTTACGTTATGAATTAGACTTATTAAATAAGCTTGATCTGCACGAAGGCGACTATGAGCAGATAAGCTCAGATTATGATGCCCTGCAGCATCAGACACAGGCATCAGATGCTGTAGCTTTAGCTCAAGGTGTGCTTGAGAACGAAGAGCACAACATCATTGATATCATTTCTGCAAGAATTACCGATTTATCAAAAGTAGCTGTCTTTGCTAAAGACAGTATCGATCCTATTGTTGCAGATCTTTCAACTGCTTGTGAGCATTTGGATTTAGCTCGTGAAAAGTTAGATTCACTTACCTTAAAGGCAAATCCTGCTTTAGTTGAAGAGTTATCTGACAAACTCTCAAAATGCCACGAATTAGCTCGCCGTTTTGAGATAAAGCCAAACGAGCTTTATAAGATTAAAGACAAGTTAGAAAAAGATATAGAGCACTTTTTATCTTTAAAAGAGCAGATAGCATCATTAACTGCTAACGTTAAAAAGTTAAGAGATGCCTATGAGACAGAAGCTAGAGAGTTATCAGACTTAAGAGCAAAAGCTGCTACAAAAATGTCTCAGGATGTAACTTTAAAGATTAGAACCTTAGCAATGCCAGATGGTGTGTTTGAGGTTAAAGTAACTCGTGATGAGACTATAAGACCTAGAGCTACAGGTCGTGACAATGCTGAATTTTTGTTCTCAGCAAACCTAGGAGAAGCACCAAAAGATTTAGGTGCTGTAGCCTCAGGTGGTGAGTTATCACGTCTTGCTTTAGCAATTGAGGTTTTAACCTCACGTAAAGGCTCGACACAGACATTGATCTTTGATGAGGTTGATACTGGTATCTCAGGTCGTACGGCTTCTGCTGTAGGTGAGTTGTTACACCTTTTAGGTAAGGATGTGCAGGTAATTACCGTAACTCATTTACCACAGGTTGCAGCTGCTGCTGATCATCAACTCTTAGTCTCAAAATCTCAGCAGGGGCAGAATGTAGTCTCAAATGTATCTGAGCTTGATAATGATGGTCGAGTCGAGGAAATCTCTCGTATGATGGGCGGTAACGTTGTAACAGAAGCTACTCGTCAAAGCGCTCAAGCGCTGTTAAATAAAGCCAATCAAAAAGCTTAATACAGGTTGCTTACGTGAAAAACAATACCGTCTTTGTAAAAGGAAATCTTAAGGTTCATATCCGCTGGGCTAATGTGACCGATGCTAGCAATATCGCTCGCCTTGAACTTAATGCCTCTCATTATGAGAATCGCAGAGAACCTTTTACCTTTACCCATCCTCAATTTACTGCACTATGGGAGAACCGTCTTTCTGATGAAAATTATCGGACAGTGCTTGCTTGTGGTGCAAAAAATCTCTATGGCTTCTTAACTTTTAAAAATGAAATAGAGTCAGGTAAAATTCTCGCACTGTATATCGATCCGCTTTATATGCGACTTGGAATAGGTAAACTCTTACTTCAGACAGCAGAACAGATGGTTAGAATGAAGGGCGGATCATCAATCGAAGTTGATGTGGAAGTGCTCAATAAAGGGGCAATCAGCTTCTATACCTCGTTACAATTTGCAAAAGTAAGTGTAAAATTAGACCACTTAATTGTTATGCGAAAGGAGTTTTATAATGCTTAAGGTTGGTATTGTAGGTTTAGGCGGACGCATGGGGCACGCACTGTGGGACTGCTGTTTAGGTCTTGATGGCGCAAAGGTTGTATGCGGCATTGATAAGAGCACCGATACACTACCATCAGGCTGCAATGTTGAAGTTGTAGATGAGCCTTCAAAACTGTCAGCAGCTCCTGACATGTTCATCGATTTCTCTCGTCCAGAGTGCTCATTAAATATTCTTGAATATGCAAAGCAGCATAACTGCAAAGTTATCTTAGGTACCACAGGTTTCGATTACGAGCAGCGCGATAAGATTAAGGAATACTCAAAGCATATTCCTATCGTTTTTGCTGCTAACTTCTCTGTTGGTGTTAACGTTTTATTAAACCTTGTTAAAAAGACAGCTCAGATCATGGCTGATGCTGATATCGAAATTGTTGAAGCTCACCACCGTTATAAGGTAGACAGCCCATCAGGCACTGCTTTAGCAATTGGCGAGGCAGCTGCTGAAGGTCGTCACGTAAATCTAAAAGACGTTATGGTAGCAGGTCGTAACGGTATTACTGGCGAGCGTATCTACGGTTCTATCGGTTTCTCATCAATCCGTGGTGGTGATATCGTAGGTGAGCATACTGCTATGTTCTGCTCAGAAGGTGAGCGCGTTGAGTTAAGCCATATTGCAACCTCACGTCAGACCTTCGCTCGTGGAGCATTCAGAGCTGCTCTATGGCTTGAGAACAAGAAACCAGGTTTATATGATATGAATGAAGTTTTAGGTCTGAATAAGGCGTAAGCTTACCTTTATTCATACAAAAGCCAGAACCTAAAATCGTGGTTCTGGCTTTTCACATTAATACTTACATCAAAGAACTATCTTACATCAATTATTTCAATTACATTAAAGCCGCAAGAATACCTCCATCTACAGGGATCTCTGTACCTGTTACAAAGTCAGATAGAGGGGAAGCTAAGAATAAAGCTACTTTTGCTACATCCTCAGGTTCACCAATTCTGCCCATAGGAGTTCTGCCTACTAACTTTTGAGTAAGCTCTTTGTTGTTTAAAATGCCTTTGGTCATATCTGTTTTAATGTAGCCAGGAGCAATCGCATTTGACTGAATATTGTATTTTGCCCACTCTACAGATTGAGTCTTGGTTAACATCTTAATTGCACCTTTTGAAGCACTATAAGCTGCCATACCAGGACTGGTTACATCAGCTAAGATAGATGCAAGATTTATGATTTTGCCACCACCTTTTTCTTTCATCATCGGGAAGCATTTCTGGCTTAAATTAAAGGCAGCTGTAAGATTGGTATCTAGAACTTTATCCCAAAGCTCAATATCAGTAGTTTCAATAGAATTTGAGTTAGCAGTGCCTGCTGCGTTAACCAGAATATCAATAGAAATACCGTCAGCTTTAAAGCGCTTGAATACCTCTTCTACAGCAGTATTAGAAGTAATGTCACAAGGAACAGCAAATACTTCTTTACCTGTAGGATCTAACTCCTTTGCTGTGGTAGAGAGCTTGTCAGCACTCCTTGCCATGATATAGATTTTAGCACCATTCTTATTTAGAATTCGGGCAATCTCTTTACCTATACCTTGACTTGCACCGGTAACTAGTGCGGTTTTGCCTTCAAGTAACATAAAAAGCTCCTTAGTTTTATTCTTATCTTTTCTAAAGTTTAGGTCAGATTTTGAGTATTTAAAGTGAAGTGATAAATCTAATGCTAATTTTGTTAGCTGTAACAAAGTTTTGATTTAATGGATTTTTTTTATTGTAAAAAGGAGCTATGGGAGGAATGAAATTGAAAATACAGAGCCTAAATAAAAGTTAGTAGACATTTGTCTACTAACTTTAAAAAAGCCTTAAATGAGCTATACCTTAGATTATCAGCTCAGCTAAAGGTCACACCTAGAAGACAGGCACATGTAAGACCGATAAGTCTAGGGAGCATAAAAGAGTGGTTTAAATAGTATTTTCCAATCTTTGTGGCGCCTGAGATATCAAAGTTTACAGTTGCAATATCTGAAGGGTAATTAGGAATAAAGAAGTAAGCATAAGTATCAGGCATTAAACCAATTAGAATTGGACTTAGCAGACCGATTGCTGCTGCAACTGGTATTAAGATTGTAGCAGTTGCTGCCTGTTAGTTTACTGCGATTGATACTTAAGACAGAATCTTTTTCAAGATCTTTACCTCTAAAGTTAGAGTATAAAGACAGTAAGAATACACCTACTAAGTTAGCAAGGATGTTTACAAGTAAGATCTTAAATAAGGTTAAATCCTCAAGTCCGGGGAGCTGCAGCACATCTTTACCCAAATAACAGGATACTACAGCTGAAATAGGGGATGCTACAAGTCACATTTGAGAGGCTACAGAAGCTGCTGTCATCGGTCTTTCAGGACGAATTTTATTCTTTAGCGCAATATCGCCAATGATAGGCATGATGGTATATACAGCATGACCTGTACCTAACATTAAGGTTAAAGCATAGGTAACCATTGCTCCAAAGAAAGTGATCTTTTTAGGAGCTTTACTTAACATACGCTCTGCGTACTGCAACATACATTAAGACCGCCTGAAGCTTCTAAGATAGAAGCACAACTTACAACTGCGATGATGATAAGCATTACATCAACTGAGGGTAGGTAGGAGGCATTCTTAATACAAAGATTTCAATACATAAGCCTACCCCTAAGACCACACCCAGTCCCATACCGTCAAATCTGCTACCGATACATAAGGTAGCAATTAAAAATATAAATTCCGCTATGAGCATTTAATCAATTCATCATAATTTTTCACAAAATGACGCGAAAATATATATATAAATCTTCTAAAATTGACAAAAAAGCCCCAAAAAAATCAATTTTGGGGCATTTTGAACTTAATTATTTAGTGGAGTAAATCTATTAGATTACACCCTGAGCAATCATTGCATCAGCTACCTTACGGAAGCCAGCGATGTTAGCACCTAATACTAGGTTGCCTTCAACACCGAATTCACGAGCGGTATCAGCAACGTTCTTGTACAGGTTGGTCATAATGGTGTGTAACTTCTGATCAACTTCCTCGAAGGTCCAAGCAGTCATACCAGCGTTCTGCTCCATCTCTAACTGAGAAGTTGCAACACCACCAGCGTTAGCAGCCTTTGCAGGACCGTAAGCAATCTTAGCCTTTAAGAACTGATCGATAGCACCTAAGGTTGAAGGCATGTTAGCACCTTCTGCTACAACCTTACAGCCGTTAGCTAATAGGGTCTTAGCATCTTCCTCATTTAACTCGTTCTGAGTTGCGCAAGGGAATGCACAGTCTACGTTGTAAGTCCAAACCTGGTGTTTGCCTGCTGGGTACTTATCAACTGGAGTGTACTGAGCTGTTGGAACTAACTCTGCATAACGGGTTAGACGTGCACGCTCAACTTCCTTAACCTGCTTTAATACGTCTACCTTGATGCCATTTGGATCATAGATAGTACCGTTAGAATCTGATACGGTAACAGGAGTTGCACCTAACTGGATTAACTTCTCGCAGCAGTAGATAGCAACGTTACCTGAACCTGATACAGCGCACTTCTTGCCCTTTAATGAATCGCCACGATCCTTTAACATAGCATCAGTGAAGTAAACGGTACCGTAACCTGTAGCCTCAGTACGTGCTAAAGAACCACCGTAGGTTAAACCTTTACCAGTTAAAACACCCTCATAACGAGTGGTTAAACGCTTGTAAGCACCGTACATGTAACCGATCTCACGACCACCAGTACCGATATCACCAGCAGGAACGTCGATAGTAGCACCAATGTAACGGTGTAACTGGATCATGAAAG
>OQWA01000538.1_pt1 | contig 11202 bp, 13 predicted proteins | sample 1691581 | NCBI WGS metagenome assembly OQWA01 (sample SAMN03418264, study PRJEB22391) | human gut metagenome | biome: human-gut; feature: organic feature; material: feces | host: Homo sapiens | place: Tanzania | collected 2013-01
GCGCACACAAGCAAAAGAGTGAGCATTATTGCTTGCAATAATGTGATTTCAAAAGCGCAGTGCGCGCCGCGCTATCTGAACATCTGTTCCTGACGTACTTTCTTATGCGGTTTTTCACCTTTGCGTAATTTTTCGGCAGGACGTATTTCCAATTCCCGTCGTTCGTCCCCGGGATATTCATTCTCGCCTCCGAGCCCTGCAACAGATAGTCCTGCATAGGCACGATGACGAATTTCGCGCGGGAGCGCATTACCCTTTTGAAAGCTTTATCAAAGACGTTCTCGTCGGTTGCGCCGAGGGTTTTTTTGACGTACTCTTTTGTGCCGTCGTCGAGCGCGTCGTACCAGCCTTTCAGCGTATCGTTGTCGTGCGTGCCGGTGTAATAGACGGTGTTATACCTTACGTTTTCCGGCAGATGCTCGTTATCGCTCTTGCCGTCGAAAGCGAACTGAAAGACTTTCATTCCGGGGAAGCCAGTGCGTTTCACAAGGCGGCGCACCTTATCGGTGATAATTCCAAGGTCCTCGGCGATGATTCTGTCGTCGAGGTCAAGCCCGTCGAAGATTTTCGTGCCGACGCCCTTCACCCACCTGCCGATTTTTGCGGTTTTCGCGCCTGACGGCACGGCGTAGTAGCTTTCAAACGCGCGGAAGTGGTCGATGCGGATTTTGTCGAAAAATTGCAGCTGATGCAGCAAGCGGTTATGCCACCACAAAAAGCCGTCCGCCTGCTGTTTTTTCCAGTCGTACAGCGGATTGCCCCACAGTTGCCCGTCGGCGGAGAAGTAATCGGGTGGCACGCCGGCGACCTCTTTCGGGCGCATATTTTTGTCAAGCCTGAATATTTCGGGGTGCGCCCAGACGTCCGCGCTGTCGTACGCGACGTAGATGGGAATATCGCCGATAAGCGCGACGTTTTTGGATTTTGCGTAGTCTTTAAGCGCGGTTAATTCGCGATAAAACTCGAACTGTAAAAACCGCCAGAAATCGCACTCGTTTTGAAGCGCGGCGATTTTTTCGTCGGACAGCGTATCGCGCCGTCTTTCGTCCTTTTCCCACGTAGCGAACGACGAAAACCCGTTTTTGACTTTGAGCGCCATAAACAGCGCGAAGTCGTCCAGCCAATATTCGTTATTTTCAAGAAACTTTGAATAATCGGAATTTTTTTGAAATCTTTTGAACGCCAAGCGTAGCACGTCGTATCGCGAGTTAAAAATTTCAGCGTAGTCAAGCGATTTTGTTTTGGCGAGTTTTGCCTCGTTTTCCGTCAAAAGCCCGCGTTTAACAAGCGTATTTATATCAATAAAGTACGGATTCCCCGCAAATGCCGACGGCGACTGATACGGGCTGTCGCCGAAAGACGTTGGCGATAACGGCAGCGTTTGCCAGAAATCGACCTTCGCGTCCGCCAAAAAATCGACAAAAGAAAACGCGCCCTCGGACAGCGCGCCGACGCCGTATTCAGACGGCAGACTTCCTATATGCAAAAGCACCCCGTTGAACTTTTCTTTCACTTGTGCGGGGCCTCCTCGTGCGTGACCGCCTCGCCGAGCCTGTTCGCCCAGCTTTCGCAATACAGGTCGTAATAGGATTTATTATTATCCTGTCTTATAGCAATGCACTTTTTGTTGTTGCACCATACAAACGACGGAATCCCGACGACAAACAGATACAGCGGCCCCAGAATCAGCGACTGAATGGTATGGCCGTACTCATGCACGGACACGGTTTTTTTGTACTCATCGCCGCGCTTGCCGTTGATGAAGATAAACGCGCCCAACGACACGCCGCCCCAATCGCCCTCGTGGAAGGTCAGGATTGCGCCGTGGTAATAGGCGTGCTCGCACCTGATATTTTTCAGGAAAAGCAAAAACCCCAGGACGTTCTGAATCGCGCCCCAGGTGAACTGTAAAACCAGGTAAAAAAACTGCAAGATATATTTCATAATAGCGTTACTTTGTTCTTATTTTGAACGTATAGCGGATGGGAGTGCCCTTGTTGGTCTGATAGGCGCGGTTAAGTTGCGGATTTGTCGTCGGATCTTTCGTGACGTAGTCAAGCGTAGCCGTTTGCACCGTCGCGCCGCCGTCCCAAGCCGCAAACTGATTCTTGTCGTTGTGGTAGCTGACGATGAGATAATATACGATTTCGTCGCTGTTCTCCGCCGCCGTGACGCCCACAACCTGAATGACGATATAAGGATTTTTGTTGTCCGCGCTGACAAAGGAACTGCGTTCCACCGCGTTGCAGCCGTCGGGCACTTTCGTTTTGTCGGTGGTAGTCAACGCAGGGTTGTAGTATTTGACGGGAATGTCCAGCCCTATGACGGTCTGATAAATGCGCTTGCACACCATTGCGGAATACGTGACGTACCACCCGTTCGTGCCGTTGTCCACGTCTTCTTTGCGCGGATCCGGCTTGTTGGGATAAATATACTGCCCCGAAAGGTACGTAACCGCCGCGATCGCGTTCCTGTACATGGTCTGCGTGTCGGTTTCGGCAGCGCTCTTCTGACGGCGTTTTGTCGTGACGTAAACGGCAGGCGTAACCGCCGCGGCAAGAATCGCCATAATGGCAATGGTCACGATAAGTTCAACGAGCGTAAAGCCTTTTTTATTTTTGAAAACACGCCTTTTCATACTTATATAATTATACTACTTCGCGCGTACAGTGTCAATATATTATTTTTCATACAACTCACTATAACTTATATCATTGAAATCGGGGACCCCGCGGGATACTTTTGTACCAGTGGGGAAAATCGGGGACCCCGCGGGATACTTTTGTACCCGTGGGGAAAAGGAATAAACAAGCAAAAGACAAACAATTGACGTTTACGGCGATTGTTTGGTCAAAAGCGCAGTTTATGACGTGTTCACAAAATAAGGATTTGTCGCAGTGTGATATTGCGATATCGCAATATCGCAAATCCGGGGACCCCAAAAGATACTTTGTACTTTTGGGGATAAGGAGTATGCAAGCAAAAGAGCGAACATTATCGCGAGCGATAATGTGACTTCAAAAGCGAAGTGTGCGACGCGGGGACAACAGGGCTCGTCAACAGCGAAGCGGAAATGCTTGCATTTCGAAGCGAGCGTGCAGTGTGACCGGGGCACATGGGCGCACGGAGTGCGCAAAGGCGGAGAAACCGCCTTATTCGAGCCGATGTTGTTTCCCGACACATAAAAAAAGCACAACACATAATGTTGCGCGTTTTTTAATGTGGTGGGGACAACAGGGCTCGAACCTGTGACCCCGTGCTTGTAAGGCACGTGCTCTCCCAGCTGAGCTATACCCCCAACTTGTGGTGACCCCTACGGGGTTCGAACCCATGTTACCGCCGTGAAAGGGCGATGTCTTAACCACTTGACCAAGGGGCCACGAAATTAGGCGATTTGTTTCACAAATGTTTTGTTTCGACGTGTGCGTTTACGCGAAGACGGCGTAAAGAAAACATTGGGTGGGCAAAGCGCAGGCTTTGACCGGCTTCTTGGAAAGCGCCGAAGGCGATTACCAAGGGGAAAACAAACCTTTCGTAACGTTAAAGGATAGCTCAGTTTTCAAGGAACGTGTTGTTTGTTATTTCTCCCGTCGTCGGTAAGCTACTGCGTGTCTTTCCGCCTGTGGGGATGTATATATCGTAAATTGCAAATGCTTCGCATTTTCTCGTTTTTATTAAAAACGCTTTTGAAAGTAAACTTTCAACGTGTTTTCAATAAACCCGACACCTTGCGGTGTTGCAATTTACGGTGTTTACATTTGGTAGCGGCGGGGGTCTTTCACGAATTTTTTATTCCTTTTTTCTTATATTTGGTAGCGGCGGTCGGATTCGAACCAACGACCTGCCGGGTATGAACCGGCCGCTATAACCATCTAAGCTACGCCGCCAAGTTGGTTGCGGGGGTGGGACTTGAACCACACGACCTTCGGGTTATGAGCCCGATGAGCTACCGACTGCTCTACCCCGCGCCGTTTGCATAAAAATCAAATGCTTAATTAGTTTATCTTATAATTGAATGTTTGTCAAACAAAAATAAGAAAAAAGGAATAAAAAATTCGTGAAAGACCGTGCAAAGGGGCGAAAAACGTGCAAAAAGGGGAGAATAGTTGCAAAAAACGGTCAAAACATATACAATAAAAGCATGAAAAAGGTGATTTCTGTCGCGCTTGTCGCGATACTTATTGTAACAACCGCGCTGACTTTTACGGGCTGCATATTCAATACCGGCGCAGAGAAAGAAGTTTACGGGGTGTACGGAGTCGACCGTATGTTTTACAATTCGTACGACGGAAAAACGTATAATTACGCCGATAAATTCGACTATTATCTTCTTGTATTGTATAAGGGTGGCGAAAGCGAAAAGACGGGCAAGGTGATCTTAAAGCCTGTCGGCGGCGAAGAAACCTCGTACGACGTTCACTTCACGCTGGAATTCGACGCGGAAAAAAGCAAGGTCGTGAAGAAGGTTATCGTCAAGGATTTCCGACTGCCGACGTATGGCGACTCGACGGGCACGCTGTCTTTTGAAGAGCCCGCGGAAGTAAGTTTCATGCTGTATCCGAAGCGCGAAGACCTGACGTATAGAATAACTCCGTCGAAAATCGAAGACGGCAAATGGAAGTTCAGCAAAAACCTTTTGGAATTCAACAAAATTTCAAGTAGGACTTCCGACAAGAAAATCGAACGCGCAAAGAAAAAACAAACTAATTCCCGCGAAAAACGTGGGGAGGCGTATAACGACGCCAAAGAATAATCAAATAACAAAATCTCGGCGCGATGGCGGTAAAAATCGCGCCGTAAACAAGATGATTTTTGCGTATTATGTTAAACTATCTCGGCTTTTGAAAGTAAACCGCACAACCATATGGCGCAGAAGAATGAGTCTGCAAAAGAAATATGCACTTGCGACAAATAGCTTTTAATATAAAAATTTAGACGGATAAATCACTAAAATTTGTCCGTCTATTTTTATGCCGTATTTACGCTTTAATTTCACCTTCAAACTCGCAAGGTTTTTGCGACAATGGCGATTAAGCGTGTCTTGTCTTGATACAAGTGTAAAAAATAACCCGACTTATTCGGTCGGGCTACAAAAACGCTTAACTTTATATTATTTTACACTATAATAGACAACATCGTTAGGTAATTTGATGTTTGGAATCCAAAGTTGTTCACCATTCCAACCCTTTGTACCTGTTACCTTATACATTGTTAAAACCGTGATGTCAGAAAACATGTCGCCAAGTTTTCTATCATTTTCAGACAATAATGTTCCCGTTCCTTTTGCTATGTCACGGTTTCTGCGAACAATAAGTCTTGCTTGCGCCAATGGATTCTCAGCCAAAATCGAATTTATAAAGCCCTCAAAGGATTTTGAATCCCAATCATCGCCGTCATTTACTATTTCGTTCAATAACGAATTGACAAATTTAAGGCTTACAACATAACTGTCCGTATCTTCAAACTTTTCAAGCATTCCGTCTAAAACAGAAATACTTTTATTTGTAGGCGAAAAAGGGAAATAGTTTACGCCACCGCAATATGTACATAGAGCAGTATTGTCCAATACGTTTTTTCGTGTCGGTCGTAAAGATTTAGGATATGATATTTTAATGTCATTAAAATCTTTGCGTTTTTGAATTTGAGCGATAATGCTGTTATTAGTCGCGTTGATATCAGAAAACAACTTAAATAATATGGGTGGCATAAAAATGCGCATCATATTTTTATCTCTATCATAGCCAAACATTCTCGCGTGTTGCCACAGAGTATCCGCCTGCGGATTTTTCGATACTCTGCAATAATAAATTGTTTGGAGCATAGGGAAAGTAACGCCACGACCTAAACTATTACCGCCGACGATTATATTGATTCCTTCTTCGTATTGCGTATTTTCTTCAAATGAAACTTGCGAATTTATCGTTAATACTTTAATTCCGTCATCATCGTTTACTCTTGCTTTTATGAAACTATATATGTCATCGAACGAAGAAATATCGGCTTTTGTCGTGGATATATCGTCATACGCCTGTTTTAATGATTCAACAGTAACATCTTCGTCTATTGATTGAGATAACTCATTCAAATAATTTCCAATTTTTTCAGCAAAAGCCTTATGGTCTGCTACACGCATACTCGGATGTATTAAGAAATTACATACTGTTCCGCCTTTTATAAAAACTTCAGCAGAACTAACAAGATGTATAAGTAATGCTTTCAATAATCCGTTTTCGGGAAATTCATCGTCAACAAGAATATCTTTCCCTTCGTCGTTATCCGTAAGGTGTACTATTTTGTTGTCGGGCGCAAAAATCGTATTACCGCCGATATATCCGTTGCCCGGCTTGAAGTAATATATAAAATACGGTTTCCAACCGCTTTGCCACGTCTGCAATAAATTTGCCTGTGGCGTTCCCGTCACTTCAAGATAAATGCTGCTTGCGGATGTATGTTTGATATCATTGAGATTTTTATTGATTGTACTTTGTTTTTTCTTGTTTACAAGCGTATTCAGGCTTGCCGCGTCCGCCTCGTCGTCAACAATAAAAAGGGCGTTTCCTGCGCAAAAATGAGTAGAGGCAAGATTGTTCTTCCATTGTTTCAATATGTTGGTATTTTTCTTTAATACGATGACAGCCGGTTTTTTCAAATTGTTTTGGCAAAATTTTATGTATTCCGTTTCGTCACACACGCAAAAATCAGTCAAATCTCTTTGAGCGCGTTTATATGTTTGCTGTTGCAATAAAACGTTATCTGTCGTTAGTAATAGAAATATCGGAAATCCTTCATTGGCAGCAGCGCACATAAGTCCGAACATATGGCTTGTTTTGCCACTTTGAACGTCGCCGACGAGTAAACTGACAACGTGTTCTTTGAATGAAAAATTCGCTATGTATTCGGGAACTATATCGTCTGTCGTTTGTTTTATTGCAGCGGCAAGCGAAGGATTTTTTACCGCTATGTTGTTTAGATAGTTTTGAAGGCAATTTTTCATCATCTTACACCTTAAAATCAAGATACCATAAGTTTGGTATCGTCGTTTTTGTCATTGAAAAGTTACAACGTCCATATTCCTGTAATTCTTGTGCGGTAACAGGGGTTATACCAGAAAGAACGCCCGCATTTTCCAATCTACCTTTCAGCCATTTGCCTAAAATACGCAAATCTCCTTCAGAACGAAAATTTTTACTATAATCTCCGCTAACCTTACATCTAAATTTCCACCCATCATCAGTAATAACGTCAAACGAGGCGGAATCGGTTTGCGCTTTTGGGTATCCATTTAATGAAGTAATCGCTTTTGAAACAATTATTTCCGCTTCATACCAATGACGAGGTTTTATAACGCCCGTAGATTTTGTTTCACGACCTTTGCCGAAAAATACATTCAAATTGCTTTGCGGTGTATCTTTTATGGGAATATCGAATTTAACATCTGTTAGAGAGGCAAGACATTGCGCCAATTCTTGCGGGGAAACTTTTGATACAAAGTCTTGTCCTTCCAATATCGGATTTCCGGTCTTAAAAGTATTTATATTCAAATTCGCAATATTTTCGGTTGCTTTATCTCTTAAATCGGAAATAAACCCTTGCATTTTTGCAAGCGACAGTTCATCATTGATAAGTATGGAAGATTCATATATTCGGTTTTGACAATCTACAATACTACTTAAATTGTTTGAACCGATAATACCGGCGAATGCCTTGTTTCCTTTTTGGAACGAGTATAATTTTCCGTGATAACGGAATGGTGTTACCAGCCGAACTTCGCCAGCCCCATTGTCGTGTAAAAATTCATTCAGTTTAACGGCGGACTTGTACTCAACTTGAGTAAATTGTTCGATATAGTGCATTCCGATGATTAAATTCAACTTTTGTACGTGATTTAACTCTACGGCTTTTTGCAACTCTATCAATGAATCCGACGTGATATATCCGACAGCGATATCAAGTTTGTCCGTTTGAGGTAGTAGACTATAAAAAGAATCTGCGAACGTTTGGGATGAAGTTTTCAACGGATTATAATTTGAAAATAGAAAATCCATAATATTACTCCATTTCTTGTGTAACAAGATCCAAACGTTCTTTTACTGTAAGACTTTTCAAATGTTCATATTCTTCTTGCAAATTTACAGTTTTGTAATCGCCCGTAAAGAGAGGCATCAATCTTTTTGCAACAGCACGCACGCCAACAGGCGGAACAGCATTTCCGATTTGGCGACGAACTTCCGTGATATTTCCTATAAATTTGAAATCGTCAGGGAACGATTGTAATCTTGCACGTTCTCTATTTGTAAGCGGGCGTGGTTCGGGATAGTGATATCCCCACGTTCCGCCACCACCTGCGGCGATAATTGTCTTTGACGGCTCATTTCTGTCTATACGGCGATAAACGTGAGAAATCATCCCTTTTACATAAAGGGGGTTGTCTCTTGGAATGTCGGTAAAATTACCGCCCTCGGGTATCAATTCCAACATTTGACGAGTTTTTTCTTTACAGTTGATACGCTCGTTATTATACGGAACATCTAATACTCCTTGAAGGGCTTGTAAACCGTGTTCTGATACTGCTTGAGGATGTTGCCGAAGTGGCTGACGTCGTTTCTGCATATCAGCAGGCGGCAGCCCTTGTCCGCAAGCTCCATCGCCTTTTCGGCAGTGGGAGGCGCAATGGGGGACATGACGGGGATATTGGCCTCTTTGCACTTCGCGAACAGCAGTTCCAGTCTGTCCTTGACCTCGGGGATATTCATGTTGTAGGTCTCAAGGATGCCCAAAGACAACGCAAGGTCGGAAGGGCCGATCGAGACTGCGCCGATGCCGGGAACAGACAGTATCTCGTCAATGTTGTCGTAGAACTCGGGGTCCTCTGCGAGAGGGATCACGAGAGTTTCCTTGTTGCTTCTTCTGACATATTCAGGGAAGCTAAAGTCGGGGTATACGCCGTAGCCCGCGCTGCGGCAGTCGGTCGCCGAGCCGCGAATGCCCATGGGGTAGAATTTGGAATAGCTGACGGCCTCCTCAACGTCTGCCTTGCAGCGGCAGTGGGGGAACACGACGCCGTCTGCGCCGAACTCAAAGCAGGTCCGGATCATCCAGTCATCCTTGATCTTTACGCGGGCAATGGTACCCATACCGACGCTGTTTGCGGTAATTATCATATTCTGAAGCTCGCGATTCATGAACATGGGGGTATGTTCGGTGTCGATAAAGACGAAATCGAAGCCGGCTATGCCCATCATTTCAACGAGAGTCTGGCTTCCGGAGAAGGAACCCATACCGATGAGAACTTCGCCGTTATCCAACTTGTTCTTGATCCTGTTTTCTCGCATTTTAATTTCTCCTTTTCTTAGTATGAATCTGATTTATCCTAATTACCGAAGCGTCTTGGGACGGTTCACCGGCCAAACCGGTTCCTTGCCGTCCAGAACGGCCACGATATTAAGAGCCGCGTGTTCCGCCATCCTGCGCTGTGCGTCGATCGTGTGAGACGCCTTGTGGGGCGTCGGGTAGAAGTTCTCCAGAGTGAAAAGAGGTTTGCCGACTACATGGAGCTGTGGCTGGAGATTATCCGCAGCTCGGTGGAAAAGACCACCTTTTCCTCTTACACGCAGATGGTAAAGGGGAAGATCGCACCGTATTTCCGAAACACCGGACTGACGCTGGACGGAATCCAAGCCAAGCACATTCAGAGCTTTTATCTGCATGAGCTGAAAACCGTGTCGCCCGGTACGGTGATCCACTATCACGCCAATATCCACAAGGCACTGAAATACGCCGTCAAAATGGACCTGATTCCCTTCAACCCCGCCGACAAGGTGGAGCGCCCCAAGAAGCAGCGGTACATTGCGGACTATTACCGGCAGGAGGAGCTGGAGAGGCTGCTGGAAGCGTCCAAGGATCATCCGTACTCCCTGCTGATTCAGATGACCGCCTTTTACGGCCTGCGCCGCAGCGAGGCGCTGGGGCTGAAATGGGACGCCATCGACTTTGAGCGGGACACCATCACCATTAAGCACATTGTAACCAACGCAAAGATAGACGGCAAATGTGAAATCGTCTGCGCCGACCGTGCCAAGACGAAATCCAGCCTGCGCTCCCTGCCGCTGGTCAGCAATATCCGGGAAAAGCTGCTGGCGCTGAGGGAGCAGCAAAAGGAGAATCGGCGCGTATGCGGAAATTGCTACAGCAAAAAGTATGACGGCTATGTTTTTGTGGATGCCATGGGCAATATCTTCAACCCCAGAAGCGTTACCGCCAATTTCAGCAAGCTGCTGGAGCAGAACGGTCTGCGGCACATTCGCTTTCACGACCTTAGACACAGCTGTGCCTCACTGCTTTTGGCGAACGATGTGCCTCTGAAGCAAATCCAGGAGTGGCTGGGCCACAGCGACATCGGCACGACGGCGAATATTTACAGCCATTTGGATTACAAGTCCAAGATCACCTCGGCAAATGTAATGGACAATATCCTGACTCTGCCGGACACAAGGCAGACCGGCTGGCACACCTGAGCTCTTGCCGAAAATCATGTACGCCGATGTGACCTTGAGAGAAAAGAAAAGCCCAGTCATATGGGCAAAAGCCTTGATATGACTGGGTTTTTGGCGGAGCGGGTGGGATTCGAACCCACGGTACCGTTGCCGGTACACCTGATTTCGAGTCAGGGCCGTTATAACCACTTCGATACCGCTCCTTATTGCTCTGACATTATATCCAATACGGAGCAAAAAATCAAGCCGGGATTTTTCAAAATTTGTTTATATAATTCGTTTAATTTTTTATATATATCTCTTGACAAATTTACAGAGTGGGTATATTATATACTCAAGAAATAAGTCAGGAGCGTGATCGCGATGAAAAAGACATTATACAGCCTGATGCTCAACGACGAGGTTGTGCGCGAGGTCGACGCGCTGGCCCACCGCATGGGCACGAACCGCTCGGCACGTACTTGACCGTCGGACGGTACTTGTAGGCGAGGCTCGATTTGAGCGACATGGACTGCGAGTTCGGCGCGACCAACGGCAAGTTCGAGCTGGCTGCCTGCGCGAAGAAGAACGGCCTCGACGCCATCCACGACACCGTCCACGAGATGGCTCGTGACGAGGCGAGACACGGCAAGGCATTTGCCGGACTTCTCAAGAGATACTTCGGAAAGTAATATTCGGCTCCTTCGCGGCGCACATCAAGCGGTGTGCG
>OQWA01000539.1_pt1 | contig 11200 bp, 9 predicted proteins | sample 1691581 | NCBI WGS metagenome assembly OQWA01 (sample SAMN03418264, study PRJEB22391) | human gut metagenome | biome: human-gut; feature: organic feature; material: feces | host: Homo sapiens | place: Tanzania | collected 2013-01
AGACCAACGCGGACACCACAAAGCTTGAGACCGAACTGGGCTACAAGCCAAGCACTACACTTCATGAGGGTATCAGCCGATTCATGGACTGGTACAAGAGTGATCTCAATCCGCTGAAGTAGCCGGAAAGAAATCCATGCCGCCCGGATGAAGAGAATCGCTGTAATATTCGAGGAAAACATTTTCGACCGGAAAGGGTCGTTTAACGCCAAGTGTGCCAGAGTGAGGCATTTGGCCGAACTGACCGGTTGGCAGATTGGCGTTTTCTGCATCCAGCTCTTTCAGGATGCGTTTGTCAGCTCCGTGCTTGGCAGGAGGACTCTTGACATTCCGGGTGAGGACGTGGTTCCTGAAAAAGAACTGCGGAAACGGGATTCCGTGACCTTGAACGGTGTCAATCTGAATCTCGTCTGGAAGAATTATTCCATTCCGGATCACTTTCTATTCTATAAGTTGGGTTTGCGACCGGTATGTTACCCACGTTTCCTGAGAAAGCGTGTTGATTTGCTGAAGGGCTATGATGTCGTCGCCGCCCATTCATTTGTAGGAGGATTCATCGCAAGAGAGGCCCAGAGAAAGTACGGGATTCCGTTTTATATCACGTGGCATGGATCCGACATACATACCACACCTTTTAAACATCCTCAGATCAAGGAACTTACAGCGGAACTGATCCGTGATGCCAAGATGAACTGCTTTGTCAGCAGGAATCTGATGGAGATTTCGGACAGGATCGGGACCGGCGAGAAGACCGTTCTGTACAATGGATGTGACGGAAATTTTGTCCGCTATCCGGAAGGCAGGCGCTCGGAGTTGAGAAAAGCGAACGGAGTTCAGGGGAAGAAGGTGGTGACCTATGCCGGGAACATGCTTACCGTGAAGAATGTCGAAAGTCTTCCCGGAATATTCCATGCGGTTCAGGCGCGCTTGGATGATAGGATTGAGTTCTGGGTTGTGGGTGACGGCCGGTTGAGGCCGAAGGTTGAGGCGGAGCTGAATGCTGACAGCGCTCTGTCGTGCCGTTTTTGGGGGAACATGCCTCCGGAAAGGATGCCGGAGATATTCAATTGCACGGATGTCCTCGTGCTCCCGAGCAGGAATGAGGGTCTTCCATTGGTCCTTGTCGAGGCGTCAAGGTGTGGGGCGGACATTGTCGCGTCAAGGGTCGGGGGCGTGCCGGAAGTCATGGACGGAGATTTCACGGTGGCACTGGACGGAAAAGACTTCGCGGCACGTATGGCGGAAAGAGTCGTGGCTTGCCTTGAGGGGGCGCGTCAGTCTTTTGATCTGACGAGGTTTGACTGGAGGGAAACCGCCTTGGAGGAGAAGGCTGTCATAGAGAGGATCGCGGTGGATTGTTAACCAGGATTGATTATGGCTAAAGTTAGCGTTGTGATTCCCGTCTATAATGTGGAAAAGTACATTGAGACATGCGTGAGAAGCCTTTTCGAGCAGACGCTTCATGATGTGGAGTATGTCTTTGTGGACGATTGTTCACCTGATCGTTCTGTGGAGATCCTCAAAGGTCTGGTGGGTGAATATCAGACACGTCTGGAGGAAGAGGGAAAGGTCGTGCGGATTCTCAGGATGCCGGTGAACAGCGGGCAGGCCAAGGTGCGAAGGGAAGGTGTGGCACATTGCACGGGAGAGTACATAATTCACTGTGACAGTGATGATTGGGTGGAGACGGACATGTACCGGGCCATGTACGAGACGGCTGTGGCTTCTGGCTCGGATGTCGTGGTGTGCGACTACAGGATGACCTGCACCACGTCGGACGTGGGCACATCGTGCACATGTCATGCCCACGACGCACGGGAACTGATAAGAAACAGTCTGTACCTCAAGGATTCGTGGGCTCTCTGGAACAAGATGTTCAGGAGGAGGTGCTACTCTGGGATCCGTTTCCCGTCCGAGGCTATGGGGGAGGACATGGTGATCACCGTGCAGCTTCTGCTCTCATGCGGGTCTTTTTCCCACATCCCTGGACCTTACTATAATTATCGCATGAATCCGCAGTCCACTACCAAGAAGATCACCAAGGAGAGCTGCCTGAGGCGTTTCCGGCAATTGAAGGCAAATTCCGACTTGTTGTTTGAGATTCTTGCGGAAAAACCGGCCGGTCTGGATCTGTCGGACGGAATGGTTTTCTTCAGAAACCACATCCGTTCCAAACTCCTTCCATTGGTGTGGAACGATGAGTATTATCTTCTCTGGAGGGACACCTACCCGGACTTGAACCGGAAGGTGCTGCTCTCAAGGCACATAGGCATGGATGTGAGACTGAAGGTTCTTCTGACAACGCTTCGCCTGTACCCCGGAAAAAAAGACCGTATCATCTGAGACCCTTAAGGAACATGAAAATAATAAGTAGATTCAGATTAAGAGAAGATTTTCGAGGATGGATCTTTTTTTGAAGAAGGAGTGTGCCGGTGGCACATGACTGATGAGAAAAGAGATCTAGACCGAAAAGATTCCTTAAGTGATGCAGGTTATTTTTTGAAGGTTACTAAATAGTTCTGGAATGAGATTCAAAGGAAGAAAAACAGGAATATTCACGATCTGCTGCCTTGCCCTTTATTATGGTGTGGCCTATTGGCTTCCCGCCAGCAACAGTTTTTTCCTTGGAAAGGTGTCGAAGAATTTCCGCGCTTTCCTGTGCGGACACATATTCCTGCATTGTGGAAAAGGGGTGAATGTGGAGCGTAAGGCCAATTTTGGCTGCGGACTTGGTGTCGAGCTTGGCGACGAGTCGGGGCTTGGCGTGGGATGTGTCGTTCCGAGTGACACCAGAATAGGAAACTATGTCATGATGGGGCCGAACTGCCGGATCCTGCACCAGAACCATAATTTCGGGAGGACGGACATTCCGATGTGCCATCAGGGCCTTGGCCCTAAACTTCCGACGGTCATCGAGGATGATGTCTGGATAGGAAGGGATGTCCTGATCACTCCCGGAAGGGTCATCAGAAAAGGTTCCATTGTGGGGTGCGGATGCGTTCTGAGCAAGGATTTCCCGGAATATTCAATCATCGGCGGCAATCCTCCGAGGCTGATCCGCTCGCGTCTGCACGTGTAGCCCTATTTCAGCGCGGAGTCGAACACGTTGAATATGTTCCCGGCGACACTCCCCGTTCCCGGAGTTTTCAGCGATTCCTCAAAGAAAGACTTCCGGTCTCCTTTCATCTTGTCGTCGCCGCCTATGACAACGGTGTCGATGAACGCCTTGATCTCTTTGATACCGTTTCCGAAATAGTGTCGTTTAAGGCATTCCTTCCCGAAATCATTCACGCTTCCGGCTATTCTTTCCTTGTCATGTGTTATGAACATCAGCGGCTTGCCTGTGTAGAGATATTCAGTCATGAAGGAACAGCAGTCGTGGATGAGAGCGTCGGATGTCATGAAAAGGTCGTAGTACTCCCCGTCGGTGAGCGATGTGTTCGGCATGGCCGCCCATCTGGCGAAATATTCCTCCGTCTTCCCGCGTCCCCAGACTTCCGTGCAGCAAAGTTTCTCCTTGAGCAAGGGGTGGGGCTTGAAGACGAACTGGACTTTTGATGAATATTCTTCCGCAAGTTCCAGCATCCCGTCCGCGATTTCAAGGAATGTGGAATAGCCAAGGACATCGGATTTCAGCACGGAATGGTGCGGAGCCCAGATGATCCTCTTGAATCCGGTGTCCGGGGTCTTCCAATCACGGCATGAGGATGCATCCGCAAGATAATCCGCGAATGGAAAGCCGCAGACGGTGATGTTGTCCCTTTTTGTGTAAAGGCGTTCCTTTTCACGGCATTTAGAGTATTCCGTAGGATAGAACATCCTCCAGCAGATGTTCTTGTACAGTTGGTTGTACAGTTTCGGGACATCGTTCAACGGCACGCCGTAAGGAATGTAGGCGAAGAGACTGTGTCCCATGAATCTGTCCACACGGAACTCTTCTCCTCCGACCCCGTAGGGCTGGACGTAGAAGAGGATGTCCGGAGCGAACGCGGTGAGGTCAAAATATTCATTCCTTGAGAAATCGTAGCCGTCGATGTACGGAAAGCCTTTGTGCCCGAAATGTCCGCGCAGTTCTTCCTGAGTTTTCCTGAAAGTCTCCGGATCGTCACGCCTTTGGGGAAACGAGACGATGTAGGGATCAAACCTGTCGCTTTCCAGAAACATGCTGAACAGTTTGTCGTTCTTCCACATTCCGAGATTGATGACGAAGAACACGACTTTGATCCTCTCTTTCTTGAAGACCGCGGCTTCAATGGAAGGGAGTCTCCTGTCGTAGATGATGGTTTTCAGGTGTTTACGCAGGTCGCTTATGGCATCGTTCCAGAGAGTATGAAGGTTTCCGCTCATTTCTTGAGAAGTTGTTTGAGGATGGACATAAGCTCATTCAGGGCTGACAGCCTCAGGATCCATGACAGGAATATGTAGATCGCCACGCTTGCCGTGACCGCTATGAGAATGAGCGGCAGCGGACTGAGGTGAAGGCTGCTTGTCAGCATCGAGACGGCAAGCACCGGCAGTGACAGCAGCAGGTAGGGAAGTGTCTGAAGGAACTGCTCCTTGAATCCGTAGCCAAGCAGACGCTTTGTGTAGTAGGTGTTGCAGAAGAAAGCTATGAAGTTGTACACGGCCGCTCCTATGCAGATCCCGATGATCCCCATGAAGCAGGAAATGAACAGGATTGTGAAGGCTATTGTCTTTTTGAACACTTCCAGTTTCAGCACAAGGTCTGACCTTCCCTTGACGTAGAGCAGGTTGAGGTTTATCCTTGTCAGGCAGTCGTACATCCAGCCGAAGCAGAGAATCTGAAGGTAAGGCACACATTCCAGCCATTTGTCGGTGACGAGGAATCTGATCAGGGGCTCGGCGGTTCCGGCCAGAAGCATCATCAGCGGGAATATCGCGAAAGCGGAGACCGAGAGGAATCTTTTGTAGGCGTCCAGCAGTACCGCATCATCGTCCTGAACCTTGGACAAAACCGGGAACGAGACGTTGTACAGAACACCGGAGAGCGAGGTTCCGGCCAAGGTGGCGAACTTGTTGGCGGTGGTGTACTGACCAAGATCAGCCGGAGTGAACCTCTTGCCGATGATCAGGCTCCTGATGTTCGTGTAAACGCTTGAGATAAGTGATGCCATCACGAGTTTGGAACCAAAGGAAAAGAGTTCCTTGAATATCCTCTTGGAGAAGACCAGTGACGGGAACCACCTCACGCAGAAGACCGTCAGAAGAAGTTTGAACAGAGCGAGGCTGACCGACTGCGCCACGAGCGCCCACACACCGAATCCTGAATATGCCATCGCTATTCCTGTGACTCCGGAAAGTATGGCGCTGACGACATTGATCTTGGACTGGGTCTTGAAATCTATCCTTTTGGTGAGCTGGACAGTGTTGGTGGCCGAGAGCGCCCCGATGATGAGGCTCAGCGAGCTGACTCTGGCGATGTCCTTCAGGAGCGGCTGCCCGTAGAAATCAGCGATGAACGGGGCTGCGGCGAAGAGTATCCCGTAGCAGACGAGACTGATCCCGACATTGATGTAGAAGACTGTGGAATATGTCGTGTCGTCGCAGTCCTTTCTCTGGATGAGGGCCGAGGAGAATCCTCCGTCGATGAAGACCTGGCTGATGGCGAGGAAGATCGCCAGCATCCCGATCAGCCCGTAGTCGTCCGGGGAAAGCAGCCGGGCCAGCACCACGCTGACAAGGAACTGGATTCCCTGCACGGAGAACTGCCCCGTGAGACTCCACAGGACTCCTCTGACGGTTTTCTTCTTCAGGTCTGAACTCATCCTAAATGTATTTGGCCACCGACTCTCCGATGTCTTTTCCTGTCAGTATCCCGCCGGTGAGATATTCCTTTCCCATTCTGCCCTGCGCCCAGAGAATGATCCGGTCGATGGCCGGTGTCTCGATGCCGAGGCGGATGGCGTAGGACTTGGTGATCAGCATGCCGAACGGGATGTCCTCCGTGAAGCAGCGGTTGGAGTAGTCCGGAATGAAACTTCCGTCCGTGGCTTTGAGCATCGGAACGGGTATCCCTTTGAGCGACGGGATGCTTGTGATCTTTCTTGTCATTGACTCCGCGTCATGGCTTTCGTAATGCTCAAGAGCGGTCGGGATGGCTTCCTGAGGAATTCCCAGAGCCTCCCTGACTTTCTGAAACTCGTTGTCGCAGGCCATGTAGGTCTCGGAGCTGCGGTTGTCCCAGTCCTCGTAGAACAGTGGGATGTGGTCGTAGCTTTCATGGCCTTCGAACAGGGCGAACATGCGGCTTGGATGAAGCAGAGGGTTGCTGTTCGTGAGGGTGGCCTCAAGGTGACTGTCCAGCAGGTTTATGTGGACCCCGAAGATGTTTTCGATGAGTTCCCTGAATCCGCTCCTGCCCTCTATGCCGAGAGTGGCGATGTGGCATTCCGGGCGGAATCCCATCAGGTGTGCCTTGCGGCCATATTCCTGGATTCTTGCTATGTAGGGCACTCTTTGGAATCCGAAAAGCGGTGTGCCTTCTGGCAGTATCTTTTCCGCCATCGGGAAGAATCCTGAACTGCAGAAGATCGACCCGACAACCGTTTCTTTTGACAGGAAAGGAGCCATGTCTCCAAGTTCTTTGGCAATCGCGAATCCGGGAAGGCAGAGCAGCACGATGTCAGCGTCACGGATGGCTTCCTCCGGAGTGTCCGTGACAATATTCAGTAATCCTTCCTCCACACGCCCATCCGGGGTTTCGATGAGAAGGGTCTTGTCCGTGAATTTCTCGGGATGTCTGGTCATGAGACGAACCTCCAGATCTCCGCGCGAGGCAAGATGTCCTGCCGTGACGTGGCCGAGGTTGCCGCCTCCGCAGATGCAGATACTTGTCTTATTCATGTCTGATTCCAAGTTTGTCAAACGCTTCGGTGAACACTACGAAGAAGTCTTTTATGTCACTCTCGTCGATGGCTCCAAGCGAGCAGAGGCGGAATGTGCCGCTTGAGGAGATCTTGCCGGGGTAGATCGTGAAGCCGCGCTCGTAGCAGTAGTCATGGACTTTGCCGAAATCCCATGCTTGGTCGTCCGGATAGAGAACTGAGACAACAAGGCCGGACTGGATCTCAGGCTTGATGGCCTCTTTCAGTCCGAGTTTCGCCACGCCTTCGTGGATGGCCCGGTTGACGCGGAGGTGACGCTCGTGTTTCGGCATTTCACCTTCGGCATAATATTCCTTCAACCCTTGGATGGCGGCATAGACTGTCTGCACCGGCGGGGTGAAGCGCATCTCGCCGTTTTTCTCGAATCCGGCATATTGCTGGTAAAGATTGCAGTAGAACGACCGCACCGGGTAGTTCTTTGATTTCTCGACCTCCGCTGTCCTGCCGATGACGAATGAGAGTCCGGTCATCGCCATGATTCCTTTCTGGGCCGATGCCATGCAGAAGTCGATGTTGTCCCGTTCCACGTCGATCGGAATCATTCCGAGCGAGGAGGTCGTGTCGGCGACCATTATGGCTCCGTGCCTGTGCGCGGCGGCTCCGATCTCCCGGATCGGATTCAATACGCCGGTTCCGGTCTCGTGGTGGCAGCAATAGACCACGGCGATGTCTGGATTGGCCTCCAACGTTTCCTCGATGGCCTTGAGATCAGGAATGTCATAGACGGATGATTTCAGGTCGATGTGCGGCAGGCCGTAGCATCGGCAGACCTCGGCCGCCCTTGAGCTGTAGGCTCCGTTGTCCACAACCAGCATCTTCTTTCCTTCCGGCAGCAGGGAGTTGACACACACGTCGATGCAGATCGTTCCGGAGCCGCAGAACAACACGCTGGTGTAATCTTTGGGGTCGGCGTGGACGACTCCGAGGATGTCCTTGCGGAAACCGGCCATCTTGTCGGCGAACTCTTTCTCTCTCGGGCAGATGTCCGGGACGATCTGAGCCATCTTCACGGTGTCGGTCGTGGTGGCCGGCCCTGGATTCAGCAGAACGTTGCGTTTTATGTTCAGTTTGTCAGAGTTCATTTTACATTATTGTTTTATGATTCATTCAGAATTACTTGCGCTGCTTCATTGACCCATAAACTCCATCAGTGCGTCCCTGTTCTGGATTGGGGTGGTAGTCGGGCGCCCGAGGTCCTTGCGGTTCCCCCTGTGGACACGAACTTCCAAGAGAACCGGGCCACGCATGGTTTTCAATGCTTTAAGGGCGGAACCCAAATCATCGGCGGTAGTGACGGAGACGGCGTCCTTGTAACCGGCGGCCTTGGCTATTCCGGCAAGGTTGACCTTAAGCCCTACGGTAGGCTGTCCTCCCACGGAATCGTGCGCGCCGTTGTTGAATATCACATGGACGAAGTTCTCCGGAGCCTTGTCGGCGATGATCGCCACGGAACCGAGGTGCATCAGTGCCGCTCCGTCGCCATCGAAGCACCAGACTCTCCTGTCCGTCTTCTCAAGGGCGATCCCGAGGGCTATCTGGCTGGCGTGTCCCATGGACCCAACGGTGAGAAAGTCCCTTTCGTGTCCTTGGCCTTGTGCCGTCCTGTACTCGAACAGCTCTCGGGAGATCATTCCTGTTGTGGAGACTATGACATCCTTGGCACTAAGGCTAGCCGCCACCTTTTGGATCGCCTCTTCCCTTGAGAGGGGATATTCATTTACCTCATGCCTTTGAAGTGTGTAAGGTTCGAAGGTGTTTTTCCGCACGATGAATGCGAACGCCTCGCCGGTTTCGCTCATGTGCCTTACGGCCCCATACAGCTGGCTGCGGAACTCTGTCTCGTCCTGGCTCAGGATCTCGTGCCTGATGCCCATCGCGTCGAGCAAGGGGAGTGTGATCTTGCCTTGCTTTACATGCTGTGGCTCGTCATGCACGCCTGGTTCGCCCCTCCAGCCGATTACCAGCAGAACCGGGATTCCATAGACCTCCTTGTCCGTCAGCGAGGCGAGCGGGTTGATGGCGTTGCCTTCCCCGGAGTTCTGCATGTAAACACAAGGAATATGTCCGGTCGCGAGGTAGTGCCCCGCCGCGAGACCGACGGCCGCTCCCTCATTGGCGGCGATGATGTTGTGTCTGTCATCCAGCGTGTCCGAGATGAACGCACAGACGTTCTTCAGAAGCGAATCCGGCACTCCGGCGAAAAAGTCAATACCTTTCGCGGCGAGAGATTCTATGAATATCTTTGGAGAGAGCATGTTCCTTACTGTTTCTTTGTTCCGGGTATAAGGCTCAGGATTTCCTTGATCGGCATGCAGAGATCGTTCGCCTCCAGCGAGCGTTCGTGCTCAAGGATGGACTTCGCGCAGTTCACCATCGCCGGATAGGCGCTGCGGAGCATGTGGTTGGCATAGATGACGACGTTGATGCCCCATGAGGCCAACTCGGTCTCGGTGAATTGGTTGTAGGTGGTAGGCACGGCCACGATCGGGGTCGTGGAGTCCGTCTCCCTGAACCTGTGACAGAACTCTTTGATGTCCATTCCGTCCTTGTTCTTCGAGTGGATCATGATGCCGTCAGCGCCCGCCTGGACGTAGGCGTGGCAGCGCTCAAGCGCGTCCTCCAGCGGCTTCCCGGCGATCAGCGATTCACATCTGGCGATGATCATGAAGTCCTCTGTTATCTGTGCTTCCTTGCCCGCTTTGATCTTGGCGCAGAAGCCTTCGATAGTGTCCTGGGTCTGCACAGCGTCCGTGCCGAAGAGCGAGTTCTGCTTGAGCCCGACCTTGTCCTCGATGATAACCGCAGAGATTCCGAGTCGTTCCAAAGTCCTGACTGTGAATCCGAAATGCTCAACCTTGCCGCCTGTATCGCCATCGAATATGATCGGCTTGGTCGTCACCTCAAGCGTGTCGTTGAGGTCGTGCAGCCTTGAGGTGAGGTCCACCGCCTCGATGTCCGGCTTGCCCTTTGATGTCGAGTCGGTCAAGGATGATGACCACATCCCGTCGAACTGCCTTGCCTCCCCGTTCACCTCCACGCTTGTCTTCTCGACGATGAGTCCGGTCAGCCCGCAGTGCGACTCCAGGATGCGGACTATCGGCTTCGCTTCGATTAGCCTGCGGAGCCTTTTCATCCTGATCTCCGGTGTCGTGCCGAATCCCTCGATCTCCTCAGCCAGCTTGGAAGAGTTGATGCCTTGGGTGTAAGGGATCTCGATGACCTCGCCTCCGATCTCCTCCATCACCTTGAAGACCTCCTCGCGGAGTTTCCTTGCCGGTCCCTCCTTCCAGTCATCCCCGTGGATGATGTAGTCCGGACGGTATTTCCGCAGGTTGCCCACGTAGCTCCATTCGTGCTGCGGCACGACATCCGCCACACCCTTGATGCTGCGCACAACCGCCTCCCTCTGCTCGTAGGTGAGCACCGGCAGCCTCTTGTGCGTGGCTATCGCCTTGTCCGTGAACAGCCCGATGATCACGTCCCCGTGCTTGGCCCCCTCCGTGATGATGTTGGTCAGTCCCGGATGCATCACATCCGCTATCATTCCAAGATATACTTTCTTCGCCATGTCCGTCAGTCTTGAATCGTTAACATTCAGTTTCCAGTTTCCAGTTTCCAGTTTCCAGTTTCCAGTTTCCAGTTTCCCGTTTCCCGTTTCCGTTTCAGTTTCCCGTTTCCGTTTCCCGTTTCCGTTTCCCGTTTCCCCCATGTCAGCGGCCTTTCGCCTCAGCTCATATTCCCTGCTTCCTGCACTGCCATAGGAAACCGTGCGGTCAAAACCGCAATCTTCAAATATAATCAAAAACCGCTGAATATTTTCATTCATACCCCAAAACTGTCGTTTGGACGGCTGAATTTTTAGTAAGCGTTAAAAATAAGTTGAAATTTGGCCCACCTGCAAAGTCCCGTGTCTGATATGATGTGAGTTTTCTGCTTTCTTCCTGAGGGCATGTTGGACTTTCTCGAACTGGTGTGGAGGGAGACGGAGTCTCTCATGTCCAGAGAGAGCCAGAAGGACATAGCATATACCGGCTACTGCAAATAGGGGACGCTGATAGTCGCCGTGCGTGGCACCAACGCCGGAGCGGAATCGTTCAACTCGAAAATCAAAGGCTTCAGGGCTCAGATTAGAGGAGAGTATGACCTGCTCTTCTTCATGTTCGGGCTATGCTCCATCTTTGGGTAACCTCCAACGGAACTTTGCAGGTGAGCCCTAAATTTGTGTCAGATTTTGAGGATGGATTTCTTTTGGAAGAAGGAGTGTACTGGAGGTACACGACTGATGAGAAAAGAAA
>OQWA01000540.1_pt1 | contig 11187 bp, 7 predicted proteins | sample 1691581 | NCBI WGS metagenome assembly OQWA01 (sample SAMN03418264, study PRJEB22391) | human gut metagenome | biome: human-gut; feature: organic feature; material: feces | host: Homo sapiens | place: Tanzania | collected 2013-01
GCGGAAACGAAAACAATGTTATAGTCGGGGTGATTCATCAGAATTTCATTTTTTAAAATAAGTGCATAAAAGCAAAACTTAAAAATATTATTAGATAGGAGGTTAAATGAAAAAATTTGTTGTATTTGTTTTATTAGTACTTATGATTACCGGGTGTGGTAAAAAAACAAGTGGTGACGTAAAAGAAAACTTTATCACTAAAATAGAAAAGAAAAATTCTTACTTAATGAAAGGAACAATGAATATTACCAGCAACGAAGATGTATTTTCCTATAATGTAACTGCAGCAAAAGACAAAGAAAACTACCGCGTAAATTTAGTAAACCAAATAAATAATCATGAACAAGTAATACTTAGAAATGATGATGGGGTTTATGTTGTTACACCTAGTTTAAATAAAAGTTTTAAATTCCAAAGTGATTGGCCATATAGTAATTCTCAAATATATTTGTTGAAATCATTGGTAAATGATATTAAAAATACAAAGGATATAAAATTTGAAGAATATAAGTCTGGTTATAAAATAGTTACAACTGTTAATTATCCTAATAATAGTAAACTTGTAGAACAAGTTATTGAGTTGAATAAGAAATTGGATATTAAAAAAGTAAAAGTTTATGATGATAATCAAGCGGTTATGTTTTAGGGCGAGAATCGCGTATTTGCTGGCAGGGTATTTTGATTTCAGAATATTGCAGCCAAAGTGTTAAAAAACTGCTTGATGGCTTTATTTTACGCTTATTACCTTGCCAGAATGGATATATAATCCCTTTTTGGTAGGCTTGTCAATGCGAATGCCAGAGATAGTGAACCATGCTTCGGAGTCAGAGCCTGGCTTAGGAGCGGTGATGTCATTGATTCCTGTAGTGTTGAGGAAAGAAGAAAGGAGTTTGCCTACGAAGCCTTGTGAAGAAACAACAGGCCAATGACCATCGGATTTCTGGTCGCACCACCACATACCGCGTGTCAACCATGTACCCATCACAGTGGCGCCAGGACCGGTTTTCCAGTCTGAATCATCGCCATTGCCAGCTTCTTCAGGTTGCCACCAGTAGAGGGCATTGACGTTCTTGTGCTTTTTCAGCAGGTCAATGAGGTCTTTGGTGAATTGATATTGTCCGTCAGCAGATGCTTTCCATTTGGATTGAAGGTCATATTTCTTGTCGCCAGGATAGTACTGGAAAGGATATGAGGTCTCCATAATCTGCACTTTCTTGTCAGAGAATTGCGCTGCGAGGCGGTCGAGAGTGGAGGAAAGAGTGGAGAGGCCATCATGATAGAAAGGATAATAGGAGAGTCCGATGATGTCATAATCCACCTTGGCATCCTTTAGTTTGTTGTAATAATATACTGTCTGACCAGGAACTCCGGAACGCTCTGTATGGATAATGATTTTTGCATCAGGGCAAACCTCTCTCACTGCCTTGCATCCATAGGAGAAGACCTTGGTGAGACCAGTCCAGTCATTGCTTGCGTGGTCGTAAGGAAAGACCTTAATACCTATCATTCCGTAGGTGGTCTCATTGCCCACTTGTACAAAGTCGGGCTTTGCCCCAGCGTCCTTCAGTGTCTGGAGTACCTCTTTCGTGTAGGAATAGACCTTGTCAGCCTTTTTTGCAACAGTGGTGCAGTCGCTCCATGATGTAGGGAGAATTTGGCTTGAAGGGTCAGCCCATGTGTCGCTGTAATGGATGTCGAGCACGAAGTAGGCTCCAGCATCCTTGATGCGCTTGCCTAATTTCTTCACGAAGTCAATATTTTGGCAGACGCAGTGGTCGGTTTCGCCTTTCTGATTCTTCTCTTTCGGATCGACAAAGAGGCGCACACGGAATGAGTTCCATCCGCATTCGCTGACAAACCATGAGATGAGGTCGTCTATATTATTGCCTTTTGTGTCGCGATAACCTGTGTTGTGAGTCTCGTAAAGGGGTAGGATGGAGATGTCGCCTCCTACGAACTCGCCATTTTGGGCTGAGGCTGTGAGGGATAGGAGAAGGAAAAATAGGGATGTGATTACTTGCTTCATATAGAGTTAGTTTGTTGTTTTTTTATGAGATATGGGGGGAACCAGCCGGTAACGCGACGGACACAGTGGCGAGCACTGGGACTATTGTGCAAAAGTACTAAGAAAAATTGTTTTTTGCAAGCAAATGGGAAAGAAAAAAGGTACATCGACTTTTTGTCGATGTACCTTAACTATGTATAACCAAAAATTCGTATGAGGTGATTAGTTCACGCGAACCTTCTTTTCCTCAAGACGATATTTCTTTGTCACAACCTCTTCCTTCTTCTCACCGATACCAGAAGCGACGGTGATAGTAGCGCGGTTGTCATCATTATTAGCAAAAGGCTGTACGCTATCACCCTTCCATTCGGTGGTGATAATCTCAGCTGGAACGCCTGCATCTACCAAAGCCTTGGTGAGAGCCTCTGCACGATTCTTAGAGTACTTCATGTTGACACGCTTGTTGCCAGTACCCTTATCAGCATATCCTGTTACGGTAATCTTGACATCCTTATTGTTCTTCACGAAGTTCACAATCTCAGATACAGTCTGCTGGCTGATAGGATCATTCTTACGGATGGCGAAATGGAGGTCACGGCGAAGTGAAGCCTCAGTCTCTACAGTCTTGTAAGAAGTGTCGTTATACCATACAGTGTCGATACGAGTCTCATAGATAGGTTCTACTTCCTGCACAGGAGCCTTCTTAGCTTTACCAATCTTGAAAGTCACACCGATTAAGGCTGCAGCCTGCCAGTCGTTCTTGTCATTGGTCTTGAGATTGTAAAGGTCGTTCTTATAGTTGGCCTGAAGTTCGAGGTTGAGAGAGAGACTGTTGGTCACGTCATACTCGAAGATAGTGCCGAGGCGACCATTGAATGTGCTGTGCTTAGTGCCACATACCTGCTCATGATAATTAGGATAGTGGCTCTGGAAGTCATTATTGTAAGTCAATGTCTTAAACTCATCATAGTCCCAAGAGTAGTTTGAACCGAAACCGGCAAGGAGAATCCAGTTGAAATCCTTGCAACTGCGCTGTGGGCAGAGGATATTGGACATATTGAAGAGGAAGTCGATGTCAGCAGTGCAAGCCTTGAACTTGTAAGTCTGCTTGCTGAGACCGAACTGACCCTCTGCGATGCCACCCTTCTGGTCGTAGCCCATCACGTGAAGACGAGCTCCAAACTCAGGAGCAAACCAGCGTCCGAACTGAAGAGCAAACTGAGGAGTGAGCAATTTCAGGGAGTTGTAGTTGGTGAAGGTGGTCTGAACACCGCCCTGAACGCCTGCAAACCAGTAAGGCTTGAACTCCTCTTTATTGTCCTGAGCCATTGCGGCTGTGGACACTCCGCAAAGGAGTGCCACAGCTGCTGCATATTTCGTTATCTTTTTCATAGCGTATTATCTTTTAATGAAGAACATCTGACCTGTGATATCATTGAAATAGATATCGTAGGTGCCAGCGGTAATGTTGATATTAGGACCATCCTTGGTAGTGCCAGTACCGTAGATGAAGTCACCGGCGGTGGTAGGAGTCATGCCCCAGCTGGTAGCCCAGTCATGGTCAGCGCGAACCTTCACGCCACAATCAGCAGTGATTTCCACGCCCTTGAGAGCCCAGTTATGGGTGGTATTGTCGCCGAGGTCGTCTGAACCCTTAATCTGAGTGAAGTCAAGGTCGGTGTTCCAGTCATTGTTGGCACCGATAAGGCTGATCTTACCGTAAGAAGCAGTAACGTCAACCTTCTTCCAAGAGTAGGTCATCTTGTCGAAATCCACGTTGAGAGTGTAGTAACCAGCCTCTGGAGACATGATGCACTTGCCGGTCTTCTCAGCCAACTGTGTGCAGGTACCGCTCTCTTCAGCAGCACCGTAGTTGTCCCATATTCCACCATTGATCTGTTCCATGTCTGCAATACGGCAGTCCCATGCACCGGTGAAATAAGAAGTGTAGCTTGCAGTGCCCTTAGATGTAGGATACATCGCAGTAGCTGTAGAGAGAGACCAACCGTTCTGGCGACCTACCATGTAGTATTCAGGAACAGGAGGGATGGCGATGATAGAGAATGTCATGTCCATCATGTTGACAGAAATCTTGAACTTGGCAATGTTCTCATTCTCCAGGAGGTGCCAAGAGAGCTTTCCGTTAGTACACTTGCCTGAGAGAGAGCTGTCATCGCTTGTCATTGGGCAGATACATGTGAGTTCCTTGTCCCAGTTCATTGAACCGTCTGCATTGAAAGCAGAAGCAGGAGCAATCTTGAACCAGTGCCAAGCCTCGGTGGAAGCAGGGATTACGCAAGAGAATACAGGGTCATCGTAAGGGTCAGCTCCACTGTTTGTGAACTTGTACTTCTTGTCAGTGCCGAGAACACCGATGTAATAGTATTCCTTCTCGATGACGATGTGGCTGTCATGAGGAGTGAACTCGATGGCGCGCTTGTTGAAATAAGTAGGCTCGCCTACGTAAGCTACGGAAGAACCGTTGGTAACGGTCTCAAGATAAGTGCGAGTGTAGAGGGTCTTGGCCTTAGGACTGTGGGTTACATTCTCGTAGTAAGCCTGCTGAAGGGCTGCAGGAGAGATGAAGATAGTGTCATTCTCGCTCATGTCAGCAGCGCTGATAGTGATAGGATTGGCAAAATCCTCAGTTGTAGAGAACTGTACAGTGCCCTTGAGAACTGTATTGGCAGGCATTGCATCCTTAGCGACAGATGCCACGCCCATAGGAACCATGATAGAATCTCTAAGGTTAGAGTCGATGAGCTCATCGATTTCGATCGTAGAAGTCAGTTCCTTGACTGTTACGTCTGATGCCTTGAGCACGCTTTCCTGCTCAGAAGTCTGAGGAAGGAAATCAGCAGTGAAGTCCTCATTACATGAAGCAAGCATGATGCTCAGCAAGGCAGTCAGACAAATGCTTATCTTTTTCATATTGGAATGTGTCTAATTATATTTGTTTTATGTGGTGGGGTTTCTCAGTGGAAACCCCACCTTATATAATATATTACGGTCACATGAATGAAGAATTACTTCTTCTCAAATCTGACAGTGTTCTTGTTGAGGTCGAGAATTACTACGACATCACCGCCTTCCCAGTCAGGAATGCTCCAGCTACCCTTGCCAGGAACCGTTGCGGTACCCTCATATACATTGTCCTTGAGAGCAATCTCAAAAGTATTGTCCTCAGCCTGAGGACCGATAGAAGCGCCACCGTCCCATCCGGTAAGTGCGGTGTAGAATCGGAACTGGAACTTGCCTGCACCGATAGCGAGGGTGCCCTTGTAGATGCCAGTGCCTACGCCGGTCTCTGTGATGGTAGTGATGTTTGGCTTGTTGTCAGGAATTGGCTCGATCCAACCGTCCTGAGCACCGATGACAAACATGGTCTTAGGAGCGCGGATAGCCTTGTAGGAAGACATGTACTTGAAGGTGACAGCGTTTGACTCGATGGTGGAAACAGGGATTTCCACTCCCTCGCCGTCGAGGATAGCAGCATGAATGCGGAATGCTACCTCAATGTAGCCCTTGTCAGTATATTCATCCTCAGACTTGAAACCTAAAGCACTGTTGATGGACATTGCGATTTCTTCGCCCGGAACATTAGCCTTTACAGAATTGTAAGTGGTCTCAAGATAATAAGGCTTGCCGTCAACTTCGTCCCATGTTATACTTCCGTCAGCCTGCTTTACGCCGACCTGGACGAAATAAGTAGGGAGAGCAAGGAAGTCATAGTCAGGTGCTGACCAAGCAAGTGTTACAGTATTCTCTGCAGATAGCTGTACGTGCTGTTCGGACATTGTCGGAGTGTTCAGCACAAACTTTGTTGGCTTGGTGTCAATGACTGGGTTGCTGTCATTGTCATCAGAGCAGGAAGCCATGCCGAAGACAGCAATACCAAGTGCCAACAGTGATAATATTTTGCTTTTCATAAACTCTTTTAATTTAATGATGATTTAGTATGTTGCCGTAAATCCGGTAATGGATTAGTAGCCGTCATTCTGCTTGAGGTTGGTATTGTTGGTGAGGTCAGTAGAAGGAATACCGAAGATGTTACGTTTCTCGGAGAACTTCTGTCCTGCGGCTGCGTTGCCCTTCCACTCCCAGTAGTACTTGTTGTTACCACCGAAGCTGTTGAGGCGAACGAGATCCATGCGGCGGCGACCCTCAAACCAGTATTCCTTAGCCCACTGGTCACGGATGTCAGAGAGGCTGTACTTCTCGCTCTGGTGAGTCTCAGGTACGTTGGCACGATCCTGGAGCTTTTTGATCATCTCTGTACCCTTGGCTGTGGTAACGCCATTGTTGAGATGTGCGTCAGCCTCAGCATAGTTGAGGTAAGCCTCAGCCATACGGATGAGAGGGAAATCGGTATCTACGAATTGATTGTTGGTAGATGTTGGCTTACCGTCAGAACGGACATTGCGGAACTTCATGCAAGCATAACCAGCATTCTGGTCGTCCTCATTCTCGATGTTCTTGCTGTAAGAACCAGGGAAGATGAGAGCGCGGTCATCATTTGCAGCGTCAGTAACGGCTGCAACAGTCTTGAAACCAGAAACGTCTGTGCCACCGAAGAAGATGTCGCAGAGCTTGCCCTGAATGCGGCAGCACTTGCCCCAGCCGTTTGAAGTGCCGGAAGGAACGTATTCACTCATCTCTGGAGAGTAAGAACTAAGTATGAGAGCGTGCATTCCACCGTAACTCTGGGTGTTGACACCGTCGTGGAGAACAGGGAGAAGAATCTCCTTGCGAGCTCCGCTCTGGTCGTTGTCAGCGAGGAAGAGCATCTGGTATGCAGTGTATCTCTCGTTGGTAGTAGGATTTATAGCGGCATACTTCTTGCTGGTCACCTCATCGGTCTTGCTGTTCTCGAAGAGCTCGTAGTAACCGTTGTTCAGCACCTTCTCAGCATATTCTTTTGCTTTTTCCCACTGTGCCTTGCCTGTGTAAACCTGAGAGTTGAGGTAAAGACGTGAGAGCATCATCCATGCAGCAGCCTTGTCGATACGTCCGTAAGTGTTCTTACCAGGATCCTTGAGGTCCTTCTCAAGTTCAGTAAGTTCGTTTTCCACGTATGTGAAGAACTTGTCGCGGGTGTAGTACGCTCCCTTTTCACCTACATGTTCAGTGAATGCGGCATTGCCGTAGAGGTCCATGACTGTGTAATAGTTGTATGCACGGATGAAACGAACCTCAGCGCGACGAGCTGCAGTCTCCTCAGTGCCATCCTCTGGCATCTCGTCGAGATAGTAGTTGCAGAGAGTGATGGTGAAGTAGATACGGTAGTAGAGACCTGTTGACACTGCATTGTCAGCACCATAGGTGTTCTCCACGAGGTCTTCATATCCGGCATCGTTCTTATACCATACCCAGTGAGCCTCGTCAGTGGTGAGCTCATTGAGGTTCCATGCCATACGGAAGAACTCTGAACGTCCTTCATCGGCATCCTGTATGTCACCGTTTCCATTAGGTCCGGTCTGTCCGGTAAGTACGAAGCTGGAGTAAATCTTATTGAAGAGGGCATCCTTGTCCAATGTGGACTGCTGAGCAGGATTGATGTTTTCCACATCAAGGTCGTTGATGCAGGAAGTGCTTACACAGCTCATGGAGAGAGCTAAAGCAGCTGCCCCGATGTATGTTTTGATATTATTGAGTTTCATAATGTATTGTCCTCCTTGTAGTTTAGAAATTCAGGCTGATACCGAGGATGCCAGTGAATGGACGTGGATAGATATTGCTGTCGTATCCACCATTGACCTCAGGATCGAGTCCCTTGTACTTTGTAACAGTAAGAACATTCTGTGCAGTAGCGTAGATACGTCCGCTGAGACCGCTGAATGAACCATTGTGGAAGAGTCTGTCGAATGAATAGCCGAGAGTGATGTTGTCGAGCTTCAGGAAACTTGCATTCTGGATGAAGTAATCAGAGAGCACATCCTTTGCACCTGCAGCTGTCCAGTTCTTCTGGAGGTCCATATCCACAACGCCATGCCATGCTTCTCCTGAATAGAGATTTGACAATGAGAGGTTGGCATTGCTTGCCTCTACTGCGTTATATACGTAGTTGTTGAAGTTTGCACGCATAGAGAAGCTGAGGTCCCAGTTCTTGTAGATGAACTTGGAAGTCAAGCCCATAGTAACGTCAGGATCAGCCTTCTTGTAGTAATAGCGGTCGCCGTCATTGATGACACCATTGTGGTCACGGTCAACATAGCATCCGCGGATAGGCTCGCCCTTCTCATCATATACCTGCTGATATACGAAATAAGTGGAAACAGCCTGGCCTACGTGGTAAGCCTTGATACCATCTGTGGATTTGTCACCGATAGGCAGACCACCGTAAGGAATGCGGTATGAGCTTTCATCGCCACCTACGAGCTCGTCGATCTTGTTCTTGTTCCATGTCACGTTGTAGCCGAGGTTCCAGGTGAAGTCCTTTGTCTCGATGATGTTGCCGCTGAGTGCGCCTTCGATACCGAAGTTATGGAGGGAACCGATGTTGGAATTGATCTTGTTAGAGAAGTTGGAACCTACAGAGAGAGTCACGTTGTTGATGAGGTCTGTGGTCTTGCGGTAATATACATCAAGGCTTGCAGTGAAGCGCTGATTGAGGATTCCGAAGTCGATACCACCGTTCCATGTAGTGGTCTTCTCCCATGTGAGGTCAGAGTTGTAAGCGTCAGGACGATATGTGGTACCATCACCGAGAATAGGATAGTAAGCACCATTGTTGTTAGGAGTATAGGTTACGAGGTAAGGATAGTCTTGAATACCTTCCTGCTGACCTGTCATACCCCATCCGAGGCGGAGCTTGAAGTCAGAGATCCAGTCGATATTCTTTATGAATTTCTCCTCATTGATCTTCCAAGCGAAGGCAGCAGCAGGGAAGATACCCCAGCGATTGTCCTTAGAGAAGCGTGAAGAGCCGTCGTCACGGATGGTGAATGTGAAGAGGTAACGGTCCTTGAAAGTATAGTTGAAACGACCGAAGAAGCTGACGAGGATGTTCTCTGTACGATAGCGTGTCTGAGCGCCAGCAGAGCAGTTTGCAGCGTATGGCTGACCTGGCTTTTCGAGGTTGGTGCTTGGATAGTAAGCTTCGTTGAACCAGTCAGTGTTCTTGTGGAAACGCTGATACTCGTAACCTGCCATTGCATTGACGCTGTGGTCCTTGCCGAAGTCGTGGAGATACTGTGCGTACAACTGGAGAGAGACGTTGGAAGTGCGCATTGAGCTCCAGCCAGACTGTCCATAGTAGTACTTGGAAGTGTCAAAATAGTAAGGAGAGAACTCCTGAGTGTTGCGTCCGAACTCCATATCTGCACCTGCATTCATGTGGAGGTGGAGGTCTTCGAAGCCGTGAATCTTATAGTCAGCCTCAAAGTTGCCGATGTAAGAGTGCTGGCGTCCCTTGTCCACCTTGTTGTAAATGGCAGCTACAGGGTTGCCAGGAGCAAGGGTGTTAGGACCTTGCTGCCAGTTAGGATCCTTGTAGTCAGTAGGTACAGACCACTGCTGGAAGCCGTTCCAGTTCTTCTTGTAGAAGTCTGTATTGTTATATACAGGCTTTGTAGGGTCGTAAGAGACGGCATTACCGATAGCATCACCGTTGGAATAATCAGAGTGTGAGAACATATACTTACCGTTTACATTGAGGGTAAGATGATCATCAAAGAATGAAGGAGAAACACTGAAGTTTGCAGTGTAACGCTGGTAGCTGCTCTTCTTCAATATACCGTTCTGGTCTGTCATACCGAAGCTGACGCGGTAAGGCATGTTCTTCAGACCGCCAGTGATTGATACGTTGTGGTCTGTGCTGAAAGCAGTGCGGTAAATCTCGTCCTGCCAGTCAGTGTTTGCGAAGAGATGATTGCCGTTAGCGTCGTAGTAACCGAGGTTCTTGTACTCGTTGCTTGCCTCATACTCAGCCTCAGTATATCCCTTTGTTGCCATTACGGTCTTCTTTACGAAAGCCATATACTCATTGGCATCAAGGACATCGACAGTGTTCTTTACCTTACTTATGGACACATTGCCGTTGTAGTTGATCTTAGGAGCGCTGCCCTTACGACCTTTCTTGGTAGTGATGATGATGACACCGTTAGATGCACGTGAACCGTAGATAGCTGTAGCAGAAGCATCCTTCAGCACAGTGAATGACTCGATGTCGTTAGGGTTGATGGAAGCCAGGAAGTTGGCAGAGCCCTTACGTCCGTATGTATCCATTGAAAGACCGTCGATTACGATCAATGGGTCGTTGGAAGCATTGAGAGAAGAGCCTCCACGAATACGGATAGTAGCACCGCCACCAGGAGAACCACCATCGTTGACGATGTTCACACCAGCCACTTTACCCTGGAGCATGTCCTGGGCAGAGGTCTGGAGACCATGGTTTTTGTCGTCTGGCTTGATAGCAGTTACCGAACCGGTGAGGTCATGCTTCTTAGCCACACCGTAGCCGATGACAACGACTTGGTCGAGGACCTTTGCGTCATCCTGTAAGATTACTTCTACCTGAGCAGCAGCCTTGACAGTAGCAGTCTGATATCCGATAGAGGAAATCTGAAGTTCTGCACCGGCCTTTGCCTTTAACTGGAAGTTACCATTGAAGTCAGTTACAGTACCACCTTGCTGTCCGACGATACGTACTGTAGCTCCAATGACATCTTCACCTGTTGCATCCTTTACATGGCCATTGACAGTAATCTGTGCAAAAGCCCCAAGGGAAAGCATCAGTCCCACTACAAGGAACATAAGCCTTGAAGGGAGTCTAAAAATAAGTTGCTTCATCATTGAACTTTTTTAGTTAGATTGAAAATGATTGTTATTAGGAATTATCTATTTTTTATTTATACCTTATTTATATATAGGCAGCTGATTGGCTGTTGACTTTTATTAGGTTTCTGTATTTCGGCTGTTGGGAAAAAACTTCCCTCAAGTCGTTTACGTTTGCAAAATTACGCCTATTTCTGATATTTTAGCACAGAAAAGTGAAATATGTTCGGTTTTGACAGTGCAAACGATTACGTAATAATCTAAATAATTGATGTGGAGTAAAACCATTACCTTTGCATGCACAAAAAAGGATAGAAAGAATGAAAGCAAAAGAGATTATCTGGAAAGAGGTAAGTGTTTTGCCACATAGTGCAAACGCATATCCAAAGGGAAAGCCCTATAAGGGA
>OQWA01000542.1_pt1 | contig 11176 bp, 10 predicted proteins | sample 1691581 | NCBI WGS metagenome assembly OQWA01 (sample SAMN03418264, study PRJEB22391) | human gut metagenome | biome: human-gut; feature: organic feature; material: feces | host: Homo sapiens | place: Tanzania | collected 2013-01
CAAACAAAACAAACAGTAAAGCACCTCACGCAGATGGGCTATGAATACATGATGTCTATTGTAAAAATTGATAGCGGAGAACTCGCTGCAAGTATCAGTTGGAATTATGGCAAAGCACAAAATAAAGGTATTATAAAAGTCGGTGCAGATTACGCCTATACCCTGGACGGTGATACAGAAGGCGAGATCCAGTACGAAAACTTCAACGCCTGCTCCGCTTCATTTGAGGTAAACGGCTTCAATATCCATCCCGGTGAAGCGAAGAATAAGATGAAGAGTGCTATCCTTATGGCGATTGAGTATAATTCTTTCATAATGTCCTTATTAATCTACAATTTCAACTCTCATAGCACGGACAGCGTTAATCCAACACATACGGCAGGAATATCACTATACCATCTATAGTATTATCACTTTAACCAACTAATTTTACTTAATAGAACAGTAATACAAACCGAAAGCTAAGCATAATAACATATAGAAAAATAAAATGTAAAACTATTAATATATAGAACGATATACATTATTAATAGAATAACTCGAATAATAGTTTATTCTCATTCTCTATTAATGCTATCAGCTTTAATATTACAAAAGATATTATTATAACAAGCATACATGCATACTCTCACAGTTCAGAAAATACTAATGCTTCAATAACTGTAATACCAAGCATAACAATATACATTTAAAAGTATTTTTTACGCGAAATCCTCCTGCATACAATCGCATCGTCACATATACAATTGTAAAAGCAATAAATGAATATGTATTTAACGAAGATACCACAAGAAAAGTTCTTGAAGATTTGATGCAAAAGGGTATTAAAATTAATGGTGGCGACAAACTTGGGAAAACTATAATTTTTGCTTATAACAAAAATCATGCACAACATATTGTAGATGTTTTTAACAAATATTATCCGCAGTACAAAGGCAAAATGTGTCAAAGAATTGTTTGTGATGATTCAAAAGTAAAATCAACTATAAAAGAATTTAAAAAATCAGATTCTCCTCTTCAAATTGCTGTAAGTGTTGATATGCTGGACACTGGCGTTGATATTCCAGAAATTGTAAATCTTGTTTTTTATAAAAAAATCCGAAGCAAAATTAAGTTTTGGCAAATGATTGGTCGTGGAACTCGTCTTGCTCCAAATCTTATTTGTACAGATGAAACAGGAAGTTATGTAGGTAAAAATTATTTTTATATTTTTGATTATCTACGCAATTTTGAATTTTTCAGAGAGCAAAAAAACGGAATAGAAGGATCTAGTGCAAAAGCCTTAAGCGAAAGAATTTTTGCACATAAATGCAAAGTTATAAAACATCTTCAAGATTCAGCTTGGGCAGATCAAAAATTTATTGATTATAGAAATCAACTTGTATCAGAATGTTTGGCACAAATTGCTCCTTTAAGTGAAAATTTAAAAAGAGGTTCTACAAGTGCAATTTTAGCTAGACAATATATAATAAAATATCAAAATGAAAAAGCATTTGAATGTCTCGAAGAAGATGATGTTAAAGAACTTGAAGACCACATTGCACCTCTTGTATTCAATGAAGAATTAGATCAATATGCAAAAGGTTTTGATAATTTTTGCTATGGAATTATGGAAGCGCATCTTTCTGAAAAATCCATTTCGTTTTATCGTGGAAAAATTAAAGCTGTTGCAGAAATATTGTTAACAAAAACTTCAATTAAAGTTGTAAGAGATAATTTACCACGATTACAACATTTGACAGTAAACTCTTATTATGATGGGTTGACTGTACTAGATTACGAAGAAATCAGAAAAGAAATTAGAGAACTTGCTCAATTTTCAGTGGATAAACAGTCACAAAAAAACATCTTTGTAAATTTCGATGACGATATACATGATGTTGATATTCCAGAAGGAGCAGCCAATCTTACCCCAGCTGATAATTTTGATGAATATAAAAAGAAAGTAAATGCCTATCTTTCAGAACACATGGATGATAAGGCAATTACAAAACTTAGAACAAACCAGCCATTAACAAAATATGATTTCGAAAATCTAAATCATATTTTTAAAGAAGAACTTGGCAACGAACAAATGTTTAATGAATTAAGTGATGGAAAATCTCTCGGTGTATTTATTCGTCGTGTTACAAAAATGGATAAAAGTGCTATAAATAACTATTTTGCAGAATTCATCAATGATACAAATATGAACAATATGCAAATTGAATTTGTGCAACGCTTAATTGACATTATTGTAGAGCAAGGCGAAATCAATATGGAATCATTGATGAAAGGAAGAGCCCCCTTTGATAGACCAAAATTCTTTACAATTTTTGGAACAGAAGCTCAAAATAAAATATTTTCACTTGTAAGAAGCATTAATGAAAATGCCAAGGAAGTAGCATAAAATTTATTTGAAGAATGAGTTATCTATTAAATTTGATGAAAACTTTTTGCTTATATAACTTCAACAGGGTTCATTCTCGACTAGGAAAAAGACTGCGTAAAGCGAAAAGCTAGCAATCGGCGGAAAAATAAAGGTAATTACACAAAACGGCTTCAGAATACTTGACAAACTTTAATTATACTGCATAAATATAAGTTATAATGAAATTCACCGATTACGTTGAACTGCTTGTCCAGAGAATGGAAAAATACTTTGATATAGAAAAGAATTCCGTTTTTTTTGACCGCAAATATGAAATAAAGGCTGAATTCCTGAAGCGCGAAACGCAAACCTTTATCTTTAAAAACAACGTAATGGACTTTACAGAAAGCCGTGAAATCTGTCTTGTCAGGAAAGTACAGGATATTAACGACATTAAGTGTGAACTTGAACAGGTTGAACATATCCTTAAAGAAACCGTAAATCCATCAAGGCACCATCAGTCAACAATTGTAACTCTTGTCCTTGTGCATAACTCTGTGTCAAAGGAAATGGCATCACTTGTAAAAAAGTTCAGGTTCAGGAAACTCTACAAAATGGGTTTCTGGGGATGGTCGGAAGGCTGCGCGGTTCTTGTAGATCTTAACGCAGGCAAAGTTCATTCTTCAGTCTACGCAAGGGAAAAGCGCAAATTCTTTTCTCCCAACATGCGCTTAAAATAAGCAAGAAACTAGTTTCAGTAAATTTCAATTCTGATATTTTCTGAAACTTCTTCTATATATTACCGACGGGTTTCCGCCAAAAGAGGTTTTTTCATGAACTCCTTAGTTCTCTTAATCGCAGGAATCGTAATTTTCCTGGTTGCTTACATCTGCTACGGCGGATATCTGGCAAAAAAGTGGGGTGTCACAAAAAATGACATCGAAACTCCGGCACACCGTTTTCAGGACAACACGGACTACGTTCCGACAGAAGCTCCTGTCTTATTCGGTCATCACTTCTCTTCAATTGCAGGAGCCGGCCCGATAACAGGACCTGCACTGGCTGCTGTTTTCGGATGGGTTCCCGTTTACCTGTGGATTGTCATCGGTTCCGTATTCTTTGGCGGAGTCCATGACTTTGGTGCACTTGCAGCATCTTTGGATAACGACGGAAAATCTGTCGGTGAAATCATCAAGACAAATGTTTCAAAGCGTGCACAGACAATTTTTAACTGCTACGCATGGATTACACTTACGCTGGTAGTTGCAGCCTTTACAGACATGTGCGCAAAAGCCTTTGCCTATAATCCTGCAGACGCAGCATCTCTTGTAGGAGCACAGGCCGGAACTGCTTCAATTCTTTTCATCGTTCTAGCCGTCCTCTTCGGATTCTCCAGAAGATTTCTTCATGCAAACCTTACAATCAGCACAATTCTGGGTGTAATTCTCATCGGCACTTCAATTGTAATAGGATACTACTGTCCGGTAATCAAGATGAATGTAGTTCAGTGGCGCATTCTTCTTATTATTTACATTGCCGCAGCATCTGTTCTTCCTGTATGGCTCCTTCTCCAGCCGCGCGACTATCTGTGTTCATTCCTGCTTTACGCAATGATGGCCGGAGCAATCCTTGGTGTTTTCATAAAACATCCTACTGTTCAGCTTACACCTTTTGCAGGATTCAATGTAAACGGCAACTCACTATTCCCGTTCCTTTTCGTAACTGTAGCCTGCGGTGCCGTTTCAGGATTCCACTCACTCATTGCATCAGGTACAACTTCAAAACAGCTAGACAAGAGATCAAATGCAAAACTGGTTGGTTACGGTTCAATGTTGGTTGAAGGACTTCTTGCAATTGTTACACTTATTGTAGTCTGCTATCTCTCAAAGGATGGTGCAACAGATGCAGTAACAGGAGCAAAACTTGGAGCTCCTTCTACTGTATTTGCACGCGGAATTTCTGAATTCATGAACACATTCGGAATTCCACTTGAAGGCGGACGCGTATTCGTAATTCTTGCATATTCAGCCTTTGCCCTTACTTCACTTGATACAGCAACAAGAATAGGCCGCTATCTTATGCAGGAACTTGCAGGTGAACTTCCTGAAGGAAACCCCGTAAGAAAAGCCGCTTCAAACATGTACATTGCAACAGGTCTTACAATTGCTGTTTCTGTTATCTTTTTGGTTGCCGGTTACCAGAAAATATGGCCGATTTTCGGTTCTGCAAACCAGCTTCTCGCAGCGCTTGCACTTCTTGCAATTACAGCCTGGATGTACAAGAAGGGAACACACTCTTTCAGCACAATTATTCCTATGATTGTAATGTTCGCAGTTACCTTCACAGCCCTTGTTCTTATAATTATCAAGAATTTCCAGCCGAACGGATTTGTTCCGCTTGCTGTAGTAGGAATTGTTCTTTTTGCACTTGCAGTTATTCAGCTTGTTGAAGCAACTGTAATTATCGCAAAGGGTTACAAAAACAACGCACAGTAAGATATTCAGTTAAAGTCTGAATTCAATTTACAAACACCCGCTTCTGTAAAAATCAGAGCGGGTGTTTTTTTATGCCGCGCACTAATTGAACGTTTCTGAATGTTGAAAATTTGAGTCGAATGTACTAAAATCCAGATATGCAAAATAAGTTTTCTTTTTTTATTCTTACACTTTTGATTTCTGTAGCGGCGGCTTCGTGCGCAACAACTTCTGCCTCTTCCAAAACAGATTCTGCGGCGGCCGATTCAAAAAACACAATTCCGACAGCAACAATAAAAATGTATGACAACTGCCCGCAGGAAACACGCGCTCTCAAAATAGAAACTGCCCTTATGGCCACAATCGAAGGCTACCGCGGAATGACAGAGGCAATTTTTACGCAGATGCCGTCAAAAAAAAATATCGGTGACGTAACAGAATATATTGCTGCCTGCACTTCAATAAAAAAAGCACTTGAAGACGGAAAAGCCGCCCCATGCACGCTTTCTTTTGCAACAACAGCTGACGGTGAAGGACAGGTTCTGGACTTTTCTTCAGAAGAAAAAATAATTCAAACACTTTCCATGATGATTACAGCCGGAATACAGCAGGTTTACGCCCGCTACACTTTTTAAAAAATATTCATGAGTGAAAACAAATCTTTTCTTACCGAGCAGCTCATAACCTACATAGGCAACAAAAGGGCCCTTCTGGACTTTATAGGCCAGGGCATTTCTTTTGTACAGGAAGATCTTGGCAGGAAAAGACTTTCGACCTTTGACGTCTTTAGCGGAAGCGGAATCGTATCGCGTTTCATGAAGCGGTGTTCCACAAAACAATACGTAAATGACCTCGAAGACTACGCAGGAATCATAAGCTCATGTTACCTTTCAAATGCGGCAGACATAAACCTTGCAGAACTTGACGAACTGCGCGCACAGCTGAACAGCATGTGTGAAAAAGAACTCAGCTCTCATCTTTCAAAAGACAAAACTTCTTTCAAATCAAAGCCGGGATTTATTTCAGAATATTATGCTCCACAGGACATGAACGACATTCAGAAAGAAGAAAGATGCTTTTATACACCGTACAACGCGTGTTTTCTTGACTGCATGCGCCAGTCCATAGACAAAATTGTTCCTGAACAGATGCGCAAATATTTTATTGCACCACTTCTGGCAGAAGCTTCTGTTCATGCAAATACCGGCGGCGTATTCAAGGGCTTTTACAAAAACAGCCGCACAGGTACAGGAAAATTCGGCGGTAACGGGGCGAATGCGCTTTCAAGAATTCAGGGCAAAATTGAACTTAAACTGCCGGTATTGAGCAGCTACAAAAGTGCCGTGACAATTTTCCAGAGTGATGCAAACCTTCTTGTAAAAAGCCCTGACAGTCCCGCAGTTGATGTTGCCTACATTGACCCGCCCTACAACCAGCATCCCTACGGTTCAAATTACTTTATGCTCAATCTCATTGCAGGCTACACAAAACCCGACGCAGAAAAGATGAGCCGCATTTCGGGAATTCCGCGCGACTGGAACCGCTCTGACTACAACAAAAAACGCTTTGCGGCGGCAACTTTTCTGGACCTGGTACAGAATATCCGCGCAAAATATCTTCTTATTTCGTTCAACAATGAAGGCTTTATTCCGGAACAGGAAATGATAGCACTTCTGGAATCTGCAGGAACAGTTACCGTGCTTGAGTCACCCTACAATGCTTACCGGGCAAGCCGCAATCTTTCGGGAAGAAACATTCATGTAAAGGAATACCTGTACGTGGTAAAAAAGAACCGCTAGAAAACATCTAGTAAAATTCCACTTCGCAGGACACGGGCAGGTGGTCACTGTAACCTTCACCGTTCCAGACTGTATATTTCTTCGGAACAAAAGTAATCTCTTCACACCACGGGCCGCTGCATTCTGCCCCAAAAGAGACAATCCGTGCACCGCCGGCCGCAAACATATTGTCAATTCTGGACCATTCGTCCCTAAAGAAATAACTTCCCGGTTCCAAAAGAAGCCCGTCTTCACCAAACCACGGCGACTGTGTTTGTGCAACGCGGCCCGAATTTGTTCTTAAACTGACACCCGCGGCGGCGGATCCCTGTTCAAACTCAAGAATATCGCGGTTAAAATCCCCGAGTGCAAGAACACACGCATCCTGTTCCATAAGCGCGCAGATTCTTTCTGCAAGAACGCCTTCTTCCCTAACCCGCCATTTTTCTGTAACTTCCGCGCCGCCGCTCTTGCTTTTCCAGTGGTTCACAAGAAGAACAAGATCAGAGTTCCCGCAGACAACGCTTACTTCTATAAGTGGCCTTAACCTGGGCATTTCTTCACTTTCAGAACGCACATCCAGATTGTGAACGCGCATATTTTCAAGCGGAATTCTCGAAAGAACACCGCAGCCGATTGCACTTCCTTCATTCTTTGCATAGCATCCGTAAAGATACTGCTTTTTTACATTCCACTCACCGGCCAGAAAATTGCTTATGTCATGCATAACAGAAGCGCTTTCCAGCTCTTCCATTACAAAAACATCTGCATCAAGTTCGCGTATAACAGAGCACAACCGCCTGAGTCTTTCCTTATACGGCTCTTCACCCCACCGCCGGCTTTTTATAAATTCAGAATATTCATTTCCGTCACACTGTGCGTCAAAAAAAGTCTGTACATTCCAGTTTACAATCCTAAGTGAAGCAGCCTTTTCAGTTTTTTGCCGGTTACATTCACCGCCGATATTCCCGCCGGAACAGGAAAAAAACGCAAGGACTGCGGTCAGAAAAATAAATGCTTTTGTAAAATATTTCATCAACTACCCCTATAAATGTTCATGAGTAAATCTTTAGAGTCTACGCTTATATTAATAGAACCTGATTTTTCAAATTCACCAAAAATCAAAAAAAAAATCCAATGTTTTTATAGTGATAAATTTCACAATAAAAGCAGAATTTCTTAAAATTTCTCTTAAAAAACCGCCCGTACCTTGTAAAACCCGACAAAACGGTTCAAATTCAATAGACCAAACCGATTTTTAGCAATAAAATTGAATTATTGTTTGTGAAATCAAGTGATTTTTTTCACAATGTATCAAAAGAAGAGTTCCTGTTAATGAAAGAAATACCAAGACCTTCCAAAAGGCGTCTCGTTTTACTTAAGCGGCTTCTTTCGGAATATGAAGAAAAAACAATAACGTCCCAAAAAATAGAGTCGCTCACAGGCTGGTCTGCGGCTGTTGTCAGAAGGGACATTTCTCTCCTTAACATTCACTGCGGTGCAAGCAACGGATACAAAGTCTGCGAACTTAAAGCTTCACTTGACGAACTTATGGACAGCGACAGTCAGGAACAGAAATGTTGCATTGTGGGGCTCGGCAGAATGGGACAGGCTCTTCTTGACAATACCGAACTCCAGTCTTCGCAGTTCAGAATTGTTGCAGGCTTTGACTCAAACGTAAACCGCACCGAAGTTCTGCGTTCTGTTTTTCCGCTTCATCCGACTACAATCCTTGAAAGCGTTATTCAGTCAGAAAAGATAGAATATGCAATTCTTTCCGTAGAAAAAGAAGAAGCCCAGTCAATTGCCACAAGGCTTTCCTCCTGCGGAATAAAAGGAATAGTAAACTACACGCCGTGTGTACTTACCGTCCCGCACAATATAGAAGTAGAAAACGTCTGCCTGCTTACGGCGCTAGAAACGCTGTGCGCACAGAGTTCAAAATAAAAGGAAGCCAAAGATTTTTATTTCTGGAACTTCCACAAAAAGTTTAATGTACAAAGGGGTACAAGTATGAGCAGAGTCTACAATTTTTCAGCAGGACCTTCTTGCCTTCCAGAAGAAGTATTAAAGGAATGCGCAGCCGAGATGCTCGACTACAAGGGAACAGGCCAGTCCGTTATGGAAATGAGCCACCGCTCCAAGGCATACAAGCCCATCATTGAAAATGCAGAAGCTCTTGTACGCAAGCTTATGAATGTTCCTGACAACTACAAGGTTCTTTTTCTTCAGGGTGGCGGAAGCACACAGTTTGCAATGGTCGCCCAGAATCTTGGAATACACACAGGAAAAGCCGCTTACATCAAAACAGGCGTCTGGGCAAAAAAAGCTGCCGCAGAAGCTGCCCACCTTGGAATAAAAGTTGACACAATCGCTTCAAGTGAAGACAAAAATTTCTCTTACATTCCCAAAGTAGAAAAAATCAGCGGTGACTACGACTACGCATACATCTGCTTTAACAACACAATTATGGGAACACACTACGAATACATTCCCGACACAGGAAACATTCCGCTTGTTGCAGACATTTCTTCATGCATTCTGTCAGAACCGCTCGATGTAAGCAAGTTCGGACTTCTTTTTGCAGGAGCACAGAAAAACCTTGCACCGGCCGGAGTAACACTTGTTATTATCCGCGAAGACCTCATTACAGAAACACCGCGCGAGGGAACACCTACAATGATGATGTACAAAACCCACGCAGACGCAGAAAGCATGTACAACACTCCGCCATGCTACACAATTTACGTAATGGGAAAAGTTCTTGAGTGGATAGAAAAAACCGGCGGCGTAGAAGCAATGCACAAGCGCAATCTTGAAAAGGCAAATCTTTTCTACAATTACCTTGACTCAAGCGATGTATACCATGCAACTGCAGAAAAGGGAAGCCGTTCTCTCATGAATATTCCTTTCCTTACAAAAGAAACTGACGCAGACAAAGCAAAGGTTATCAACGACAAGTTTGTAAAGGAAGCCGCAGAAGCAGGTCTTGTAAACCTTGCAGGACACCGTCTCGTAGGTGGAATGAGGGCTTCAATTTACAATGCCATGACAATTGACGGCGTTAAAGCACTCATTGCCTTTATGGACAAATTTGCAAAGGAAAATTTCTAAACCAAAAATTCAGGAGAATCAGAAAAAATGTTTAAGATTCAGACACTCGACAGAATAAGCGCAAAAGGACTCGACAACTTTCCGCGTGATGACTATGAAATTGCAAGCGAAATCGTAAGACCGGACGCAATTCTTGTACGCTCACACGACATGCTTTCAATGGAACTTGACCCGAGCGTAAAGGCAATAGCAAGAGCCGGTGCAGGAGTAAACAATATTCCGGTAAAAGATCTTTCACAGAAAGGAATTGTTGTATTCAACACACCGGGAGCAAACTCAAACGCTGTAAAGGAACTTGTAATTCTTTCACTTCTTATTGCAAGCCGTCCTGTAATTGCCGCAAACAAATGGGTTGAAACACTCGCAGGCAAGGGAGCCGAAATTGCAACTCTTGCAGAAAAAGGCAAAAAGAATTTTATAGGCCAGGAAGTAAAAGGAAAAACTCTTGGTGTAATAGGACTCGGTGCAATCGGAGCACAGGTAGCAAACACTGCAATTGAACTCGGAATGAACGTAATAGGATACGACCCGTTCCTTTCTGTAGATGCAGCATGGAGCCTTAACCACGAAGTAAAACACGCAGAAACCCTGGACACGCTTTTTGCAAAGTCAGACTACATTACTGTACATGTTCCCGAAACACCTGACACAAAGGGACTCATTAACGCAAACACAATCAAAAACATGAAAGACGGTGTGCGCATTATAAACATTGCACGCGGTGGCCTTGTAAACAACGAAGATGTACTTGCCGCAATCAACAGCGGAAAAATCGCCGCACTGGTAACAGACTTTGCAGCAGAAGAACTTCTTGGAAATGACAAAGTAATCTGTATGCCGCACCTTGGAGCTTCAACTCCAGAAGCAGAAGAAAACTGTGCAGTAATGGCCGTAAAAGAATTGCGTGACTTCCTTGAAGCAGGAAACATTGAACACAGCGTCAACTTCCCAAAGTGCAAGCTGGACTCAGAAATTCCTGCTGGCGGAACACGTCTTTGTATCTGCAACAAGAATGTTTCAGGTGTAGTATCAAAATTCACTTCTGTACTTGGAGACGCAAAATTCAACATTGCATCCATGATTAACCAGAACAGAAATGACCTTGCATACAACCTTATTGATGTAGACGGAAAAATCGATGACGAAACCGTAGCAAAACTCCAGAAGATTGACGGAGTAATTTCGGTTCGCCTCATTTTTGCATAATTTCTTAAATGGTAAAAAAAAAGTCCCGGTAGCATGCTGCCGGGACTTTTTTATCTTCTTCAAAACAATTTATTTATAAAGAAAAATAAACAGCAAAGAAATGAAGCACACTTCCGCCAAGAACAAAAAGATGAAAGATACTGTGAGTCCACTTATACTTGCGCATAAGGAAGAAAACGCCGCCAACTGTATAAGCTGCACCGCCTGCAAAAAGCATTGCGCGGCAAGTATTTGAAAGAACTGTTCCCAATGGA